>Ga0326728_10004997_pt1 | contig 38217 bp, 39 predicted proteins | sample MB3enrmetagenome_FD_207602 | JGI IMG/M metagenome (GOLD analysis project Ga0326728, IMG submission 207602) | Lab enriched peat soil microbial communities from McLean, Ithaca, NY, United States - MB31MN | ecosystem: Environmental > Terrestrial > Soil > Wetlands > Peat | place: USA: New York... | reverse complement strand
GAGGATTTCCTTTTGGATAAGAAGTTCCCGGACGAAGTGGAGGCACTCCGTACCCTTCCCCTCCCGCCGACCGTGCACCGCGAGCTCTGGCTCCGTACCCAGAACGAACGGGCGTTCCGAAGATTCTGGATCGTGCCGGGATCCACCACGGTCGAGATCCAGGAGATCACCCGGGACGGCTACCGAAATCCCCATTACCAGAATGGGTACTGGGAGAACGCACCGTACCGGGTGGATATCCTGTTCGGGAAGGATGGGGGAGGAGAGGGAAGTTCTCCAAAAACCCCGTAAAATGACCCGTCGCCGGCGGGAGCCTCATACGCCAGTGCCGGGGTAATCAGATTACACAGACAGGAGTCCAAACGGATCCATCATCTGGAATTGTCTTATGGTCTTACAACGGTCAAAAAATCCACCCGATCGAAATCGTGATCGTTGGTTACGAAGTAATCTATGCAGTTCCTGCGTGCGCAGGCTGCATGGAGCGCATCGGAAAATAACAGGCCGAACTTTTGCGATATATCCAGGGCATCAGTGAGAACCCCGGATGTATCGAGAACGACCAGCCCAAAATTCCCCAGCAATTCTTTTGTCATCTCGAAGGGCTGGTGAAATTCGTGAAGCCTATCCGGGTTTTGTTTGATATATGCAATCGCATCTTTAGGGACAAGATGTCTCTCCATGAAGAGATTTGTGAGAAGAAGTTTATGAAAAAATTCGTCAATAACTGTGGGGTTTACAAATCCCCGGATTTTTCCTGACTGCACCCGCTCAAGAAATGCCTCACAGGACGGGGAGAACGGTGTCGAAGTATATGCATACAGGAGAATGTTTGTATCGACAAACGCAGATCCCCCGGGGATATCCGCGATCTTCATCAATACAGCTCTTCAAGATCTTTCTCTGCGATCTCCATGACAAAATCCTGAGGAGCGTACATCTTGGTCGGGACAGGAGATCTTTTTTTCAACCTGACCACTACCTGGTCCTCGCCGTTTTGCAACGGCTGATCAAGCTGTATTGTAGTAGTATTGAGCAATCGGCCTTCTACCTCAACCGGCATACCCATCCATCCTGATGGGATATTGGAGTATTATGGTTAATATGTCTTTCATGAGAGGAGAACCACCGTACCGGATGGATCGACTGCGCGGAAAACAATGAGACCTTGTTATCTTTTGATGGCCTGATGTGCCGCAAAGAGGTCGTGGCGGTAAAACTAAAAAAAGTCCGGTACAGCCCGGGTGAGGATTTCCTTTTGGACAAGAAGTTCCCGGACGAGGTTACCTCCCTTCGTACTCTTCCCCTCCCGCCGACCGTGCACCACGAGTTCTGGCTCCGTACCCAGAACGAACGGGCGTTCCGGCGGTTTTGGGTAATCCCGGGTACGACCACAGTCGAGATCCAGGAGATCACCCGGGACGGGTACCGGAACCCCCATTACCAGAAGGGGTACTGGGAGAACGCACCGTACAAGGCTACCCTTTACTTCGCTGACCGGGGAAAAGGGTTGGAGGCGGAGGCGGGCAGGGAAAGCGACGACCGGAAAACCCCGTAAAATGTCCGGATTGGCAAACGGGCGATCCCGTTTTTCGGCTGGAGTGGAAATGGTGTCCACGCCCGTGAAAAATCCTGTTTTATTGAGTTGTTTTTTGAAAATACGGCATTATCGGGGGGTTCAAACCTGCACTACCGGGCCGTTTATTTGCCCCTGTTTTTGGAGAGGGTGTTTTGGCCTGTCCTTTCTGCTGTCGCCCACCGGATAGCCGCTATGGCCTTTTTCCGGGGATACACATTTTTACGACGGAATCTGCGAAGATAGCAGGAGTTTTTGTGGGTCTGTCACCGGGCGGCTATGATCCGGACTGACGAGTATCCTTCCGGTGGAGGAGCGTTGTCATGCTTTCAGATGGTGCAGGCAGAAGATAGGTACGGAAAGGTTCCGGAAAAATAACGGATCATAAAAGAACCGCCAGGCTATCCTTGCTCTCGCACGGAAACGAGGGGCAAAGAATATACGGATTTTTGGATCGGTAAGCAGGCACGAAGCCCGCCCGGACAGCGATATCGATCTCCTCATCGATCTCAGAACCGGGATGACAGCCTTCTGGATGTCGGTGGTCTTGCCATGGATCTGCAGGCCCTTCTCCACTGCCCTGTCGATATCGTTACCCAAGCGGTCTCCGCCCCCGGATCCGTGCCAGCGTGTTAAAGGATGCCCGGCCACTATGAGAAACGATCGCGAACGTGCACGTTTAACAAAAACAAAATCCCGTAAGGCACTCTCCACTTTTTCGTTTTCCGGCAGAATAAGTATATTATTTCCGGGACACCATGGTTTTCCATGGACACTGCATCCCGGATTATCCTTGATCCATCCATCCTGGCCGGCAAACCGGTGATAAAAGGTACACGGATCTCTGTAGATCACATCCTGGATCTCCTGGCCTCGGGATGGAGTGAGTCCGAAGTACTTCAGGAATACCCGGATCTTTCCCGTGAAGACATCCTTGCATGCATCAGGTATGCTCAGGAGATCATCCATTCGGAGCGGGTTTATTCCACAACACCCCGGGGCCGGATTACCGGATGAAATTCCTTGCCGATGAAAATGTTCCGGCATCTGTCGTCAGGATGCTTGAAAATGCGGGAGTGCACATCCGCTCGATCGGGGCGGATACTCCTGGTATTTCAGACCGGGATGTAATGAAGTATGCTTTGGAAGAAGAGCGGATCATTCTTACCTTTGACAAGGATTTCGGGGAACTCGCAATAAAAGATACGATCTGCCCGGTTCCCGGTGTTATCCTCTTGAGGCTCCCGGGAATGAAACCGGATCAGCTTGCGGGATTCATCACGCAGATTCTCACCTCCCGCGATGACTGGGACGGACATTTTTCCGTAATCGAAAAGGAGAGAATCCGGATGCGGCCACTTCCCCCACCGTAATAAAATCCATCGGACGTTTTATTCGCTTTTGAGTAATTCAACGGATTCTCCGGTCCGGGAAAGATCCGGACAAAAAAGCATTTTGCCCACCCGGTCGTTCTCAATAAAAAGAAAAATTCCCGGGCTCCATAACCCGGGTGAACCCGCATGAAAGGAAAAGCCCCCGGGGACCTCCGCACCGCCTGGATCGATTGCGCCCACCGGATGGGCTACTTCTGCGCAGAAAACACCGAGACTGCGTTGCCGTTCGATGGGCTGATGTACCGCGAAGCAATGGTCGTGGCGGTAAAACTAAAAAAAATCCGGTACAGCCCGGGTGAGGATTTCCTTTTGGACAAGAAGTTCCCGGACGAAGTGGAGGCACTCCGTACCCTTCCCCTCCCTCCGACCGTGTCCCGCGAGCTCTGGCTCCGCACCCAGAACGAACGGGCGTTCCGGCGGTTCTGGGTAATCCCGGGTACGACCACGGTTGAGATCGAGGAGGTTGCCCGGGACGGGTACCGGAACCCCCATTACCAGAAGGGGTATTGGGAGAACGCTCCCTACAAGGCTACCCTTTATTTCGCTGACCGGGGAAAGGTGCTCAAAGAGGGTGGGGAAAGAGACCCTCAGAAAACCCCGTAAAACGCCCGGATTGTCAAAAAGGCGATCCCATTTTCCGGTTGGAGTGGAAATGGTGTCCACGCCCATGAAAAATCCTGTTTTATTCGGGTATTTTCGGAAAAGGCGGTCTATTTGGGGCGTTCAAACCTGCAATACCGGGCCGTTTTTTCGCCCCTAATTTTGGGGATGGTGTTTTGGTCATATATTTCTCCCGGGGCCACCGGATGGCCGCTATTGCCTTTTTCCGGAAAAGGGGCGGTTTTACGACGGAGTGGGAAAATTTCAGGTGGGTGCTCCCGCGCCAAGGTAGGAACCGGTGGTCCGGATTACCTCAACCGATCCTCCCATACCTTGAAATTATCCCGGATTTTATAGTAGGTACGCACGATTCACTATGACAAAGAAAGCCTTCATTACCGGTATCACCGGCCAGGACGGATCATACCTTGCCGAACTTCTGCTCAGCAAAGGGTACGAAGTCCATGGGCTGGTGCGCCGGTCATCCACGTTTAACACGAGCCGGATTGATTCCATCTATGTCGACCCTCACGAGCCGGACGCCCGACTCTTCCTTCACTACGGCGACCTTTCGGATTCGGAGCAGATCGCAAATGTGATGTACAATATCCGGCCCGATGAAGTCTATCATCTTGGCGCTCAGAGCCATGTCCGGGTCAGCTTCGACACACCCGAGTACACCGGCAATGTCACGGCCCTTGGCACGACCCGGCTTCTGGAAGCGATCCGTCGGAGCAACTGTAATGTGAAATTCTACCAGGCCTCATCGAGTGAGATGTTTGGGGCGGCAAACCCCCCGCAGAGTGAGGATACTCCCTTCCACCCAAGAAGTCCGTATGCTGCTGCGAAAGTCTATGCTTACTGGATGACCCGGAATTACCGGGAAGGCTATACCATCTTCGCATCCAACGGCATCCTATTCAACCATGAATCCCCGCGCCGGGGTGAAACGTTTGTCACCCGGAAGATCACCCGGGCGATCGCCCGCATCCTGGCCGGGAAAGAAAAATACATCTATCTTGGGAACCTTGATGCCCGGAGGGACTGGGGATTTGCTCCCGAATATGTCGAATGTATGTGGCGGATCCTCCAGCAGGACAAGGCCGGGGATTTTGTGATCGGTACCGGGGAGACACATTCGGTCCGCGAATTTTTGCAGGAATCGTTCGCTTACGCCGGGCTCGATATCGATGAGCATGTCAGGATCGATCCAAAATATTTCCGGCCGACTGAGGTGGAGGTGCTTATTGCCGATGCCACAAAATCGGAAAAAGTTCTTGGCTGGAAACCTTTGGTGAAGTTTGCCGATCTTGTAAAAATCATGGTGGATGCGGATATGAAGGCGGCAGGTCTGGAACCGATCGGGAAGGGTGATGCAATCATAAAAAAGACATTCCCATACAGGTGGTGGAAGAACGATTGAATGTCAGGGGCGCCTGTCCCGGCGTGTGGTTATTTGCCCCGGATTAACCGGGGTACAACGTTCGCGCCTATCTTGCAGGTTTCCGATCCATCAGATCTAAATGCAAAAGACCGGATAAGCGTGAGGTTTGAAATGACTTTTTGGGATGATAAAAAAATTCTCATTACCGGTGGGGCGGGGTTCTTTGGATCCCGGGTGGTTGCCGAGCTCCGGGAAAAAGGTGTGCAACGGGAAAATATTATTATCCCCCGGAGCCGCGAGATCGATCTCCGTGTCTGGGAAAATTGCGTTGCGTCGATCAAGGAAGCGGATATCGTCATTCATCTGGCTGCAAGAGTCGGAGGAATCGGGTTTAACCAGACGTACCCTGCCCAGCTCTTCTACGATAACGCGATCATGGGCATCCAGATTATTGAAGCCTCCCGACAGGCAAAAGTGGATAAATGCGTGATTGCAGGAACCATTTGCGCCTACCCCAAGTTCACTCCGGTTCCCTTCAGGGAGGAGAATCTCTGGAACGGCTATCCGGAAGAAACCAATGCGCCGTACGGTCTTGCAAAGAAGATGCTGCTTGTCCAGTCCCAGGCGTACCGCCAGGAGTACGGGTTTAACTCGATCTATCTCCTGCCGGTTAACCTGTACGGGCCGGGTGACAACTTCGACCCCGCAAGCTCGCACGTAATCCCGGCGCTTGTCAAGAAGTTTGTCGATGCAAAGCAGACCGGGGCACTGTCCGTAGAGATCTGGGGCACGGGTGCTGCATCACGTGAATTCCTGTACGTGGATGATGCGGCAAGAGGTCTTGTGCTCGCTGCTGAACGATACAATAAACCCGATCCGGTGAATCTGGGTGCGGGGATGGAGATAACCATTCGGGATTTGGTAGAACTCATCCGTGATCTGACCGGATATACCGGGAGGGTTCACTGGGATACGGCAAAACCGGATGGCCAACCGCGGCGCTGCCTTGATGTGAGTCGGGCCCGGGAGGAGTTCGGGTTTGAGGCAAAGATGCCGTTTCATGAAGGGTTGAAGAGAACGATCGCATGGTACGAAGCGCATCATGCGGGTGCCGGAAAGCCTCAGGGTGTCGGAGATCATTGCTGAACGGACCTGTTTCTCTCTCTGTCTTTTTACCAATTTTTAATTGTCAGGCATGGTATGTGCCTTTTTGGTTCTCATTTGACAAGGCAGGAGTGCGTTGAACCTGCTTTTGTGGGGGATTCCTGAAATGAAGTTACCTGTCAGATATCCTTGTTCATGAGATACTAAAAAAGATGCAGATGCTTCTTTTTCCATGCTCTCTACCACCAGACTATAAGTAATGTAAAAACAAAATTCCTGATCAGTTCTCATGACCGAGGCCCTAACCGCAAATGAGGTATCCGTACCTACTCTCGTCATCCGCCCGCCCCGGAAATGGGTGCCGGTGGATCTGCATGAGCTCTGGGCGTACCGCGAACTGCTCACGGCGTTCACTATGCGGGATATCAAGCTCAGGTACAAGCAGACCGGGCTTGGTATCGCATGGGCAGTTCTCCAGCCGCTGCTGACGATGGTCATCTTCACGATCTTCTTTGGGGGACTTGCCCATATTCCCTCGGATGGCATACCTTACCCGCTCTTTGTGCTTGCGGCCCTGCTTCCCTGGATGCTTTTTGCCGAAGGCCTGACCCGGTCAACAACTACCATGGTTACCAATTCCAACATCATGACCAAGGTGTACTTCCCGCGCATGATCATGCCGCTTTCCAGTATCCTCTCGCCGCTCGTGGACTTTGCAGTCTCATTTATTATCCTGCTTGCGATGATGGTCTACTATGGATTCGTACCCACCGCCAACATCATCTTCCTTCCACTCTTCCTTCTGCTTGCGCTCGCGACTGCGCTTGGTGTCGGCCTCTGGCTTGCAGCGCTCAACGTCAAGTACCGTGACTTCCAGTACACGGTTCCCTTCCTCATCCAGATCTGGATGTATGCCTCGCCTGTCGTATATGCTTCAAGCCTCGTGCCGGAATCTCTCCGAGTCTGGTACGGCCTCAATCCTATGGCGGGCGTGATCGAGGGGTTCCGCTGGGCGCTTCTCGGGAACGGTACTCCCAGCGCGATGATCCTGGTATCGGTAGGAATGGTTATTGTGCTGCTGGTTTCCGGCATGTTCTATTTCCGGAGGATGGAGCAGTATTATGCGGATATTGTGTGAGGGAATGTGCAACCCTCTATAACCAGATGACCCCACAGGAAATGAAACCTTAATTCCCCGGTACCTCCCAAAGGTACAGAATAACAGGAACGTTTGTTCTCATGCCTACTGATAAGATCGCAATCCGTGTCAGCCACTTAAGCAAGCAATACAAACTTGGCGGACCGCAGGAGCCCTATAATACGTTCCGCGATGCCATTGTCAATTTCCTTAAAGCACCGATGAACCTCTTCCACAAGCCCCCGCCGTCAGAAGGGTTCTGGGCCTTAAAGGATGTTTCGTTTGAGATAGAGAAGGGCGAGGTTGTCGGGATCATCGGTCGGAACGGGGCCGGGAAATCAACGCTGCTGAAGATCCTTTCCCGGATTACCGCTCCCACGGAAGGGACGGTTGAACTTCACGGGCGGGTTGGTTCGCTGCTGGAAGTGGGGACCGGGTTTCATCCGGAGCTGACCGGGCGGGAGAATATCTATTTATCCGGCTCGATCCTCGGTATGAAACGGCGGGAGATCGATCTTAAACTCGATGATATCGTAAAATTTTCCGAAATTGATAAATTCCTTGATACTCCTGTAAAACGGTATTCGAGCGGAATGTATGTCCGGCTCGCTTTTGCGGTTGCAGCGCATCTGGAGCCGGAGATTCTTCTTGTTGACGAGGTGCTGGCTGTGGGAGATGCTGCATTCCAGAAAAAATGTCTGGGGAAGATGGGTGAGGTGGCAAAGGAAGGGAGAACTGTTCTTTTTGTTAGTCATAATATGAATGCTATTGAGCAACTCTGTAATTCCTGTATCCTATTAGAATCAGGAAAGATAAAACTGTATGACAGCAATGTTAAAAATGTTACAAAAAATTATTTATTTGATAAATCGGGAAAAGGTTATTCGTTTGAATGGATAAATGTCGGGAAAAATTTTAATTCACCCTATTTTATACCCAATAAATTCTATGTGTCCGATAAATTGGGAAATGTTCTGCATACCTCGATAAATAATCTTGAGGAAGCATATGTTGTAATTGAAGGTGAAATAAAACAAACTGATCCGGCGCTTACTATAGGATACGCAATTTATTCTGAAGATGGGAGTCTATTATATTGGTCTTATCATACAGATGAAAATGAGGAAGCCTGGCCAAAACTTCAGGCAGGGTATAATTGTATTAGGAGTCAAATTCCAAAGAGATTATTAAATCAGGGAAATTACAGATTAGAATTTATTAGTAGTCTTCATAACCGGGAATGGATTTGTAAACCCGGTATTAATACACCAATAATTTTTTTGACTGTTCAAGGGGGTTTGAGTGATTCTCCCTATTGGATGATTCAAAGACCTGGCTTGTTGGCACCCGTACTCAAATGGGAATGCATCGAGCCAAAGAATAATTAATAGTGAATATAGATATTGTAGATAACCGATGAATCTTTATTTTGGGGTGTGAATGTTATAATATAATGTCTTTGACGGTTCAAGAATTTATCCCCCCTGTTCTCATTAGGGTTTATAATCGGATATTTAATTATAAAAATAACAAAGTTATTAGATACCCCCCTTTCAATTATCTACCCCCAGATATTGATGTTAAATGGATTATGGATATTGGTGCAAATGTTGGTGATGTTGCAAGATCAGCCTTATTCTCGTTTGAACAGTCAAAAGTTATATGTTTTGAACCCGTATCGTCCACATATGATAAATTAACAATAAATTTATCCTCTTTTAATGAACGAGTAATTACGAAAAAACTTGCTATTTCGGATTATACCGGTGAAAGTGAAATTAATATAACAACATATTCTCCTGCGAATTCTTTAATGTCACAAAGTAAATATTATGAACATTATAACCCTTCAATTAAGTCGGTTGATAAGGAAAAAATTAATGTCGTAAAACTTGATGATTTAATTCACGAGTTGCCAACAAGACATTTTGATATCGTCAAAATTGATGTAGAAGGACTCGAGTATAATGTTTTAAAAGGTGGAGAGAAATTTTTTGGTGATTGTGTCGATATAATAATGCTGGAAATATCGTTTCAACGTGAATCCGGATGGGATAATCCAAATTATCTTCTGATATTTAATTATTTAAATTCATTGGGCTTTCGATTAATTAATATTTATGATGTGTATAACTCACAATTCGATAACAATAATTTAATGGATGACATGATGGTAACACAAATTGATTGTATCTTTAGGAAAAAATAAATTGCACAAACTTAACATTTTTCATTTTGATCGCTGTATTCATATCTTAAATATGAGTATATGTGTGGTATAGTAGGTTGTAAATCGGGCAGTTTTACTGACTTATGAAAAGAGGGTAAAAATGAAAGTTGTTATCCTTGCCGGGGGATTAGGTACAAGGCTGAGCGAAGAGACTTCTGTCAGACCCAAACCGATGGTGGAAATCGGCGGAATGCCCATTTTATGGCATATAATGAAGATCTATTCTCACTATGGTTTTAACGAGTTTATCATCTGCCTCGGCTATAAAGGATACATGATAAAGGAGTATTTTGCCAATTACTTTCTCCATATGTCCGATGTCACGATTGATCTGAAAAAGAATAAGATAGAAACCCATCAGAATTTCTCCGAACCCTGGAAAGTGTCCTTGATCGAAACCGGCGATAATACCATGACTGGTGGCCGGATAAAACGTATCCAGCGATATGTGGGAGATGAACGGTTCATGCTGACCTACGGCGATGGGGTATCGAATGTGAATCTGAAAAAATTAGCCCGGTTTCACGAGAGGTCGGGAACGATTGTTACCCTGACTGCGACACAACCTGCAAGACGATTCGGTGTCCTCGAACTTGATCGTGACCGGGTGAAAACATTCCTTGAAAAACCTCCGGGCGAAGGAGGATATATTAACGGTGGCTTTTTTGTGTGCGAACCAAAGATATTTGATTACCTGGAGAATGATCAGACTATTCTTGAGCGGGCGCCCCTCGAATCTCTGGCAAAAGAAGGCCAGCTCTCTGCATACCGTCATGAGGGATTCTGGTACCCGATGGATACCTTGCGCGATAAGACCTATCTCGAGGAACAGTGGGCGACCGGCAAGGCGCCGTGGAAAGTGTGGGACTAATGAGTTTCAGGGATAAACTGGAAGAAGCCTACCGGGGAAAGACGGTTCTTATCACCGGCCATACCGGATTCAAAGGGGGATGGCTTGCGTTATGGCTTGAATCCCTGGGTGCAAAGATAATCGGGTTCAGTTGGGATGTCCCAACGAACCCCTCATTTTTTCAGAAGACAAATTTGTCTGGAAAAATTACGGATCTCCGGGGAGACGTACGGGATTATAATACTGTATCGAAAATTATCCATGAACATAACCCCGAGATCATCTTTCACCTGGCTGCCCAGCCACTGGTCCGTGCCTCATATGCCGCTCCACGCGAAACTATCGATGCCAATGTTATGGGGACGGCAAATGTCCTTGAAGCAATCAGGGTATCCGGAGGACCTGCCACTTGTGTCTGCATCACGAGTGACAAATGTTACGAAAACCGGGAATGGGATTATGCATATCGGGAAAACGATTCCCTGGGGGGCTATGATCCTTATAGCGCAAGCAAAGGGGCTGCCGAGATCATTATCGCGTCGTACCGGAGAAGTTTCTTCAGCGGGGATGGATGCTGTGCACTTGCATCAACACGGGCCGGTAACATCATCGGGGGCGGGGACTGGTCAGTAGATCGTATTGTCCCCGACTGTATCCGCTCCTTACATGTTGGCAAACCCATTGAACTGCGTAATCCCTCGGCGATTCGCCCGTGGCAGTTTATTCTGGATCCGTTGTACGGATATCTTCTGCTCGCACAAAAAATGCAGGAGAAGCCAAAAGAATATTCTGAAGCCTGGAATTTCGGCCCTGACTACCGGAACAATGTTGATGTTTGTACCCTTACACAAAAGATGATTGCTGAATGGGGATCTGGAACCTGTGAATATCCATCATCGGGACCAAACACACTTCATGAAGCAAGATTCCTGAAACTGGACATTTCAAAAACCGTCTCTCGGCTGGGCTGGAGGCCGCAGTACTGTATTGATACTGCCGTGCGGAACACCGTTGAATGGTACAAGAGATGCTACTCCCCAAAAGCAAAGATGGATCGGTTCTCACTTCAACAGATTGACCATTATATGGAACATATGGATGCCAGCTCCGGGAGTCCGATATAATCCGATTCGGGGATCGTATCCATAATTCCCAAAAACCAGTTGCCTGATTTCTCTACGTGAGCATTATGGACCTGTTTTGGCTTATCATTGGATCGATGGCAGCGTGCCTGACCATGCTGGGTTTTGTTCCCCAGATTGTAAAAATTTTAAAGACAAAACATGCCCGGGACATTAGCCTTTTCATGCTGATCCAATCGGGAACAGGGACATTTCTCTGGATCCTCTATGGTATGCATATTGGGGATCCTATGGTTTTTTATGCCAATATTGTATCCATAACGATACTGAGTATTGTCATTGTCCTCTATTTAATCTATAAATCTGATAACGGGAAACGGGATCCTGAGGAGATATCAAAGTGAGGAAAAAAGATCAGCTTATTCCGGCGATTATCACAAGAACCCAAAACGATCTGGATGCATCCCTGGATCGTATTGAAGGTCTTGTTGATAAAGTCCAGCTTGATATCATTGATGGGGTCTTTGCAAACAATATCTCAATGAACTTCAATTTTGATATTTCCGGGAGATCCCTGAAATCCGAAGCCCACCTGATGGTCAATAATCCCCTGCCATGGATTGAAAAAAACAGCGAGAGCGTAGATACCATACTGGTTCATCTGGAAACCTGCAAACATCCCGATGATATCCTTCACCATATCAAGAAAAAAGGAAAGAAAACCGGCATTGCGATTGTTCCTGATACCCCGGTTCAGGCAATTGTGGAATATCTCGATGATATCGATCAGGTCCTGATTATGACAGTCAATCCCGGATTTTATGGCAGCACCTTTTTACCTCACACTATCGATAAAATACAGGAATTAAGAGCAATTGATGCAGATATCGATATCGAGGTTGATGGGGGGATCACCCCGGATACAATCCGCTTGGTACGTGATGCGGGGGCAAACATGTTTGTTTCAGGATCCTTCATCCTAAAATCAAATGATGTGAAAGCTTCAATAGAGGCCTTGCGGGCCCGGTTAGATTGAACGATAGAGGGGGGAACGGATAATGAAGATTAAACTGTCCGACTATGTCATCCGGTTCATATCAGGACTCGGAGTCAGGCATATCTTTTTGCTGCCTGGTGGCGGCTGCATGCACCTTGTAGACTCTCTTGGTAGATGTGAGGATCTTGAGAAGATCTGCTGCCTTCACGAGCAGGCAGCGGTAATCGCTGCCGAGGCATCTGGGCAATATACCAACAATATCGGAGCCGCTCTGGTAACCACCGGTCCCGGCAGCACCAACGCGATAACCGGGGTTGCCGGTGCATGGATCGATTCCACACCGATCATTGTAATATCGGGACAGGCAAAACGCTCCGATCTTATCGGTGACCGTGGAGTCCGCCAGATGGGAATCCAGGAAGTAGATATTGTCAGAATGGTCAGCTCCATTACCAAATATGCTGTCACGGTTATGGATCCTAACTGTGTCCGGTATCACCTTGAAAAGGCAGCGTTCCTTGCGCGAACCGGGCGTCCCGGCCCGGTATGGATCGATATCCCCCTTGATGTCCAGGGATCAGTTATTGAGGAGAATGATCTTATTGGATTCGAACCCGGGACAACAGATCTGCCTGAAACGGATCGCGAGTTGGAGAAGAAGGTACACGAAGCCATCGCACTCCTTAACCATGCCAAAAGGCCAGTCATCCTTGCTGGAAACGGGATACGCCTTTCAAAGGCAGAAGAGGAATTCCTCCGCGTCATCAAAGCCCTGAAAATCCCTGTTCTTACCACTTGGAAAGCCATGGATTTTCTGCCGGAAGATCACGAACTGTATTTTGGCCGGCCGGGATCTATCGGGCAACGGGGTGCAAATTTTATCCAGCAGAATTCGGATTTTATCCTCGCCCTTGGGGCCCGGTTGGATCTGGCGCAGATCGGGCACAGTTACCCGAATTTTGCCCGCGAAGCAAGGAAAGTTGTTGTTGACATTGATGTGAATGAGATACGCAAGATGGATATGCGTATTGATGTCCCCATTTGTTCGGATGCAAACTTATTTCTGCGGAAATTAATTGCCCATCTCTCTCTTGTGCAGGACAGGGATCGGTCCGATTGGATGTCGCGGTGTGCATCATGGAAGAAGAAGTACCCGGTAATCCTGCCCGAATACCTGAAACCAAAGGATCCAGTCAATACGTACGCACTGGTTGATGCGCTGTCTGACCTGCTGACAGAAAATGATGTTCTTGTCCCGGGAAGCTCCGGCAGCTGCAGTGAGATTACCCTACAGGCATTCCGGGTCAGGAGCGGGCAGCGTATTCTGAATACGCCCGGCCTGGGCTCCATGGGATTTGGTCTCCCCGCCAGCGTAGGTGCGTGTCTTGCAAGCGGAAAGAAAAGAACTACCTGCATTATCGGGGATGGGGGATTGCAGCACAATATCCAGGAGCTGGAAACCCTCAGGCGCCTGGATATCCCGGTCAAGTTATTCGTGCTCAACAACAACGGGTATGCTTCGATACGCAATACCCACAACCGGCTCTTTGAAGGCCGGCTGGTGTGCTGTGATCCCTCAAGCGGCCTGACTCTTCCGGATACCTGCCGGGTTGCTTCGGCTTACGGCCTCCCTGCCGTTAAAATATCGGGACAGAAAAACCTCAAAGAGGATGTCCGTAAAGTCCTTGATATGGCCGGTCCCGTGGTATGTGAAGTGATGATTGACCCCGAGCTGCAAACGGCACCCAAAGCCTCGTCAATCGTAAAACCCGATGGATCGATACTGTCCAAACCACTCGAAGACCTCTGGCCGTTTCTTGAACGCGATGAATTTGAAGCTAACATGATCATAAAACCCTTGGATGAATAACATGGTAAAGATCCTGATAACCGGAGGGAACGGATTTATTGCCAGGAACCTGACCGAATCACTTTCAAAGGATAACACAGTCATCGCTCTGAACAGCACGCAGCTGAATCTTCTGGATTCAGAAAGGGTTTTCGATGTTATCCGTCAGGGAAAATTTGATGTTGTGATCCATACGGCAACCTACGATGCCGCACCAAAGCACTCAACCAAGGATCCCTCAAAAGTCCTGGAAAATAACCTGAAAATGTTTTTTCATGTTGCCCGGTGCAGCGAGTATTTTGGCAGGATGATCTATTTCGGATCGGGTGCGGAATTCAGTCGGGAACATTGGATACCGAAAATGCGGGAGGACTATTTCGACAAGTATGTCCCAACCGACCAGTACGGCCTCTCGAAATATATTATGACGCAATATGCGCTGGAACATCCGAATATTTTCAACCTTCGAATATTCGGGTTGTTCGGGAAATACGATGACTGGAGAACGAGATTTATTCCAAATGCCTGCTGCCATGCAGTATTGGATTTACCAGTAAGAATAAACCAAAATGTGTTTTTTGATTTCTTATACATCACCGATCTAGAAAAAATTGTGAAATGGTTTATTGAAAATCCCCCTAAATACAATATCTACAATGTTTGTACAGGAAAGGCTATTGATCTGAAAACATTGGGTGAATCTGTTATTCGAATTTCCGGAAAGGAATTAAGCATCAACATAAACAAAGAAGGGATTGGACGTGAATATAGTGGAGATAATTCCCGCCTATTAAATGAGATGAAAGACTTTACATTCAGATCGATGAATGAATCTATTAAAGAATTATACGAATGGTATGAAGAAAATATTCCGGGGGATGCTTACGTCAAACTCACTGAATAATAAAAAACTTCGTTACCTTGTAGTTATGCCTAGGCTTGTTCATAACATAGGTGATGGGTACTCATTTCCATTGGGTATAGCATATATATCGTCAAGTATTAAGTCTCAGGGCCATTTGGTATATACCCTGAATTTGAATCATCGGGAAGGGAGCGTTTTTGATATTATCTCAAGGGAAATTCGAGATAAAAAAATCGATGTAATTTTCACTGGGGGGCTTTCATTCCAGTACGCAACAATACGGGAAGTCATCAGTGCAGCTAAACAAACAGATAATAAAATAATTGTTGTCGTTGGTGGGGGTATCATTACAAGTGATCCCGAAACTGCGATGGAAGCCTTGGAATCTGTAGATTTCGGTGTAATTGGTGAAGGCGAACTAACGGTACAAGAATTATGCAATGTTTTGGAAAATAATGAGAATTTGGCAGGAATTAATGGACTGATCTACAAAGAAAATAATCACTACTGGATAACCCCTCCACGTGAAGAAATTATGGATCTTGATTCTCTTCCATGGCCTGATTATGAAGGGTTTGAACTTGAAAAATATCTTTTGTCCTCACCGAGTATAAGCGGCATAAATAAAAAAAATACTGTATTTATGATTGCAAGTCGCTCCTGTCCCTATAACTGTACTTTTTGTTTTCACACTGTTGGAAAGAAATATCGCCAGCGTTCTCTGGATAGTTTTTTTGAAGAACTTGAATTTTTGGTGTCAAAATATAATATTGATTTTGTATGTTTGGCGGATGAACTTTTCTCCGTTAACCCAAAACGGGTGAAGGAATTTTGTGATAGAATTCATTCATATAACCTCAATTGGTGGGCACAATTCCGCGTTGATCAGATTACAAAAAATCCGGAATTGCTTCCTATGATCAAAGAGGCCGGATGCACGGTCATGTCGTTTGGTCTTGAAAGTGCAGATAATCGGATATTAAAAAGCATGCGAAAAAATATCACCATTGAACAAACAGAAAATGCATTGAAGAAGGTTTATGAGGCAGGAATTGCTGCTGAAGGAGCATTTATCTTTGGAGATATTGAAGAGACCTGGGAAACCGCCAGTAATACCTTCAAATGGTGGCGCGAGCATTCTGAATATAAAATTACGTTAAATCTTATCACAATATATCCAGGATCATATTTGTACAAATATGCCTGTGCGAATGGAATAATAAATGATAAAGTACAGTTTTTAAGGAATGGTTGCCCCCAAGTCAATGTATCAAAACTAAGTGATTCGGAATATGCTCAATTAATTAGGGAAATTTTATTTGCACCAATGGCTCTGACAAAAGCCCTTTCAAATGTTGAAGTTAAAATAATTGATCCTAAAACTGGTCGAATATCTTTAACTGGGACTTGCATCGTCTGCGGCGAAAGAACAAATTGGGATGACATAAAATTATTTTCTTCCAGCTTTATCGCATGTCACCATTGCGGGCAACGATATAATATGAATTTGCCAGATTCGGTCGTAAAAATAATTGATGAGAATGTCACTAAATTGTTAAATCGATCCGATAAGATTGCAATTTGGGGCATAAATTATCATACTGCTAATTTATTTAAGAAGTCTACTGTATTAAAGAATGATAATATTTATCCTGTTGATATTTCTGAATTAAAACAAAAAATGGATCTATATGGGATGAAAATCAATTCTCCTTCCATCCTTAATAGTGAAAATATTGAGATGGTAATTGTGCCTATCCCTGCATATATTAATGAGATTACAGAACGGATTAAATCAAACTATAAGAATGTGAAAAAAGTTATTGATATATGCGAGTTGATAAACCCTACATATCTGGATACAAATATTGAAAATGATAATGTATCCTGTGGATAGATATTAAGAATTAATGGTTGAATTGGAATGTTATGGAAATAGATGATGCAATAACCAACCTGGAGAAATACATTCAAAATCCATCACTCGGATTGCCAGAGGAGGTCTTTCTTTTTATTTCAAGACTTACTCCTATGGTAAACGTGGATCTTCTCGTAAAAAACAGAAAGAATCAAACCCTTTTAGCGTGGAGAGATGATCCGTTTGCTGGTGTGGGATGGCATCTGCCGGGGGGAATAATCCGATATAAAGAGAAGGCCGAAACGCGAATATTAAAGGTCGCAGAAATAGAAATTGGATCTGTAATTGAATTTGATCCCGTCCCAATTGCGATCAATCAAGTACTCTGTAATCACAATACAAGAGGGCATTTTATCTCATTACTGTATAATTGTATTATTCCTGGCGATTTCATTCCGAAAAATCAGGGTTTGATAAACACAAATGCGGGCTATCTAAAATGGCATGACTCCTGTCCGGAAAACCTGATAAAGGTGCATGAAATGTACAGAAATTATATCTAGGCTGGGATTATGACAATAAACCGATGCAGGGTATGCGGGAATGAAGTCTTCAGGGAACCCCTGCTCCGTTACAAAAATATGCCCAAAGGAGCACAATACTTGCCCGATATTTCATCCCTGAAGGAGGATGTAGGGGTTGATCTGGAAGTCTTCCAGTGTTCGGGGTGTGGACTCGTTCAGCTGAGTAATGATCCTGTTCCGTATTACCGTGAAGTCATTCGTGCAACCGCAGTCTCAAAAGAAATGACAGAATTCCGCAAGAGACAGTTCAGCCGGTTTGTCCGGGAATATTCCCTGGAGGGAAAAAAGATCCTGGAGATTGGGTGTGGTCGCGGGGAATATCTGTCACTCATGAAGGATGCCGGTACGGATGCCTATGGCATAGAGCAGTCCCTGGATTCCGTACAGTACTGTCGGGAAAACGAACTGTCTGTCAGCCAGGGATTTATCGAATCTCCTCAAGACCGGGTCCCGGGAGCGCCATTCCATGCGTTTTTCATCCTGAATTACCTTGAGCATCTGCCGGATCCCAATGCAACATTCAGGGGATTGTACCACAATCTGGCAGAAAGTGCTGTCGGGATCGTGGAAGTGCCGAATTTCGACATGATCCTCCAGAGAAAACTGTTCTCTGAATTTATCGGAGATCATCTCTTTTATTTCACAAGAGATACATTATGTTCAACCCTGCAACGAAACGGGTTTGAAGTTCTTTCCTGCACGGTAATTTGGCATGACTATATTCTCTCTGCTATTGTCAGGAAACGATCTCCTCTCGATATCTCCAATTTTTACAACCATCAGGAGCATATAAAAAATGAGATTAGTGCCTATCTCGACCGTTTCGATCCGGGAACGGTGGCAATCTGGGGTGCGGGACATCAAGCACTGGCAATCATCTCCATGATGGATCTTGGAAAGAAGATCCGGTATGTCGTCGATTCAGCATCTTTCAAGCAGGGTAAATTCACATCTGCCACCCATGTGTCCATTGTTCCGCCAGACCGATTAAGATCCGATCCAGTGAATGCGATTGTAGTTATGGCCGCGAGTTATTCCGATGAAGTGGCGGGAATAATCCGGGAAAAATATGACCCGGCCATCAATATCGCAATCTTGCGGGATTATGGACTGGAGATCATCACGTAAAGTTGAATCGCCGAACCCCGCCGGGTGAATGGTGATCTATGTTTCATGGGATCTGGGTGATTATTTTCCCGGTATAATTCAACATATCTCTTCCTTTCATCAGTCCTTACGTCCTACCGTCGCATACGATAACTATTACCTGCATGAGGGGAAACACTTATGTAAGAAAAAAGAGGATTTTTGAGATGTCCGGCAAAGAGTCCCAGTTGAAGCCAGAAGAGACCGAGAAACGGAACCGGCTCAAACAGGAAAAACCGTACGTTTATGAGAAGATCATGAAGTACGATGAGAAAGTGAAGAAAGGCGAGAGTATCGCAATCCTTCAGTTTCAGTACGACTACAAATGCAACTTTGCCTGTGAGCATTGCGATATCACCCGCCTGCGGGCCAACAAGTCAAAACGCTGTTTCACCATTGACGATGTAAAGGAACTCTCCCGCCAGGCCGATGAAATGGGCCTGGCTCATATCGTTATCACAGGGGGGGAACCTCTGGTCTTTCCGGACTTTGACGAGGTTATCAAGGCTCTCGATCCTCAAAAATTCTATATCACCTCCGATACTAACGGATGGAATCTCGATACCGACCGGGCAAAACATCTCAAAAGCATCGGTGTTGACAAAATCCAGCTCAGTCTCGATAGCCTCTCCGCTGAGGATCACGATTCCTTCCGCCACAAGAAAGGATCCCACGAACGCGCCATGAAGGCAATTGACGCTTGCATCGAAGCCGGCCTTAATATTATAATCGCCACCGTTGTCACAAAACAGAGAGTCAGATCCCAGGAGTTCATCGAGTTCCTCGAGTTTGCCAAGAGCAAGAATGTCCCTGTTTTCGTGACCTACGCCAAGCCAGTTGGATCTTGGGAGGGAAAAACAGATATTCTTATCGACAGGAGCGACATGGACTACATGCGCCAGCTCGAGAAGAAATACAATGTCTTCACCCATCTGACCCCCTCTTATGGTCTCAACCTCGGTTGCATCGCTGTCAAACGCATGGTCTCCATCACCAAATTTGGTGATATCATGCCCTGTCCCTACATCCATGTCTCTTTGGGTAACTTCTTTGAAGAGCCACTCAGGGATATCATCAACCGCGGAATGAAGATCAAATACTTTGGAAACTATATTGACACCTGCCTCATCGCCGAGGATAGAAACTTCCTTGAAAATATCGAAGCCAAAAAGATTGTAGGTAAACCCGTGCCGGTTCCCTGCACCGAAGTCTTCACTAAAGATGATCTCATATGAGGATATTGTCTCAAAAATTTTCAGGGAAACCATGAATATAGCAAATATCCGAAATATCCTCTTTGACTTGGACGGAACTCTCATTAACTCCGCCGGGGATGTCCTCTTTTGCCTGCAAAACGCCTACAACACAGTTCCTGCCCTTGCTCATGCCAGACCGGATGCTTCCCATATTGGACCGCCCCTCCAGGAATTGATCCGGAATGTCACTCCGGATATTACAGAAGAACAGGCACTTGCGGTTACCCGGGCGTTCCGCGCCTGCTATGACAAAAGCACCTATGAACGGACCACCCTCCAGCCCGGCGCTGAAGAACTCCTTTCAAACCTGAAAGAATGTCATGTTCGGCTGTTCATCGCCACCAACAAACCCCGGCTGGCCACAATTCAGATTCTTGTGGCCAAACAGATCGATTGCTTCGAAGGTATTGTAACACCAGATCTCCTCGGTAGTAAAAATCTGGACAAGGCAGGGATGATCGAATACATACTCAGTACCTGGAATCTTAAGCGGGAAGAGACGCTCATGGTGGGTGATGATGCATCAGATATCCTCGCTGCAACCAGAAATCAGATCTCGTCCGCCGCAGTTCTGAATGGCTATGGTAACAAAAACAGGATCAGGGAAGCAAAGCCATTGTACGTATTTCAGACGCTTGGAGAGTTCTCTCGCCACATGATGCATCTCTAGAGGATTCCCGTATTTTTGGGGAGGATTGCACTCAGTTTTTCCCACCAAAGGGTGACAAGGTAAATAGTATTATGTTGTTTGCAACCCAATGGCATCAATAATAGAAATACATGTGTACCCGAGGTAAATAATGAGCAACAACAATATCTTTGATAATCTGTTTATTTTCGAGATGGCCAACAACCACATGGGGAATGTAGAGGTTGGCAAGGAAATTATCCGTTCTTTCCATGATGTGAGCAAGAACTACCCGTTCCGGTTTGGGTTCAAACTCCAGTACCGTGACTTGGATACCTTCATTCACCCGGACTTCAAAGACCGGATGGATATAAAATACATCAAACGCTTCACCGAGACGCGCCTGACAGAGGATGAGTTTAAGGGTCTCATCAGCGAAATCAAAAAACACAACTTTATCCCCATCTGTACACCATTTGACGAGAAATCCGTGGATCTCATTGAAAAACACGGCTACGAGATCATAAAAATAGGCAGTGCATCATTCACAGACTGGCCTCTTCTTGAGAAAATTGCAAAAACCGAAAAGCCCATTATTGCCTCAACTGCCGGAGCGTCTCTGGGTGAGATCGATGCGGTTGTTTCATTTTTCGAACACCGAAGAAAAAATTTCTGTCTGATGCATTGTGTTGGGGAGTATCCGACAAAAAATGAAACATTGGAATTAAATCAGATTGATTTTCTCCGGCAAAGGTATCCGGGCATTGATGTTGGTTATTCGACACATGAGAATCCGGACAACGTTGATCCCGTCAAGATAGCTATCGGAAAAGGCGCAACCGTTTTTGAGAGGCATGTGGGGTTAAAAAGTGACAAATATACCTTAAACGATTATTCTTCAACCCCTGAGCAAGTCAGAAAATGGCTGTCTGCCGCCGAGGAATCGCTGGTTATGTGCGGGGTTGCACACCAAAGAAGATTATGCTCGGAAAAAGAGATTGCTGATTTACGGGGACTAAGACGAGGTGTATATGCCAGGAGCCGGATTCTCCCCGGTGAAAAACTATCTCTGGAAAATACTTTTTTTGCTATTCCCAATACGAATAATCAGATTTTGGCAAATGATCTCTCAAAGTACATGGAATTTACGGCAAACCGGGAGATTCAAATCAATCAGCCGGTTCTTTTCCCTGATGTCCAGTCAAAAAATTTGCGGGAGAAGTTTTTACAGATCATCAAAAATGTCAGCAGGATTCTTGTCGAGAGTAAAATACCTCTTCCCAACAAGGTTGAATTCGAATTGTCCCATCACTATGGTATAGAAAATTTCGATGAATGGGGTGCGGTGATCATCAGCTGCGTAAACAGGGAATATTGCAAAAAATTAATACTGTTGCTTCCCGGACAAAAACATCCCGTTCATTATCATGTGAAAAAGGAAGAGACATTTCATGTACTCTATGGCGATATGCTCATAAATCTTAATGGCGTTGAAAAAGAATATAAACCGGGGGATATTGTTGTTGTCGAACGGGAAGCCCGGCACAGTTTCAGTTCAAAAAACGGCGCAGTTTTTGAGGAGATCTCAACAACCCATTATAAAAACGACTCATTCTACGATGATCCCCGGATAACTGCTAATAAAAACCGCAAAACTGAAATGACGTTCTGGTCGGACTGGTTAATAAAACCAATATCCTGATTTTCCTCAATGTTGGTTAAACAAAACCCGGTTATCTTTTTTACTGGTTCCAAAATACTGGGACATTACAGGATTTTCTCTCTCCTGTTTCATTTGTCCGGTTCAGGAATGATCTGTATTATTTGCCGTGTGTCACTCGCCGGTTGGCCATGATAAATATACTCCCGGATCTTTTCAACCATATAATCCAGCTGTTTCTTGTCCAGGCCGGGATAGACCCCGACCCAGAACGTATGTGACATAATGAGATTGGTATTCTTCAGATCGCCAATCACACGGTACCCTGTTCCGGTTTTCCGCATTTCATCAAAGCAGGGATGCTTGATAAGATTCCCGCTGAAGAGCATACGTGTCTGGATATGTTTTGCTTCCAGAGCTGACACAATGCTGTCACGGGACAGGTTGCTGTCGGGTTTTACCGTGATTAAAAAACCAAACCAGCTGGGGTCAGAGTTTGTCGTTGGTTGAGGAAGAACAATATATTTTTCGAGATCTTTGAGTGCCCGATATAGATACTCCCAGTTTTTCTTTCTGGCCTCCGCAAATGCGGGTAATTTTTCCAGTTGAGCACAGCCGATTGCAGCCTGCAGATCGGTTGCCTTCAGGTTATACCCAAAGTGGGAGTAGACATATTTGTGATCATAACCGTAGGGCAACTCCCCGAATTGTTGCGAAAAGCGTTTGCCACAGGCATTATCCTGTCCGGGGGGACACCGACAGTCCCGCCCCCAGTCCCGGAGTGAATTCACAATGCGGGCCAGTTCGCGGTTGTTTGTGTACACGGCCCCGCCTTCTCCCATGGTAAGGTGATGTGGCGGATAGAAAGAGGATGTCCCAATGTCCCCGAATGTCCCGGTAAATCCCCATTCGTCATTATATTTATACCGTGATCCCAGTGAATCGCAGTTATCCTCGATCAGCCAGAGGTCATTCAGTGCACAAAATTCTTTTACCCGCCCGATATCAAATGGGTTGCCCAGCGTATGGGCGAGCATAACGGCCTTTGTACGATCGGTCAATGCCTTTTCAAGCAGATCGGTATCAACATTATATCCCGGTAGGGTGACATCAAGAAAAACCGGTGTCGCACCGTACTGGATGATGGGTGTTACGGTAGTGGGAAATCCGGCTGCAACTGTAATTATCTCATCGCCCGGCCTGACACGCCGTTTGCCGATTTTCGGGGAAGTTAGGGCCATGAATGCCAGAAGATTGGCGGATGAACCGGAATTGACAAGAGATACATATTTTATTCCCAGGTATTTTCCTAAAGATTGTTCAAAACACTCAGTGTACCTACCAGAAGTCAACCAGAAATCCAGGCTGGCATCGATAAGATATCTCATCTCCTGCTCATCAAACACCCGTCCCCCGTACGGGATTTTGTCGCCATCTTTGTACTCTCTTTTGGCGTGATATTCACGAAAATGAGCCAAAGCCGCCAGGATCGCCGTTTCACGGAGTTTTTTTTCTTTGGAGGATGAATTAACCATGATTCCCTTCGTTTACTTTGTTTGTTAACTGTTGTTTATAGGTATAAGGCAGTGGTGCATTATAGGTTTGGTTGCCCTGCAGAAGTAAAACGAGTATTGGAGATCATTTATCCAGATTATCCAGCATTAAAAAAAAAGTATTCAGGTAAGAATCCATCCATGATCCTGAGGCCAACCGGCACTTCTTCACATTCTCCAATAATGCGGGATAATTGCGATAAAGGAGATCTCTGGCTTCAAGAAATGATTCTAAAGTTAGTTCTTTAAGGGGGACAAATGTGCCGGGAAACCTTCTCTTGGCATTAACAGAATCCCCATAATAGATTGAAGGTATTCCGGCGAGTATGGCATCAGCTAATTTTTCTGTAACATATCCTGCAAAAATCGAATTTTCTGAAATGAACGCATATTCATAATTACTCATCGTTTGAATTTTGTGAGATGATGATCCGAACAAGCCTTTTCTTATATTGTTAGGCCAGTTCATCCCGTAAACATCCAGATAACCCTCGCTGGCTAATTGTTTCAAGAGCAAATCTCTTTTACGGGTGAGGCCTCTCAGCAGGTAATCCTTTTTGAGACTACTAACCACCACACCCTTTGGTTTTTTAGGGCCGGTTCGAATTTCATCCGATTCTCCCACACCGGCAATAGGGATGTCAAAATAATAGATATTTTTGGAAGAAAAAGCCCTGTTCCATGTCATGACTGCAGACCATCTTTTTGAGAAGAGGACTTGTGACATATGTGAAAAAGGAGTATATATCGGCGATTCCATCGAAATCAGTACGCAGGGAATTTCTTTTGGTAAAGATAATGCATTGTGATAGATTTTTTCATCCAAATCATGAAAAATTACAAGATCCGCGTTATGCAATGGACATTCCCGGGCGGTTAACACCTCATACCCGGCATTTTCGAGTTTATTCCGAAGCTGTATTCCTGGCGCCTGTAATCTGTGCCCGTATGAGATCCCGCCGTCATCATACCCAAAATTCTCTTCATCTTTAGAGTAATACAAAGAAAAAACCAGTTTCATTGGTGATCACTCAACTCTTACTATTTTCTTAATCCCGTTGGCAGTCCTTTGGCAAACCGCATCCATCGCGCATTTGTAAAATAGTAAACTAACCCGAAAATATTGTGATGGGGTGATATTCCAGTGTCTGCTCTCTTTGATAAGTCTCAAAAAATGAGTGATCGAACCTTTTTTTGGATTCATGGATAAATAATGAATTATCTGCTTCAGGTTTCTATAAATAAAAACATCATTTGATCCATGCAAACCCTGGATAAAAAAATAGGTCATATTGTCAAATTTTCTCTCCTTACTGTAATTTTGGCGCCCCTCCTGTCCGGGATGCAGCTGTATCCGGACTGACGGGCACCGTGTCTGGAATATCCTCTCAATCCCGGGATATGTTATCATAAAATTGTCATGCCTAATACCTTTTAAAAATAATTTATCCATGGATTTTATTTTTTGTAACCCTTTTACTGGGCAAACCGATCCTGACAAACTAAATGAAATATTTTTATCCAAATCCATTAAAACAAAGTCATTAACCGTTATCCCCGAAGGGAATGCCCTTAATTCCCGTGTTATGCCGGGGTAGGTCTCTTCACTTTCGCTCCATTCCTGGGATCCAAAGATTGCTATTTTTTTGCCGGAAGCGGTTCTGAGAAACATTTGCATTTCTTTTAAGCCAGGCTCTAATAAACAGTCATCATGGCACAGGAAAAAAACATAATCTGTATCCAGGTAATCTACATGTGCAGCATAATGATCTAATGGCTCAAGGAATTCGGGCTGGATTAGATATCTGACATTCCCAGGTTTATTCTCAAGAAGTACAGATACATCCTTCATCTGGAGTTCACTTTTATTAAAACTAACTAAAATCGAATCAAAATAATGGGCTAACGGCGCAACACTTTTCCAGCATTCTTCCCAATATTTTCCTCCCTTGTATACGGGTATGCAGAGCGTAAGCGTCGGAATGGAATCCATTTTTTCAGATATACTGTATTCAATTTAATACTGATATACCCTTTGAATAAGTAGTCAAATATACGTCAAATTACACATAAAGGAAGTGAAATAATAAATCTCGCGTTTATGCGCGAGATAATTTACACCGTACTCAACGACCTTTTACCAAATCATTAATGAGGCAATTGATCGCTGACATCCGAATTAATATTTGGTTTTTTCTTTTCTAGGGTGATGTAATAACCCCCTACAGTGCATTCACATAATGTTTGCTAGGTTAGATGCAATCCATTCAGCAGTTCAATTGTAAATTTTCTCATTTTTAATCAAAAAAGATTTTTGGAACAGAATACCTATTAGCAAATAATCGTATATAAGATAAGATGCAAAATAATTCTGAGCTATGAACTATTTTGTTACCGGTGGAGCCGGCTTTATTGGAAGTACTTTAGTTGACCGGTTGCTCTCTCTTGGAAATAAGGTAATTGCGTACGATAATTTTTCCACGGGAATCCCCGATTTTTTGGAATGTGCAAAAAAGAATCCAAATTTCCAGATATTTCATGGGGATACCCTGGACTTCGAAAAAATGACGTCTTCAATGTCCGGGTGCGATTTTATTTTCCACCTTGCTGCCAATGCCGATGTTCGCTTTGGTACGGAGCATCCGGCAAAAGATCTCCACCAGAATACCATTGCCACGTTTAACGTTCTCGAAGCGATGCGAAAAAATTCCATCAATAAAATTGCTTTTTCATCTACCGGCTCCGTGTATGGTGAAGCAAAAGTAATCCCTACTCCGGAAGATGCCCCTTTCCCGGTCCAGACCTCTTTGTATGGCGCATCGAAACTTGCAGGAGAAGGATTGATCGAATCCTATGCAGAAGGCTTTGGTTTCCAGGTATGGATCTTCCGGTTCGTCTCCATCCTTGGAGAACGTTATCCTCACGGGCATGTTTTTGATTTCTACAAACAGCTTTGTGCTCATCCCGATCATCTGGAAGTCCTGGGGAACGGTCACCAGAAAAAATCCTATCTTTACGTACAGGACTGTATCAACGCGATCTTTACTGCCATCGAAAAATCGCAGGATAAAGTGAACATCTTCAACCTCGGCACCGATGAATACTGTGAAGTGAACGACTCCATCGGCTGGATCTGTAACCATCTTGGCATTACACCGGAAATCCATTACAGCGGCGGCGAGCGGGGATGGATCGGCGACAACCCATTCATCTTCCTTGACTGTAAAAAGATCCGCTCTCTCGGGTGGAAACCGCAATACACGATTCAGGAAGGGATTATCCGGACAATCAAATTCCTGGAACAGAATCCCTGGGTCCTGGAGCGACGATGACCTGTTCCCATCATCTTGCAATACTGACTGGTGCTACACGAGGACAAGGAAGAGGAGTCGCAGAGCGATTCTGGAGAGGAGCCGGATTTGATTTAATTCTTGTTACTTGAATTTATGGAGGAAAAGAATGATTATTACCCGCAGTCCCTTAAGGATCTCACTTGGAGGGGGTGGAACCGATCTCCCTTCATACTACCGCCAGCATGAGGGGTTCCTGATCGCTGCAGCGATCGACAAGTACGTCTATATCACACTGCATGAAACTTTCCGCAAGGAGATCATCATCAAGTATTCCTCGACGGAACGGGTCAATACTATTGAGGAGATCCAGCATCCAATCATCCGGGAATCTCTCAAACTTCTCCATATCCGGTCAGAAAATTTTGAGCTTGCAAGTCTTGCGGACATCCCCGCCGGGACAGGTCTTGGTTCCTCCAGCAGTTTTACCTGTGCGCTGCTCAAGGCGCTCCACACATATAACAAATCCTTTGTAACCCCGGATGATCTTGCAAAAGAAGCATGCCATGTCGAGATGGATCTCCTCCATGAACCGATCGGCAAGCAGGACCAGTATATCTCCGCATTTGGCGGCATAAACTGTTTTACCTTCTGCAAAAATGATCAGGTAAAAACCAAGGAACTCAATATCTCCAAAGAGACGCTCTACAACCTCGAAGATCACCTCCTGCTCTTCTTTACCGGCTACTCCCGGTCGGCATCGAATGTTCTCAAGGAGCAGGACGAAAAGAGCAAAAAAAACGATACCTCCATGATTGACAACCTGCATTTTGTCAAGGAACTGGGGTACCAGAGCAAAGCCGCATTCGAGCAGGGGGATCTTGAGGAATTTGCGCGCATCATGAACATCCACTGGGAGCACAAGAAACAGCGTTCGAATGCGATGAGCAATGACCACATCAATACCTGGTATGATCTTGCAATGAAAAACGGCGCTCTGGGAGGAAAACTTATCGGTGCCGGTGGTGGAGGATTTCTGATGTTTTATGCAGAGGACAACAAGAAACTCCGCAAGGCAATGGCCCGGGAAGGCCTCCAGGAAATCCGGTTCCGGTTTGATTTCGACGGCAGCAAAGTGGTGACAACCTCGTAATGTTACCGGTTGTTATTCTCGCAGGAGGGCTTGCCACCCGCCTGTATCCTGTTACCCGGACGATGCCAAAATCCCTGATAGAGATCGCCGGGCGGCCGTTTATCGATTATCAGCTGGAACTTCTCAAGGAAAAAGGCGTTACTCAGGTTGTCCTGTGCGTGGGGAACTTTGGCGATAGGATCGAAGCACATATCGGCGATGGCTCCCGGTTCGGGTTGGAAGTGCGATATTCCTATGACGGATATATCCTCCTTGGTACAGGTGGTGCAATCAAAAAGGCAACCGGTATTCTCCCGGATGCGTTCATGATCCTGTACGGGGATTCGTATCTCGATATCGATATGACCCCGGTCGAAAAGAAGTTTTGCGATGCAAAACTTCCGGTTCTTATGACCGTATACAGGAACCGAAACAAATTTGATACAAGCAACATCGTTGTAGATGGCGACAGGGTCGCCCGATACGATAAAAAAGTGCGGGACCCGGCCATGGAATATATCGATTACGGGATGATTGCGATCCACAAAAATGTCTTTGAACCGTACCCGGCAGATGAACCATTTGATCTCTCGATTGTACTCACCCGGATGGTAGTGGCCGGGAAGGTTGCCGCATTTGAGGTGACAAAACGATTCTATGAGATTGGATCCGTGCAGGGTATCAAAGAAACCGAGGAATATATCAGGAACCGGGTATCACGATCCTAAAAACGGAGGAGTGATCCATGAAAAACGACGAATATATCTCCGCATTCCTTAACGATGCAATAACCATCATAAATAAGATTGATCGCACCCAGATTCGGAAAATGTCTGAAATCCTTCAGGAAGTCCGGAATAACGGGGGCCGGTTATTTATTCTCGGGGTCGGCGGCGGGGCCGGTCATGCGTCCCATGCAGTCAATGATTTCCGGAAGATCGCCGGGATCGAATCGTACGCACCAACAGACAACGTATCCGAGCTCACAGCCCGGGTCAATGACGACGGATGGGAGACCGTTTTTGAGAGCTGGCTTAAAGGCAGCCGGCTTGCTGCAAAGGACTGCATCTTTGTCTTTTCTGTCGGAGGCGGGAATGCAGAGAAAAAAGTGAGTGTGAATCTGGTAAACGCCCTGCGGTACGCAAAAGAAAAAAGCGCAAAAGTCATCGGAGTTGTCGGGAGGGATGGGGGGTACACGGCAAAAGTTGCTGATGCCTGTGTCATTATCCCGACTGTAAGCGAGAAGACTGTGACTCCTCAGACTGAGGCGTTCCAAGCGGTGATCTGGCACCTGATCGTTTCCAGTCCCGCGATGCAGAAGTTTGAGATGAAGTGGGAAAGCACGAAATAACTTTTTTTATGATGAAGCCGGCAGTTTTTTTCGATCGCGACGGGGTCATTAATGAACTTGTACTGAACCCGGCGACCGGGGAGTACGAGCCGCCGCATTCCCCTGGCGATCTGGTGCTGGTTCACGATGCAATCCGATCCCTTCATGATCTTCAGAATGCAGGTTTTGATCTCTTCCTCGTTTCCAACCAGCCGGATTATGCGAAGGGGAAAACGACACTGGAACAGATCCGGGCGGTCCATGAAAAACTCGATCGGATTATAAAGGACGGCGGGGTCCGGTTCCGTGATTATTATTACTGTTATCACCACCCGAATGGTATCGAGCCGGCATATTCCTTCGAGTGTGAATGCCGGAAACCCAAACCGTACTTTCTCCTGAAAGCGGCCGGGGATTATGGGATCGATCTTGCGGGATCGTGGATGATCGGTGACCGTGACACTGACATCGAATGCGGAAAAGCTGCGGGGACCCATACTATCTTGGTACTGATCGAAGAGTCCTCGAAGTACCGTAGTTCCAGCTGCCCGGACTACACTGCCGAAAACATACAGGAAGCAGCGAAAATAATCCTTCGGATCGCACTCGAAATGAGTGGGAACATGCCTATCCCCTCCTCATAAGTATTATACTTAAATTTTGTATATTTATTCAGGTTCGGCTATCCTCCACTAATCGAAGCGCAAGGAATCATAAGGGAGCAACTCTAGATAGTATCTCAGGAATATCGATACAAAAAACGGTGATATCGTGAGCGGATTACCCGGATTCAGGATCAAGCTCTATGCTGATGGTGCAGATCTTAACGGCATGGTTGAAGAATATAAAAAAGGGATCGCGAGCGGTTTTACTACGAATCCCACACTTATGAAAAAAGCCGGTGTCACCAATTACGAGGAATTTGCAAAGGCTGCCCTCAAAGCGATCCCGGATCTCCCAATCTCGTTTGAAGTTTTTTCTGACGACCTGCCCGGCATGGAACGTGAAGCCCGGAAGATCGCCGGCTGGGGAAAGAACGTCTACATCAAGATCCCAGTGACCAATACCAAGGGCGAGAGCACAGCACTGCTCGTGAAAAAACTCTCCCGCGATGGCCTGAAACTAAATGTAACTGCTATCCTGACCCTTGATCAGGTAAAGACAGTTGCAACGGCACTCTCACCGGAAACCCCGAGTATCATTTCAGTGTTTGCCGGACGAATTGCAGATACGGGAAGGGATCCGGTGCCGATAATGAAAGACGCGGTCAAGGTCCTTAAGTCCAACCCTAAAGCCGAACTTCTCTGGGCAAGCACCCGTGAACTGCTGAATCTTATTCAGGCTGAGTCCTGCGGATGTCACATCATCACGATCACAAATGATATCTTAAAGAAGGTCCCGCAGGTAGGTAAAGATCTTGATCTGTTGTCGCTTGAGACAGTCCAGATGTTTTATTCTGATGCCCAGAGTGCCGGATATAAAATATAAGTATTATTTATTCAAAAAAGGAAGATTATCCCGGAGAGAATCAGTAAGTGTCAATTGGTTGGGATGAATATCTGGATAAGGGACAATATACTATCACAGCCTATCCCATTACCCATCAGTTTTTTAGCCCACACTTCCACGTATTATTTAGTACGTATTTGTTAGAAAACGTGAATTATGGATATGCACATTTCTCCCGTATTGTGATCGATTATGTCTGAACAACCCTTCCCTATACCCATTTTACTTCTTACATTCAACCGTCCGGATACCACTCAGGAGGTTCTTTGTGCGATTAGAAAAGCCCGGCCGGCCCAGCTTTTTGTGGCAACCGATGCCCCGCGTAAAGATCATCCCGAAGACAAAGAAAACTGCAAAAAAGTAATGGAGATTATCCAGCAGCAGGTTGACTGGGACTGTAAATTATCCATCCGCACTCAGAATGAAAATGTTGGCCCTACCATTGCTATAAGTTCCTCAATTAACTGGTTTTTCTCACAGGTAGAGGAAGGGATTATTTTTGAAGACGATTGTGTCCCGGATCAGAGTTTCTTCCCGTTCTGCCAGAAGATGCTGGAGAAATACCGTGATGATGAACGGGTTATGATGATCACAGGAACCAATTTTCTGTTCCTGAAATATGAGATGCCGGAGACCTATTTCTTCTCGAAATATTATCCTCAGTGGGGATGGGCTACCTGGAGACGGGCATGGAATCTATATGATCTCGATATGAAAACCTGGCCACGGTACCGTGATACAAACCAGCTTGCCTGGATATACCCCGACTGGCGTATGGCAGATTGGTATCATTATATGTTCCAGAAATTTTATGGAGATCCGAATTTTGAGGCATGGGATGTCGCGTTATGGTATACTTGTATTTTCCAAAATGGCCTGTGTATTGTTCCAAAATATAATTTAATTTCTAATATTGGCGTCTACGGGTACAATCATACTGATAATCAGGAGTATAATCAATATATCCGCATGCCAATACGATCGATTGATACTGACAATATTATTCATCCTCCAACCGTTATAGAAAATGCAGTTTATGACCGAATTACCATTGATCGTGTCTACGGAAAATCCTATAGCCCCATGAACCGGTTTATCTTTCGGCTTCGTTATTTCCGGGAAAAGATCAAACATGCACTCTTCCATAAAGAAATGCTCCCGGAATTCAGGTACCTATAGGCAAAGCATAGTATGCGGAGGATAATCGGCGTAAAGATGGTCCCGGGAAGAACAAATTATCATTTCGTAACCTCTCAACCCTGTGAAAAGAATATTTTTTTTAAATCCACTTAACTCAGTATATATTGATTCATGCAAATGATGGCTCTTTAGAAAATGTCATCTATAATTAACAGAAAAAAAATTCTTATGTCTTCTGAATGGTTTTAAAGCGGGACTTCAATGCAATCTCCTGGGTCCGGAAACGGAATTAGCGGGCTTTAAGGAATTCGCCGAACTTTCTTTTAAGGATGGAAATGACGTTTTCAATTTTGTTTTGGTGAAAGTATTACTCCAGATCGAACCAGAGTTTCATATCCCGACGATAATACATTGATATTTGTTTCCTTTTTCTGTCTCGGAAGCACATTTTTGTGAGGTCATAGGCTTTACCAGCCTCAGGCAGATCGAACTGATAAAATGGTATATGACCGATATATCTTCCTTATCCGGGACAAAATCCACTGCAGGTTTGAAGATTTTTACACCATGAATATCGTGGGTTTTTTTTTAAAATACGCACCGGACGATACACCCCCTGATCTGCTGCTGCCGATTATAAGTCTGCATGGCATTATTGATTGAAAAATTTGTTTTCTATCGCTCTATCATTTGCTTTGTAGGGATCATACGCGAGAAACAATGAAATATAGACGGTATGAGGATGGCGATCCTTTTTATTCTCTCCGTCAAAATAAAGAGTCTGGGATTTCAGTGATAGAATTTTTTTTAGGAAAAAGAGGGATCTAACTACAAAAAATGTCTATGATAATTTGTCGAGCCAGTAGTTATGGATTTTTTCAAGACTTTTTTCAAGTGGACACTCAGGTTTCCAGCCGGAAATATACTGAAGTTTATCATAACTCCCTATAAGCACCGGATTGTCAATGGGACGGAGAAGTGTTTGTTTTTGTTCCACAATTACGGGGATATGAGTTAATTCAGAGAGAGTGCTTACAATATCCAGTATGGAATGTCCTCTGCCACTGCATACGTTGTATACTTCTCCGGTAACCCCTTTTTCGAGTATAGAATAGTATGCCCTGATCACATCATCAATATCAATAAAATCCCGGATAATCGATCCCGCCCCAATTTTAATAACCGGTTTTTTGTGGTGAATTGCGATTTCGGCAAATTGTTTTGCAATGGAACTAACCACAAACTGATCACTCTGACCCACTCCGATATGATTGAAAGAGCGGGTACAACAGATATTGAGATCATACCCCATCGCATAAATCTGGGCAAGGTTCTCTTCCGACACTCGTGCTACGGCATATGGATTCGCAGGGGCGACGTGTTTTTTTTCGGTAAGGGGAAGATCATTTTCTGTAACTATGCCATATTCTTCTGAAGAACCGATGGATACTACCTTTGTATTAAGTCCCTGTACTCTCACCGCCTCAGCAATGTTAAGAAATGCATTGGTGTTATTGAGAAAAGATGCGAGGGGCTCTTTCCAGCTTTGGGCAACTGAACTGAACGATGCCAAGTGAAGGATATAATCCGGCTGGATCTCTCCGATCATCTCATTGATTTTTTTAGCATTGAGCAAATCGCACTGATGAAATGTAATTGCTCCCAAAATAGCATCCCGGTTCTGAATAAAATCCCATGCGGGTTTTGATCTGCTCACTCCATGGATGTCACAACCCCCTTGTTGACTGAGAATGAACCGGGTAAAATGTCCCCCGACAAAACCACTAATTCCGGTGATAAGTATTGACTTCATGATACACGGTTGACAGTTTGATTCTGGGATGCTATTTTAAAATTGTCAAAAATAACCCGATCTGTAGTCATTTATTGTATTTCTTTGGTCATAGAAGTTATCACTCTCTTGGCGATTGACACCGGGTAGTTGGTATCTCGATCTTAATAATATAACTCTCTTTTCAGTTATCAGAAGATCACATTATTTGAGAAGGGGCAGTATCAGCTCATCGCAGGGAACAGCTGAACCAGTACAGGCCCTCGTAAGATGGATTAAATGGATGCGGGTGATTTTTTGCCGAAGAATGCCCCCAAATAAAAATTGGGCCGGTATTTTTCTTAATCAAATTCCTGCTTATCTTTTTTGTTTTGATGTCGTAAGAAGACGCTGTTCAAGGTCTGCATAACACCGGTCCCAGGAGAACAGTTCTTCGACCCTTGCCCGTCCCCATGTACCCATCTCCAAAGCGGCCTTTGGGTTGTTGAGAATATACTCCAGTGCACGGGCGAAACGCTCCTCATTGCGCTCAGACAGGACCCCGCACTCCGGTGTGACCGATTCCCGCAAACCTCCTTCGCGCACTGCGACCACCGGAGTTTCACAGGCAAGAGACTCAAGGGCCGTCAGCCCGAATGGTTCGAGCGTGTAGGCTATAGCCGTTGCCTTGACAGAATTATAGATAGTGATCAGTTCATCTTCTGTGACGGAAATCCTGATCTCAAGGGAGACCCCGAGGGAATTTGCAAGAGTCCGGAGCCCGGAGATGGTCTCTGTTGTGCCGTTCCCGACAATCAGAAGTTTCGGGCGTCTTTCCTGTGGAATGCACCCGACACTCCTTATAATAAAATCGTGATTTTTCAGGGGGGTGAGAGCACCGATAGAAAGGAGAACGTTTTCCCGGGTGGCATGGCGGTTCTGGAAACGCACATTGTCCACACCGAGATATACGGTTACCGGGAATATCCCGTACACGCACATGCAAACCTCCCTCATGTAATCCGAATTGCACAGGACGAGATCGGCACAATTCACGCAGTGCTGTTCGAGATATGTTTCAATAAGCCGGGCGGGAAAAGATTGTTTTATGTGACCGGGAATCTTTTCATGGTAATTACGCATCACTTCCTCGCAATAGTACACTGAGGGGATTGTCAAAAATGGCAATATCATCGGGGTCAGGAAATAGTGGTGAACGAAAGCAACGTCGTAACTCCTGTTGATGGTACCCGAGACCCTTTTTAGCGCAATGTATGTCCTACCGTAAAAAAACATACCTTTCAAAAAATTTTTCTTTTTGTGTTCCTCAAGGTTCAGGTTTATAACGGGGATCTCCTGATCCGCAAATTGGCTGCTAAAATAATCGGAGATATTGAAAACGTACACATCGATCTCATGGCCCCGTTTCTTCAGACCGGTAACCATCTGGAAAAACGCCAGCTCCGCGCCCCTTTTCTGTGTCAGGAAATTATGGAATGCTGCAATTTTCATTTCAGGTCACTTCCCTTTTTTGCGACTTCCTCATATACCTTCCAGGTCTCCCTGCCGGTCTTCTCCCACGAAAACAGTTTCGAGCGTACAAGCCCTTTCTTCGACAATTCATCCCGGTATCCTTCGTCAAGGATCAGCTCTTCGAGCGCAGTGACCAGGCTGTTTGTATCGGTTGGATCGATCTGTCTTCCGGCATCCCCTACAACCTCCGGCAGTGATGAGGTATTTGAAACGATCACCGGTGTCCCGCAGGCCATTGCTTCCAGGGGAGGGATCCCGAACCCTTCATAGAGAGAAGGGTAGACAAAAATTTCTGCAGCATAGTACATATCGACAAGATTTTCACGGGATAGGTGCCCGGTAAAGAGCACATCCTTTTCCAGCCCCGCATGTGATATGAACTCCGTAAGTTTTGGGGGGTAGGGTTGTGTGGCGCCCCCGATTACCAAGATATGGGGATAGTTCTTCCTCTTTAACAGAATGAAGGCCTCAATAAGCCGCAGGATATTCTTTCGTGGCATTAAGGCTCCGGTATAAAAAAGGAACGGGTTTTTAATCCCATACCGGGCCTCAATCGTGGATCTGACCGTTTCCTTGTCTTCGCGCTGCCGGAAAACCGGGTCGGCTGCAAGCGGGATAACCCGGATCTTATCACGGGGGATGTGCAGATATTTCTCGCAGTCTTTTCTCGTGTGGTCCGATACCGTAATAATTCGCATATTCTGCTTGTGGGCATAACGTAACATCGGAATCCAGAGGTACCGTGTCTGGAAATTCCGCTGATCATCGTAGAAAAACGGGATAAGGTCGTGAATCGTCAGAATTTTTTTTACGTCAGGATTCAGGAAATACGAGAGAAAATCGTCGCACCGATGTACCGGGAAGTGCACCAGATCCGGATCGCATTTTTTTATCGCTGCCGGGATCCCGAAAACTTTGGCGAGGCGGAGCGGATAATGGGGTACGAACACCTCAGGTTTGTCCGCATAAAAATCGTCCTCCCGGCGTGCATAATGGATTGCGCAGACCTGATCGCTTTTTTTCATACGGGTAAAACTGGTAAGCAGGTTCCGCGCATAGACCCCAAGGCCGGTCTGGTTATCATCGATTACCGCAGCTTCAAAACCGACTTTCATCGGCCACCTCCCCTGGTGAGCATATCCTGGTAGACCGACAGGACAGTTCTGGCTATGTTTTCCCCCCGGTATTTCGCCGCAAACGTCGCGATTTTTCCCCTATCCCAGGAACGGGCAAGCCCCTCCATAATCCCCCGTGCAAAATCCGCCGAATCCGCACGCTCGCACAGGATCCCGACATCGGGATCCGTGAGGATGTCCAGGCTCCCGGAATTTTTTGCCGCGATCACCGGCTTACCACAGGCAAGTGCTTCAATCTGGGCAATGCCAAAACCCTCTTCAAGGCTTGGGAGCACAAAGAGGTCGCACGCATTCAGCCATAGGGGGATATCTTCGGTTTTTAAAAGGCCGATAAAATGAATGCGATCCCCAAGATTCAGATCGCTAACCCGCTTTCGAAGGAACGCCTCATACCCTTTTTCATATTCCGCTTTCCCGCCGATATAACAGATAACGTCATCGCGTGTCTTGGTGACAATATTCATAGCGTCTATGAGGTACTCTATTCCTTTTCTCTTCTGCAGGTTGCCAAAGGTGAACAGGATCCGGCTGCTTGCGGGCAGTTTCAGGTGTTCCCTGCATTCCTGTATATCTCTCGGGTAAAAACGGGGATGAAATCCGTTTGGGACCGAAATCGTTTTTGGATTATATTTCTTCAGTTTCGAAACCTCAAGGCTGTTCATGTACATAATCTGGTCAGCATCCGCCCATGCACGCTCCATCCTGGCATCATTGAGATCGATCTCTTCCTTGAGCCACCCCGGGTCTTCATGTGGTGTAATTACATACGGCACGCGATACTGCTCCTTGAGCAGGGCAGCGCAGTACGCAGATGGCCAGGTAAACTGGGCATGGATAAGGTCAAATTTCAGGAAATGTTCCTTTATATATTTCACGATGGTGTGGGGGCGGCGGTCAAAATCCAGTTTGCGCCGGTAGGACAAACCCGGGACAATACGGGGCAGGAAAAAGGATCGCGGGTAATGGACTGAAACATTATCGTACTGGTAATCTGAACAGTACCGATCACTGGCAATACGGCCGAGTGAGAAAGGAACTGGTGATATGACAATAATTTCCCTGAAATATTCTTTGATATAGCCAATCTGCTCCTTTACAAAGATGGAACCCAGATAACGATTTTTTTCATCAGGAAAATCCGGTGTGATGACAAGAAGTGTTTTATCCTTGAGATCGGCAAAAAGTCGATCTGGCATTGTACTCAATAAATTTTCATCCATTTTGCGTTACCTCAGTCGAAATAAAGGCATTTACTTTTTTTTAGGAGATCCGGGATCCCACTTTCACGCACTCTTGTTCCAATGTGCCGGTACCTGGTGTTTACATAATCTCGCAGCCGTCCACCCCGATTATCTGCCCGCTGACATACCCGGCGAGATCCGATCCAAGAAATATGATTACCTTAGCCACATCATCAGGTGTCCCGATTCGGCCGAGTGCAATATTTTTAAGGATATCCTCTTTTACCTGAGATCTGGTATCTGCAGTCAGGTCTGTATCGATAAATCCCGGTGCAACGGCATTGACCGTGATATTGAACGCCCCCAGCTCTTTAGCAGCGCATTTGGTAAACCCGATTACAAAAGATTTGCTGGAGGCATATGCTGACTGGCCCCTGTTCC
>Ga0326728_10004996_pt1 | contig 38218 bp, 38 predicted proteins | sample MB3enrmetagenome_FD_207602 | JGI IMG/M metagenome (GOLD analysis project Ga0326728, IMG submission 207602) | Lab enriched peat soil microbial communities from McLean, Ithaca, NY, United States - MB31MN | ecosystem: Environmental > Terrestrial > Soil > Wetlands > Peat | place: USA: New York... | reverse complement strand
CCGACCGCGAACGCGGGAACGATCGCCTTCCCCCCGCGCTCGACGGTCTCCGCGACCTTGTCCCGGAAGCGCCGCTCCGTCTCCTTCCGGTCGGGGTGCTCTCGGCCGGCGTAGGTCGATTCCATGACGAGCACGTCGCACTCCACGGGCTCGGCGCCCCCGACCAGGTGGGTCGGCAGCGTCTGGAGGTCGCCCGTGAACAGGACGTCCTTCTCCCCCTTGTACAGGAGCATGGACGCTCCCGGGATGTGCCCCGCCGGTGTGAACTCGACCTCGATCCCCCGGTGCCGGAACGTCCCGTGGCGGTCGACCGCGGTGAACCGCGCGTGGAGCGCGTGGATGTCGCTCGGCGTGTAGGGGGCGAGGTACCCTTCGACGCGGGCGATCTTGAGGGCGTCCTTCGTCAGGAGGTCCGCGACCGCGATCGTGACCGGTGTCGCGATGAGCCGCGCCTTCGGCAATCGGCTCAGGAGCGGGGTCATCCCCGAGTGGTCGAGGTGCGCGTGCGAGAGGAACGCGAGGTCGACGTTGGTCGGGGCGGGCCGGGGGTACGCCGGGGGGTCGGACGGGGTCATGCCGTAGTCGAACAGGAGGGTCCGACCCTGGTCGCGAATGACGAGGCCGAGCGAGCCGATCTCGCTGGCCCCGCCGAGGAATTGGAAGTCCATGGACGGCCCGAACGGCCGCGCCACATAACGTCTGGCGGGCCTCGGGTACCGGACGCTCCCGGAGAACCGTCTTTAATCTCGGACCGTTGCCGAGTACGTGAAGGGACAGGGACGGCCGGACCTCGAGGTCCTCTACCGTGTGAGCGTGGCGGTCCACCGGGTCGTCCGGGACGCCGCGACCTCGCCGCATCGCGGCGACGTGGTCGCGATGGGAGCAGACGGCAGTCCCACCGAGGAGCTGGACCGGCTCGCGGAGACCGAGATCCTGAAGGTGCTCGCGGCCGAAGGGGTCGACTGGAACCTCGTCTCGGAAGAGGCGGGGCAGGTCGCCCGCGGCGGAAGCCAGACGCTCGTCGTCGACCCGATCGACGGGACGATGAACGCGCTCCGCAACCTCCCGTTCTCCACGGTGTCGCTCGCGCTGGGCCGAGAGAATCTCGCGGGGGTCGAGGTCGGGCTCGTTCGGGACCTCTTCCGGGGGACGACCTGGTGGGCGGTCCGGGGCGAAGGGGCCTTCGTGGACGGACGGCCGATCCACACCCGCCCCTGGAATCCCAAGGCAGAGGTCCTCTTCGCGAACCTCGGGCACCGCGCGACCGAGCGGGCCGTCCGGCTCGCCGCAAAGAGCCGCCGGGTCCGGTCGTTGGGCTGCGCGTCGTTCGAGATGCTGATGGTCGCCCAGGGGAGCGCGGACGGGTACTTCTTCGAGAACACGGACGCGCACCGCAACCTGCGGGCGACCGACATCGCCGGGGCGTACCGCATCCTGTGCGAAGCGGGCGGCGGCGTCACGGACTCCCGCGGGGGGTCGCTCGAAGCGTTCCCGTTCACGGCCGAGGGCCGGACGAGCGTGTTCGCCTGGGGGGACCCGAAGATGCTCTCGGGGGCGGTGGAGGCCGGGTACCTATGAAGGTCGGACTGACGGCGAACCCGTCGAAGCCCGAGGCGATCGCGCTTGCCCGACGCGCGGTGGAGCGCATCGGGAGCCGCGCGGAGATCGTCGTGAGCGACGAGCTGGCCGGGGTCGCGCCCGGGTCGCCGCACGGGCCCCTCGAATCGCTGCACCCGGACATCTTGGTCGCCCTCGGAGGCGACGGAACCTTCCTCTATACCCTGCACCGCTGTGACGCTCCGCTCCTCCCCATCAACTCCGGCACCGTTGGAGTGCTCGCCGAGGTCGATGCCCGCCGGCCGGCCGAGTTCGACCGCGCCCTCGACCGGCTCCTCGAAGGTCGCTACTACCTCGAGGACCGGATGAAGCTGGGGGCGCAGGTCGCGTCCCGGCCGCTCCCGGACGCGATCAACGAGTTCGTGCTCCATGCGGGCGAGGTAGGGAGGATGGGGGTCTTCGAGCTCGCGTTCGACGACCAGGTCGTCGGTCGGATCCAGGCCGACGGGGTCATCGTCGCGACCCCCACCGGCTCGACCGGCTACTCCCTGAGCGCGCTCGGGCCGATCGTCGACCCCGGGCTCGACGCGATCGTCCTCACGACGCTCGCCCCGTTCCGGGTGGAGGCGCGGGCCCTCGTGGTCGACCCGCTGCGCACGATCCGACTCACGTCCCTCGACCTGGGTTCGGGCGCGGTCGTGATCGCGGACGGACAGGAATCGCAGCCGCTACGGGCCGGCACGTCGGTCACGGTCTACCGGTCCCCCCGGCGGGCGACGTTCGTGCGCTTCGGTTCCCGGTTCTTCGACCGCCTCCGCGGCAAGCGGATCCTGCCGTGGTCCGAGGAGCCCTCGGAGGAGCATCGTCCTGCCGATATTCCGGCCGCACCGTAAGCGGCCCGAGGGGGCGCCGTCGATCGGCAGCACCCCCCGGGCGATCACGCGCCGGGCTCTCGACAGCGCGCTCGCGAGCGCCCGCTCCGCCTACCCGAACGAGTTCGGCGGGGTCCTGCGCGCCGACCCTCCGGGGATCATCGGGGAACTCCTCCTCCTTCCGGGGACCACGGCCGGGCGACGGCACGCGAACTTTCGGCTCTACATGCTGCCCGCCGACCTCTCGATCGTCGGGACGGTCCATTCCCATCCGTCGGGGGCGCTCCACCCTTCCGAGGCGGACGTCCAGCTGTTCCGGAACTGGGGTCGACGGCATCTGATCCTCGGAGCCCCCTTCGGCCCGGGTTCCTGGCGAGCGTACGACGGGAACGGCCGGGAAACGACCCTCGAGGTGCGGGAGGGCCCGCGGGGGCCGATCGAGGAAGGGGGGCTTCCCGAGTACCGACCGCGCGCGATCCACCGACCGGCCGAACGGCTGCCCGACGAGTTCCCGGCCGACGAGGCCTGAGCCGGCCCGTCGCCTATTCCCGGACCGGGATGGTGGGGATCGGCAACCGCTCCGGGGTGCGGTTCGGGTCGGCGAGCGCTTTCCCCGGCCGCGTCGGCTCGCTCAGGAGGCCGTGCATCTTCCCGATGACCTCGAGGAAGCCGATGAAGCTGCGGAACGCGCCCCGGTAGACCGAGGTGTGGTGGCCCTCCCAGTCGAAGAAGTCCCGAAGCATCGTCTTTGACTGGCGCAGCCCGTGGGTGAGGGCGCGCTTGAGGAGCTCTTCCTGGAGCGGGCTCAGCCGGTCACGGCGGAACCAGTCCCGGGACTTCAGGTGACCCAGCGGGACGAAGAACATCGGGACGAGGATCGCCTTGAACTCCCAGAGGTCGTCGATGAGGTCGATCGTTCGAGCCACATCGTCATCCGTTTCCTGCGGAAGGCCGACGATGAACGTGCAGGCCGGATAGACGTGGTTGTCGTTCATCAGACCGGCGGCTTGGACGACCAGCTCGGGCCATTGGGAGGCCTTGAACGGGGCGACCTTTCCGGGCATCGCGGCGGTGATCATCCGGGGGGAGCCGGTCTCGACCCCCACCTCCACGCCCCACCACGCCTGCTTCTCGTCGATCAGTATCTCGGCGCACTTCGAGAGGAGCTTCGGCTTGGTCATGAGGGAGGCCACGGCGACGTGGCTCCAACCGACCTGCTCGTAGTAGCGCTTCGCGAGGGCCAGGAGCGGGAGGAGCTTCTCCTCGTGGGGCATCACGTTGGGACTGCCGTAGAAGTACACGTCGTCCGAGTGAAGGATCCCCTTGCGGATCCCGATCTTCGCGTTGACCTTGAGCTCCTCCTCGATCTTCTCGAGGGGGTACCAGCGGGTGGGTCGGGTCGTCACCGAGCAGAACGAGCAGCCGCGGCAGCAACCGCGACCGATCTCGATCAGGCCGTTGACGCTGGGGAACCGGATGGACGAGATCTGCTCGACCTTCGGGGCTTCCTTCGCCGCGAGCACCACGTGCGGGGGGAGGAACTCGTCCCGCAGGGCCTTCCCGACGATCTCCCGGACGAAGACGTCGCTCTCCCCTTCGACGACGGTGTCCACCCCACCGAACGAGTCGAGGAACTCCTGGATCCACGGCAGCTTCTGGCGCGTCGCCGGGGAGAGTTGCCAGGCGCAGGGCCCGCCCGCGATGATCTTGAGGCCGCGCTTGCGGGCCTCGACGACCGCGGGTTGGAGGAGCATCCGCTTGAAATTGACGCAGTTGAGCGGCTCGCGTCGCATGACCCCACCGAACGTCGAGCTGGGGGGGTTGAGGCCGAAGTAGTCGTGGCCCGAGATCAGGAGGACCTTGGCCTCCCCGGGCATATACCGGTCCAGATAGCTCGGATGCACGATTCGGGCGTCGACCCCGCCATCCATGAGCGACGCCTCGATCTTCCGCATCCCGTAGGGTGCCTGGACCGGGTACCCGTGCTCGTCGACCTTCATGGTCGGGTAGAACAGCCGGCGGTAGACCGACTCCGGGAAGATGTACGCTGGAGTGGTCGTTCCGAACCCCAGGAATTCCTTCCCGTGGTGGTTGCTCATCATCGTCCAGTCGCAGGTGATGACAACTTCGGGCATGTAGTGACCTACTCCTTGACCGCAGGGGGCCCCGCTACCACTGACTCCCCCCTCTTAGCCGTTGCGAAGCCGCAGAAGCGACAGATAATGACGCCCCGCCCGCCGGTCGGGAGGCGCCGGACGGGGGTGGGATCTACTCAAAATCGGTTTCATCGTCGTCCCGAGGCAGTACGCCGTCGATCCCTTCCCCCGGGTCCTCGGTCGGATCGTCGGACTCCTCGCTGGACCGGAACGCGGGGTCGCGCTGCATGAGGTGGATGCGGACGCAGTCGCGGTGGGCGGGGTTGCCGTTCCAGGAGCTGGTTTCGGCGGGGTCGCCCAGCGGCTCTTTGCAGAGGGTGCAGATCTCGGGGGGCGCACTGATCCAAGAGATCCGCCGCGGGGGGGACTCCATGGCGACCGAAACTAGGCATCGTTGTAGTAGTCCATTACCTTTCGCAAAGGGCACGAAGGTCCTTCCTGCGTCCCCGGATCGCCCCTCACCGGCCGTGGCGCGCGGGGCGCCCCCGGTCCAAATCGCCTTAACTCCTCCACGGCGTCGCCCGAGCGATGGACACTCTCACCGAGATCCGGCGGCGTCGCACGGCGCTCGGGATCCCGCTCGGCGAGCTCGCCAAGGCCGTCGGACGGAGCGATGCCACGCTCTCCCGGATCGAACGGGGGCAGATCCGGCCGTCCTACGAGCTCGTGCAGAGGATCCTGGGCTATCTCGAGGCCCAGGAAGGGCTCGCTGCCCCGAAGCTGACCGTGGCGGAGCTGATGAGCCGCAGCCTGACCTCGGTCGACTCGTCCGCCTCGCTCTCCACGGCGGCCCAGCGCATGGAATCGGGAGGCTTCTCCCAGCTCCCCGTCGTGGACGACGGCCGGGTCGTCGGGGCCCTCTCGGAATCCGCCCTGCTCCGTGCCATGGCCCAGCCGAACGCCCACCGCCTCCGGGTGCGGGACGTGCTCGAGAACGCCTATCCGGTGGTCGAGGAAGGGTTCCCCGCCGACCTGCTGCCGGGGCTGCTCGGGCGGTATCCCGCCGTGCTCGTCGCCCGTCGCGGCCAGCTCGAAGGGATCGTCACGAAGGCCGACCTGATCCGCGGGCTCCGCGGTACTCCCCTGCGCCGAAAACCCTCCGACTAGGGTTCGGCCCGGGCCGCCCGGACCGCTCCCAGGACGGCGGCGACGGCGAGGGCAGCGGCCCGGCTTCCGAGGCGGTCGGCCAGCTCCCCCGGCCGTGCCGTCCGACCACGGGTGCGGGTCTTTTCGGTCGATACCGCGAAGATCACGTCCCCGTCCGTCGCACTGTGGAACGGCGCGATCGCGCTCGCGAGGCCGGTATGGACCATGGCAGCGATCCGCGCCAAGGAGGGCCGGTCGAGCGTGAGGTCCGTGGCGACCAGCCCCAGCGTCGTACCCGTGGTCCGGTCCTGGCCCGCGACGCCGGCCTGGGGGGGAACCACCCTTCCCTCCGTGTCCCGAGCGCCCGCGACCCATCGCCCGTCGGCGGGGTCGCGCACCGCACCCACGGCGTTGACGGCGACCAGCACTCCCACCGCCCCCCCGCCCGGAACGCGGTCGGCCGCGGCCCCGATGCCTCCGCGCATCGCGCGGCCGCGGCCGAGGTACTTGCCGACCGTGGCCCCGGCACCGGCCCCGACACGCCCGATCGCGACCGGACCGTGGTCGGCGCGTCGCGCGGCCTCGTAGCCGAGCGGGAGATAGTCGGGGATCGGACCCGGTCGGGTCGGGAGGTCGAAGAGGGCCGCGCCCGAGACGGGGACGACCACGTTGGGGTTCCGGAACGCCCGATGCCCTCCTCCGGTTTCCAGGATGCGGGTCCGGATCCCGCGGGCGGCGTCGAGACCGTAGAGGCTGCCCCCCGCGAAGAAGATCGCCCAGCGGCGTCCGTACGTCGAGTCGAGGGAGAGCGACGCCGTGTCGTACGTGGCCGAGGCACCTCCGCGCACATCGACCACGGTGGGGGCGGCCTCTTCGAACAGCGCGACCGTGACGCCGCTCGCGCCGTCCGGTGTTTCGGCCTGACCTACCGCAAGTCCGGGGATCCGACCGAGATCGAGCGCGCGCGCGGGCACGGAGAACCCACGTCGCGCGCAGGAAAAACGCTGTGGGCGCTCGCGCACCGGCGGCCTTTATCTCCGTCCGGGCTTCCCCACCCGCCGTGAGCTCTTCCGCGACCAGCGCGCCGGGGGCGGAGGTCGTTCCGCCCGGATTTCGGATCGACCGAGACCTTCCCCTCGGGCGTCATCCGATCCTGGACGCGTTCCCCGGCCTCGACCGCCTTCCGACCGCGAAGCGGCTCGTCCCCGACGCCGCGGCCCGCCGGCGGCTCTTTGCGGAGACGTGGGTCGAGATCGTCGACCAGGACCTGTGGATGTACGTGGCGCCGTTCGAGGAACCCCCGGGCGCGCGTCGGGAGTGGCGACCGGTCCTGTCGCCCGGGGCCGACTGCATCGTGGTCGGCGCGGGCCATCTGCGGACCAGCTCGCCGTTGATGCTCTACATGGACATCTACCACGAGCTCTGCCACATCCTCCAGCGCCGGGGAGGCGCGGACCTCTGGCCCCCCGGGGTCAGCTACGTGAAGCGATGGACGGAGGTCGAGGCCTACCGGTTCGTCGTGAACGAGGCCCGCGCCCTCGGCGTACCCGACGACTACCTGCGGGACTACCTGCGCGTCGAGTGGATCTCGGACGACGAGCACCGCGAGCTCCTCGCCGAGTTCGGGGTCCCCGTCCGCTGACGGGCCGGGCGCTCGTTCCCCGCCGGCAAAGAGGTACCGGCGCCCGTGCGTTGCGCAAAGAACCGATGCTTTATGCCTCGCTCCTCGACTTTCGGCTATCCACCGGGGTGCGGAGGCGTTGTCGATTGACATCAAGACACGCACCGTGGTCCGGCCATCGTCCAGCGACCTCTGGTTCCTCGCGTACCTTCCGCTCGCGATCTCGGACGGGATCGCGACCCCGCTGATCCCGCTCCTCGCCCTGCAGCACTTCGGGGCGAGCGCGTTCGCCGTTACCATCATCATCGCGGCGAGCGCGATGAGCCAGGTGCCGTTCACGATCCTCTGGGGCAATCTCTCGGACCGGATCGCGCACCGGAAGTTCTTCCTGGTGGGGTCGTTCCTCGCGACCGGCGTCAGCATCATCCTGATCGCGCTGGCCCACGACCTCCTGACCTACTTCTGGCTCAACGTCGTGGAGGGTCTCGCCTCGGCCGCCAGTGCTCCGATCGGAACGATGCTCCTCCTCGAGACCCGGCACAAACGGTGGTGGCCGCAGGACATCGGGTTCTTCGGGCTGATCTCGGGACTCGGCACGACCGTCGGCCTCGGGATCGGGTTCGTGTGGCTCTTCGTGGTCGGCTACAACCAGCCGGCGATCTCCGTGATGACCGCGCTCCTGATCGTCTCGGGCCTGCTCGCGCTCGTCTCGGCCGGCATCGCGTGGGCGTGGATCGAGGAGCCGACGGGCCGGGTCGACCGACGTAGCGTCTCCGACCTCGTCCACCTTCATCGGGGCGTGGTCGAGCGGCTACGGCACGTTCGGGCCCGGGTCGTGGGCATCGTCGACCTCACGCGTCCGAGCAAGGAGCGGCTCCCGATGAAGGAGTACATCTTCCTCGCTGCCCTGTTCGTGATGAGCGTCGGTTTCGACATCTTCTACGGACCGTTCCCGGTCTTCCTGTGGCAGGGCGCGCACTTCACGGACGCCGGGGTCTTCATCGTGTACTTGGGGGCGGCGGCTGCGTCGACGGCGCTGTTCTTCCATTCCGGCAAGGCGGTCGACCGCCACTCCCCGAAGACCGTCTTCCTCGAGTCGCTCTTCGCCCGCGTGCTCCTGATGCTCCTCTTCCTCTGGGGCCCGATCTACGTGCTGTTGGGGCTCGGGACCCCGGCGCTGCTCGCGTGGCTCACGGTCCTGAACGCACTGCTCGGGGTCACCTGGGCGTTCATCAGCACCGCGAGCACCCTGTTCCTCGTTCGGCTCGTCGGCCGCTCGGCGCGGGGCCGGGCCCTCGGCCTCTACAACGCGATCGCGGGCGCGGGAGGGCTGCTCGGCACGCTGCTCGGAGGCTGGTTGTACGCCACGTTCGGCGTCCACTTCGCCTACTCCGTCGCCGCGCTCACGGTCGCCGTCGGGGCGGTGATGCTCCTGCCGATCCCCTACCACATGTTCCAGCTGCCCCACCGATCCGCCCGTCAGCGAGAACTGCTGCGAAGCACCCGGGCCACGGCGCCCGCACCGATCGTCGCCCTCGGCCGGCGTCCCTGACCCCGGCGGGACGAACGTCCCCCCGGTCAGCGTCCGAAGGACGTGACCGAACCGAACCCCTCCCAGGACAGCGTCCGGATGACGTAGCCGAGCGCGAGGTTCCCGAAGAAGACCTCGAGGTCGGGGGGGTAGTCCCGGATCGTGCACGAACGGAAGCCGAGCTGACCCACCGCCACGGGCTCCTTTCCCCGCAGGACGGCGAAGCGGCCGGTGAGCCGTTCGTTGATGGTGAGAAGGACCGCCCCGTATTCGATCGTCATCGGTCCGAACGTGGTCGAGTGGGTGTGCCAGTGCTGCTCTCCGATCTGGATCCGGATCTCGTCGGTCTTCGAACGGTAGGAGACGGTCGAGTGGACCTCTTCCGGGGCTTCGGCACGGAAGACGAGGTAGTCGGTCGAGAACAGGGCGGCGATCCGGCGACCGAGCCCGGCCTCGCCGGACTCCTTCGGCCGGCCGATCCAGGACTCCTCGCCGACCTGGATGTCGACGATGTTTTTCAGGACACGGGCGGTCGCCTGGATCATCGGGCGCCCCGGGGCGTCACCCGCCCAGACGTAATAATGACGGCCCGGCTCGGCGAATTGTGCCAACCACTCCGCCGGTGCCGCCGGCCTCCGAGCGGGCCGTCGGGATGGAGTTCTACCGCTCCCATACTCCGGGGGTCGCGGGACGGACGAAGGCGTCGCCCGAGGAGTTCCGTGTCCAGGAGATCTCGAGCTATCCCGTGCCGGACCCGAACGGCACCTTCGTCGTGCTCCGGGTCGCCAGCCGCGACTGGGAGCAGCACGAGCTCGGCGCGGCCATCGCCCGGCGCCTCGGTCTCGCGCCGCACTCCGTCCAGTGGTCGGGAACGAAGGACCGGCGGGCCGTCTCCGACCGCCTCCTGTCGTACCGAGGCCCGCTTCCGGAGCGGGACCTCGACCTTCCCGGGGTCGAACTCCTCGAGGCGTACCGCGCCCGGGACGGCCTCGTCCTCGGGCATCACTACGGAAATGCCTTCGCGATCCGGGTCGGCGAGCTCGACCTTCCGACCGCCGACGCCCTCGCCCAGTTCCGCGCGACCGAGTTCGAGCTTCGGGCGAGCGGGGGGTTCCCGAACTTCTTCGGACCCCAGCGGTTCGGCGAGGTCCGTCCGATCACGCACGACGTCGGCCGCTGGGTCGTCCGTGGGGACCTCGCGACAGCCGTCGAGGCGTACCTCACGCAGCGGCCCGAGAGCGGGACGGTCGGGGTCGGGGACGCGGCGCGGGCGGCGTACGCCGAGCACCGCGATGCCGCCCGGGCCTTGCGCGAGTTCCCGAGCGAGTACCGGTTCGAACGGACCCTTCTCGAACACCTCGCGAAGGGCCGTCCGGCCGACCGGGCGTTCCGGGCCCTGTCGCGGGACCTGCGCCTGCTCTTCGTTCACGCGTACCAGGCGCTGCTGTTCAACCGGTGGGTCAGTCGCCGAGCTGCGGCCGGCCTTCCGCTCGACCGGCCCCTGCCGGGCGATTGGGTCCTTCGGGTCGGCCGGGACGGGACGATGCGCGGCCAGGACGTGGCCCCGGTCGGTCCGGACAACGAACGCGAATGCTCGGACCTCGTGGCCCGGGGACGCGCCCAGCTCGCCGGACCGCTCGTGGGGTTCGACACGCCGGTCGCCGAAGGTCCGGTCGGTCGGATCCTCACCGACCTCCTCGCGGACGAGGGAGTGGATCGTGGCCAGTTCCGACTTCCGGCGACGCCCGAGCTCGCGAGCCGTGGGACCTGGCGGAGCGTTCTCCTCCCCGTCCCCCCGCTCGGGATGACGCCCGAGGGGAACGGGGTCGAGTTCCGGTTCGCCCTGCCGAAGGGAGCCTACGCCACGGTGCTGCTGCGCGAGTTCCTGAAGAACGGGGCTTCGCCTGCGCCGTCCGCCGCCGGTCGAGCCGAGCCTACTAATACCTGACCTTCGAGTCCGAGCCTCGGGTAGCTTTCCCCCGATGGCGATCGAGTCCCCGCGACCGTACCTCTTCCCGACCCTCGCAACGCCCGTTCCTCCCCCCGCACCCGAGCGGAGCGACGGGTCCGTCCGGGTGCCGACCGGGGTGCCGGACTTCGACTACCTCACCGGAGGGTTCCCCGCGGGCTCGCTCGTGCTCCTGTCGGGAGAGGCGGGGGCGGGCCACCAGGAGTTCGCCGTCACGTCGGCCGCGCATCTCATGTTCCGGTTCGACGACCCGCTGCGTCACCGGTTCTACCTCGGCAACGCCAAGGGACCGTTCCAGTACCCGGACGGGGTCGCCTATCTCAGCACGAGCCGCTCTCAGGAGCAGGTGATGAGCGAGCTCCGCGGAGCCTTCGAAGGGATCTATCCCGAGGTCCTCTCCCGCCACCTCACGTTCTGCGACCTCTCGCCCGCCTACTTCGCGGACACCGTCGTCCCGAGCGAGTGGGCATCCGTCCCGAGCCCGCTCCTTTCGGGGGCCCCGGCGTCGTTCGCTCCGAACGACGGCCCCGTGCGCGCCCTCGCGAACGCCGCGGACCGCGAGGGGCCGAACCGCCTCGTGATCGTCGACTCGCTCACCGACCTCCTCGTGCGCCGGGGGATCGACGCGAGCGACCTCCTGACCCTGCTGAAAGGACTGCGACGGCGGGCCAAGGAGTGGAACGGGATCGTCTACCTCCTCCTGTCCGAGGGGGTCGCCTCGCCCGCGGTCGAGCAGGCGGTCGTCGATTCGGTCGACGTCGTCCTGCGCTTCTCGTGGGTGACGAGCCAGAACCGGTCGCACCGGCAGCGCTCGATGCTCATCCAGAAATCGATGGCCCTGCTTTCCCATCTTCCGGCGGAGTACCACGGCCGCTTCGTGATCCGGGTCAATGCGGGCAACGGGTTGGTGACAACTCAGTATGAGCGAGTCTGACGCGACCCGTCCGCGGGTCCCCAGCGGGATCGCCGGGCTGGACGAGATGCTCGGCGGTGGCTTCCCGGCCGGGCACGTAGTTCTGGTGACGGGCCTCCCCGGTACCGGCAAGACCTGTCTCGGGCTCCAGTTCCTCCTTGCCGGCGTGGCGGCGGGAGAGAAAGGGGTCTTCCTCTCGCTCGAGGAGGACGTCGGGCCGCTCCTCGAGACCGCGCGCCAGTTCCATTGGCCGGCCGATGCCGATGCCGCGGTCAAGGCCGGGTCATTGAAGATCATCCGGATCGACCCGAAGGAGACGCTCCAGAGCCTGCGCCGCATCCAGGGGGAGCTCGGGAAGGAGCTCACGGCGCTCCAGGCTCGCCGGATCGTGGTCGACTCGGTCTCGCTGCTCAACATGCTGAGCGACGACGAATCCGGCCGCCGGTCGACCCTCTTCGCTCTGGCCGGCGCGTGCCGCGGGTCCGGTGCGACCACGCTCCTCACCGCCGAGGCCGACCCGATCCACCCCGAGGTGAGCCGCGACGGGCTCAGCGAATATGTGGCCGACGGGGTCCTCCTCCTGGGGTACCGTACCGGTTCGGACGGCCATCGAGTGGGGCTTTCGCTCCGGGTGCTCAAGATGCGCCGGACCGCTCACGTGCGGACGGTCCAGCCGTACTCGATCGGTCCGAACGGGCTCGCCGTCGATGCCCGGGCCGTCGACTTTGGCGGCCCGTAGGTAGGGTCGCCGCGGCCCCGTCACCGCACGAGGGCGGGCGTCGACTCGCCGGTCTTCTCCCCCGGAGGGTACGGGACACCCAGGGACTAGCGGCTCGCCCCAAGGGCTCTCGGTATCGCGGACCACGGTAGATAGTCTCAAAGAATCTTGCGCCCTCGGCCTAGTCGAGGAGCCGATCTATGAACGAGTCCCTGGCCGTGGTCGGGATCCTCCTGGGCGTGGCGGGGGCGTTCATGCTGGTCTGGACCCGACTGTATCCCGAGGCGGCCCGACGGGAGAACCGACGGGTCCGCAACCTCACCGAGCGAGCCCGGGACGCGGGCTTGCGCGGTCGGTTCCGGTTCGAAGAAGCCCCGTCCGGGCGGAGCGTGACGGGAGGGCACGAGAGCTACGAGCCGGCCGATAACGAGGATCGTGCTCTGTTCGACGCCGTAGGTGCGAAGATGGAGGGGGACGCGGCGTTCTTCGCCAACGAAATGTTGTGGACCGATTACCGATTCGCCTGGGCCGGAGTCCCCATGCTGATCATCGGGATCGCGCTCTTGGTGACCTCGGGGTTCGTGTGAACCGTCGTCCCGCACGAGCCGCGGCCCGCACCGGACCGTCGTGAACCCCGCTCGCCGGCATGTCGCCGGGGGTCCGCGGGAGTACGCTTCGGGGGGAGCCCGAGTCGTCGTGTCACAAACGCTCAAGCGGACTCATGCGTCTCCCGTTCCGTGTCCGCTTCGTCCTTGCCCGCGCTCCCTTCGCCTCACACTCGCATCGGCGTCGGCGGCGTGCTGATCCGGGACGGCCGAGTGCTCGTGAATCGGGCGGTCTATCGCAATCGGTTCACCATTCCGAGCGGGTACGTGGAACCGGGCGAAAGCCTGGAGGCCGCCCTCGTTCGCGAGTTCGAGGAAGAGACGGGAGTCACCGTCCGAGTCGGTCCCCTGCTCCTGACGCGGCACAAGGTCGTGAGCGCTACCGAGAGCGATGTGTACTTCGCGTTCGCCCTGGAGTATGTGGGCGGACTGCCGTCCGCTCGTCCTCCGGAGATCGCCGAGGTGCGAGAACCGCCGATGGCCGAAGCAGTCGGAGCACCCTGGATTTCCGAGCTGTCCCGGATGGCTATCCGGCTGGCCGCCGGCACCCCCGACGGATGGCCTCGCTCCCCTTGGAAGGGTGGAGAAGTGCCCGGACTGGCCTCGGAAGCGTACCACCCCGGGAAGACCTAGGCAGACCTCCCTGCGAGTCCGTGTCTCTCGGCGTACTCCGGGCCTCGATTCCCGGGCTCTCACGCCCATTCCGTCGCTGCCCCGGTGCCGAACGTGATCGTCCTTCCGACCGAAGGTCCTCATCTTGGAGCGGTCCGGTCACGCTCCTCGCTCGAGGCAGGCTGCATCCGGAGCTCACGTGAAGGCCGCCGAAGGCACGGTACCGGTGGCTCCCTTGCCCCCGGATTCGACCAGGGAATCGTTGAAGAGACCGTACGCCGAACCGTTTCCCTCGGTCCAAATGACCCCGGAATCGCCGCTCTCGAGAGCCCCAGAGAACGATCCGTAGACCGACCAGATGGCGGTGTCCGTACCCTACACTGCGCACGCGAGCAGGAGGTCGAGCCAGAGAAAGGAGACCGTATCGTTGATCGGGGGAGATGGCCACGCACGGGCCGCGCCCCCATGGTATCGGAGGCTGAGTTGAACGTTCGAGACGCTGAGTCCCCCGGCATCTGCGATCTCGATGCGGTAACAGTAATGGCCGGAAGTCGAGGGGCATCCGGGCGGGGTCGACCCGGTCGAGTTCGTGGGCGATCCCCACGCAAACCTCTGTAGGCCGACGGGAAGGGAGGTCGGTCCCGATTCCGACCGGGAGGTAAAATCGAGCACGATCAACGAAATGATGGTCAGTCCCGCGACGACGATGACAACGAAGAACGTACGGAGTTCGGATTTTCGCGAGGTAGTAGGTCGGGGCAGAGGATCCGTCACTCGAGGTTCCGGGTACGGGATGGTCGTTCTCGAAGAATATCTTACTTGAGCCCGAAGGTCGGGAGCGGAGGCTCGGCCGGCCCTGCTGCCGTCGCGCCGAGGAGTGGGGTTCCGCACGCTCGACAGAATCCGGAGATCCAGAGGTTGGGCTGCCCGCAGTTCGGGCAGGGACGGACCGCGGTCCGGCGGAAGGTCCGGCCCCGGAGCGCGACCCCTACGACCATCACCGCGGCTCCGATCGGCAGGAGCGCCAGCAGTACGAGGTCCGATGCAGTGATCCCCGAATGGGGCGGGACGGTGAATTCGAGGACCATCAACCAGGCCGTCGCGAAAAAGAGGATGCTCACTCCGATGAGGACCGTGATCTGGGCCTTCCTCATCGGCGCGGACCAGAAGAAGCTTCGAACTGCCCGCCGTTCCTCGGGAGAGAGGGGCCCGAGCATGGACGAGGCCATTCGCATCCTCGCGAAAACGTCACCGCAGCACCCCCGTGAAACCCGACCGGCTCGCGCCGGAAGCCCGCCGAAGGCTCCGCGCGACGCGGATTCTGTTCCCTGCTCGTCCCACGATCCCCGCGGCCGGTCCCGGACGCGCAACACGGGGTACTCGCGACGGTCTTTTCTCGCCGGTCGGCATGAACTCAGGCCGAGGTGACACCGCAGGGCCCTCGGCCTGACCCGCGAGGCTTCCGCATGACCGACCTCGGAGACCTCTCGACGGGGCTGCCCCCCGAACGGACCACCCCGTCCTGGACGGTCTATGTCGACCTGGACGCGTTCTACGTGGCGTGTCATCTCCGGGAGCGGCCCGAGCTCGTCGGCCGGCCGGTGATCGTCGGTCCCCCGCCGGCCGCCGGTCCGACGCGCGGCGTCGTCCTGTCCGCGAGCTACGAAGCCCGAAAGTTCGGAGTGCACAGCGCGCTGCCGGTGTCCGCGGCGGCCCGGATGTGTCCCGACGCCGTGTGGATCCCGCCCGATTTCGAGAAGTACGAGCGGGTCAGCCGGGACGTGCGTACGCTCCTGCGCGAGTTCTCCGACGATGTGATCCCGTACAGCATCGACGAGGCTGCCATCAGCTTGGACGTGCCCGACGGGCCAGCGGCTAGGGAAGTAGCGGAGAAGATCCAGCGGGCGCTACGGGAGCGCCTCGGCCTCCCGGCATCGCTCGGGATCGCGACCCGCCGCATCGTAGCCAAGATCGCCACCGACCGGGCGAAGCCCGGCGGGATCCTTGTCGTTCCTCCCGAGTCCGTCGCGTCGTTCGTCGCCCCGCTCCCCGTGCGGGCCGCCCCGGGCGTCGGGCCCAAGACCGAGGAGATCCTGCGGATCCACGGAGTCGTGACGCTCGGGGACCTCGCCGGGCACCGCGCAACGGAGGTGCGGAGGTGGCTCGGCGGTTTCGGGGCCGAGCTCGTGGCGCTCGCGCGCGGCCAGCCGCTCGAGGAAGCGGAGCCGACCGGGGGCCCGCGCTCGCGCTCGACCGACCATACGTTCGCCGTCGACGTCGACCAGTGGGAGGGGATCGAGCCCGCGGTCCGCTCGCTCGCCGAGGAGCTCGCAGGCACCCTGGCGAAGGCCGACCTCCGGTACGGCGCGGTCGGTGTCGCGTTCCGCTGGGCCGATTTCTCGCGCTCGCAGCGGGTTCGGACCCTTCCCGCCTCGCGCGAGGGCTCTGCCCCGCTCGCGGAGCGTGCCGTCCGGCTCGCCCGCGAGCTCTGGGAAGCCGAACGTTCCGGTCGGAGGCGCCCGGTGCGCACGATCTCGATCCGGACCGAGCGGCTCAGTGAACGGACGCAGCGTCAGGTCTCGCTCGACGAGTTCGAGGGCCGAACCGGGCCGGCGCCCGGGATTAAGTAGGCTCGACGGGCTTTCCCTCTCTCTCGAAGCGGAGGGATCAGTGGGGACCCGGAGCGACCAGAATGTCGACGCAGCGACGGCCGCGCTCTTGACCCCTCATCCCACGCTGGGCGTGCCGATCCCTGCCTACGACGGGCGCTCCCTGCCGAACGTCGCGAGCTCGGCCGTCCGTGCCCTCGGAGCCGAGGTCTCGGGAGCGCCAGGGCTTCTCCCACCGCTCGCGGACGACCTCGACCCGTTCGAGGGGCGGCGCGCCGAGGGCCCGATCGTCGTGCTTCTTGTCGACGGCTTGGGATTTGGTCTTCCGTCTGGGCTCGGCGCCATGCCCGCCGACGTGCCGGTGGGGTGGCGGTCCCGTCTGCGACCGATCACGAGCGTCTTCCCCACGACCACGACGGTCGCGCTCACGAGCCTCTCGACCGCCGAGCCTCCGTCCCGTCACGGGGTCACGGGGCACCGCCTGTTCCTTCCCTTCTACGGTTCGGTCGTGGAACTCTTGCGGATGTCCCCGATCGGGATCGCCGCGGCGGACACCCTGGTGGGACCCGAGTGGACCCCTTCCGTGATCTCCGGTGTGCCCACGCTCTTCCGTCGGGGCGTACCGGGCTGGGCCCTCTCCCGCGACCGGTTCGCCCACGAAGGATTCACCCGACTGATCTACGACGGGGCCACGTTCACGGGGTACAGCACCGCGGCCGACTTCGCCCACCTTCTCGCGGAACTCCTGAGCCGACCCGAGCCCCCACGCCTCATCTTCGCCTACTGGGACGAGCTCGACACGATCCAGCACCTGCGCGGCCCGCGGCCCGAGTTCGCGGGGTTCGAGGCGGCCCAGGTCGCGCGAATCCTTTCGGCGGCGGGCCGGAAACTCGACCCGGGGCGAGCACGGAAGACCACGGTGCTCGTGACGAGCGACCACGGCCAGGTCACGACCGACCGGAGCGCCGAGGTGGCGATCGATCAGGAGCCGACGATCCTGCAGCATCTGGCGCACCCTCCGACCGGGGACCGTCGGGCGGGATTCTTCGCCGCCCGTCCGGGACACACCGAGGCGCTCTCCGAGGCGTTGGGGGCCCGGTTGCCGGCGGGTCATCGGATCCTCTCGATGCCCGATGCCCTCGAGGCGGGCCTGTTCGGGCCTCCGCCGTTCCATCCGGAGATCACCGCCCGTCTCGGGGACCTTCTGGTGCTCGTGCCGAGCCCTGCCGGGTTGACGTACCGGGTACCGGGGAGCGCCCCGCGCCTGCGCTTTCTCGCCGGGGCGCACGGGGGCCTCGAGCCGGCCGAGCTTCTCGTGCCGCTCGTCTCCGGGTCGATCGCGGAGCTCGGGGCCGGGACCTCCGACCCCTGATAAGCTCCGACCGTTTTCTGTCTCTCGGGAGATCCATGTCCGAATTCCGGCAGGACCCGATCACCGGGCGATGGGCGATCGTGGCCGAGAACCGGTCGGCGCGCCCGAACGAGTTCGCCGCACCTCCGTCCGGGTCGCCGCCGGGGGAATGCCCATTCTGCGAGGGCCACGAATCGTGGACTCCGCCCGAAGTCGCCGCCGACCGTGGTCCGGGAGTCCCATCGGACGGACCCGGTTGGACGGTCCGGGCGATCCCGAACAAGTTCCCGACCCTCGCTCCGGGAACGGGGAGCAGCGCCGAGGAGGCGGGAGCGGCCGACGGGGAACGGCGGCCGGGTTCGGGCGTCCACGAGGTCATCATCGTCAGCCCCCGGCACGCCCCCGCCCTCGCGAACCATCCGCCCGAGCAGGTACGGCGGGTCCTGCGGATCCTGCGGGAACGACTGCGGACCCATGAGCGGGGAGAGGAGTTCGCCGCGCTCCTGGCGTTCGAGAACTCGGGACCGGAGTCCGGCGGGACGCTGTTCCACCCTCACCTCCAGATCGTCGCTCTTCCCCAGGTGCCCCCGCTCCTGCAGGAGGAGGCCGGGGGGCTCGCCCGTTTCGCCCGGGAGAATCCGGGGAGCTGCGGATACGAATGGGTGGAAGCGGGGGAACGCGAACACCGGGTGAGGGTCGTCTCCGACGGGCCCGAACTGTTTGCCTTCGCCCCGTTCGCTTCGGAGCACCCGTTCGAGGTGCGGATCCTTCCGCATCGCCACGCCGGGTCCTTCGCAGAGGCGTCCGCTGCCGAGGTGAAGGCGCTTTCCGAGCTCCTCCCGGCGATCCTACGAGCCCTTCGGGCGGTCGCGCCCAACGCATCGTACAATCTCGTGACCCGATCGTTCTCACGGCACCGACCCGAGCACCGGGAGTACCACTGGCACCTCGACCTGCTCCCCCGGCTGGTGCGGCCGGACGGTTTCGAGATGGGCGGGGGGATCGCGGTGAACCCGGTCTCCCCCGAGTCGGCGGCGGAAGCGCTCCGGGATGCGCTCGAGCGACCCGAGGCCGCCGCGCCGTCGGAGACGACAGGTCCAAAATCCTAATGGCCCGCGGACCGTGCGCGGGTCCGTGGCCGAACTGCGCGAGCCGATCGTCTCCCTGCTGGGACACGTCGACCACGGCAAGACGACGCTCCTCGACCGCATCGCCGGCAGTGTCCGAGCTTCGAAGGAAGCGGGCGGGATCACCCAGCACATCGGCGCGATCGAGGTCCCGGGCGCGACCGTCCGCCACCTCTGCGAAGGGATCCTGAACACCGACCAGTTGGTGGTGCCCGGGCTCCTGTTCGTCGACACCCCCGGCCACCGGTCGTTCGAGACCCTGCGCCGCCGCGGGGGGGCGCTCGCGGACATCGCGATCCTCGTGATCGACGCCCGCGAGGGCGTGATGCCGCAGACGCGCGAATCGGTCCAGATCCTGCGGCACGAGAAGACTCCGTTCGCGATCGCGCTGACGAAGATCGACCTTCTCGCCGGCTGGCGAAAGCCCTCCGGCCCGGGGGGCGTTCGGCTCGCCGACCAGATCGCGAAGTGCGGTCCCGATTTCCAGAAGGTACTCGACGACCACCTCTACTCCGTCGCGGAGGAGATCGTTCAGCTCGGGTTCAGCGCGGACCGGTACGACCGCGTCAGCGACTTCACCCACAACGTCGGGATCGTGCCGGTATCGGCGAAGTCCGGGGTCGGGGTCCCAGAGCTGATCGCGTTGCTGGTCGGCCTTTCCCAGCGGTTCCTGAAGCACGAGCTCCTGCTCTCGAAAGAGGGGGGCGAGGCGACGATCCTCGAGCGGAGCGACCAGAAGGGGGTCGGGCCCGTCGGCAACGTCATCGTCTACCGGGGCCGACTGAAGGTCGGCGACGAGATCGTGGTCACCGGACGGACCGAGCCGTTCGAGACCCACATCCGCGGGATCTACCGGCCCGTCCTCCTCAAGAGCGGGAGCCTGAAGCACTACCGGCTCGATTCGTTCCCTCAGGTCGAGGCGGCGGCGGGGGTCTTCCTTTCGGCGCCGGGGATCGAGGCGGCGATGCCCGGGGGTCTTCTCAAGGTCGTCGTGAGCGCGGAGGAGAAGGAGGCGGTCCGCACGGAGCTCGCGCGGGAAAGCCAGCCCGTCACCGAGGTCGCCCTCTCGGGGGTCGCGATCTACGCCGACACCCTCGGCGGGCTCGAGGCCCTGACGTTCGAGTGCAAGGAAAAGGGGATCCCGGTCCACGAAGCGGGCGTCGGTCCGGTCAGCCGAGCGACGATCCTGCGGATCGCGATGGTCAAGGACCCCACGCACCGGGCGGTGATCGCGTTCAACGTGGGAGTGCTCCCGGACGCGATGCCCGAAGGGGACGACGGTCCGGTGCGCGTGTTCCGTTCCGAGGTGATGTACCGGGCGATCGAGGAGTACCTCGCGTGGAAGACCGAGCGCGAGCGGGAACTGCGAGCCCAGCAGCGCCTCGACCTGGTCCATCCGGCCAAGCTCGAGGTCCTCCCGGGATTCGTCTTTCGGGCCTCGAAGCCGGCCATCGTGGGGATCAAGGTGCTCGGCGGCACGCTGAGGCCGGGGGTCCGCCTGATCCGACCGGACGGGACCGAGGTCGGCCTACTGAAAGCGCTCCAGAAGGAGGGTACCTCGGTCGCCGAGGCCGAGGAGTCGGCCGAGCTGGCCGCGTCGATCGACGGGGCCGTGGTCGGACGGAACCTGAAGGAAGGGGACGTCCTGCTCGTCAGTCTGCCGGAGTCCGCCGCACGCGCCCTACGAAGCCAACCTCTGACCCCGCACGAGCAGGAGATCCTCGACGAGGTCGTGAAGATCCATCGCCCCCTCCATCCGTTCTGGGGCCAGTAGACGGACGGGAGACCCCGGGTGCGCCCTCACCCTCGGGTTACGGAGGGTCCGGTTCGAACTCGTCGCTCGCCTCGGCGGTCGCGTCGTCGAGCGGGGCGAGGTCGGTGGGGGAGGACCGATACACGCCGGAGGGAAGGAAGAGGCCGAGGAAGGTGGCGATCGCGCCGATCCCGAGCAGCACCAGGCCTCCGAGAGTGATGAGCGCCCACGCCGGGACCGCCTGGCTCGGGGTCGGCACGTTGTACGACTCTACCACGGTGCCGATGAACGAGAGGGTCGAGGTACCCGAGTTCGTGACGGAAAGAAGGTAGGTAGACCCGACCGGCCCGGTCAGCGTCCGCACGCCGGTGAGGTTCCCGTACCAGGCGATGATCGGCCGACCGGCGGGACATAATCCCGACCCGATCGGGCAAGTCGAGGTCTTCGAGAACTCTACGGTCACCGGAGCCGACGAGTTCCAGCTGAGGACCAGGGTTCCCGAGAACGTGGTCTCCTCGGAGACCATCCAACTCCGCGTCGCGTTCGCGCTGAGGTCGGCGATCGAGACGGAGGTGTACCGGGTGTCCGTAGGAGTTCCGGGAAGGAAGAACAGCGAGGCCATCAGCCCCGCTCCGACGACCGCGATCGCGACGCCCGCGACGAACAGTCCCCCGCGCACTGAGAGACTAGAGGCAGGTACCCAAGAAATAGGCTTATGGTCGGGTCCGCGGAACTCCCCATCCGTTGGACGAGAGTATATACTGCCCGGAGACTGCGTGATACGCTGTGACAGACCCCGGGAAGGAGGCGTCCATCGGACCCGACCCGGCCCTTCCCGCGTGCCCGATGTGCAAGAGCACGCACCGGATCGTCGACCCGGTCCGATCCGAGACCCACTGCGCCGAATGCGGGCTGGTCTTTGACGAGACGGCGATCCTCGCGACGGCCCCTCCGCCTACGGAGGTCCCGGGTTCGGACGGAAGCGGACGCGGCATCGGACCGTTCGTTCGCCCCGGCGGGACAAAACGGTCCCTCGGGTCGACCCTCTCCCTGACGCGCGACGGGCAGGGAAAGCGGCTCGACTGGCATCGCCGGTACGAGTTCCAGCATTTGAAGCGCGTGATGATCCGCCAGACCTCCCGCACCGTGGACGGGCCTCTCGACCGGACCCCGGCGCGCGGCGAGCTCCAGCTCGGCGGGGAGGCGATGGGTCTCCCGGCCGTCGTGCTCGCGGAGGCGGAGGGGATCTACCGCGAGGGGAGGTTGCGCGGGTTGTTCCGCGGGCGGAGCCTACCGGCGAGCGTCGGGGCCTGCCTCTACGCGGCCTGCCGGCGCTACTCGATCCCCCGAACGCTCGGCGAGGTCGCGACCGCGGTCGGCGCGAAGCGCTCGGAAGTGGGACGGACGTTCAAGGTGATCCATCGCGGCGCCGGTATCTCGATCCCCGGCGTGGGAACGAAGGCGTTCCTCGCCCGGTACGCCCAGGAGCTCGCGCTCTCGCCCCGTGTGCGGACCACGGTCGAGGCGATGCTCGACGAGGCGCGGGACGACCCCGAGCTCTCCGGGCTGAGCCCGCACGGACTGGTCGCCGCCCTGATCTACCTCGCGGCCGAGGAGCACGGCGAGCATCGCTCCCGGGCGCAGGTGGCGCGGGTCAGCTCCGTGACCGAGGTCACGCTCCGTTCGACGAGCCGCCTCGTGGGGAAGGTCTGGGGACGGGGCGCGGCGCCCCGTAAGGACGAACCCGGTTCTACTTGACGAGGTAGTAGCCCGCGGTCTTCTCGCGGACCTTGCGACGCGCCCAGCCCTTGTTCTGGAGCTCCTGGAGCGCGTTCATCACCATCGTCTTGGGAAGACGGGACGTCTGCGTGACCCGCTCGGCGGTGCCCAGTTTCTCTTCGGAGAGCATCCCGAGCTCCTTCATCGACTTGTACACCTTGACCGCATTGGGCCCGACCTCGTCTTCGATCGCCACCGAGACCCCTCCGTCCCTGCGACCGCGGCGCCCTCTTAATGCCTGCGCCGGGCCGGGGCGGAACGCCGGATGCCTTATCTCGCGTCTTCCTCTGGCACGGCGCGATGCCGGTCGGTCCCGACACGGAGCCGTCCGGCGCCGGACGCCGCGCGGCGCTCTCGCTGGTCTGGGACGACCGGTTCCGCGACTACGATTTCGGCCCGGACCATCCGTTCACCGAACGAAGCCGCGCGCTCGCGGTGCGCCTCCTCGGTACGATCGCGCCGCCCAGCGAACCCGCGCCGATCGTCTGGGTCGGGCCGATCGACCCGGCCGCCCGACCGGTCCTCGAGTCGTTCCACCGGAAGGAGTACGTGACGTTCGTAGAGGCCGTGGCCGCCACCGGGGAGCCGACGTTCCTCGATGCCGGCGACACCCCCGGGTTTCCCGGATGCTTCGACGCGGCGGCCCGGATCGTGGCCGGCGCCGTCCGAGGGTTGGAGCTGACGATCGCCGAAGGGCGACCGGCGTTCCATCCGGCCGGGGGGCTTCATCACGCGCATCCCGACCGGGCGAGCGGGTTCTGCATCTTCAACGACGTCGCGATCGCCGTGGGCCGGGCCGTCCGCGAGCACCGGAGGGTCGCCTACATCGACATCGACGCCCACCACGGGGACGGCGTGATGTACGGGTACTATGATTCCGGCCGGGTCCTCGACATCGACTTCCACCAGGACGGCCGCACCCTTTTCCCGGGCACGGGGTTTCCCAGCGAAACCGGTCGCGGCGACGGTGCCGGGTTCAAGGTAAACCTGCCCCTACCCCCGAGCGCCGGGGACGAAGCCCTGCTCCCGCTGTTCCGACGGGTCGTTCCGACGCTCCTCCGGTCGTTCCGTCCCGAGGTGATCGTGCTCCAGCACGGCGTCGACGGCCACGTCGACGATGCGCTCGCCCGACTGCAGTACACGCCCGCGGCGTACGCCGAGATCGACCGGACCGTTCTCGCGCTCGCCCGAGAGGTTTCGGGAGGCCGGCTCCTCGTCACCGGAGGCGGTGGCTATCGCGCCAAGTCCGTGAGCCGCGTACTCGCCCGAGCGGGAGTGATCCTGGCAGGGATCGACGGTCCGCCCGAGGATAGGCCGCTTCCCGAGGCCTGGCGGGCCGAGTTCTTCGAGGACGTCGGCGAAACGGCTCCGGCTACGTGGGGAGAGTCGGCGACGCCCCGCGCGTCCTCCTGGGGCCCCGACCAGGAAGCGAAGCTCATCGCCTCGCTCGAAGACGAGCTCGGACAGCGATTCCCTTCGTCCAGCTAGAACCGGTCGCCCCACGTAGGTCGGTCGAGCCCGTCCTGGTCGACCGCCCGGATCCCCGCCGCGACGTCCGCTTCGGTCAGCCGGCCTCCGTCCCGACCGGCGAGCTTGGCCCGGGCCGAGCCGCGGGCGAGCGTGAGGGCGCCGAGAGCCCGCAGACTCTCGCTGGCCCAGTCGGTCACGGAACCTTCTGCCCCCCGGAGCATCTCGACGTGGACGGCAGCGAGAAAGGCGTCCCGCATCAGCCAGTACCGCAAGTATCCCTCAAGCAGGCGCTCTCCTTCGGAGGTCAGGAGCGGCGGCTGCCCCGGCGGTACTACCACGTCCCGCGTGAGCGCAGTCCCGTCCGGGGCGAGCTCGATCATCTCCCAGCCTCCGAGGCCCGAAGCGATCGCCACGGGTCCCGGGCGTCCGTCGAAGAACAGGGGGAGGTTCGACATTCCGTGGTCCCGTGTGGGAGGTTCCTCCGCCGGAAAGTCCTCCCGACCGGGAAGCGGGAGGTGCCGCTCGAGCTCGCGCCGGACGCCCTCGTCCGATTGCCAGCGACCTTCCTCCGAGAGGATCCGTTCGACCCGTCGTCCCCGACGGGCCGAGTCGGCCAGGCGACGAGCCGTTGTCGGTCCGCGTCGAGCGAGCAACGCCCCCATCTCCTCCGAGAACCCCTCCTCGGGGGTGAGGCGCGCCGATCGATCGTCTCGGACCAGGGGCCCGAGCTCCACGCCCGGGCACGAAAGGACCACGGTCGCCTGGAGCCGGCGTCCGAGGTGAACGGTGAGCGGGTACTCCCGGCACGGGTGAGGTCGGAGAGCGTGCACACGGCACCGATGACCCTCGAGGAACTGGCAGGCCCCGCCGTCCGGTCGGGCCGAGAGGAACGTGTCGCGCCCTGCGGTCCGGAACTCGGTCTCGGGAAGGATCCGGACCAGGGCCGCGCGCTCCGACGGTTCGACCCGGGGTTCCGCGTAGCAGCAGAGACCACAGTCCGGGCGGCAGGCGAAACGGAATCCTCGAAGGAGGTCGGTGTCGATGGCCGGCAATCCTTGGTCGGTCACCCGGGTCCCGCCCCCGCGAGGCCCTCGCGTCCTCGCCGCGGAAGCGCGAGGTAGGAGGAGTACAAGGCCCCGCGCATCGTCGAACGGCCCCGTCGCTTTTGTCGTTTCCTCACCCTCATAAACGGGCGAACGATGGTGTCGCCATGGTACTGCTGGCGAAGGACATCATGGACACCTCCTTCCTCACGTTGGACGGCGAGTCCGACGCGCTCTCGTGCGCCCAGACGATGGTCGCGCGGCACAAGGGATACACTGTCGTCACGGCCGGCGGGCCGTCCAAGGTCGCCGGGATCGTCACGGAGTGGGACTACCTGGAAAAGATCGTCGCGGCGGGCGTCGACCCGGCCCGCGTGAAGCTGAAGGACCTCGCCTCGCCGAACCTGCACGCCTGTTCGCCCGATACCCCGACCGATGAGGTCGTGACGATGATGGCGAACCTCGGCATCCGGCGGGTGGTCGTCCGCAAAGGCGAGAGCGTGGTCGGCGTCATCACGGCCAAGAACGTGCTGGCGATCTTCCGACAGTACATCGACAAGGTCTCGTCCGAGATCGCCGGTTTCCAATCGAGCCAGACCCCTCTCGGCTAGACCGCCGGCCGGAGCCTGACGACCGCGATGCGAACCGACTCCGACTCGTCGGCGAGCCGTTTCCGCCCTTCCGGCGGGGAGCACCCCGACCATCGCCCGAGGGTCCGACGATAGCCATGCAGTACAAGTGGCGCGTCCTCACCAACACGACCGTCGCGACCCTCATGTCGGCGATCGACGGGAACATCGTACTGATCTCCCTCCCGACGATCGGGCGCCAGCTTCCCGACACCAGCGCGACGACCCTCCTGTGGATCCTGCTCGGCTACTCGCTGGTGACCGCGGTCGTGCTCCTCAACTTCGGCCGACTTTCCGACCTGTTCGGCCGCGTGCGGCTCTACGTGCTCGGCTTCGCGGTGTTCACCGCGGGGTCGTTCCTCTGCGGATTCTCGCAGACCGGCATCGAGCTCGTGGCGTTCCGACTCGTCCAAGCCGTGGGCGCGGGCTTCCTCTTCTCGAACTCTGCGGCGATCATCACCGACGCGTTCCCCCCGAACGAACGGGGCCGTGCCCTCGGGGTCAATCAGGTCTCGATCGTCGTCGGAGCGGTCTCGGGCCTTGTCCTCGGCGGCATCATCACCACGACGATCGGCTGGCGCTGGATATTCTTCGTCAACGTTCCGATCGGCCTCGTGGCGACCCTCCGCGCGCACCACGACCTGCGCGAGCTCGCCCTCCCCCCGGAGAAGCCGAAGATCGACTGGGTGGGGAACATCGTGTTCGCCGGTGGGCTCACGCTGGTCCTGGTCGGGATCACGCTCGGAGCGCTCGGTCAGATGTCGGAGCTCGTCGCCCTCGTCTGCATCGCCCTCGGGATCGCTCTGATCGGGCTGTTCCTCTGGGTGGAGAAGCGCGAGGCCTCTCCCATGCTCGACCTCACGCTCTTCCGGAACCGGGTGTTCACGCTCGCCGCGTTTTCGATGTTCCTGAACGCCCTCGCCCGCGGGGCGTTCACGTTCATCCTCGTCTTCTACCTCCAGGGGCCCCCGCGTTACCTGAGTCCGTTCACGGCCGGGCTCTACCTGATCCCGGTCTCCGCCTCGATCGCCACGTTCGGGCCCGTGAGCGGTTGGCTCTCCGACCGCTTCGGGCCAAGACGGTTCCTGATCGCCGGTCTGGTCACCTCGGCGGTCGGGTTCCTGTGGCTCGCGACGATCGGGCCGGAGGAATCGTTCTGGGGCCTCACGCCGCCGTTGATCCTGATGGGGGCGGGGATGGGGTTGTTCGCTGCCCCGAACCGGGCTCAGATGATGACGGCGGTCCCGCCCGCGCGGCGAGGGGTCGCCTCGGGGATCGGAACGACCCTGGTCAACACCGGCGCGACCATCAGCCTCGGGCTGACGCTCGTGGTGATGAGCTCCGTGCTGCCCACCTCGGCCATCGAGCAGATCTTCCTCGGCACGGTGAATCCGGCGGTCCCGTTCCCGGCGGCGGCCGGGTTCCTCAACGCGATCCACCTGATCTTCCTCATCTCGGCGGCGTTCCTGGTCGTGGCGCTGATCCCGTGGCTGCGGCGAGAGAAGGCCGTCCCCCCGACTCCGCCCCTTCCGGAAGCGGGCGACTAATCGCTGCCGCGGTTCTGGGAGCCGTGAACGCAGTTCCCCTCCGAAACTAAGTACCGCACCGACCCGGCTGCGCGTCCGGCGGTACGGGGGTCGCTAGTTCGTGAACGAGGCTGGCGACACGGAGGCCTCCGGGAACGAGGAGGTCATCCGACGCAGCTGTTCGACCAATCGGTCCGCCTCGAGCGGGAGGTCGAGGAACCGCACGTTCGCCGGCCAGGTCCGGCGGGTCTCCGCGACCCGGTTCCCCACGACCAGGAGAGGTAGGCCGCGGGCGCGGGCCGGGAAGGACTCGGGGAACCCGCGCAGCATGTCCGAGGTCGGCTGGTTGCAGGCGATCACGATCGCCCGGATGGGTTCCTCACGTTCGTTCCCGAGTCGAGCGAGGGCCGCGGGGGCCCGGGCCTCGGGCTCGACACGAAACCCGACGGTTTCCAGGAACAACTGGATCGAGTCCGCGAGACTCGAGGTCTCGCGCACGACCAGTACCAGCGGTCCGTCCATCGAAGAACGTACCTCGGAGGGTCTAATCCTACCGCCGTCGAATCGACTTGACCCGGGGTCCGACGCTTGTCGGGAACCTCAAGAGCCGTTGCATACTCCCCCAACGGACAGGCCATGCCCGAGTTACGATGGTTCGAGTCGACGTTCGACCGGGCGACCGTGGGCGCGGTCCTGCTCGACCGGGAAGGTCGGGTGGTGCGCGCGAACCCGATCTTTCAGGACCTCCTCGGGACCGCGGAATCGCTCGCGGGCCTCCGCCTCTCGGACCTGCTTTCCCCGGCCGCGGGACGGCTCGAAACCGCGTGGCTCGACGCCCTCCGGGGCGGGGACAAGGTGGAGCTCGAAGGGGTCACCCTGGAGCCGGCGACCCGGGAGCTTCGCCATGTCGTGGACGTCGAGATCTATCCCCAGGCCGACGAGCACGACGAGATCACGGGGGTGCTGATCCTCCTGAACGACCGCACGGGTCCGCACGGAGACCTCGCCGAGTCGGCGCGACTGTTCTACCAGGCGTTCCTCCACTCGACCAACGCGATGGAGCTGACCGACCGGGACGGCTTCCTGGTCGATGTCAACCCGGCGTTCGAACGGATCTACGGCTACCGCAAGGACGAGGTCATCGGTCGCCGTCCGAACGTCGTGGCGAGCGGGAGGACCGACCCCGCGATCTACACCCGGATGTGGAGGGACCTGGTCGACCCGAACGTCGGCGCCTGGTCCGGAGAGGTGATCAATCGGGACCAGGAAGGGATCGACCACCCCGTCCTGCTCGCGATCACCGCGATCCGGGGCAGCGACGGGGTGATCACGCACTTCCTCGGCGTGGCGGTCGACCTGACGGAGCGACGGGCGTGGGAGCGCGCGGGGATGCATACCGAGCGCCTCGCCTCGCTCGGCCAGCTCGCCGCGGGGGTTGCGCACGAGATCAATACGCCGCTCGCGAACATCATGCTCATCGCCGAGTCGGTTCGCCGCCGAACGACCGACCCGTGGACCCGGGGTCGGGTCGACTCCCTGCTCCAACAGACGGAATCGGCGGCGCGGATCGTGCGGGGCCTGCTCGATTTCGCCCGACGGCCGGAGACCCGCGTGGGCGAGGTCGACCTCGCGGCGCTCGTGGCCCAGTCCGTGGCCTTCCTGAAGGGCAAGCAGTCCGTCGATGTCGACGTCGAGGTCTCCGTGCCGCCGCATCCGGTCGCCGTGCGGGGGGACCGGGAGCAGCTCATCCAGGTCGTGACGAACTTGCTCAACAATGCCTACGAAGCCCTGGAGGGGAAGGGACGGGTGGAAGTGCGGGTCACGACCGACCACGAGTGGGCCCACATCTTCGTGATCGACAACGGTCCCGGGATCCTTCCCGAGGTCCAGACCCATCTGTTCGAGCCGTTCTTCACGACGAAGGCCGAGGGCAAGGGGACCGGCCTCGGGCTGGCGATCTGCCACGGCATCATCGAATCCCACGGGGGGACGATCGAGGTCGCGTCGGAGCCCGGGCACGGGGCGACCTTCGAAGTGAAACTGCGTCGCGTGACCGAAACCTCCCCGACCGTGTCCCCCTAGCGCCGGGCTCGCCGCGTCCGGCGGGGCTCTCGTACTCCGCCCCCGTGTCGTGGCTCGACAGGGTCAGCGCGAAGGTTAAGTGGCTGAGGAACGATTCCGCGACGTGCGGCTCTTGGTAGTGGACGACGACTCGGTTTTCCGCGAGGAGCTCTCCACGCTCCTGACGGATTGGGGGCACCAGGTCGAGTCCGTGAACTCCGCCGCGAAGGCGCTCGAGGCCCTCGAGATCGCCGAGTTCGACGTCGTGCTCTCCGACGTGCGGATGCCCCGGATGAACGGCATCGAGCTCCTGCGCCAGGTACGGGAGCGGTGGCCCCGGGTCTACGTCGTCATGATCACCGGCTACGCCACCATCGAGACCGCGGTCGAGGCGATGAAGCTCGGCGCGTTCGATTACCTGCGCAAGCCGTTCCGCTCGGAGAACGTCCAGACGATCGTCGGGCTGATCGAGGAGCAGCGCCGTTTCTCGCTCGGGAGCGGGACGGAGCACGATCCCCTCTTTCTCGCCGAGAAGTGGGTGAAGGAGAAGCGGGAGGTACTCCTGCTGGGCGTGACGCCGAGCCGTCCGATCCCGGGCGTCACGGTGGCCGACCTGCCTCTCGCCGATTCGGCGGTCGGACTCCAGGAGCTGATCCTCCGCTTCGTGGAGGCCCACCCGCACCCCGCGGTCGTGATCGGGGGCATCGAGCGCCTCTTTACCGTCCACCGCGCCGAGGACGTCGCGAGCCTCCTCGGGGAGATCCTGAAGCGGGTCGAGGGGAAAGCCCCCATCGCGGTCGGCTTCGACCCGGCGACCCTCTCCGACCAGGCCGTCCTCCAGATCCGCGCCGCGGTCTCCGCCGCCCGTGTCCACGGCACGCTGAGCGCGCTCGCGAACCCGTTGCGCCGCCACATCCTGCGACGGCTCGACGAGGGGCCGACCTCGTTCACCGAAGTGATGCGCGCGGCGGGGATCGACGATTCCCCGAAGCTCTCGTTCCACCTGAGGACCCTGCAGGAGGACGGTCTCATCGCCCACTCGGGCGACTTCTACCAGCTTTCCTCGAACGGCGAAGAGGCCGTTCGGGTGCTGAAAGAGGTCGACCACATGGGCTCGAACGAGGAGGACCGGATCCTGCTCTTCCCCACGCTCTCCCGCGAGGAACCGCCCGCAGCCGGCACGGCCCGCGGGCGCTCGCGCCGCTGACCGTTCCCCGCGCGCCCCCCCCGCCGGGGTCGACCCATATACCAGCATCGGGCCCGGCCACGATTCCCGGGTGTTCCGGGGGCTTCACGTGGCCTTTATGTTCGGGCATGGCCACCGAGGGCTATGGCGCGGACACGGGTCGTCATCCTGGGAGCGGCGGGCCGGGACTTTCACAACTTCAACATGCTCTACCGGGGCATGGACGCGTACGACGTCGTAGCGTTCACGGCGGCCCAGATCCCCAACATCAGCGGCCGGGCCTATCCGGCGTCGCTGGCCGGTCCAGGCTACCCGAAGGGGATCCCGATCGTTCCCGAAGCCGACCTCGCCGACCTCATCCGGACGAAGGAGGTCAACCTCGCCGTCATGTCGTACTCCGACCTCCCTCACATCGAGGTCATGCACAAGGCGTCCATCGCCCTCGCCGCGGGCGCGGACTTCCTCCTGCCCGGCCCGCGGTCGACCGAGCTCGTTTCGACGAAACCCGTCGTGAGCATCTGCGCGGTGCGGACCGGGGCCGGGAAGAGCCCGCTGACCCGGTTCGTCTCCCGCTATCTCCGATCCCACGGCCGAACGGTCGCGATCGTCCGGCACCCGATGCCGTACGGCGACCTCGAGAAGCAGGCGGTGCAGCGGTTCGCCACGATGGAGGACCTCGTCACCGCCGAGTGCACGATCGAGGAGCGGGAGGAGTACGAGCCCCACCTGCGCGAGGGAGCGATCGTCTTCGCCGGGGTCGACTACGAGCGGATCCTGCGCGCGGCGGAACGGGAGGCGGACATCGTGATCTGGGACGGTGGGAACAATGACCTGCCGTTCTACCGACCGGACCTGCATTTCGTGGTCGCCGACCCGCACCGGGCGGGCCACGAGCTCTCCTACCACCCGGGCGAAGCGAACTTCCGCAAGGCCGACGTCATCGTGATCAGCAAGGTCGACTCCGCGAGCCCGGCGAACATCCACGAGATCGAGGAGAGCGCCGCGCGCGCCAACCCGAAGGCCCTGGTGCTCAAAGGTGGGCTCCGCGTATCGGTGAAAGACCCCGCGAAGCTGCGCGGACGACGCGTGATCGTCGTGGACGACGGCCCGACCCTGACCCACGGCGGCATGAAGTTCGGAGCGGCCACCCTGGTCGCCGAGGCGAACGGTGCGGTGATCGTCGACGCGCGGCGTTCGGCGGTGGGAAGCCTGGCGCAGGTCTACGTGAACTATCCTCACCTGGAGAAGATCCTGCCCGCGATGGGCTACGGGGCCGAGCAGGTCCACGAGCTCGAGGAGACGATCCGTCGCTCGGACGCCGAGATCGTGCTCGACGGGAGCCCGATCGACCTTCAGGCGCTCGTCCATGTCCCGCAGCCGATCGTCACCGTCGCGTACGATTACGACGACCGCGAGAACGGCGTCGGGAACACCCTCGACCGCTTCCTGAGGGCCCATCCGAAGTGAGGACGAGCATCCTTTCGTCGTCCGCTCGGTCGAACCGTTTCCGTCTCCCTCGGGGGCGGGCCGACCGCGGCCCGGCCCCTCCGGTCGACCGTAAGGCTCCGCGAAGTAGGCCCCGACTGGGGGAACCGGAAGGAGCAGTTCCGGTCGCGGCTCGCCGTGGCCGGCCAGGATCCGCCCTTCTTTTCCAGCGCGACTCCTCCTGCGGGTACCTCGCCGGCGCTCTCCCCCCTTCTTCCACTGGCTGGGAGACCGAGCCTACCCTCGGGGGCCCTCCCTGATCCGGTATCCGGGATCTTTCGGGTCCAGCAACCTTAAATCCCACGAGACCGCCCATTCTTTCGCGGCCGGCAGGTGTCCCGCCGGCCCGGAGTGTCCGAGTGAGCACGAGGTCCGAACGCCGTCCCTCCCCCACCTCCGAGGCCGGGGAGGAGCGCGAGGTGCGACACCTTCCACTCGAGGTCCGGCCGCCCACTCCGGACGCACTCTGCATCGAGACCCCGCTCTCCTCGCTCGAGGCCCCGGTGACCCCCACCGCCCAACACTTCGTGCGCAACCACTTTGCCACGCCCCGGATCGAGCTCGAGCACTGGCGACTCACCGTCGAGGGCGAGGTCGAGCAGCCGTTGATCCTCTCCTACGACGACCTCCGGGCGCTGCCCCACCAACCGCTGACCGCGGTCCTCGAATGCGCGGGCAACAGCCGGGCCTCCATCAACCCGCGCCCAGAGGGAGTTCTCTGGAAGAACGGGGCGGTGGGCGCTGCCCGTTGGAGCGGGATCCCTTTGCGACTGCTCCTCGAACGGGCGAAGGTGCGGCCGGGGGCGGTCGAAGTGATGTTCCAGGGCCTCGACCACGGGAAGGAGCCCGGGATCGGGACCGATCTCGACTTCGAAATGAGCATCGCTTTGGACAAGGCGATGGACCCCGCGACGATCATCGCGGACGAGATGAACGGGAAGCCGCTCACCCCGCGCCACGGCTTTCCGGCGCGCGCCGTCGTGCCCGGCTGGTACGCGATGGCCTCCGTGAAGTGGCTGTCCCGGATCGTGGTCCTCCGCCAGCCGTTCGAAGGGTACTTCCGGGCCCGCGCCTATGCCTACATCGCCGAGGGGGAGGCGGCGGCCGCACGCCACCCTCCCGTGACCGCGATCCGCGTGAAGTCGCTCATCACCTGGCCGAACGAGGGGCAGGTCCTCTCCCCGGGCACGCACCGGATCCGCGGCGTGGCCTGGTCCGGAGCGGCCCGGATCGAGCGCGTCGAGGTCAGCGTGGGAGGGTTCTCCGAATCGCGGGAAGAGGAGACCTGGCATCCGGCGGAACTGACCGAGCGCGGTTCCCCGTACGATTGGACCCATTGGGAATGCACGCGCGACCTCCATCGGCCCGGGTTCTACGTGATCCGAGTGCGAGCGACCGACGAGAAGGGGCACGTCCAGCCGTACCAGGCGAAGTGGAACTTCCGCGGCCTCGGGAACAACTCGGTGCACCAGGTACCGGTGGAAGTCAAGCTCGCGTAGGGCCTGTACCTCGCGAAACCCCACGCGACCTTGGCAACCGGTCTCCCTTAAGGGGGGTGCCTCCTTAGGGTAACCTGAGCGGCGACGGCGGGCACGACCCCACGGGCCGTTCCGGAGACCCGAGATGACCGTCCTGCGACCCGTGGTACTTCGTGGAATGTCCCGGGCGGTCAACGGTCTGCGGGGGGAGAAGCGTCCGGTCCTGGCCGGTCACAAGCTCCTCTACCGATGCAATCTCGAATGCGGGATGTGCCCGTTCTGGCGGCGCGAGGACGACCCGCTCCTCACGGTCGCCGACGAGGTCCGGATGATGAAGGCCCTCGAGCGGGCGGGCGTCTCCTTCCTCGGCTTCGAGGGGGGTGAGCCGCTGCTCCGCCCGGACCTTCCGCAGATCCTCGAGGAGTCCCACGCTCGATTCCATACCTCGGTCGTGACGAACGGATGGCTCCTCGCGCAGCGCTACCGAGACATCCGCAAGCACCTCGAGTACCTGTTCGTCTCCCTGGACGGCATGCAGGAGACGCACGACCGGTTGCGCGGGATTCCCCGGTCCTTCGAACGGGCCGTCGCGGGCATCAAGGCGGTCGGAGGGGACGTTCCGCTCGCGATCAGTCACACCGTCACCAAGGACAACCTAGGCCACGCGGAGCAGCTCGTCCACCTCGCCGAAGAGCTTGGGGTGCGGATCACCGTCCAGGTCGCGTACGATTACTCGACCGCGGACTCGATGTCGCCCGGGACGGCCGCGCTGCGCCCGACCCTGGAACGGCTGCTCGCGCTCAAGCGGGCGGGAGCCCCCATCCTGGAGTCGACCGAGTACTTCGAGACGCTGCTTCGGTCCTGGTACGGCGGCGACCCATGGAAGTGCCGGCCGTGGATGACGATCAACATCGACCCGAGCGGCCGGATCGTGATGCCCTGCTACGTTCTCCAGGAGTACAACGGCAAGGTGCCCGTGTGGGACGTGGACGTTCGGGAGCTGTGGAACAGCTTCGACTGGGATCGGTACACTTCGTGCAACAAGTGCGCTCTCGCCTGCTATCTCGAGCCGTCCCTCTTCTCCTGGGCCAATCCGACGATGGTGCGCGAGCGGCTCCTGGACGCGACGGTGGAGTACCTGCGCGCGCGCCGACGGGCCAAGGCGCGGGATTCGCTGCCGATGCTCCCGTCCGGTCCGTCCCGGACCACGCCGCGCCCGGCGGCCTACACCCGCTCTCGCACGGGCGAAGACCCCTGAGCCCCGCTCCCTCGGTTGCCCCCAGGGCGTCTCGGGGGGTCGTGCCTATCCGATCCAGAGGCCCTCGATCCGAACCTTGTGCCCGCCGTCGGGATTCTTCTGGATGAAGTTCACGAGGCCGCAATGCCGCCACTGGAGCATGCAGTAGCGCGGCTGGAAGTAGTACCGTCGGCCGATCTGGAGCTCCGTGCGGGCATGACGGACCAGCCCCTCGTAGGCGATCGAGCTGTAGTAACCGATGTTGATCCCCTTTTTCCGGGCCATGAGCGGACCCACGATGCACCAGACCATGGTCCCGTTGAACGTATCCGGGTCCTCCATCACGACCCCGCAGTGGACGAGGGGGCAACCGCAGGAGATCCAGGCCGGACGTCCGTAGATGATGTCCCCTTTCTTGAGCCCGAGGCGCTCGACGTTGGTCGGGTTGAACAGGACGATCTGCTCTTTCGGTCCGGGCTCGGAATCGAACTTCTCTAGGACGAAGTCGTACTCCCGGCCGAGTCGGTCGTTCCACGACTGAGGAGCCGCGTCCGGGGTCCGGAACATCGGGATCGGGCGCGGGATCGTGGGCGCCGATGAGTCCACCGGAGCCCGCGGGGCCATCGAGCCGGCGGCCGCCCGCGAAGGGCACCGGGTGATCGCGGTCGGGTCGCGGTGGACCGCTTCCGCGAACTCGGCACAGGACTTGTATCCGCACATTCCGCAATCTCTGCCCGGCAGACCTTCCAAGATTTGTTCCACGGTTGCTTCCACGGCCCTCAACCTCCGGCGAAGATCGAAGGAAGGGGACGGAAGGATTCGGGGAACGCCTCGTTGAGGAAGTAGTCGACCTCGGCCTCGGTGTTGAACCGGCCCAGCGTGATCCGGAGGGCGCCCTTCGCCTCTACGGGGTTCCGTCCGAGGGCCGTGAGGACGTGCGAGGGCGCGTCGCCCTCGTGCGACGAGCACGCCGAACCGGTGGAGACCGAAACCCCGCGTTCCGAGAGGCGAATGAGGAGAGCCGTAGCCTGCCCTTCGAGGCCGTGGAACCCGATGTTGACGTTGCCCGGAAGTCGACGGCCCCCGTCCCTGGGGCCGTTCACATAGGAGTTGGGATACGCGGTGAGTTCGCGGATCACCCGGTCTCGGAGACGAGAGACCCGTACCGTTTCGCTCTCCAGCTCTTCGTAGCAGAGCTCGGCCGCACGAGCGAACCCTACGATCCCGGGCACATTCTCCGTGCCGCTGCGAACGCCGAACTCCTGCCCGCCGCCGTTAAGGAGGGGGTCGAGGACCGTGGTCGGTCCGCGGCGCAGGCGGCTCCGGACGACCAGGGCGGCCACGCCTTTCGGGCCGTACATCTTGTGCGAGCTGAGGCTGATCAGGTCGAAGAGCTCCGACCGTAGCGGCACCTTCCCGAAGGACTGACAGGCGTCCGTGTGGAACGGGATGCCGCGCTCGCGGCAGAGCTCGGAGATCTCGACCACGGGTTCGAGGGTCCCCACTTCGCTGTTGGAATGCATGACGCTCACGAGCGCGGTCTCGGAAGTCAGGGCCTGGCGAAGGGCGTCCACGTCGACGAACCCCTCGGGGTCCACCCGGACGCAGGCGACCTCACAGCCCCGGAAGCTGAGCCAGCGGCACGCCGCGAGCACGCTGTTGTGCTCGACGGCCGAGGTCACGAGCCCGCGGCCGCGCGTGCTGCCGAGAGCGACCCCCTTCACGGCCAGGTTGTTGCTTTCGGTCCCTCCCGAGGTGAAGATGACCTCCTCCGGGGTCACGCGCAACAGCCCGGCGAGCCGCTCTCGCGCCGAGCTCACCGCTTCGGCCGCCTCGGCCCCGTGAGCGTGAAGGCTGGACGGGTTGCCGTAGGTCTCCGAGAAGAACGGCAGCATCGCCGCGATCACCCGAGGGTCGACCCGGCTGGTCGCCCCGTTGTCGAAGTACACGGAGGGCGTCACCGTCACTCCCCCCGGTACCAGATGTCGGCCTCGAGGGGCCGGACGACGCCGAAGTGGGCTTCCCACCCGATCTCCCGGTTCCCGACGCAGATCGTGCACGTGCCGAGCGGCGGATTCCCGCGGAGGAGGAGCTTCTCGCCCGGAGTGATCTCGGGACAGGTCTGGACCCGACGGACCACGCGGTCGATGTTGATCCCGCGGAGCGCGTCGACCTCGATCACGTCCACGGGCGCGGCTTCGTTCACGCGCGCCCGGAACACCTCGCGTTCGGCCTGCGAGATCAGGTCGATCTTGGTCACGACCGCGACGTCGGCCAACGAGAGCATCGGACCGATCTTCCGGGGTAGGTTCATCCCGCTGGTCGCTTCCAGCACCGACACGCCGAGGCCCTTGTCGATGTACGGAGAACAGCGCAGGCAGAGCCCGGCGGTCTCCACGATGAGGATGTCCGCCCCCTGCGTGTTCGCCCACTTGATCGCGTCCCCGAGGACGAGGACATTGCAATGGTCGGGACAGAGGTCGGAGGAGAACACCTTCCGAGTGGGGATCTTGTACCGCGCCGCGAACTCCTCGGGTTCGTCCGCGAACTGGACGTCCACCTTGAGATACGCGGGCCGGAACCCGTTGACGAGCAATCGCTTGATCACCTGCCCGAGAACCGTGGTCTTTCCGCTCGAGGAGGTGCCGGCGGCGATGACGACCCTCATGGGGCCACCGGAAGCAGGGTCTCTCCGTTGCGGAGCTGGTCCCGGAGGTGGGAGAGGTAGTCGTCCATCCGTCGCGCATCCTCCGACATCCCGCGCTCGGACCCGTTCGACCGGATGAGCTTCCACATCCCGCCGCCGCGCATGACGACCCGTTTGTTCGAGAGGAGCGCGATCGTGGGGTCGTGGGTGACGAACACGAAGATCTTCCGGTAGGCGCGGAGCAGCTCGAGCGCCCGCGTGCGGTGGATGCCCGCGTTCTCGATCTCGTCCAGCAGGATCACCGGGGCGTTGCCGATGACGACCGCGTCCGCGATCAGGAGAGCCCGGGTCTGTCCGCCGGAGAGCTCGGTCATCGAGCAGTCGAGCGCGATCGCTTCGCCGGTCAGCTTGTTCGCGAACTCCACGACCTCGTTCACGACCTGGTCGTCCGAGCCGCCCTGACCATCCTGGCTTCGGATCTTCGCGTGGATGCGCAGGAAGCGGGCGACCGGGAGGTCTGCCAGGAAGTTCGTGTGCTGGGTGATTAGTGCCACCGGGTTCTTCGAGGGACCTTCGCGGAACTCCTCCAGCGGGATCTCCCCGTTGACGAGGATTGTCCGCATCGACGGGGTGTTCTTGTTGGCGAACACCTCGACGTCGTTGATGAGCATCGTCTTCCCGGACCCGGTGTGGCCGACGATGCTCACGACCTCCCCCATCCGGAGCTCGACCTCGCGGATCTCCTCCGGGGTCCCGTCCTTCCGAATTCCGCCCTGGATCGTGATCGTTTCAATCTCTGCTGTCATGGATTCCTCCTGCACCGGGGAATGCTTCCCGGTGTCATTCCTGCCGAGGACAAGACTGATAGTGATATAATCAGCACTAGATTTGTGCGTAAATAATCAATCCATGCGCAAACAGCGTCATTCAGGGAAGTCCTCCCCGGGCCTCGGGGAGACGGGGCGGTCGGGCCCGTTTCGAGCTCGGCGTCCCTTCTTCTGAGCCGGTCAGGCCCCGGGCGGGGACCCGGTCGCGACCTTCGTCCTCAGGGATTCCAACCACACCTGATGGAACGACCCCATCCGCCGCGGTCGGAGCGCGTGGTCGAGACGGGCGAGGAAGCCGTACTGCGACTCCTCGGTGAGGACGTGGCAGCCGTCGGAATGGCCCGAGATCAGCCACGCACGATATACGTCG
>Ga0326728_10004995_pt1 | contig 38228 bp, 25 predicted proteins | sample MB3enrmetagenome_FD_207602 | JGI IMG/M metagenome (GOLD analysis project Ga0326728, IMG submission 207602) | Lab enriched peat soil microbial communities from McLean, Ithaca, NY, United States - MB31MN | ecosystem: Environmental > Terrestrial > Soil > Wetlands > Peat | place: USA: New York... | reverse complement strand
ATTGGACAAAGTTGCCTTTCGAACTTCTCGTGGAAGCTTGAGGGGCCTTCGCGCGTAGCGACAAGGTTTCCTGCGAACTTTACTCGATACTCAATTACCCGATTCGTCAATGTCATCGAGTCCATCCGTGAAAATGCGTGAAAATCCGCAGCTCAGCGCCCCGAAGGGCAGGCGCGAGCGCGTTTTCGTGGTGGGTCTCGATTATCGTTCCCGCCTCCACGGCGAAGTCCAGGGAGCGGAGGGAGCCAAGAATGCCGCCCGGCAGGCGCGTGAGGCCGCACCGCGAGCATCAGAGAAGACCAGGTCCCGAGGCCTAGCCACGCTTGGTTCCCCACTGCAGACAATCCAGGCGCAGGCCGCTCCGGGAACCGCGGATGGCGGGTTGGGGCGGAAAGCCTCCCGCGGTTCCCGCTTCACGGCGGAGGAATCGCTCGCGGAGTTGCGGGAGTTGGCAGCCAGCGCCGGCGGCGAAGTCGCCGGAGAATTTCTGCAACCGCGGGCGAAACCCGATCCGGCCACGCTCGTTGGCCGCGGCAAGCTGGAAGAGATTGCGGGAGCAGCCGCGGCCAGCCGGGCAGACCTGATTATCTTCGACCACGACCTTACGCCCTCGCAACAGCGCAACCTGGAAAAGATGTTGCCGGCGCGGGTCATCGACCGGACGCAGTTGATCCTCGACATTTTTGCCCGCCACGCCCGCACCCGCGAAGGCCAGTTGCAGGTGGAGTTGGCGCAACTGGAATACCTGACGCCACGGCTGGCCGGGCGGGGGAAAGAGATGTCCCAGTTGGGCGGCGGTATCGGCACCCGCGGTCCGGGCGAAACTCAGCTCGAAACCGACCGCCGCCGGATTTATGGGCGCATCCGGCGCCTCCGGGAACGACTCGAGGAGGTGCGCCGCATCCGGGCGCAGCAGCGCCAACGGCGGGCCTCGGTCCCGGTGGCCACCGTGGCCCTGGTGGGTTACACGAATGCCGGCAAATCCACGCTGTTTAACGCCCTGACCAAGGCCGGCGTGCCGGTGTCACCGAAGATGTTTGCCACGCTCGACCCCACGATTCGCGCGGTGGAATTGCCCTCCAAGCGCCAAGTGCTGCTCTCCGACACCGTCGGATTTATCCGCCATCTGCCGCACACCCTGGTTTCCGCCTTTCGCGCCACGCTGGAAGAAGTGGAGCGCGCGGCCCTGATCCTGCACATCAGCGACGCCAGCAGTCCTGCCGCCGCCGAGCAGAATGCGCAGGTGGAAACCGTACTGGGCGAACTCAATGCGAGAGACCGGCCCCGCCTGCGGGTTTTCAACAAGATCGATTTGTTATCTCCCTGGCAGCGCGAATCCTTGCGCGACACCGCGAATACGGTACACATATCGGCGGCCCAGGGCGCCGGGCTAAGCACGCTGCTGGAAGCGATCGATTCCGCCCTGGTGGAAGACCCTTTGCGCCGGGTGCGGGTGCGGGTTCCGCAGAGCGAGGGCAAAGTGCTGTCGCAGTTGCAGTCGCGGGCGCGCATTTATGCCCGCCATTATCGCGATGGCGCGGTGGAAATGGAAGTGGCGGCCGCGGAATCCCTGCTCCGGCGGCTCAGGCAGTTTGTTGTGGAGTAGCCATCCTAAATTGAGTAATTGAGCAATTGAGTAAAGTGCCTCGAGAGCTCAGTGGCTACCCGCGAAGGATTCTTATAAGTTCCAACGCAGCTTCGCTAGTCTGCTTTGCTCAATTTCTCAATTGCCCGACTTCTCAATTTCTCAATTATTTAAAAATGGGCCCATGACCAAGGAGCGGTGAGTTTCCTTGACCATAGGCCCACTCGATCCTGAACTGGATCGGAGGTGATGACTCTATGGTAACGCCGCCGCTGCGAATGTCAAGAGCCACGACAGAACACCGGCAAAACAACCCAGTAGCCAGTCCCGGCTCCCCGTCATGATAGCCGCCTGTCACTGAGCATGGTTCCCCCGGCGCCAAGCGCCGCCCTCGCCCCCAGCCACCCCATCGTAAAGTGGCGCAAACATTGGCTTAAAGCGCCTTCCGCTTGGACTGGCCGGACCCGGTGACGCAGGGTGACGGCATGGCCATAGCCCCCGCCCCGGGGGGCACCGCTCTTGCGGCCTACACCCCGGGGAAGGGCATACTCGCGCCGCGGCGCGAGAAGGGTCCAAAAGAAGAACCGGGGCAAGCCCTTCGGCTTGCCCCGGCGCAATTGCGGTGAAACCGCAGGTTAGAACGTGTACTTTACCGCCGCCTGGAAGATGCGCGGGTTGCCGGCAGTTCCAGAAGCAGAGCTCTGAATCTGTCCAAACGCCGATCCGGTGCACGGGTTGCTGGAAGCAGTAAAGCTGTACGTACCGCCGCAAGTGGTGTTCGGGTTCGCGAAGTTCGGATGGTTCAGGACGTTGAAGGCCTCGAAACGTAACGTCAGATTCTGGCCCTCCCACACCTTGAAGCTGCGGGAAAGCGAAGCGTCCATGGTAAATGCGCCCGGCCCCTGCAGCATGTTCCGGCTGCTGTTGCCGATGGTGCCCGTAGGCGCCAGAGCAAAGGCGCCGGTGTTGAAGTAGCACTGGATGGTTCCCACATTGTAGGTAACGCCGCCGACCGTGCACGATCCATGGTTGGGATCACCAACCAACTGCGCACGCTCCGTAACGCTTTCACTACCGCCGACGGTCAATGCGTTATCAACCGACTGGGTAACGCTATACCATTGGCCGCTCCGGTAGCCGAGCAGCGGGGCAAACTGCCAGTCGTTCAGGACCTTTCCTTTGAGACCTTCATATTTCGGGCTAGTGACGACGAGCGAGGTGTTGAAGTTCTTGCGGATATCGAATCCGCAATTGCTTGTCTCGTTCCGGAGGGCGTTCTGGCTAAACACGAACGACTCTTCAATGGGTTTGCTGTTCGTGGCTTCGCCCAGGAAGTCGCCATCGCTGATGCAGTGCGAATAGGTGAAATTGCTCAACACGGTAAAGTTCTGGCTGAAGCGGTGCTTAGCCGTCAGCAGCAGGCCGTTATAACTGGCTGTGGCTCCGTCATTGGCAGTGATCATATTTGTGAAGTAACTGCCTTGTTTGGCGTTCAACATGTAGAGGTATTGGCGGTAGGGAGCATTGCCGGTGGCGGGCGCAAAGCTCGTGGAGCCTGCGGGCGCATTCGGCGAGCTGAACGTGGGCAGGGCTGAACCGTTGCCCAAGCTGCAAACACCGTTACTATAGATCGGGCACGCCGGGTCCTGGTCCCATCCGATCCAAATATGCGAAGTGTGGGATCCCAGGTAGGTGGCGGATACGAGCCAGTTCGCTCCAAACTGCCGTTCATAACTCAGGTTCCACTGGTCCACCGTTGTGGGATGCATATTGAGCGGCACATTGAGGTAAACGCCTCCACCGCCGAGCGAGGCCGTGGTCCCATAAGCGCCATGCGGGAAGAACGCATTGGAGGCGGTGGGCCAAGCAATCGGATAAGTCGGGAAGCCCGAATTCAAATAGGGATTGGAGAGAGTGTCCGCAGTGCCCGCCAGGGTCAAAGTGGTTGCGGCGCCATAAGGCGCGTCGTCGGCAAAGCGGTCCATGAAAAAGATTTCCGGGTTATCGTAGAAGATGCCGAACCCGGTGCGCAGGCTCTGCTTGCCGTCACCTTTGGGGTCCCAAACCAGGCCCACGCGCGGGCCGAAGTTAGTCAGGTGGCTGTTCATGTACGAGCAGGGAGTTTGCGTGTCGCCGCAGAAGAACAGACCGGCCGGGGCGCCACTGTAAACCTCGCTCGTGGTGCCGGCCTCGAAGCTGGCCAGGTCGAAATGGCTCCCGCGGTGGAACGCATCGGCGGCCGGGAAATACGGATCCCAGCGGATTCCGGCATTCACCGTCAAGTTCGGCTTGAGACGGTAATTGTCGTTGATGTACAGACCGAAGTAGCTCTGGCGCCAGTTTTCCGCCTCATTGTTCGACTGCACTATGCTTTTCACATCGCCCAGCAGAAAATCCAGCATATTGTCGCCGGAGTAATTGCCGCCGATGTTGATCTGTCCGTTCGACTGGTAGGTGGACAAATAGTTCAGTTCGTAGCGCATGCCCTCGACACCAAAGGCAATCTGGTGCTTGCCATGCATCAGGTTTACGTCGTCCGATCCCTGGAAAGTATTGTTGTTGAAGTGGCCAGGAGTGGAGGACCCGCCCTCAATGCTAAAGGGGCCGCTGAGGACGAAGGCGTTGACTATGGGGCTGGGAACCTGGATGCCAACATCCGTCGGATTGATCATGTCCCCTGCCGGACCGCGGTTGATGCGCAGTCTGGTGAAGGTGCCATGGATGGAGTTGACGATCCCCGAACTGAAGGTGTAGGTGTCGCCAAAGGCCACCGACTGGTCCCGCGTGTCCTGTCCGGGAGTGGTGGTCTCCAGAATATTCGACGTATCAAAAGCCACCGGAAACTCGAAGTTGGAGATGAAGTAGCGGAAAAACAGCGTTTGCTGCGGGCTGACGTTCCAATCGACGCGCGAAATGCCCTGGTGCTCGGTGTAATTATTCGGGATCTGATAACTAACCAGTCCGCACGGGTCCGTCGATGTCGGCAGGTACTGCAGCAGGTTCAAAGCGGCCGGATCGTACATGCTCGTAGGCACCAGCCAAGCCGTGGAGCCGGTAGTCGCGAACTTTGTGCCCCCCTTAATCGGGTCCTTGAACTTTGTTGTGCTCGACGTGTAACCTTCGCAACCGCTGGTGGTGCCCGTTTCTCTCGGCGCCCAGTTTCCATACGTCTTGTTGCCGACGGTCACCCCCTGGCCGTCAATTCCGAGCTCGGCATCGGTAGGCACATACGAAGTCGTAGGGTTGGCCAAGGAGCGGGTGTAAGTTCCCTGGTAACCAAGAAAAGCAAACAGTTTGTCCTTGATAATCGGACCGCCGACGGTGCCGCCGAATTGGTTGCGCTTCAAAGTGTCATACGTAGGCGAGCTGGTGAAGGCATACGGCAGAGCATTGACGGCGCCGTTCCGCAGGAACTCAAACGCGTCCCCGTGGATGTTATTCGTGCCCGATTTAGTGACCACGTTCACCGCCGCTCCAGCGTGCACGCCGTACTGCGCCGAGAGCAAGCTTTCCTGAACGTTGAACTCCTGGATGGCATCGGGGAAGGGGAACGGCAGATTCACGTTGGAGAAAGCATCGTTGTTATCGCCGCCATCGAGCAGGTAGTTATTGGCGTTTTCCTGGGAACCGGCCACGGAGATATTCACGGAGCCGAAATCAACCAGGCCGTTCCCATAATTCTTGCTGCTGATCAGGTCCTGACCGCTGAGGGTCGGGTTGGTTGCGGCTCCCGAGAGCATGACCAACTGGGAAGCCTGTCTGCCGTTAAGCGGAAGGTCCAAAATGCGCTGGTTGTCGATCACCTCGGACACCGAGTTGTCATTCGTCTCCACCAAGGCGGCGGCGGCATTGACCTCGACCTTTTCCGTTACCGTGCCCAGCGTCATGGTGACGTTGATGGTCGGCTGCTCACCGACCTGCAGGACGATGCCGCTCTGCGCATAATCCTTGAAGCCGGAGGCGCTCACTTGCAGCAGGTACGGCCCCACCGGCAAGCGCGGAAAGATGTAATTGCCTTCCGAGTTGGTGTTGACCGTGCGCACCAATCCGGTATCGGTCTGCGTGACCGTCAGTTTCGCGTTGGGAATAGCCGCCCCATTGGGGTCGGTGACGCGGCCCTGAATTTGAGCAAAGTTGACTGCCTGGCCAAACAGGAGCGCCGGCAGAAATGCGGCCAGCGCCATCAGGACCAGAATCTTAACAAACCGCAAATCCTTCATAACAATTCCTCCTGAAGCTACCCTCATCAAAAAGTTAAGGAACATCTCTCGCGCCGCTCAACGCTCTCCGCACCGTCCTGGGATCATACGCCGAACGGTCTGTTCTCAATCCAGCCTTACCCCGTATCGCTCCGACCGGGAGCCCGGACGCCGTTTCCGGCGCACGCGTGTCCTCGGTGGAAAGCTTCAACTCTTATGGAATCAAGCTTAAGGAAGTTTGAGACCGAACCCGCCACGTCCCGGCTGAAGCAGCCGGTGGTCCGGGAAAAATCAAAGTGGTGCCCCACTCTCGCTGCCGCGCCGGCCCCCGCACGCCCCGATCGGGCGCACGAGCCGCCCTGCGCACCTGGCAGCAGCGCATGGCACACCCTCAATTTTTCCGCATCAACAAACATGCAGCTCCCCCACCGCTTGGCCCAAAGTGCATCTTACCTTCTTGCCACTGGTCGCTGCTATTGCCCCTCTTGGTTCGGCCCTTTACGGCCACTCTCCCGTTTGTACTCACTGCGCTGCGCTGGCGGAACGGGTCCGCCGCGCACTATCCCCCGCCGTCGTGCTGGGAGGGTCCTTAAATCCTAACGCGCTCGACACGCGCATGCAAGCCGCACGCAATGCCTCCGCAATTTCTTTTTCGCCGGCTAAGATCCGATGGCTTGGTCCCGATACGCTGATTGCCGCCACGGGATGTCCGCCGGCATCCAGTATCGGCGCACCCACGCAGCCTACGCCGGGTTCGTTCTCTTCCCGGTCCAGAGCATAGCCGCGCTCGCGCACCCTCTGCAACTCCCGCCACAGCTCAGGCCAATCGCGCGGCCACAACTCCTGCACCCGGGCGTGTTCCGGCGCCGCCGGATCGTCCAAACGCATCTGCGCCAGAATGGCCTTGCCCATGGCCGTGCGGCTCGATGCAGTCCGGAAGCCGACGCTGGCCGTCATGCGAAACGGACGAGAGCTTTCCACAATGTCGACGTACAGTACCTCTGCCAGACCATCGAGCACGCCCAAGTTCACCGTTTCATTGAAGTGCTCTTGCAGTTCCAGCATAAACCCGCGAGCCACGTCCTTAAGATTGCGTTGGACATACCCCGCGCGCTCCAGAAGCTTCACCCCTAGCTTGTAGCGGGCGCCGCCGGCCGTACGCTCCACGTAACCGCGTTCCGACATGGTATGAAGCATCCGGAAGATTCGGCTCTTATTCAAACCCACCCGCTGCCGGATTTCGTTCAGCGTCAGGCCGTCGGAACTGTCAAACACTTCCAGGATGTCGAATGCCTTCGCGACTGCATCCACAAGGTAACGGCGCGGAGAAACTTCAGCGGCTTTCATGTTTTATCCTGTAGAACGCTGTTGTACACATTGAACCGCCGCTACGAATTTGTCAAGTTTTCAGTGTTTTCGGTGTTGACCTGGGCCGCTCGCGAGGTAGAATAAACTTGAAAATGATTTCCAATTTCATGCAGGCGCCGAGCGCTCCTCTCTCCGAACTCAAGGAGGGTGCGCGAGGAGTTTTGCGGGAAATGAATCTGGCTCCCAAGCTGACTGAGCGCCTCATGAACCTGGGCTTTCTTCCCGGAGTTGAGATCCTGGTGGCCGGCAGCGGACCTGGAGGCGATCCCCGTATCTATCGCGTGGACGGCGCCGAAATTGCCTTGCGTGCCGAAGTGGCCCGCCGGATTGTTGTACGCCTTACCGATCGCCGGGCGGAGGCCTAGCGCATGCCGGTAGCCGCGCCCCCCTCCCCCGGTTGCGGCACGAAGTCCCCTCGCGCCGATTCCACGGCCTCGGGGGAACTTCTTCGCGGTCAGGACACCCGTGCGGCAGGACGCCTTTTTAGCACGGTGGCGGTGATTGGCCCGCCGAATTCCGGCAAGACCACTTTATTCAACCGCCTCACCGGGCTGCGCCAGAAAGTCGGCAACTTTCCGGGCGTCACCGTCGAACACCACATCGGCCAGATCAAGCACGAGACCGGGCACACCATCGCCCTCATCGACCTGCCGGGCATCTACAGTCTGTCGCCGCAGACGGAAGATGAAAGGGTGGCGATGGACGTCCTGGAGGGGAGAATGGCAGGCATGCCGCGCCCTGATGCCGTCATCGTGGTGGTGGATTCCACTCACCTGAGCCGCCATCTGGTGCTGGTTGCGCACGTGATCGCGCTTGGTGTGCCGGCGCTGGTGGTGCTGAATATGGCCGACGAACTACGCCAGCAAGGCGGCGACGTGGACGTGCTGGAGCTGGCGCGCCAATTGGGCACCCCGGTTGTACTGGCAAGCGCCGTTAATGGCGAAGGACTGCCGGCAATCAACGCTTTCCTGTTCTCTGCCACCGCCTCTCCCGCTCCGCTGGAGCTGCCGGTGCTTCACGATGCGCTGGGCTGCCGGGAATGGGCCTTGCGGATGGGCGCGCACGCCTCTTACCGCCGCCCCGCCAGTCCGGTCTGGACGCGCCGCCTGGACTCGGTTTTCCTGCACCGTTTGTGGGGACCGGTGGTATTCCTGGCGACCGTAGTGGGGGTATTTCAGATCACGTTTTCCGTTGGCCAGCCGCTCTCCAATGCGTTCGCGGCACTCTTGGCGGCGGCTGGCGCGCGCCTGGGCAATTACTTCGGCGCAGGCCTCTTACGCTCCTTACTGCTTGACGGAATCTGGAAGGGCGTCGGGTCGGTCCTGGTATTCCTGCCGCAGATTCTTTTGCTCTTCCTGGTCATCGGAATTCTGGAAGACTCGGGTTATTTGGCGCGCGCGGCGGTAATCGCGGACCGCACCATGGCGCGCGCCGGCCTGAATGGCAAATGCTTTATTCCCCTGCTTTCGGCTTACGCCTGCGCCGTGCCGGCCATCATGGCCACCCGCACCATCGAAAGCAAGCGCGACCGGCTGGCCACCATCCTGATTGCCCCCTTCATGACCTGCTCCGCGCGTTTGCCGGTGTATACCATGTTCATCGCGGCGTTCGTGGTGGACCGGCCGCTGTTGGGGATCTTTTTCGGCACGCGGGCTGCGGCCATGCTGGCGTTGTACGTCCTGGGCTTCGTGGTGGCCGTGCTGACCGCCTGGGTATTGAAAGCATCCGTCCTGAAGGGCCAAGACGCTCATTTCGTCCTGGAGATGCCGCCGTACCGCCGGCCCACTCTTGCTTCGCTTGGCCTGCGGCTGATGGACCGCGGCAAAGCCTTTATGTACCGCGCCGGCACCGTGATTCTGTGCGTCACGATCGTGCTCTGGGCGCTTACCGCATTTCCCTTGCAACATGGGCGCCCCGGGCCTTTGCCGCAGAGCCTGGCCGCCCGGGCCGGCCGGGCGATGGAACCGGCGATTGCGCCGTTGGGCTTTAACTGGAAGATCGGAGTGGGATTGCTTACTTCCATTGCCGCACGCGAGACGATTATTGCCACGCTAGGCACGCTTTACGGCGCCGATCCCGAATCGCGGTCGATGGATTTGCCGTCGGCGCTGCGCCACGACCTCTCCCCGGCTGCGGCTATTGCCCTGCTGGTCTTTTTCGCCTTCGCCATGCAGTGCACTTCGACCATCGCCGTTGTCCGCCGCGAGACCAATAGCTGGAAATGGCCGGCGTTGCAGTTCGCCTACATGACCCTGCTGGCGTATGGCGCCGCCTTCCTCGCGTTTCATCTCTATCCTTGAGCAACCCGCCTGCCTGGGGCCATAATCCTGGGGTTAGCGATTCCATCGCGAAAGAACGGCGGGCCAAGTCTTCCGCGAAGGGACGCGGGAGGAACGTTTGCGTGAATGCCCTTCCGGTTATGATCGCCGTGCTTTGTGTCCTGGCCATCGCTTATCGCTATTACAGCGCATTCATCGCGGCCAAGGCGCTGGCCCTCGACGATTCCCGCCCCACCCCGGCCCGGGTTTACAACGACGGGCACAACTACGTGCCTTCGCCTAAATGGGTGCTCTTCGGACATCACTTCGCGGCCATTGCGGGCGCGGGGCCTTTGGTGGGTCCCACGCTGGCGGCGCAATTCGGCTTCGCTCCCGGCCTATTGTGGATCCTGCTGGGCAGTGTTCTGGCCGGGGCGGCGCAAGACTTCACCGTGCTGGTGGCTTCGGTTCGCCATAAGGGCCAGTCGCTGGCCGGCATCGCGCGCAACGAAATCGGTCCGTTTGCCGGTTTCGCCGCCATGATTGCGGTCCTGTTCATCCTGCTGGTTACCTTGGCCGGTCTCGGCATCGTCGTGGTCAACGCGCTGGCCGACAGTCCCTGGGGAGTCTTCACCATAGGCATGACTATTCCCATCGCGTTGTTGATGGGCTGGCGCATGTTCAAGAGCACGCCCGGCAAGGTCAAAGTCGCGGCGCCCACTGTTTTCGGCGTGGTCCTGCTGATCGGCGCTGTAATCGCCGGAAAGACCTTCGGCACTTCCGGCTATGCCCATGCCCTGACCTTCAGCGCTCATCAGATCACGCTGTTGATGGCCGCTTACGGATTCATCGCATCGGTGCTGCCGGTATGGCTGTTATTGGCGCCCCGCGACTATCTCTCGACGTACGTCAAGCTGGGCACCATCGCCATTCTGATTGTGGGGGTATTTCTCGTGCATCCCGCCATCAAATTTCCGGCGGTGACTCCTTACATTCATGGCGGCGGGCCCATCATTCCGGGCAAGCTGTTTCCCTTCCTCTTCGTGACCATCGCTTGCGGGGCGATCTCGGGCTTCCATTCGCTGATCGCTTCCGGCACCACGCCGAAGATGCTGGATAAAGAGACCGATGCGCGCGCCATCGGCTACGGCGCCATGCTGGCGGAAGGCTTGGTAGGCATACTGGCGTTGATTGCTGCTACTTCGCTGCACCCGGGCGACTACTTCGCCATCAATGCCGCGCCCCAGGTCTTTCAGCGATTGGGCATAGCCACGGTAAATCTCGATGTGTTCTCCCGCGAAGCCGGCGAAAAACTGGCCGGGCGCACCGGTGGCGCGGTATCGCTGGCCGTGGGCATGGCCCAGATTTTCCGCGGCCTGCCCGGCATGAGCAAGTTGATGGGTTACTGGTATCACTACGCGATCATGTTCGAGGCCCTGTTCATTCTCACCACCGTAGATGCGGGCACGCGCGTAGCCCGCTACGTGATGCAGGAGATCCTGGGCAAGGTCTATCGGCCCTTCGCCAATACCGCCTGGCTGCCGGGAAGCCTGTTGAGCACAACCGTCATCGTTGCCGCCTGGGGATATCTGATCTATACGGGAAACATCGCGACAATTTGGCCGCTCTTCGGCGCCGGCAACCAGTTGCTGGCCACCATCGCCCTGGCGGTGACCACCACCTTCCTGGTGAATACCGGCAAAGCGGCCTATGCCTGGATCACGGCGTTGCCTATGGCGTTCGTCGGAGCTACTACCATTTCAGCCGGCATATTGTCGGTGAAGAACATCTTCTGGCCATTGACGCATAAGCCAAGCCTGCACTTCCAGGGATACCTGGATTCCATGCTCATGGTGATCTTTGTCGCCGGCGTGATTCTGGTGGTAGCGAACGCGGCCGTGCGCATTCGCCAGACCCTGAATGGCGAGCCGGCGCCGGCAACTTCATGTGGCGCGCCGCAGCCGGTGGATATGGCTCCAGCGTCCGCCGGTGGCGGAGCTTCCGCGCGCTGCTGTTGATTCATCTAACGCCGAGCAGCACTTCCAGGGTCAACTGATCGAGCCGCTCGTAACCTTTGCCCTTCGCGGAGAGCGTGGCGCGATCGAAGTTGCGGCCAAGCAGGTGCTGTGCGCCCTGGGGAGTGTAGTGCTCCAGCGCCGTGTTCTGGGCCGTGCCTGATTCGGCCAGGAGCGCCCGAATTTCCGGATCCTGGTTCCAGCGTTGCGCCTTCTCCTTGAGAATGAGGTAGGTGCGGATGCATCCCCGGGCAAAGTCCTTGACTCCGGCCAGGTCCTCGGTGCGGTAGGCGTGAGCGTCGAAGTGCCGGGGCCCGCTATAACCCACATCTTCCAGGAACTTGACCAGCCAAAACATCGCCTTGGGCATGGCGGAGCCGAAGCGCAGGTCCTGATCGTAGCGGCCGAAGTTCTGATCGTTGAGATCGATGTGAAACAGTTTGCCGGCTTCCCAGGCTTGCGCCACCGCGTGCAATGCGTTGAGTCCGGCCATGTGCTCGTGCGCCACTTCGGGATTCACGCCCACCATCTCGGGATAATCGAGCCGGGCAATGAATCCGAGATACGCGCCGGTAGTGGGCATGTAGATATCGCCGCGCGGCTCGTTCGGCTTGGCTTCGAGGGCGAATTTGAATTCGTATTTCTTTTCCCGGTTATATTCGCAAAGAAAATTGACCGCGTGCCGCAGATGCCGGATCGCCTGATCGGGGCGGCGGCAGGCGTCGGTTTCGGCGCCTTCGCGCCCTCCCCAAAGGACGAAGATTTTAGCTCCCAGTTCCGCCCCGAGGTCCATGGCCCGCATGGTCTTCTGCACCGCGTACGCCCGGACGTCCGGATCGTTGGCGGTGAACGCGCCATCGCGGAAAACGGGATCGTAAAAGAGATTCACGGTCGCCATGGGCACCACCAGGCCGTGTCTGGCACAGGCCGCTTTGAATTCCCGCACCAGGCGATCGCGCTCTGCGGGCGTGGCATCGATGGGAACCAGATCGTTGTCGTGCAAGTTCACGCCCCAAGCGCCCGCCTCAGCCAGCAACGCCACGATATCCGCAGGTGAAATGGCCGGCCGCACCGCTTCCCCGAAGGGATCGCGTCCGCGATTGCCTACGGTCCAGAGACCGAAAGAGAACTTATGTTCGGGCCGGGGATCATAAGCGCTGGTTGACATGGGTTTCTCCTTATAGGGTTTTCTGACGTCTCATGACATAACCGCCCGTAGCGCCGGATAAAGCATGCGGTACCGCCGGTACTGTTTTTCTAACACGGCGGCGGCTTGCGGGTCCGGAGCGATGCACTCACGGACGCGCACCGCCTGGCGGCAAGCTTCTTCGACGGTAGCCCAAACGCCCACGCCCACGCCGGCCAGCAGCGCTGCACCGTAGGTTGCGCCTTCTTCGGCCTCCACCATCTCCACCGGCTTCCCATAAACGTCGGCCTGAATCTGCCGCCACAACGGCGAGCGGGCCCCTCCGCCTCCCAAGCGTATGCCGGTGACCGGCACATTCATGGCGGCAAAAATGGTGAGCGTATCGCGCAGGCTGAAAGCCACCCCTTCCAGAATCGCGCGAATAACGTGTCCGCGCCCGTGACTGGCCGCCAGGCCCACCAAGGCCGCGCGCGCCTGCGGATCGAGGTGCGGCGTCCGTTCGCCCATAAGATAAGGCGCCCACAAAACTCCCCCGCAACCCGGCGGCGCCGTTGCCGCCTCGGCGCATAGCCGTTCGTAAGGGTCCGGCGCGTCTGCGCCGCCGGCGCCAAAGATGTCGCGAAACCAGCGCAACGAGAGTCCCGCCGCCTGCGTAACCCCCATGACATGCCATCGTCCGGGAACCGCATGGCAGAACGTGTGCACGCGTCCGGCGGGATCGAGCGCGGGGCGGTCCATGGCCGCAAAGACCACACCGGAGGTGCCAATGGTGGCATGCACCGCCCCCGCGCCCACAACCCCCAGGCCCACCGCTCCCGCGGCCTGATCGCCGGCCCCGGCCACCACGCGCGTTCCCGGGCGCAAGCCGGTGGCCTCCGCCCCGGCGGCGGAAACCGCTCCGCACACCTGCGGAGACTCATACAGCGGCGGCAAGACGCGGGAATCTATTTCCGCGGCGGCGGCCATTGCCTGCGACCAGCGCCGGGCGGCGACATCAAGCAGCAGGGTGCCGGAAGCGTCGGCAACGTCCGTCGCGCCGTCTCCGGTCAGCCGGAACCGCACGTAGTCTTTCGGCAACAGCAGCCGGCGAAAGCGCTCGTACAGGCGCGGTTCGTGGCGGCGCACCCAGAGCAATTTCGTGAGCGTGAAGTTGGTAAGCGCGGGATTGCACGTCCAGGAAATGATTTTCTCCGCGCCGATGGAATCGTTCAGTTCCCGCACTTCCCCGGCGGTACGCTGATCGCACCAGATCAGCGCGGGACGCAGCACCTGGCCGCCGTCATCGAGCAGCACGGCGCCGTGCATTTGGCCGGAGAACCCGATGCCGCCAATTTCGCCGGCATCCATGCGGGACTCGGCGAGAACCCGCCGCACCGCCTGGCAGCAGGCCCGCCACCAATCGGCGGGGTCTTGCTCCGCCCAGCCGGTTTGCGGAGAGGCGAAGGCCGCATGTTCGGCGGTACAGGTGGCCAGCACGCGTCCGGAAGCATCAATCACGGCCGCGCGGGTGCCGCCCGTCCCAACGTCAATGCCTAACAGCTTGCCGGCCATTCTTCTCCCTCAAGAACTGAGGCTACCCGCGTTTTCGGCCCAGCATGTCGAGCGCCACCGCAGCAACCAAAATTCCGCCCTTCACGATGTCCTGGATGTAATCGGAAACATTCTTCAGGGACATGCCGTTGTCCAGGCTCGCCATCAGCAGCGCGCCCAGACAGGCGCCGAAAACCGCACCCCGTCCGCCCATCAGGCTGGCCCCTCCAATCACGCAGGCGGCAATGGCATCGAGTTCGAGCAGCAGACCGGCGTCCGGCGATGCGCTGCCCACGCGCGCTGTGTACATGATTCCGGCCAGCGCCGCCAGCACGCCCATGATCCCGAACACGGCAACGGTCAGCCGCCTGGTATTGATTCCGGAAAGCCGCGCCGCTTCGCGATTTCCGCCCACGGCATACATATACCGGCCCAGCACGGTATGGGACATCACCAAGGCGCCCGCCAGCGCGATGCACAGAAAAATCAGAACCGGGACCGGTATGCCCTCATACCCATTCAACATCGCAACCAGCGACACGGCAAGAACGCACGGAACGCAGATACGGAGTCCAAGTTTCAGCGGCGTGGAAACCGGCAGGCCCAGGCGCTTCCGCGAGTGCTGAATGCGCCAGCCGGAGGCGGCCACCGCCAGCACCGCGGCCCCTGCCAGCACCACGCCCCACGGCTTATCCAGATAGGACTGCCCGATAGACGCAAAGCCCGGCAATTGGACCGGGATGGTGGCGCCGGAGCTGATGCCTTTCGTCACCCCGCGCCAGGCCAGCAATCCGCCCAGGGTGACGATAAACGACGGCACGCGCCCATACGCCACTACCGAGCCTTGCAGCAATCCGATAAACAGTCCGCAAGCCATCGCCAGCAGCAGAGTGGGCACGAGGCCCCAACCGAGAGACGTTTGCAGCAGGGCGGCAATCAAGCCGGTGAGGCCCACCAGGGAACCAACCGAGAGATCAATTTCCCCGGTCACAATGACCATCAGCATGCCCACCGAAAGCACGCCGGTGATCGCCATCTGGCGCATCAGATTCGAGAAATTGCGCGGATGGAGGAACAATCCGCCGGTGGCATAGTCGAAGGTAATCCAGATCATTACCAGCGCCACAACCATAGAGTAGGCGCGAACTCTGCCCCCCCACGGCTCCCCGCCGCGGCGGGCAATTGGCGGCGCAATAACTTCAGCAACAGCCGTCATTTCCGTCTTCCTCCGTCATTCGTCTCCCGTCCCCATTGAGTCATCGGGTAACTGCGTAATTGGGCCGCCGGCCAGAGTCTCAATTACCCGATTACTCGCTCAATTTCTCAATCCTCCGGTGGCATACGCCATAATGCGCTCGGGCGTGGCTTCGGTGCGGGCCAGCGTCCCGGCAATCCGCCCATTATGCATGACCAGAATGCGGCCGCAGAGGCCGCGGAGTTCCTCCATCTCCGAGGAAACCACGATCAGGGCCAGCCCCTGGCGCGCGAGCTGGCCGATGCGGGCATAGATTTCCTGCTTGGCAGCGATATCAATTCCGCGCGTAGGCTCGTCGAGCAAAAGCACGCGCGGACGCTTCAGCAGCCACTTGCCCAGCACCACCTTCTGCTGATTCCCGCCGGAAAGCGTGCCCACCACCGTCTCGGCGGATGCTGCTTTCACGCCCAGATCCGCCATGGCGCGCTCCACCGCGGCCATCTCCTGCTGCTTGTGCAGGATGCCCGCACTGGCGTACTCGCGGAGCGCGGCCAGCGTCATATTCCCGGCGATGGAGGCGCCCAGCGAAAGCCCCAGGGCCTTGCGGTCCTCGGTAACCAACGCGATCCCGGCGCGGATGGCGTCCTTGGGTTCACGCAGCCGCAGGGGTTTATCGTCCAGCCGGATGTCGCCGGTGGCCCGCGCGGGAAACGCGCCAAACAAAACATTCAGCAGGGCGGTGCGTCCCGATCCCATCAGGCCGGCAATGCCGAGCACTTCGCCGGCATGGAGAGAAAAGCTGATGTCCGAAAGCACCGGTGTGCCGGGACGCGCCGGATGTTCCACGGTCAGGCCGCGGACGGTAAGCGCCACCGCGCCCGGCGTCCCTTGCGGCTCCGGAAACGCCTGACCGACTTCCCGGCCCACCATCAGCGATACGAGTTCGGCGCGGCCGAGCGAGCCGCGCTGCCGGGTAGCGACGACCTTCCCATCGCGCAGCACGGTGATGCGGCCGGCAATGCGCAAGACCTCTTCAATGCGGTGCGAAATGTAGATGATTCCCAGGCCGCGCCGGCACAAGCCTTCGAGAATGCGGAACAGAGCTATCGCTTCCACGTCATTCAGGGCGGCCGTCGGCTCATCCAATACCAAAATGCGCGCCTGGTGGGAGAGCGCTTTGGCGATCTCGACGAGTTGTTGCTGGCCGATGCCCAGGCCGTACACCTTTGCCGCCGGAGATATTGCCGCCCCCAGCTCGTCCAGCAGGGCCTGTGCCTGCCGGTGCAGGCCGCTCCACCGCACGAAGCCCCCAGCCGCCGGCAGCCGTCCGAGAAAAATGTTCTCCGCCACGGAAAGCTCGGGCACGAGTGAAAGTTCCTGAAAGACGATGGCCACGCCGGCGCGCTCCGCGTCGCGTATCCCGGAGAAGCGTTGCGGCGCGCCGGCAATGTGCAGTTCGCCCTCAAATTCTCCTGCCGGATACACTCCTCCGAGGATTTTTATCAACGTGGACTTGCCGGCGCCGTTCTCCCCGACCAGGGCATGCAGCTCTCCCGCCCGGAGCTCGAAGGAAACCGCATCCAGGGCCCGCACTCCAGGGAAGGTTTTGCTCACCTCCGCCATCCGCAGCAGTGGGCCACCGCTCTCATTTCTCTGCTCTGGGTCCATCTCACAAAAAGCGGAAACGCAGAGAACGCGAAGGAAACCAAAGAGAACCCGTCATCGGTTTCTCCTCTGCGCCCCTTGCGTTCTTTGCGTCCTCTGCGTTCGTTGCTTTCATCTTTCCGCCGGCCATTGTTCCCGCGGCAGGTTGCGATAGACGTCTTCGCGCTTCAAATAGCCGTCCTGGATCACGGTGGAGTCGAGGTTGCTCCGGTCGATCACAATCGGTTGCAGCAAAATGGCGGGCACGTCCCGCTTGCCGTTGTTCACTGTCCCATCCGTCTCGACCGGCTTCCCGGCGGCCAAGGCCACGGCGGCCTCCGCCGCTTTGGCGGCCAGCGGCTTGATCGGTTTGTATATGGTCATCGCCTGCTTCCCCTCCGCGACGCGCTGCGCGGCAGCCAGATCGGCGTCCTGTCCGGAGACCAGGACCTTGCCGGCCAGCTTCTGCTCCTCGAGGGCTTGCACCGCGCCTCCGGCCGTGCTGTCGTTGGAAGCCACTACGGCGGCAACATTGTTGCCGGCCCGGGTCAGCGCATTTTCCGTATGCCGCAGAGCCTCGCTGGCCAGCCAGTCCCTCACCCAGGGATCGGCCACCACGCGGATCGCGCCGCGGTCAATTCCCGGCTTCAACACCGCAAGTTGTCCTTCGCGGATCAGGCGGGCGTTGTTGTCGGTGGGCGCGCCGCCCAGCAGGATGTAGTTGCCCGCCGGCGCGCGCTCATAAAGATATTTGGCCTGGAGTTCGCCGATGCGCCGGTTGTCGAACGATACGTAGAGGTCAACGTCGGAGTCGCGGATCAAGCGGTCGTAGCTGACGACGGGCACGCCCTGGGCCTTGGCGGAATTGACTACCCCGGCCATCACCTCGCCGTTGTGCGGCACGATCACCAGCACATCGACGCCCTGGGTAAGCAGGTTCTCGCACTGGCGCACCTGCACGGCATCGACGCCATTGGCGGATTGCACAAACACTTCGGCGCGCAATTGCCGCGCCCGCGCAATGAATTCGTCGCGGTCGTGCCGCCAGCGCTCCAACTGGAGGGAATCCATGGAAAAGCCGATGCGCGGCGGACGGTTGCCGCGTGGCTCTCTCCTGCCTTCTTCTTGCCCCCGATGGCAGGCTGCTAAGCCGCCGGCCACCAGCAGCGAAACGATCAGCAATCGAACCGAGCGCATGGCTGGATCAATGATGCTGGATTACGGCCGAATCAGTACCACAAATAAGACCCAACTTCCACTATCACCGTCTCGGTGCTTACCTTGATCGAGCTCCCGGCCGGGCTAACCGTACCGGTAATCTTTAACCTGCCGATCAGCGTGCCGGGAGACAGATTGTGGCGGGCGATCGGCGTATAGATAACCGTCAATTGGCAGGTATTGTTCGGGCTGCTGACGCCGGCCTGGCAGGTCGAATTGGACCAGGAAAGGGTCCCGGAAGCCGACCCTGCCGCGGTCAGGGGAAAGCCGCTGTTGTTGATTACCGTAATCGTCAGCGGTCCGCCATTCTGCGGGGCATAGTAAGTCGTGTTATCGGTGGTAAAACTGCCATAAGCATAGCCGGTAAGCGGAAACGGGCCCGTCGTGTACACAATGTTTCCGGTGTTGATATCGGTCCCCGTGGCGGTCAGGTTGTCCGTAAACGTTCCTGCCGACTGAGGAGTGAACAATACTGAGATTTTACAAGACAACTTCGGGGAGCGATAAGTCGTGCACGCCGGGCCAAGGGCGAAGCTATTGCTGGTGTCCGTCCCGCTAAGCGACCAGCTCACGTCGGCGCCGCTGGTGTTGTCAAAGGTGAACGACGCTTTCTCCTGCTTACTGGAGCCAAGCGCGATTGGGCCCAAAGTGGTATTCGAAGGCGCTGTCACCACATAATTTCCACTTGCGGTGTTGGCGGCAAACGTCATCGGTGCGGGAACCAGCGTTACGTTGTACTTCGTAGTCGAAACTGAGAGCACCACCTTAACTTCGTACGGCTGCTGCGCCGAGGTCAGCGCCTCCGACAGAGGGTCCCGCGCAGTATTAAGCTTAGCACGAGTATTGGGGTTCCACATCTCGGTCGTCACGGCCAGCGTATCGCTACCTACAAGTTGCGCCGGATACTGCGTAAACGCCGCCGGCTGCTGGCCGGCAACGCCGTAATAGTACACATAGCCACTTTGCGCAGTGTAGGTCACCGGAAATGGCTGGGCCCGGAAGTAGTACGTGGCGCTTTGCACCACCACACTCCTGGCATCCACCTGCTCCACTTGCACGAAAAGGGATTCATTGCCTCCAGTTATGCGCAACGACCCGCCGGAGTCACCACTATTTGTCCAGACCCCCTCGCTTCCGCTTATTCCATACCTCAACCCGGTAGGCACACAAACAAAAGTCACTGTCTGGCCGTACATCTCCAGCCTAGGCGAGGAAATATTGGTTTGCAGCGTCACCGGACCGTTGGAGTCCGAAGCATTGCATGATATGGACTCAGTGTTGGTTAACGTGTAAGTCCCTGAGGCTACGGCACTCGGCGCATAACCATTGGCCACGGCAATGGCCCGGAGGGTGGCGCTCGCGCTCAGCACAATCGTTCCTGTGTAGAGGTGGGACGCAGTGGTTGGCGTGCTGCCGTCGGTGGTGTAGTAAATCGCCGAGCCGGGTAGATCGACTGACACAAGACTGTCGTGGATAACTACCGTCTCCCGCGTGTCATACGCGCCCGGCGGGGGGTAGAAGGTTGGCATGGGCACCCGCGGGATCACAAAGGTGCCTACGGCCGGCAAGCTCTGCTCGTATCCGTTGGCCACCGCTATGGCCTGGATCGTGGTCGTGGAGCTGACGGCGATGGGTCCCAGGTACGGCGTGGACGCGGTGGTCGGCGTGCTCCCGTCCGTGGTGTAGTACATCACCGCGTCCGGCGTGACGTCCGAGAGAGTCACGGACAGCACGGTGTGGTACTCACCCGGTGGTGGAGAAAAGGTCGGCTCGGCCGCGGCTACATCCAGTTCGACGTCCTGGGTCACGCTGCTGAGGTTCAGCGCATTGTCGGTGACCGCAAGCGTGCCGCTCAGTGCCCCACCCACCGTTGGCTCGTACGCCAGCGACACGGAGCAGGAGTCGCCGGCCGCCAACGCCGAAGAAAACGAACACGAAGAGCCGGAAACCGTAAAATTCGGGCTGGCGCCAATCGCCCAAATATCCAGCGGCGCATTGCCGCTGTTCCACACCGCCCCGGTCACCCCTTGGCCGGGCCAGGAAAATATCATGTCGCCGCTGGCCGATACCATCCGGATGCGGGAGTTGTTCCCGTCGGCAATATACTGGTTGCCGGCCGAATCCAAGGCGATTCCTGAAGGATAGTTGAGTTCGGCGTCGACCGCCGGCCCCCCATCTCCGTCATATGCCCAATAGCCATTGCCGGCCACGGTGGATATCACGCCGGTCACCGCGTCCACCTTCCGGATAACGCTGTTCCCGGAGTCTGCGATGTACAGATCGCCCGCCGGGTCCACAGCAACCCCTTCGGGATGCGTCAGAGAGGCGCCCGTGGCCGGCCTTCCATCCCCAGACCAGCCGGAAGCGCCATTGCCCGCCGCCGTAAAGATCCCACTCGCCACCGTGTTCACCGCGCTCACTTCGCGGACCACAGCGTTACCGGAATCTGCGATGTACAGATTGCCGCTTTGGTCCAGCGCCACTCCCGAGGGAGCCGACAACTCCGCGCTCGCCGGTGGCCCTCCGTTCCCGCTATACCCCCCGGTGCCATTGCCAGCCACGGTGTTAATCACTCCGGTAAGCAGGTCCACTTCCCGGATTACATTGTTGCCGGTATCGGCGATGTACAGGTTATCCGCCGCGTCGAGCGCGACTCCCGAAGGATTACAGAGTTCAGCTCCGGTAGCCGGTCCCCCGTCGCCGCCATACCTGCAGTTTCCATTGCCCGCCACCGTGGTCATTACGCCCGTCGCCATATTCAGCTCCCGGACCGCATTGTTGCCGTAATCCGCAATGTACAGATTGCCGGCCGCGTCGAGCGCAACTCCCGAGGGATTACAGAGTTCAGCTCCGGTGGCTGGTCCCCCGTCGCCGTCATACTTACAGTTTCCATCGCCCGCCAACAGGGCAATCACCCCTGACGTAGCATTCACCATCCAAATCTTGCTGTCGCCGGAATCTGCAATGTACTGATTGCCGGCCGCATCGACGGCAATGCCCTCAGGATAACTGAGCGCGGTGTCCGTTGCCGGGTTTCCGTTGCCTCCTCCCGAAGATCCATTGCCGGCGACCGTGCTGATCAAGCCGGGGACGAAGACCACTTGCGGCCCCTGGCCCAGACCCTCCAGTCCGAACCGGAACTGGCCCAGGCTCGTCTGTACTACCAGCGGCGCTTGCCGCAATCCGGCATAGTCGGGCTCGAACGTTACCGGCACGGTACAGGTGGCCCCGGCCTGGATCACAGTTACACCATCCACGGCGCAGTCGGGCACCAAACCTATCACAAACTCCTGCTCCTGTATCCCGCCTTGCGATGGGGGAACGTAAATGCTGCTGATTGTCAGACTGCTGTTGATAGAGAGCACAACGTTTTGCACCACCGCGTGCGAACCCACCTGGGTATCCGGCAGACTGATGGGCGAAGTCGCGGCCCCAGCCAGCGTCACGGCCGGCGTTTGTGCCCAGCCAGGTAACGCTGCGGTCATGCCTAGCACCGCCATGACCGCGGCCACAAGGATCGTCCTTCGAAAACACCTTTGTTTCCAGCAACATAGCGTGGAATAAACACGGCAAGGAAAGCTTCGAAGCATGGCGCTGCTCCAGTCTGCCCTGAGGGGCCACTTGCTCGATTTGTTAAGGCCGGGTTGAGGACCGCGCGTATGTACACCCGCCGCCCCCTCGGTACGAGGCTGGGGTAAATGACACACTACACCCCGAACCACAGATACCGTCAGTGCGGCTACCTATGTCCTCACCGGTATAGCTGACCCTAGGCACAGGCGATGATCAGTATTGTGGACCCATTCCGGCAGGCCCGCAAGTAACTGATTTGGTATTAACTTTTAAGTAACGCAATCGAAAAGCCCGGCCTCGGTGGCGTTCCGGTCTTCGGTGCGCTCCAGCTCTGCCGGTACAGCACAAAAGGCGCCGTGAGGGCGGGGCTGGCACGTTTCCACGTTCGGTTTTCCCGCCTGCGGGGGCTGTTTACCTCCAGCGAACGCAACGCCGGCTCAACATTTCCTCTTACTGTGCACATGCGCCTCTGGCTTTACCTGGCAGAGCGCAGACAAATCTGTCCATGTCATTTCCCGAAATGGGATTAAAAATCTTGGAAATGCGTTACGGGATAAGCTGCGTAATCCCTGTTGGTTAAGCCATTTCCCTGCGGGTGCGCCTTTTCAGGACCCATACCGCTCGACCCATTCCTCGTACCAGGCCATCTGAATGCGTTCCAGCTTCCCTTCACTCGAAGCCGCAGGATCATCGGCAAACCCCGGCAACTCCGTGATCCAGCGGTGCAGGTCGGTAAACCGGACCTCCAAAGGATTCAGATCGGGGAACTTTTTTGCCAGCGTAATGCCCAACTCCTCCGCATCGTCCCAGTGAAGCTCAGCAGCCATAAAACACGACCTCAATCGAGCAATCGGGTAATTGAGTCGGGTAATTTAGACCCCGCCGCGTCTTTGCAATTACCCGATTACCCGTTTACCCAATTGTCCGATGTTCCGGTTCCAGCGCGGGACTTCCACGACCATTTCGCCGGGCTTCGTGATCTCGGCCTGGCAGGCCAGCCGGGAATGCAGCGTCAGGCCGGCGGCCGTATCCAGCTTTTCGGCTTCTTCGTCTCCCATGGCGCTGAGTAATTCCTCGCCCTTCTTCACCACCACATGGCAGGTGGTGCAAGCGCACGCGCCGCCGCAAACATGCTGCAGATCGACAGCGAAATTCAAGGCCACGTCGAGGATCGACCGCTCCCGGCCGTGTCCGGCATAGGGTAGTCTATCCGGCTCGAATTCCACCGTGCGGTTGGCCGGGAGAAACGTAATGCGCACCACGCGGGATTGCGGTTGATCGTTCATAGAGTTCCTGCGGCGGTTTGTGCCGGCAAAGCTCTCTCTCTCCTTCTTGACTCTCTCAGTGATCCTTCGGTTGCGCCGGATCATCATGCATTCCGAAGTCCTGTGCCGTCACATCCAGTTGGGAATTGAGTTGCACCCAAGCTCCCAGCGTGCGCCGCCCCCGGAATTCGGGGTACAGGAAGCGTACATCATAGAAGCGCACCAGGTAACCCGGGGCCGGCTGACCCATGCGCCCGGTCTCGATAATTGGGTACTGGGCCCAACTGAGATACGCACGTCCCACTTGCGATCGTTCGGCTGCCAGGACCGGCGCGGTCTGCTCCGGCTTGGGCCGAAGCCAGGCTCCGTCCCCGGCACCGACTTGCGCAAGGCGCGAATTCACGGTCTTGCTATCGTAGAAATCCCTGGTCTCCACCACCCCGTGCCAGCGGAAAGGATTGACGTAATAAGGATAGGCGGAAACCCGCACCGGCTTCTCGCCGCCATAGGCGCCCGCTTCCAAAGCGGCCAAGGCGCGCCGATGCTGGTGGTCGCGGAAGCCCCAAAAGGCGCAAACCAGCAACAACGCCGCCAGCGCACTGGCACGGCCTCGCGGTCTCCCTCCCTGAAGTTGGGAAGCAGCCTCGCCCCTTGCCGGGCCGAACAACGAAGGCAGCAGCAGCCCGCCCAGAAGAATGATCCAAAGCACCGGTTCGACAATGAAAACAATGTCCCAGGCATACCAGCGGCAGGAAAAAGGCTCGAACGGACGCACTCCGTAGTTATTGGTGAAATCGAGCAGAATATGGCTCAATCCCGCCAGACAAGCCAGTGCGAACAGGACTCCCCAGCGCGGCGGCGGTCTCCCCGGCTGCCAGCGGCGGCGGCCCCAGCCGCGGTACCAGAGATACAGAACCAGCACAACCACCGCGGCCACGCCCGGCACACCCACAAACGTATGGGTAATGCCGCGGTGATGTTCGAAGGCGCTGGCATGACCGCCCAGTTCGGTCACAACGTCCAGATCGGCCGCTTCCGCGGCCAGCACCAACGTGGCCGTGGCCAGAGCCGACGTGCGATTCAGCCCCGCGCGGGCCATCACTCCGCCAAACAGGAAATGGGTCAAGGGCTCCACGGCGTTCGTTACTAAGCTCCAGCTCCCTTTGGTTGCACGAAGCGGGCCGCGGCCGCCAGGATTTCTTCCACCAGCTCGGGCGCAGCCGCTTCGCAGTAGAGGCGCATGAGGGGCTCCGTGCCGCTGGCGCGCAACAGGACCCAGGCGGCGGCGCCGTTGCCTTGGTTGGGCGCGTCCAGGAAGAATTTGAGGCCGTCCAAGTCCTCAGTCTTGCGGATGGCGTAAGCGCCCACGCGCGTAAGCTTGAGGGCGCGCTGCAAGGCGGAGTCAATGACCGCACGTTCGAGGTGCAGGTCGCGCCGGCCATAGTAATGAGGACCGAACTCCCGCTGCAAGCCGGCGACAAGCTGGCCCATGGTCTGTCCATAATCGGCCATGGCATTGGCCAGCAGCAAGGAATTCAAAATGCTATCGCGCTCCGGCAGATGCCGCGGGATGCCGATGCCCCCCGATTCTTCCCCGCCCACCAGGACTTCCTTTCCCGAAAGCACGATGTCGCAGATGTACTTGAAGCCGATGCCGTGCTCGATCAGTTCGCGCCCGTACTTGCAGGCGATGCGGTCCAGCATGCCCGTGGTATTGAAGGCGCGGGTGATGGCCCCCGGCCACTTTTTCTTATCGAGCAGCCACTTCACGAGAATGGCGAAACACTTGTGCGCGTCCACGAATTCACCGTCCTCGGTGACGGCGCCGATGCGGTCGGCGTCCCCGTCGGCCGCCAGGCCCGCGCTGCACTTTTCGCGCACCACGGTTTCCTGCAGCAGGGCCACATGCGGCAGGATCGGCTCGGGGTTGATTCCCGGAAACAGCGGGTTCAGTTCGCTGCGGATCTGAACAAAGGGAATGCCATGCTGCGTAAAAATCTCCGCCAGCAGATTGCGGCCCGATCCGTACATGCAGTCGATGGCGAACTTGAAGCGGGAGGCGGCAATAGCCTCCAGGTTTGCGAACTTGGTGACGGCCGCAAGATAGGCGGGCTTAAAGTCGGTAATTTGCACCGGGGCACGCCGCCCTTTGGGCATGGCGCCGGCATAAAGCTCGTCTTCGATAGCCTTCATGATGGCCGAAGTGCCGGAGCCGCCATACGTGGCCTTGAACTTGACGCCATTCCAGTTCCAGGGATTATGACTGGAAGTAATCACCACTCCGCCGGCACAGCCATTATGCTTCACCACATAGGAAATGGCCGGGGTCGGCAGAAAGTCGCCGGCAAGGTATATGGGAATGCCTGCGCCGGCCAATACCTCGCTGATGGCGTCGGCAAAGGCGCGCGAGCCGAAGCGCGTGTCGTAGCCTACGGCGAGCCCGCGTGCCCCATCTTCGTTTTTCAGGACATAGCTGGCTATCGCGCCGCCCACCCGGCGTACGTTGTCAAAAGTGAAATCATCGGCGATAATGCCGCGCCACCCATCGGTGCCAAATTTAATATTTTCGTTCATCTTTCCGCCGCCGGCGCCCCGGCCACACTGCGCCGTGAATCGCTCAGAAAAGCCGCGCCGGGCAGCTAGCCGCCGGCCACGAGCCGGAAATCTCCTCCCCGGAAACCTTTCTAAACCAGTCTGGTCAGTTTCTTCTCATCAAGGTACTTCACTACTTTGCCCACATCCTGCGCGTGCTGGCGGGTGGTAACCAGTAAAGCATCCCCGCTATCCACCACCACCACGTCCTTCACGCCGACTACGGCCACAAATCTTCCCGGCGCATGCACGTAATTACCTTCCGCGCCCAGCGCAAAACTCCGTCCGCCGGCGATGATGATATTGCCGCCGGCCAGGCCCGCGCCCCGGCGGAGCCGGTGCTCATGGAGCGCGGTCCAGGAACCCAGATCGTTCCAGCCAAACTCCGAGGGAATACAGTACAAGGCGGAAGCGCGTTCGCCTTTCTGCGAACGGGGTTCCAGTATCCCGTAATCGACGCTGATGTTTTCGCACTTAGGGTACAGCTTGCGGAATACCTGGGCAAAAGAGCGCGTGCCCCAGGCGGCCGCGATCTTCTCCAGCCGGGCGGCGGTGCGGGGCAGATGCTCTCGCAGCGCGCCGGCCAGAGTGCGCGCGCTCCATACGAACATGCCGCTGTTCCAGTAATAGTTTCCCGCATCCACGAACTGCCGGGCGGTTTGCGCGTCGGGTTTCTCGGTAAAGCGGCGCACGCGCAGCACATCCGCGCCGGAAGGAAAGCCGATGCCGGGCTCCGCCTCCGCCACCGCGGCTCCCGCCTCAATATAGCCGTAGCCGGTGTCGGGACGCGTCGGAGTGATGCCCAGCGTGACCATATTGTTCCCGGCCGCGGCAATTTGCGCGGCCCGCGCCAGCTTCTGGCGAAACCCCGGTTCGTCGAAGATCACATGGTCGGACGGAAAGAGGCCGAGCACGGCGGCGGGGTCCCGCCGCAACAGCAGGAACGCCGCCAAGCCGATCGCCGGGGCCGTATTCCGCCCGGCGGGTTCGGCTAGGATCTGCGCAGAGGGAACCCGCGGCAACTGCCGGACGATGCCGGAGCGCAGGTCCTCGTTGGTCATCACCCAAAAGCGCGCCGCGGGCGCCAGGGGCAGAAGGCGGCTCACGGTCTGTTGAATCATCGTGCGCCGGCCATCCAGCGCCAGCAATTGCTTGGCGCGTTTCTTGCGGCTCAACGGCCAAAAACGCGTGCCTCGCCCGCCCGCAAGAATTATGGGATAAAAATTGTGCTTCATTATCTTCCTATTTCACCACAGAGGACACGGAGGAAGTATGAAACAGGTTAGGAAATGTTTGGGAGGTTTCGCAGGCTTCAACTGGCGCTCGGGTTTGCGAAATCCCCAAAACTTCCCCAACCTCCGAAACCCGTTCTTGTTCTTCCGCTGTGTCCTCTGTGCCCTCTGTGGTGAATTCCTACGGCAGTTGCGCCCGCAAAAATTCCACCTGCCACTGGGGCCGCACCCGGAATCCCGCCAACGCGGCGGGGACAATGACGGCATCGCCGCGGGCAAACGCCAGGGCGGCACTGCCGGAAGCCTCGAGGGCGCCGCAACCGCCAATCGCCACCAATACTTGTGGGCTGCGTCCGGCGTTGCCCGCAAATTCGCGTTCGCGGTCCAGGACAATCCTGTCCACGATAAACTCGGGCGCCGAGATCAGGCGTTCCCCTTCATCCAGAGCGTGGCGCGCGACTTTGCCCGCGGCAGTGACTTCTTTCAGGGCCTGCAATCCGGCGGCGACGTGGATCTCGCGCCCGCGCTCATAATCATAGAGGCGAAAGGTGGCATCGGAATTCTGCTGCGTCTCGACGATGATGCAGCCGGGGCCCAGCGTGTGTACGGTGCCGGCATCCACATAGATCATGTCTCCGGCGGCGGGCACAATCCAGTTCAGCAATTCCTCGGCCCGGTGTTCGTGAATGGCGCGTTCAAAGTCCTGCCGCGTGATGCCCGGCCGCAAGCCCACGGCGATCCGGGCGCCCGGTTCGGCGTGCACCACATACCAGCATTCGGTCTTGCCGCAGGTCTCACCGCAGCACCGGGCGGCCTCGTCATCCGGGTGCACCTGCACGGAGAGTTTGCCCTGGGAAAAAAGAAACTTCGCCAGCAACGGAAAGCGGTCCGGGCCGCTGGCCGCCGCCCCCACCAGCTCCCGGCCGAATCGCCGGCAGAGGTCCGCCAGCTCCGTTCCGCTCCACGGACCGTTGCTTACGCGGCAGTGGTCCCAGGTCAGCCAGACCTCGCCGATCGCTTCTTCGCCCGGAGGCACATGCCGGTCGTAGACCGGCGCCAGATCGCGGGTGCCCCAGGGACGGCGGTCAAAGTGGGGCGCCATCAGCAACGGATACAGCATAGTAGTAGCTAGTAGCTCGTAGCTAGTAGCTAGCAGCTAGGGGCTGCCAGCTACCCGTTACAGGCTGGCGAAGAATTTCCGCATGCGTTCCAGCCCCTTATCCAGCTCGGTGATGGTGGTAGCGTACGAAACGCGCAGATGTTCTTCGGTACCAAAGGCCTCGCCGGGCACCACCACCACCCCGGCTTCGCGCAGCAGGCGGCCGGCAATTTCCGCCGCGGTCCGCGGTCCACCATCCTTTTTCAGGAAGGCGGAGATGTTGGGATAGGCGTAAAAGGCTCCTTCCGGCTTCACGCACTTGATGCCGGGGATGGAACGCAAGCCGACCACGACGTAATCCCGCAGCCGGATGTACTCTGCCAGCATTTCCTTTACGCACTCCTGCGGGCCGTTGAGCGCCGCTACCGCCGCCTTCTGGACGATCGAAGTCGGATTGGAAGTGCTTTGGCTCTGCAGCTTCCGCATGGCGGCAATCAGCCATGTCGGGCCCATGGCAAAACCCAGACGCCAGCCGGTCATGGCATAGGTCTTGGAAAGCGATCCCACCACCAGCATGCGCTCCTTCTCCGCCGTGATCGAGCCCAGCGAAAAACGGCGTCCCGTGAAATCCAAATAGGCGTAACACTCATCGCTGATCACGAAAATGTTGCGCCGCGCCGCCAGCCGCTGAATCGCGGTAAGGTTCTCCGGGCTGATGATCGATCCCGCAGGGTTGCTGGGAGAATTCAGCAGGACGACCTTGGTGCGCGCCGTAATGGCCCGGTCCACCATCTCCGCCGTCAGCGTAAAACCCTTGCGCTCGTCGGTGCGGACAAACACGGGAACCCCGCCGCAATAGCACACCATGTCCTTGAACGATACCCAATACGGCACGGGAATAATGACTTCGTCGCCGTGATCGACCAGCACCTGGAAGGCGTTGAACAGGGCCTGCTTGCCCCCCGTCGCCGCGATGCATTCCTCGCGCTTGTACTCGGAACCGAAGTCGTCGGCGTGGCGGCGGGCAATGGCATCGCGCAGCTCGGCGATGCCGCCCACCGGTGTGTACTTGGTGAAATTCGCCTGAATGGCGGCGACCGCGGCGTCCTTGATGTGCTGGGGAGTGAAAAAGTGCGGCTCCCCGGCGCCGAAATCCACCAGGTCCGCGCCGCCGGCCCGCAGGCGCTCCGCCTCGCTGACTACGGCCATGGTGGCGGAAACTTCGATACGGTTGATGCGGTTACTCAAGGTTTGGGAGATCGGACCCGTTGCTGCCATGATATTCCTCGGTTTTTCATTTATGCCCTTTCGCAATCTTGTGCGAGGGCCGGCCGCGGTGCAGCTTTCGTTGCAGTTGCGCCTCCACCAGCGGCGGCACCAGGCCATGCACCCGGCCGCCCAGCCGCGCGACATCTTTTACAATACGCGAACTGATGTAAGAATAAGCTTCCGCAGCCGGAAGAAATACGGTCTCCACCCCGTCTTCCAGCTTCCGGTTCATCAGCGCCATCTGCAGCTCGTATTCGTAGTCGCTGATGGCGCGGATCCCGCGCAGCATCGCGTGGGCTCCCGCCCGGCGCGCGAAATCCACCAGTAAGCCGCCGAAAATGTCAACCCTTACATTATCGAACCGTCGCGTCAGTTTCTCCAGCATCGCCCGCCGTTCCTCCACGTCGAACAACGGGTCCTTTTCCGGGTTGCGCAATATCGCCACCACCAGTTCCCCAAACAGCTTGCTTCCCCGCTCGATCAAATCCAGATGACCGTTGGTCGGCGGATCGAACGTGCCAGGATAAATAGCAATGACGTGTTTCAAATGTCCTCTATGAGAACGGCTGGCGCTGCATTTTGCTGCTACTTGATTCTAAACAGGATATGTCGCCAGAGCAACAACAACTTGTCGTCTGCCTTCGGCCGCCGGCCGGCCAATTCGCGAAAACAAACGCCGCGGGCGCAGACACAGCACAGGACATATTGGGTTTTCTGGCCGACGGCCAACGACCGAAGACCGACGACCTGTTATCGTCTGCCCGGCCCCCGTGGCGGCTCCGCAGCCCGGCTGACGGCAGCCGTGGCGCTCGCCTTTTCCGTTGCCGTGGCCGGCGCCGGTTCCGGCTGCGATGGCATCAAACCCAGCGTTTTGCGCACTTCGGCTTCGATCTTGGCCCTGATATCCTTGTTGTCCTTCAGGAACTGCTTGGCATTTTCCCGTCCCTGGCCGATGCGTTCGCCCTTAAAGCTGTACCAGGCGCCGGACTTTTCCACGATGTTGTGGTTGGCCGCCAGGTCGATCAAATCGCCTTCCCGGGAAATGCCTTCGCCGTACATGATGTCGAACTCAGCCTCGCGGAACGGCGCGGCCACTTTGTTCTTCACCACTTTGACCTTGGTGCGCGAGCCCACCGATACGTCGCCTTCCTTGATCGCGGCAATCCGCCGGATATCGATGCGCACCGACGAATAAAACTTCAGCGCCCGGCCGCCGGTGGTGGTCTCGGGATTGCCGAACATCACGCCGATCTTCTCGCGAATCTGATTGATGAAGATCATGCTGGTTCGCGACTTGGAGACAATGCCCGTCAGTTTGCGCAGCGCCTGCGACATGAGCCGCGCTTGCAGGCCGACGTGGCTGTCGCCCATCTCGCCATCGAGTTCGGCCTTGGGCACCAGCGCGGCCACGGAATCCACCACCAGCGCGTCAATGGCGCCGGAACGCACCAGCGCTTCGGCGATTTCCAGCGCCTGTTCGCCGTAGTCCGGCTGCGAAACCAGCAGGTTGTCCACGTCGACGCCCAGCTTGCGCGCATAGGCGGGATCGAGGGCGTGCTCGGCGTCAATGAAGGCCGCCATGCCGCCGGCCCGCTGCGCTTCGGCAATCACCTGCAGCGCGATGGTGGTCTTGCCGCTGGATTCCGGGCCGAAAATCTCGATCACCCGGCCGCGCGGGACTCCGCCCACGCCCAGGGCTGCGTCGAACGAGAGGGCGCCCGTAGGGATCACCGCAATGGGCACGATCGCCTCTTTGCTGCCCAGGCGCATGATTGATCCTTTGCCAAACTGCTTTTCGATTTGCGACACCGCCAGGCCCAGTGCCCGGTCGCGTTCCGATTCCGCCATGTTTGTCTCCTGTTCCGGCTGCTGCCCGCGCTTGAAAAAGAGCCGACGGCGCATTATACAACGACCGGCGGGTGTAGCGAATAAAAAGCGAAGCAAGAAATGAAAAAATTTGTCCCTCGGCCGGCGGCGGCGCGGGAACCGCCTCCGAAGTCCTCTCCCCGCGCGATTTCCGGCGCCCGGTGAATCGGAACGGCCAATCGCTGCTTGCGGGCTTTGGCGGTTGCCCGCTGCGGAAAGCATTCGCTATAATCGGTTTCGTTGAGCGGGAGTAACTCAGCGGTAGAGTGCGACCTTGCCAAGGTCGAAGTCGCGGGTTCAAATCCCGTCTCCCGCTCCAGAGATATCATCCTCGCATTCGGTTTCACGGGTTTGGCCCGGGGCGCGGTAGCCAAGTGGTAAGGCCGAGGTCTGCAAAACCTCTATTCGGCGGTTCGATTCCGCCCCGCGCCTCCAGAATCCGTCTTGCGTTTTTCGTTTCACGTTAGAGAAAGTGTCTTCCGTCCCCGGTTCCCGTTTCCCGCCCGCATAAAACCCCTTGAGCGCAAGAAAAATATTACAGTTCCACGGCACGCAGGGCGTGCTTAGCGGATGCCGGCAATCAACGAACACGCCCGTGCTGGATTACCGTTGTATATCCGGTCAGGCAGCAAGGCTATGGAGGCGCCGGCCAAGGAATTGCTCCCCGGTCACGGCTGCGGCCCTCCGCAGGGACAAAACGCACCAGACAATCTCCCTGATCAGCATCGCGCGCCGAACACGACTTCTCGCATGTCCTTCCAAAAAAGCTTGGGATCGTGGAATCCGGCATCCTTGAGCAGGCCGAAGTCCGCCGCCAGGGTGAGGGGCTGATCGCCGTCTTTTCGCTCCAATTCAGCAAGAAATTCGCGCGTGGCGCCTTCGCCGGTGAAGCGCGGGTCCCGGCCTTGAGCCCGCCGCATTATCCCCTGGACGCGAATCCGTTGCGCCAGTTCTTCTGTGGCTTTGTCTTCCCCGATCACCAGGTCGGCATTGAGAAACCAGCCACCCGGCTTCAGCAACTCACGCACCGCGGCATATACGGTCGATTTGCCCGCGGCATCAAGATGGTGGAGGGCGTACGAGGAAATCACCGCATCCAGGCCGTGAACCGCGTCCATCAGGCGAATAAGATTCCGGAAGTCCCCGATGCGGAATTCCACCCGATCCTGCACGCCGCTCAGGCGGGACCTGGCCAGCCCAACCATCTGTTGTGCGCCGTCAATCCCAATGGCGCGGCACGCCGGAAAACGGCACAGCAAACGATCCAACAGGAAGCCGGTGCCGGTCCCGAGATCCAGGATCAGTTTGGGCTCAGGCGCGGCGGCAGCCAGGATGTCGAGGACCACCTCGACCATCTTGTGACGATTGGGATGCAGCAGATCCATGTCGGCGTCGTAGGAAGCAACGCGCTCGGCCAGATCGTAGGCGCGAATCGAGTCGGCAGGCATGAGTCATCCTCGCACCCGCCGCAACGCCGCAGCAAGGGCCGGCGAAGCTTGATTTACTCAACGTAGTGAGTAAATTTACTCAATATGGCTCCTATTCGGGGATGTTCGGGCGGCTCCAGAAACGGCGCCCCGGTTTGCCGGAACGCCGCCAGAACCGCTGACCCGGCGGCAAGCCACCGGCAGGCTCACGCGGCGCTGCTGATGCTGGCGAATCCGGCTAAGGCTCAATTCCTGGCCCGCTTTTTCAAGACCGGGAAAGGGCAATACGCCGAGGGAGACCGTTTCCTCGGCATCACGGCGCCGGTGCTCCGGCAGCTTGCCCGGCAGTTCCGCCAGCTTAGCCTGAGAGATTGCACACGCCTTCTGGACTCTCCGTATAACGAAGAGCGGCTGCTTTCCTTATTGATCCTGGTCGAGCGTTACCGAACCGGAAACGCCGGGGTGAAGAAAATGGTTTACCGCCTCTACGTGAAGGAGCGGAAGCGAATCAATAACTGGAACCTGGTGGATGCTTCGGCGCCATACATTCTGGGCGCGCATCTGCTGCAGCGGGACCGGTCAATGCTGCACAGGCTGGTCCACTCCCGGTCGCTTTGGGACCGGAGGATTGCCGTGGTCGCCACCTTCGCCTTCATTCGGGAAAATGACTTCGGCGACACGTTGAAGCTGACGGAGCAACTTCTGGCTGACGAGCACGATCTGATGCACAAGGCTTGCGGCTGGATGCTGCGGGAAGCCGGCAAACGCGGCCCGGCGGTGCTGGAGGATTTCCTGCGGCGGCATTATCGTGCGATGCCGCGTACCATGCTGCGGTACGCCATCGAACGCTTCCCCGCCGCCAAACGCAAGAGGTATTTGACGGGGCGGGTGTAGCCCCGGCCTGCCAGAGCCGGACGTAGGGCGCCCTGTACTCTCCGCCGGTCGTTGCTATCGTGGGATATCGCTCTGCCTGGGGCCGGCGTCGATAACCAATACACGTTACAGGGTGGGAATGTCGATAACCGCAATAGCGTTTCAGATGGGCCTGTATGGTGCGCGGAAACGCTTTGCGGCGAACTCTTCGTGTAAAGGATGTGGAGGGCCGCGGTTTCTGCGGCCCGCAACCCCTGGTCACCCGCAAAACGGATGCCTGCCCGGGTGGGCCACGGCGAACCTCTGCGCCGGGCTTCAGCGCCACGAAAAAACTCGGGGTCGTATCAGGGCATGGCCCGGTAATGGCACTAAAGTCACCCGCCGGTGCGGGACATTTGCCCACCACGGCTACGGTTGCCCTTTACAATCGCAGATGTCTTGATGTTTGCCGAATGCCTGTTCCATGAGAAAGACACGCGTGATGGTGCACACCTGGCTTAGAAAGAACAGCTCGGGCTTCATTCTCCTGCCTTGGCTGATTGTCGCTATGAGCTGCCTTTCCTTGAAGTACAACCTCCTTGTTTCAGGCGGCTTTCGGGAGAGTGCGCTGGGGTTCCGCGCGTCGGGACTGCTGAGTGGCGGGGAGAAGTTTCTCTTATTTCGTCTCGATCTGCTTTTCTGCTTTCTATATCTGCCGCTGGTCCTGTGCTGTCTCGCCTATTTGCTTCCGCAATGGGTCCGGTTGCCTCTGAGTGCGCTGGCGGCCATGGCCGTGGAACTCGCGCTCGTCTTAGAAGCCGGTGTTTTCCAATCTTTGGGCACGTTTGTTTCTTTGAAAACGCTGTGGGCGTCTGCCATTTGGATGCTGAACAGCGGCAATCCCTGCCCGCTGGAAGAGTTGGATACTGCCTTTGCCGCGTGGCTCCTGGCGGTCATCGTGGTTACGGCGCTCGCCTATCATGCTCTGCGCCGCTCCGTTCGCTGGGTGAATTACGCTTGTCTCGCAATCTTTGGCGCCGGCGCCCTGGCCGGCGCTCTAACCCTGTTATCTCGTTTCCCTGACATGGCGTGGAGCGCTCCCCTGGTGGAAAGCGCGGCTTACGGACTGGCTGAGGTCAACCCCGCCGCCAATGCGGTTATGGAGGTCAAGACGCGCGACCTCCCCGGCCTGTTGCGGCTGTACCGGGAGATCTCGCTTACTCCACCTCCCTCGCACTCTGATCTTTTCGGAAAGGCGCCGGACTACAACGTCCTGCTCTTTGTTATGGAAGCAATTCCGGCGCAGGTGTTCGATCCGGCAAACGATCCTTTGCGTGATATGCCGAATGTGCGCCGGCTGCGCGAGCACGCCTTGGTTTCCCAAAGGCATTACACCTCTTTTCCTCTCACCAATCGCGCCACATTTTCAATTTTCACTTCGCTCTATACCAGTCGTGCTGTCGGCCCGGAAATTGACGGCCGGCGGATTGAGTTTCCGGGAATGATCCTCAGCCTTAAGCGGGCCGGGTATAGAACGGGTTTTTATGGCTATGTGTGGAAAGCCGCCACCGAGCGCGACGATTGCATGTTGCCCAGCTTGGGCTTTGACCGCATCGTTGAGCCCGCCATCGATCCCGCTGCCGACCCGGATGGGGCCACGACCTTTTTTGGCGACGTGAAGTTTGTTGCCTCCCACGACGCCGAGGTGCTCCATTCCTTACGCCAGGACATTCGCCAATGGACGATGAGAAAGCAAAGGTTCGTAGCCGCATTCTTTCCCGAAATCGGCCACGATCCCTGGCGCAGTCTTGGCGGGCCGGACTCGGCCTCTCTGCAGGAGCGCGGGCATGCCCTGGCCGTTCACCAGGATTCATGGCTTGGCGAGCTGATTCAAGAGTTGGAGCGCGGCGGAGCCCTGCAGCATACCATCATCGTGGTCACTGCCGACCACGGTCTCCGCATGCTGCGGGCGCCCTCCTCGCCCCAAGGCCTTCAATTGGTGTCGCATGGAAAGCTGGAGGACATTGTGATGCGTGTGCCTCTGCTCGTCTATGTGCCCGGGGTTCTTAGCTCCCCGGCCGTCATTCCATGGCCCTCGTCCCACATTGACCTGGCACCGACCGTGCTCGACCTCCTGGGCGTTACCGCGGGCCGGGAGCTTGAGGAGGGGAAGGCGATCTGGAACCCCGCTCTGGCTAAACGGCGTGTGTTTCTGCCGATGGACACGTTCGGAGCGACCGGCTTTGTTGACCGCGATGGGTACTACATGAGAAACACCGCGGGTACTATCTTCAAGAGCAGCACCCTCCATTTTTCCGATCAAGACGTCATGGCTAGAGATAGTGCGGAAGTCGCCAGGGTGCAAGATCGCTTGGCAATAGAAGACGAGCTGCAGCGCACTTTGGTTTCACGGGTTTTGCTCTCCTATGTGCCTGATGCCGCCCGGCCTGCTGCCGGTTCGGGCCGCGGGACGGCATTCACCGGGGCTGGTATCTGGTCGCGCCTGCGGCGCTTCTGGTAGCCGGCCAGGCCCGCACCACAGAACGGAAGTTGCGGGGAGCGCCGCCGGTTTCCTGCTGGCCGAAGGCCGACGACCCTCCTATGCATCCCACTTCCCCCGGGCGCGCAGTTCCGCCACTGCGTCCCGCGCCATTTCCTGGACGCGCGCGTGGTCGGGTTTGACCAGGCGGTTCAAAGGCATCTGGCCCGGTTCGAGGATCATCCAGTGCCGCGGGCGCATATACGGCGCCAGCGAGCGGGCATGGCGGTCCAGCTCCCGCGGGCCGAGCTCGGCATCGGGTTTTCTCTCGACCACCGCAACCACGCCCTCGAAGAGCACTTCATGCTCGACGCCAACCACCACGCAACTGGCCACCTTGCCGGTCAGCGCGCAGATGTGGTCTTCTATGGCGCCGGGAAAAACCTGGTAGCCGGAAGTCCGGATCACCCACTTGGCCCGGCCGGTCAAGTGCAGGCCGGCGTCATCTTTATATCCCAGGTCGCCGGTGTACAAATAGCCGTCGCGTGAAATCGTTCGGGCCGTGGCTTCCGGATCGTTGACGTAGCCCAGAAAAGTCTGCGGCCCGCGGAAACATACGTGCCCGGTGCCGCCCGGCGGCAGCGCCTCGCCGGCATTGCCGTCTTCCCGCAGGGGCCCGCGAATCGAGCAGGGATACACGGGCATGTCATGGCCCACGCCGCTCAGAAGCGCCTCGCGGCCGGCGGCGTCCGCCATGACATAGGTGCAGAAGCCGGCAGCTTCGGTGAGTCCCAGTCCCGTGCCAGTCACCGGTGCCATGGCGGCGAGCTTGTCGATGAAAGCGCGTGACACGCTGTGGCCGCCGTAGGCCGCAAACTTCAGGCTGGAAAGATCATAGAGATCGTAGTCTTTCAGGCGCCACTCGAAATTGAACATGGCGGGAATCTGTCCCAGCAACTCAACTTTGTGGCGCTGAATGGCGCGCAGAGAACAGCCCGGCTCGAAGACATCCAGAAGAACGGCAGTACCGCCGCCAAAGAACGTGGTCATCAGCAGCTCCGTCTGGCCGCCGGCGTGCGAACCCGGCAGATTCACCAGCGTGCGCATGCCCCTATCGCCGCCGAAGAAAGCGCTTCCCAGGCACATGTTCTGGCAGGTGATATTGCGGTGCGAGAGCAGCGCCGGCTTAGGCGCGCCGGTAGAGCCGGTGGTGAAGATTACCAGCGCGCCATCATTTTCGCTTACAGCGGCGGCAGCTTCGGCCAAAGCGGCGCCAACCGGCGAATCTCCCCGGGCGAGCCTCCGCTGCACCCTGTCAAGCACGGCCGCCAACGGCTTCGTGCCGGGGATGTCCTCCTCGGATGACATTACCAGCGGATGTTCAAGCCAGGGACAACGTTCCGTCACCGCGCGCCAAAGTTCGCGAAAGTCGAAGGGCGGCACGAGCCCATGACAAACGAACGCGCGCGGGCGCAGGCATTCCAGCGCGCGAACGGCCTCAGCAGGCGGCAAGCGCAGATCGAGCGGCGCGGCGATAACCCCGATCTTGAAGCAGGCGTATTCCAGCAGAATGTGGTCTGCCGAGAAAGGCAGCAGCGTGACCAGAAAGTCTCCCTGGCGGAAGCCGAGGTCCAGCAGCTCGATGGCCAAGGCCGAAATCGTGCGTTCGAATTGCCGCCAGGTGATTCCGGCACCCGTATTGGCGTTGATCATGGCCAGTGCGCCGGGCCTCTCATGCGCCCACTTGGCGACTACCTGGTGCAACAGGTGGCGGCCGGCATATTTGCCTTCATAGTCGTCCAGCGTAAGTTGCGGAATGGGCGTCACGAACCGAAACCTATCACAACTTTGATCTTTTTTCCCCGCGCCCGGCATGATCGCGCACACGGCCAGCGACTTGCTGCCCGCGCTGGTTTTCAGGCTGCTCAAACCGTGACGGCGCCGGCGCCGCGGCAAAAGGTCGTTGCAGGGATCCGCGGCCTTCCCTGTTCTGCCGTATGTGATCATCAGCTAGGCTAAATCTAGCGCCTCTGATTTCCCGAAATTTCCGCCATTCGTTCTTGCCTTTTATTGCATCCAATCAACTAGTCCCAACACGTGGGTGGTGGGACCGGGCAGAATCTTGTGGGGGCTCCAAGAGTAGCGTTTCAATTTGCCGTTTCTTCGGAAAGCTCGTTGAATGGCCCAGATTTTTCATCGCAGCACCAATACCCTAGTTCGTTTCACGCTGGTGGCGGCGTTCCTGGGCGTGGGAGTGCTGTTATGGGTCCTGGCCCGGATGCAGAGCTCGCCCTATTACGAGGAGCAGGGCATTCACCGCGTGCAGACGGTCCCCTTCAGCCACGCTCACCATGTGGGCGATGAAGGCATCGACTGCCGCTATTGCCACACTTCGGTGGAGGTTTCCCCGTTTGC
>Ga0326728_10004993_pt1 | contig 38258 bp, 31 predicted proteins | sample MB3enrmetagenome_FD_207602 | JGI IMG/M metagenome (GOLD analysis project Ga0326728, IMG submission 207602) | Lab enriched peat soil microbial communities from McLean, Ithaca, NY, United States - MB31MN | ecosystem: Environmental > Terrestrial > Soil > Wetlands > Peat | place: USA: New York... | reverse complement strand
GCCAGGAGGCCTCAACGCTGGCCAGGGAATACGGACCCCAGTGGATGAACATACCGAATTTGGCTTGCCTGAACCAAGCGGTCCGCTGCGCCTCCGATTCTCCGCTCGAGGGCGGCGCGGCGGCCTGTTGAGCCCAGCTCACGGAAGGAATTCCAAACAGAAGAGTGCACGCTGTCAGGCTAAGAATACAAACTAATCGCCCGACCCGATTATTTGCCATACGCTCGCTCCTTGTGGCGCCCGATCGCTTATCGGTCTCCCGACCTTCGCCGTAATCTCTTCCAGAAAACCAGATCCTCCGGCGCGGCAACACAGGGAGTATAAACGCGGTCAGGGCTCGAAGGAGCGGAGATTTTTCGAGCGAGCCGGAAAGCGGGTTGTATTTCTCAACGCGTCTCGGCTAATCCAACCGTCCAAGCGGTTCGTTAATTTGAATTTAGTGCCCTCGCCCCCTTGGGCAAGAGAGTGGCGCGAAGCGCCGGGTATGGGGGTCACTCAGGGACGAATTGGAAAATAATCTCTTGAAACCCTTTATGTGAACAGTGTTGGGGCTAGTGCAACTGTCCAATCTGATAGGAAAGGACCGCGGACTGAATCTGGAAATCGTACTTCGCACTGGTGTCGGCGATTTGGGCTGATGTCAGATTCAGTTGCGCTTGCGAGAGTTCGACGATCGAGCTGAGTCCAAGTTTGTAACGGCTTTGCGCGAGGTCGAGCGCCAAGGTGGTCTGCTTCAGCAACTGGGCGGTGACGGCGAGACGCTGATAGGCGGTGCCGGCGTCGAGCCAGGCGGTGCGCACGTCGCGCCCGATGCGGTCGGCAAGGTCACGCATGGCCTGGTCCGCGGCTTGGGCGCGAAGGCTCGCTTCCTGGTGGCGGGCGGAATAGAGGAACCCGTTAAAGATCGGAATATTCACATTGATGCCTGCCGCGGCGTAACGGTCGCTGAGCGGGGCTTGATAAGCCGGGGTAAGGCCCGCGGCGCCCGTCGCGCTGATGGTGGGCATCCACAAATCGCGCTCGGCGTGGGCATAACGCAGCGCAGCCTCATGGGTGAAGCGCGCGCTGGAGAGATCCGGGCGATCTTGGAGGGCCTGGACGATCAAGTCGGTGGGGTCAGCGGGTGGTGCGGGGGGCATCGGCTCCTCGCCGAGGTCGAACGGTTGAGGATTGGCCAGTCCGAGGGCGGTGGCCAAATCCGCGTAAGACGCCTTCTCGTCATTTTGCGCTTGCACCAGCAGCAACTGCGCCTGCGCCAAGTCCACTGCGGCGAAGCTCACGTCCACCAGAGACCGCAGCTTGTTCTTCTCGAGGGTGGTGATCTGATCGGCAAGAATCTGGCGCGCTTTTACCGTTTCCTCGGCAACCTTGAGTACGGCCTCGGCGCGCAGGACGCCGAAGTAGGCACGATTGACGGCGAGCAGCACGTCCTGTGCGGTTTGCTGCGCGCTTTCGGAAGCGGCCTTTGCTCCCAGCCGTGCCGAGCCCACAAGGTTGGACGTGCGGCCGAAGTCCGTAATGAGCTGGTTGACTTCCAGACCGTTCGATTCGCGGTTCAGGATGAGCGGGTTATTGAGGTAGCCAGCGGCAATGCGGCTGTTGGGCAACGCGCCTGCCCCCGTGAGACTTGCCGTGGCGGTGGGGTAATAGGCCGATTTCTGTTCGCGGGCGACTTGGTTGGCGGCTTCCGCATCGTAGGTGGCCGCCTGCAACAAGGGATGGTTGCGCAACGCCATCGCCTCAGCGTCTTTCAAGGAGAGCTTGGGCGATTGTGGGGGTGCCGCCAGGGCCGGGACCATCGCCAGCATCCCGAGCGCCAAGACCAGCGCCCGCAGCAGCAGAAGGACCTTTCTCTGTGCTGAGTCTTTTCTCCGTGGCACGAGTAGAATCAAGGATTTCACCACAGAGGTCACAGAGATCACGGAGAAGAGACGCAGAAAAACACTGTGAGTCAATTTTGTATCGCCGATCTTCAGGTCAGCAGCCTTGCTGTTTTCCCACGGTGCTGACCTAAAGGTCAGCGCTACATACCAGTCCGCGCCGTCCGCTTTTCTCTGTGGTCTCTGCGCGCTCTGTGGTGAGTCTTTTCTCCGTGGCTCGAGAAGAATTAATGTGAGAAAATTTCTCATTCCCCAACCTCCTTGGGCCCCGGGCTTGCCTTGCGCCGGCCGTACACCCGCAGATACGCGGCGGGAACAATGAAAATCGTCAAGAGCACTGACGAGGTCAGGCCGCCAATAATGGCACGCGCCATGGGTGTGTACTGCTCGGCGCCCGTCCCTAATTTCATCGCCATCGGCATCATGCCGATGATCGTGGCGAGCGAAGTCATCAGGATGGGCCGCAGCCGCACGCGGCACGCCGTAATCACCGCATCGGCGGGCGAGAGCCCCTGGGTCTCGAGGTTATGCGCGAAATCGACAATCAGGATGCTGTTGGAATCGGCGATGCCCACCAGCATCAGCACCCCCATGAGCGACATCACGTTCATGGTGCTGTGCGTGAGCGGCAGGATGATGAGCACCCCCACAAACCCCATGGGAATGGCCAGCATGATCAGCAAGGGATCGACGAACGAGCGAAACTGCGCCACCAAGATGAGGTAAAGCAGCATAAACGAGAGCAGGAAGCCCAGCCCGAAGCTTTTGAAGGAGGCTTTCATGCCGTTCACCATCCCTCGCAAATCGACTCGCACATTGTCCGGAATATCAGATTTGGCGAGGATGCCGCGTATGGCCGAGGTGAGTTTCCCCAGGTCCTCTCCTTTCGGGGTCACATACACATCCGAAACCCTTTGAATCTGGTAATGGTCCACTTCCGTGGGCGTCTGAAGGCTGGTAAGTTTCACGACGCTGTCAAGCGTGGTGGGCTCTTTCAGGTTAGGCGCCCGCAGCGGAATGTTCTTCAGGTCCATGGGATTGTGAATCGCCGGTGTGCCATTCTCGAAGTATTGCACGGTCAGGAAGTAGTCATTGCCGGTTTTCCGGTCCACCCAGTAATTGGGCGCAATCATCAAGTTGGAATTCAGGGCCGTGATGACATTATCCACCACGTCCTTTTGACTCAGCCCCAGTTCCCCCGCATGCACCCGGTCGACATCCAGGCGCAGCGCCGGATAGTTCATGTCTTGGGGAATGTAGACCTCGCCGACGCCCGCCAATCCCCGGATCTGCGTGGCCAAGTCCTCCGCGATCCCGTAGCTCTGCTCCAGTTTCGAACTGCTCACCTGCACATCGATGGGCGCGGGCATCCCCATGTTCAAGATCGCGTCCACCATCGAGCCGCTGGAGAAAAACGTCCGAATCTCCGGATCCTGCTTGTTGATCTCCTCCTGCACTTGCTGCATGTAATCGAAACTGCTGCGCCGGTGGTCATCCTGTAATTGCACTTGCACGGTGGCCGTGTATTCCCCGGCGTTGGTGGTGTACAGAGAAGAGAAATCCGGCACCACGCCAATGTTGGAGACCACCAGCTTGAAGTCCTTGGGATCAATGGTCTGCCGGATCAGGTTCTCCACCTTGGCCACGTACTGCTCGGTCACTTCAATGCGCGTGCCGGTGGGTGCTTTGAGGTTAATGGTGAATTGCCCGGCGTCGGTGCGCGGGAAGAAGGCCAAGCCCAAAAAGGGGTAGATGGCCAGGCTGGCCAGGAACACCCCCGCCAAAATCGCCACGGTAAGCCCCGGGTGCACTAACGCCCGCCGCACCCAGTACTCGTAGAAATCCAGCAGCTTGTTGAAGTGCCGGTTGAACCAGGCATTAAATCTGGCCCCCCACGACCGACTGGCCGGCCTTTCCGGTTCAATTTCGTACTCGCCTTCTTTCTTTCCGTGCCCTTCGGCGTGCGGCACCTGCTTGAGGAAACGCGAGCAAAACAGCGGAATCACCGTCATCGCCACCACAAAAGACGCCAAAAGGGAGAGGCAGAAAGCCAGGGCCAGCGCGGAGAAAAGGAATTTGCTCACGCCATAGAGAAACACTACCGGGAGAAAGTCCACGACGTCCACCAGGGTGGCGGCGAGGACGGCCAAATTCACTTCCGCACCTCCCACTTCCGCCGCGATCCGGGGTAAGGCGCCCATCTCCAAATGGCGATAGATGTTTTCGAGCGAGATCACGGAATTATCGATCACGCGCGAAAAGGCCAGGGCGAGGCCCCCAAGAATCATGGTATTCACGGTGCTGCCCACTAAATTCAGCACGACAAATGTGGCCAGGGCGGAAATTGGAATCGAGAGCAGAACCGCTGAAGTGGCGCGCAAGCTGCCGAGAAAGAGCAGAATCATGATGCTGGTGAGAAGGAGTCCGAGGAGGCCCTCATGCAGCACCGTGTGAATCGCTTCCTTGACGTACACCGATTGATCGAACACCAAGCTGGCGGTCATCTGTTTGGGAATGTCAAACAGGTGGCCGAGCAGGTCCCGCACCCCGTCGACCACTTCAATGGTGTTGGTATCGCCGCCTTGTTTCATGATGGGGATGTAACTCGATCGCTGGCCGTCCACCCGCACGATGTTGTACTGAATCTGATTGGCGTCTTCGGCCTTTCCGATGTCTCCCACCGTGACCCACGAGGTCCCCACCGTCTTGATGGGGATGTCGTTCAAGTCCTTCACTTGGTCCACCAGGCTATTGGAATAGACGTAGTAATCGGTGGGGCCCATCTTCACATCCCCGGCGGGCAGGATGAGATTCGATTGGTTCACCGCGTCCACCACGTCCATGGGAGTCATCTGACGCGAAAAAAGCTTGTAGGGGTCCACGTACACCATGGCTTGGCGGTACTTCCCACCGAACGGCGGCGGGATCTCCGCCCCCTTCACGACCGCAATCTGGTTGCGAATGGCAAACTGGGCATAGTCGTGAAGTCGCGTTTCGGTGAGCCCTTCTCCTTTTACCGTCACCAGGCAAACCGGGAGGCTGGAGGCATCAAACTTCAGCACCACGGGCGGCAGGGTGCCGGGCGGCAAGCGCTTCAAGTCCGCGAGAGCGAGGTTCGAGATTTCCGTCACATCGGCGTCGGCGCTCGTCCCCGGCTGGAAGTAGACCTTGATAATGCTCACGCCCAACATCGAACGCGACTCCATGTGATCGATGCCGCTGGCCAGGGTAAAGAAGCGTTCCAGCGGGTTGGTGATGTCGATTTCGATGTCCTGGGGAGGCATGCCGGAGTAAAACGTGGCCACCACGACCTCCGGCAAATTAATGGGCGGGAAAAGGTCCACCGGCATGCGCGCCACGCTGGTCACCCCAAGGACCAGCAGCACCAAGCAGCAGACGATGATGAAGTACGGGTTGCGAATTGAAAAACGTGGCATATATTTCCACCTCTAATCCGGGCTAGCGGGCGCACCGGGGATGTAGCGTTGACCTTGAGGTCAGCACCTCGCGCACCGCGCGGACTGTGCCGACCTAAAGGTCAGCGCTACAGTCAGCTCCTGGATCGCCCATTCGGTTCTTCACTGGCAAAAACCACAAATCGCAAGGACGAAGGTCTGCGCTACATTTGCTTCACCCCAAGTCCAGGTCTCTGTGTCCTCCGTGTTTCTCAGGCTTTAACACAGAGGACACGGAGGTTCTCTGTGAGCTCTGTTTGAAAGCTTTTCCAGACACAGAGGGCACAGAGAAAGAATTCGCGCCGGCAAGGGGCTGACAACCGCCCACCGACAACCGACAACCGCCCACCGACAACCGACAACCGCCCACCGCCTACTGCCCTTGTCCTCCGTGGTATTGCAGCATCTGGACGGCTTGCGGGCGCACTTCCTGGCCCGCCTTTAGACCGCTGCGGTCGCTGACGATCACCGATTCGCCTTCCGCGAGGCCCGAGACAACTTCCGCGTCGGTAGAGGTTTCCAGGCCCACCGTGACCAACCGAAGCTCGACCTTGTGGGCGCCGCTTACGACATAAACCGTGATTTGGTCGCCCTCATGGTTCACCGCTTCCAAAGGCACGGCCAGGACGTTTTCTTTCGCTTCCAGGGTCAGCGTGGTCTCCGCATACATTCCCGGCATCAAGAGCCGGCCGGGGTTGGGAACGTCGACCTCGGTGTGCATCGTGCGGGTGCCCTCCTGCACGTCCAAGGAAGAGCGTGCCACCTTGCCAGGAAAAGACCGGTTTAGAGCGGGCACCCGGACCTCGACGGGATCGCCGATCCGGATGTAGCGCACCGAGGACTCGGGAACCGGGATGACTAAACGATACAGATCGTCCTGGGATAATTTGACGAGGGGCATGGCCTGCGTGCTGGAGCTCGTGCCTGCCTGCATCAACGTTCCCAGATTGGCGTACCGCTGGGTCACCACGCCGGAGAACGACGCCGTGATGCGCGCGTAGGCGAACAGCGCCTGATCGTGAATAAGTCGGGCCTTGCTCACCAGGAGCTGGCTCTGAGCTGCCTCGAGCCCTGACTCACCCGCATCCACCTGCGACGCTGCCGCCAGGTCTTTGCCCTGCGCGTCATCAACTTCCTGCTGCGCCACCAAGCCGGGCTGGCTTTCGAAGACACCATTCAGGCGGGTATATTCGAGGTGGAGAACTTTGTACTGCGCCTGATAACGTTTCAATTGGTTCTCGGCGCGGGAAACTTCGTCCTCAGCATTCTTGATGGCAGCCTGATCCTCTTGCATCTGCGCCTCGAGCTCCGGAATTTCCAGCGTCGCCATCAATTGCCCCGCCTGCACGCGGCTCCCATAGTCGACGTACAACTTTTTGACAAAACCCGACTCTTTCGCGTAGACGTCGATTTCCTGAAAGGGGACAAGCTCCGAGGAAAGCGTAATGTTCCGCTGAAGAGTTTTTCGGGCTACTTTCGTCACCCCCACCGTTACGGCCGCCGAGGAGTCGCTCTTGGCTCGGACCTTCCCGCAGGAAGGAAGAAGCACGAGCGAAATGGCGAGCAGGCTGAGCGCGGCCCCGCGGCGCCCCCACCAGTCGCGACCTCCGTGTCCTCCGTGTTTCTCAAGCCTTAACACAGAGGGCACAGAGATTCTCCGTGACCTCAGTGTTAAATTTCTTCCCGGCACTGAGGCCACGGAGAAAAGTCCTCCGGGAAACCTCGCCAAGGTTTTGGGTATACGCTTGTTCATCGTTTCCACTGTTTTGCTCCATCACGATGGGAATCCGGGTTAAAGTCGAATAAATCCTTGAGCCCCCGGCTGAGTTCCTCAGGGGTGGTTCCGGGCTTCCTGGACAAATCGATCAACTGGTGTTTCTTGTCCCGAATCAATTGCGCCACCGCAGGCAGTTTCAGCGCCAGTTCTGGCGGAACGGTCAGGACGCCATGCCGGTCCCCATGGATTAAGTCGCCGGGTTGAATCGTGAGCCCACCGACTTCCACCGGTCCGCCATATTCAACCACGTGGATATAAGCTCGCGAGATGGCGATGCGTCCCGCGAAAACCTGGAAGCCGCTGGCTTCGATTCCGGGCAATTCTCGCGCCGCTCCGTTGGTAATTGCCCCCACGCAGCCCAAGGCCCGCAAGATATGGGCGTGAACCTTGCCGAGAAACGCTCCGGTGCCGGGCGGGGCATCAATGTCTTGCATCACCACCACGCGCGGAGCCGGAATTCCGCCGATGTGCTTCCACCAGTCGGTGCGTTCCTCGTAGCGGCTGCCCACCATCGGGGGATCTGCGGAACGAACTTTACAAGTGGCCGCGTAGCCCACCATGGGAGGGAAATTTTTGAAAAGACAGCGAAAGCCAGCGGTGGCAAACCCTTCATTGCGCAAACGGAGGCCGAAGCCTTCGACGGCGTCGGCAATAAGACACGTCTCGAAGGCTTTGAGTAGTTGGATCTGCTCGGTGGTCAATGGATTCTGCAAGGCTCTACCCCCTCAGCGGTTGCCCTTCAACAGGCTACCGATACACTTCCAGACGCACTAATGGTGCCCGGCTCTGATCTGGGCTGATCCTGAACGAGACGGAAGGTACTTTGCCACCAACTCCCCGATCTCCGAGGGCGGCAAGGGTTTCAGCATGTAATCGCGGGCTCCCAATTGTATCGCCTCCAAATAACAAGGAATTTCCACAAAGTGTGTAAGGATAAGAACGGGGGTGCGACGGTCCTTCTCCATCGCGCGCGCCAACACGCTGCGACCTTCAAATTCGGAGGTCCCCTGACTCACCACGACCAAATCGAAGACCTGCTCCCCCAAACAAGCGGTGGCCTCAACATACGAAGCGAAGGCCCGCACTTCATAACCAAGCTGGTTGAGGATGGTGGAATAGTGCTGCAAGTCTTCCACATCGTCATCGACCACGAGTAACTTGCCTTTCCATGATCCCCAGCGTCGCTGGGTCCTTAGGTCATGCGCACTTGGACTTCCCATAGCTCACCTCCACACAGTCGAATTCGTCATTTCCGGACGGGGTACCGTGGACAGCGGCACCTCTGGGATGCACTTCGAGCTGGCTATTCGTAAAGGCCTTCCGCAACGAACCGCCTTCTGGGGTCAACCCCAAAGGGCGGCATTTTGAAACCCTTCTTCCCGCGAGCGCCGTGGGCGCAGCGTTTCGCGACATGCGCCCATCCTCTATCTGCGGGTGCCGGCCCCCGGCCCCGCGGAGCAAATCGCGAAGCCGAAGCCGCGCCTTGTGGAGTTGTGACTTTGACGTTCCCACGGAGATGCCTAACATCTGGGCAATTTCCGGGTGGGCATATCCCTCCACGTCGTGGAGAGAGAACACCTGGCTAAAGCCAGGCGGCAACTGCGCCATGGCCCGCTCCAAATCCAGTCGGTCAATTGCGCCGACGGGAGCCGGTCCCGGGTCGCCCAATTCCTTGGGAGGATGAGCGGATGGTTCGCCCGACTCCTCCCCCTCACCCAGCGGGCTTTCGAGGCGCGACTTCTTTCGGAGCCCCATGAGTACGACGTTGGCGGTGAGGCGGTAAAGCCAGGTCGTAAAAGCTGATTCACCCCGGAAGGTGTCAATCTTGCGAAGGAGCTGGATGAAGACTTCCTGCGTGAGGTCTTCCGCATCTGCCTTATCCCAGACCATTCGGCAGCACAACCTGTACACGCGTCGGCCGTGCATTTGATAAAGGCGCTCAAAGTCCACTGCCCCACCAGAACGCGGTACCTCCCTCGTGCCACAGCGCAACAACTTCTCAGGGTTAGGAGCGGTTTGCGGATTGTTTTCCACCACGTTTACCTCCTGCGAGGGTTCGCCCTCTCCCGTCCGACGCCCAACCTCTCGTCCACAATCTGAGCGGTCACACAACCCCCTGAACACTTCCAGTACCTCACTCGGAGGAGGCGCAAAGTCGAACCTGTCTCCGCTTTTCTCTTATGGTGAGGTCCCGGAGCCTGTGAGCGCATGCGGCCTCCGAAGGTTAAGACAACGCCAGCCGGCAACGAGCCGAACCGGACGAGCGCAAGAATTGAAAAAGGGGCGGCGTTAGACGAGGGTAGGTGGAGCTCGGAAGTGGCGGATTTGAGCGACGATGGAACTAACGGGAGAAATGGTTTCTTCGTGCGGAAAATAGATTGATGGGGGTAAGGCCGGTGACTCTTCCGGAGTAGTTTGGCGCGTTTGGGCCTCAGCCGTTACGCGCAGCTTGCAGCTTTCCTGACCCTCCGACTTGGCCATGTGACCAGCCTTCGAGAGGTGCCAGGGCGCGCTGCACACTTGAAGGCAGGGCTCTCGCGTGGCGGTCGAAAGAACAACCACCCCAGCCAGTAAGAGCAGAATACTGGCCCCCAAAAGCCGCCGAGAGCGCAGAACGATTCGTGTCATGCTTGCAAGAAGATGTTTCAAAGGTGCCCTGAGAATATCCAGTATCTATAATGCCATTAAACTTGTCGCCCGGCAACACCGTTCGGGATGAAACCTCGCAGGCGCTTGGCCTTCAATCGTTGAGATTACGCTCCCCTACCTATGTTGATGGCGTACATCTGGATTAGAAACACATTAAGCCCAAAAAGATGTCCGCAAGAGAGATTTAGCTTGTCTTTCCACAATCCCGAGCGGCGCTGGGCCTTTTGCACTACTGAGCCTTGCTGAAGAAGTGCGCGACCTTGTGACCCGCTTGCTCCGTGTAGTAAACGGTTACCTTGGCGGATTTTTCAGCTCCTTCAGAAATGTCTTTGCCCGCATCCTCCGCAGCGTGGTCGGTTAAGCGGAAGGCCTGCTCGGTTCCGTCCGCCGTCTTGATGGTGACGGTTTTTGCGCCCCGATCAAGGTGGGTGACCGTGCCCTCGGAAGCCTTCAGGCCACCCTCGCCAATATGGTCGACCTCCTCGGCGGTCTCTTCGCTTCCCTTGGCCGTATAGTGCACTACCACGTCACTGCCTTCCTTTAACCCGTGGAACGATTCTTTCGCGGCCTCACCCGCCATCTGAGTGCCGTGGACCGCCGTCCGCCCCACAAAATGAAACGTGTGTTCAGTACCATCTGCCGTCTTCACCACGACGGTCTTCGCCGTGCGGTCGATCTTCTCAACCTTGCCCTCGACTGCAGTTATAGCGAAGGCAGTGGAACAAAACAGCAGGAACAGGACACCGAGAACCAGCGACTTGTTCATTTTTTCTCCTCCTATCATTGAATTCTTAGCCTTGTGCGGTCACTCCCGTTTAAGTCCAATCGGCTCGTTTCTTATGATCCGGCGCTCACCCATAGGGTAGGGTGATCGCTTCTTTGGGTTTGAGCCATTGAACTTGTCGCCCGGCAACACCGTTCGGGATTAAACCGCAAAATCCCTTGCGCTTGAACCGTGGCGATCACTCTTCCCGACCGTGTCCGGGGGGTACATCTGGATTAGAAACACCTTGAGCCCAATTAGATGCCTGCAAGGGGAATTTGCGGATGCCGGTGAAACCTACGAATCGGGACCATGAAATGTCGGGGCCGTTCGCGAACCGCGCCGACGCATTCTCGGGGGTCGAACGGTTCGACCCCTTCGGGCCGTTATCGGGGGAGTTGGCTCTCACTTCCGTGCGGGCCGAAGCCCACACGGAAGCGAGAGGAATACGCGTACCGAAATAATTCACTCAACCGCAGGTTAGTGCCCGATCGTCGGAGCAGAACCCGGCAGGGTATAGCGCAAGTCGAAAAACAGCATGTTGTTATTGGCGTTCGGAGGCTGGCCGGTGGCAAAATTCACGTACCACGGGTCGCGCACCACGTACGAGTATTGGCCGATGATATTGATCGCCCCATACTTCGGACTTTTCCAGACGGTCTGATTGAAGCCAAACGTTGCCTCTTGGATGGCGCGGTTCTGCCCGTTGCCTGAACCCGAGTATCCATAACCCAGAGCCGCCACGGTTTTACCCGTGTCGATGGCGGTGTTGCGCATGATGTAAACGCCGCCATAGTATGCAAAGATCAGAGTTCTGCCTTGGGTGACCTCGATGCCCGTGACCGTGGAGCCGCTATGAATGGGAGAGAGCGAGCCATCGGCGTGCGCGATGACATCGGGGGCCTGGCCAAAGAGGTAGCGGCCAATGCCCGCACCCCAGATGTTGTTCGTTAGGATGCGGAACCCCTTAAACGGTTCCACGTGCAGATTCACAAAACCACCCCCACCTTCCATCGAAAAAGAGCCGGCCGCGACGGATGGGGGCGTACCCGAGGCAGCGGTGCCGGGATTATAGACTTTGAAGTTCCGCTCCACTCCCCCGATTTCGAAGTGAACTTGCTTGAAGGGATCGAGGGCCAGTTTCGCAATGAAGTCGGGAGCAACGTTGGGAGTAGCTATACCACCCGAGCTTGCGCCAAAGTCCAGTTCACTCGTATAAGCTGTGTTAAGAGCGGTATCGACGGAAGGAAGGGTGATGGAGCCGCCGCCGGACGAGCCGCCCGCATACTGATCAGGGCTGTCGATGGCGAAAGCCAGGGCTGCTTTCTCCGAGGGGTGATAGACGAACCGCAGTTCCGGAATGCGTCCCCAAAACAAGCCCGCTTGGTAGTTTACGTCCATGTCCTGGGTATAGAAGACGTCACTCGGGATGGGTGAGATGCCTTTACGGCCCGGAGTGATCAAACTCCACGTTTGGCCGCCGAGGATTTCCCACGCGCCTTTTCGCAGGTCGACCCAGTACAACCGGCTGCGGAGAAGTTGGCTGTTGCTCGATACCGCAACGTTGGTGCTGGCGGGGGTCCCCAGAAAGTCGGCTTCCATGTAGCCGATCACATGTGCGCCGTGCACGTCCGCGTCAGCCCGAAAGCCAATCCGGGAGTTCTGTATGCTCAGGCGGAACTCGCTGAGATTGGTATTAACGGGGGTGAGGCCACTCGAGAGAGTAGCGTAAGGAATACTTCCAAAGCTGGTCCCGATGTTCCCGCCCGCTTCCTTGGCGCGCCACACACTCGTGAAATCCATAAACCCAACGGGGGTAATGGACGCCGTCCCAATGTGCAATTGAAGGGGAGCTTCCTCCGTACCGTCGCTCCCCGGCGCCGGTCCGCCGAACCAAACCGACGAGACGCCACCCGCCGGCGAGATCGCGGCGTTTTCCACCTTCTTCTGGGTCTGAGGAATCATCGGCGTGGTGGAAGCCACCTCACCGATACTGGCAGCGTGTGGTTGAGCGGCTTGCTCCGTGCCCGCTGCCGGTTTCGTCGGCTGCGCCGGTTGTGCCGGTTGCGCCGCTTGCTCGGTAGCCGAAGCGGGCTTTGTGAGTTGTTCCAGAAGCCGTTTCTGCTCCTCCAAAGCCTTCTGCATTTGCTCGATCTGCTTCTGTTGAAGAGCCATTTGCTGCTTTAGAACGGTAATTTGATCGTTGGCGTTGGCGCTAGGTTTCGTCGCGCTCGCCGCGGCAGGAGTGGTAGCGTCTCCTGCGGACGAAGCGGGGTCGCTGGCAAGAATGCCCACTGCCGACACGCCCATGAGAAGCATCGCCATGCCTACAACTCCAAGGGTGACAAGCTTGCGTTTGCGCATCATTTACTCCTTGATTTTTTGCTTTTGGACTACCCGAGAAGATTTAACGCTCCTCGTGCGGGATCGAGCCCGACTATATTATTGATCCTGATTATGCTGGAAGAGCGTGATTAACAGAGTGTGATAACTATGTGACATCACTATTACATCGCGAAGATTACTATGTTGGCAAGAGTGGCAAGTTGTTACAAAACCGGGAGCGGCCGCTTCACACCGCCCTTACCGCATTGAAACTACAGGACTTATGGCGATTTAAGATCGCCATTCTCTTGCCCCGCCGGGGGCATGAGCCTCCCACGCCCGACAGAACTGGGGATCGGAAAGAGACATTTCGACATCCCGCCGCGACCTGTTCCCTCCCCGCGCAGACTCTGGTGCAGGTTCGCCTCAGCTCAACGCGCCGCGCTCTGTCCTGCGACGCCGGGGAGTGCGGCCGCCTCTCGATACGAGAACTTTTTCTCGATCCCATCGAACGGCTTCCCGTCCACTTCCACATAAGGATAAATAAAGTAGTTAAGGGGCCCGCCATCCTGTTTCGGCTGGAGCATCAAGTCGCGGCCAACAGAGAACTGGACGCGGTTGGCGTCCAACGTGCCAAAAAAATAGTCGTGTTTTTTGGGATCTTTCCAGGCTTCGGAAATATCCACGGGTACCCAGCCCACGCCGTTCACGAAAAACTCAGCCCAGCAGTGATAGCCGGGAATGGTTCCTTCCGCCCCGCCGGGCATGGGGAAACCAATTTCGAAACGCGCAGGAATTCCCTCCGCCCGCGCCAGCGAGATGAACAGCGAGTGGAAATCCGTGCAGTTGCCGTGCTTGGCATCGCACACCCAAAGCGAATCGCCGCGTCCCCAACCCGTCCCCGACTTGTCGTAGCGTACCGTGTGGAAGACATAATCATACAATGCGTACGCCCTTTCCACCGCGCCTTGCCTGCCGCGCGTATTCTCATCCGCTAACTCCTTCATCCTTCCATCGATGGGAACCAGGTGGTCAGGCTCAAGGAATCGTGCCAGATACTTCGGCGCGGCGGCGGGCTTCTCGCCCTCCTTCACCAGGTTTTCATAATTTCCGTTGGAGTATTCCTTGCGCCTCACCTCGTACTCCACCGTGAACTCCGCCGGGCCGGGTTGAGGGTGCAGGATCTCTCCGTAAAGGAGGTGGTTGCCGAACGATTCTTCCCGCATTTCGCGGAGGCGAACTGGTCCGTTAACTTTCTTTAAAACCACAATCTGATTCGTATCCGTGACCGCGCGCGGAATCCACACCCGCACGCGCTGCGCGCCGGCAGGAATATCCTTGAGTGTTACCTGATATGTAAACAGAAAAGTCCGCGCGGGCGGGGAAGATTCTCCCGGCGCCCGCGCCACCACGGGCAGCGCCATGAGAGCAAGGGTACATAAATGCCCAAGCCTATGCTTCGTCTTCATCGCTTCCTCCGAGTCAAAATTAGAATGCGGGAGTGCGAGCAATCGGCACGCGATCGGAGGGGTCACACTCAGGTGAAGCCACTGCGGAAGGTCGCGAAGTCGAACACAAATTTGTTCATTTTTCAGCCCCGCGCCGGGAAAAGAGCATTTTCATTGTTCCCTTAATCCCTTCGCGGTGTCAAGACCGTGGCGGGTGCGCGACATAGAAGGGAAAGCCGTTCCCTCGGACGGAGCGCGGGCATCCTGCCCGCCCCGATTCATCGGGGTCTCGCCCGCGGTGAAGCCGTGAAAAAAACCGTGGTAGCGGCACCGGTTTTTCACAACCTCACAGCGGGCAGGATGCCCGCGCTCCCTCCGCCTTTCACTTTTATGTCGCGCACCCGACCGTGACCCGCTCGGCCCTCCATGCTGGTTGCCGCTGCGGACAAGCAGAAACCAGAGTAGAATGTTGTGGGCGAAATTCGAGCGATAAGTCAAATTCCCATAAAAGGAGATACGTCATGGCAGGGACTTACAAAATCATTGAGCTGGTGGGGATATCGCCGACGAGCTTTGCAGAGGCCGTGCGTGCGGCAGTCACCGAGGCGGCAAAGACGGTGCGAAACATGTCGTGGTTCGAAGTAGTCGAACAGCGCGGGCGCATCGACGACGGTAAGGTGGCGGAATTTCAGGTGACCATTAAGGTCGGGTTTAAGCTGGAGAGGTAGAAGATGTTCTGTTGTGACCTTCTGGGGAACGCTGTTGAGCGCGGGGCGTTTTATTTGGGCGCCAAACATCGCATTGATGATGGGCGAATCGTAAACGACTTGAACACGGAGTATTTTATCCGGGCCGCGTCGGTACGTGGCTACGATTATTGGGGAGTCAATTATTGCCCGTTTTGCGGCCGCGCCCTCTCGCTCGGCCTGTGGCAGGCGGAAAAGAAGAAGTAGGGGCGCTTCGCGAAGCGCGCCGCCGGACTTTCGGCTCTCCACGGTTGCCGGCCTATTCAAACGAAATCAATTTCAACTGGGAAAGCGGCACGGAAAAATCAAAGACTTGTTCACTGGCCGGGTCATACTTTTCTGTAATGCCCAGAACGCGGACCTCGGCGGGCTGAGTGGTTGGCATCAGGAATCTCCCCGTGACGGTCTTCCCCTCGCGCAAGGTGACGCTGAGCCGGCTTCCCTGGACCTCCACGCGATCGATCTTGTCGAATCCGAATTCATCGGCCCCCCCAGTGTCGATTTGCAGGGGGAAGCTCGTGAGGGCGGGAACCGACTCGAGCAGGGATCCGTGGCCTCCCGGCGGATAAAAGTCGAGGTAGAGATCAAAGACGTGAGTGATCTTGCCGGCCTGATCGGTGATGGTTGCTTTGTACCCGAAGTGTTTCCAGTTTTCCACAATTAGCGCGCGCCCGCTGGCATTGCTAAGCTGGACGCGAAAGGGTAAGCTGCCCCGGTTCAGTCGCACCACCTCGACGCGGCGCTCTTTCAGGTCGAAGTGCTTGTATACGACAAAGGAAGAATCTTGCTGGATGACAATGGCGTCGCGCTGCAAGACAATTTCCTTCCCCTGTGAATTGGTCTCGTAGATGGTGTCGCCGAGGAGCGGCTGTGCCAGGAGCGCCAGGCACGAGCAGAGCAGCCAGGATGCTTTCATCAGGATTCCTTGCCAACGAAAAAGCCCCGCAGCGGGGTGGCGGACGGAGCTGCGGGGCCTGAGGTCTTGAGAAAGAATTATTTCTTCTTCGGGGCTTTGTACTCCAAGCTGGCTTTGCCCTGGAGTGAGTCAATGCTGGCTTGCGCCTGGGCGGCCCAGGGTCCGGTGGGCGCGAGCTTCAGGTAGGTCTGGAAGGCTTCGATCGTGCCCGGCGCTGGGACCACCGTGCCATCGGCTCTGTAGTCCGCCTTGCCCATCAGAGCCATTCCGTACCAATACCATGCGGTGGCGTTTGTGGGGTCGATATCCGTAGCCTTCTTCAGGGCGACCGCGGCTTCATCCATCTGCCCCTTGTTCACCATGATGGCGCCCAAGTTGTAGTAGTAACCCGAGGCATGAGTGGGGTCCAAATCCGCCGCTTTCTTGAACTCCGCTGCGGCATCCGTCGGCTTACCCATCTCGGCATACAAATTGCCCAGATTATTGTGCAGAGTGGCATCGTCGGGAGTAAGTGCCAGGACCTTATTGTAATAATCCAACGATTTGGCTTGGTCCTCCTTCCGCGTGTCAGGATTGGTTTCGATGCCCCCGGCCTTGGCCCAAGTGTCAGCTAATTGGCCTAAGATGATGGGAATATTTTTATCCTTGGCGATAGGCAGAGCCTTCTCGAATGTCGCGGCCGCGTCAGTATATTGCTTCTGCGCATAGAGCGCGCGTCCCTGGTCGAACATCGTCTTCAAATTCGCGGTTTCCTTCTGCTCTGCCACCGCTTTCTGGTACTCAGGATTGGCCGCCTGGGTTTTCTTGGCCTCCTCCATGGCCTGTCCCATGTCAAAGTTGACTTCCGTGGGGTCGCCGATCCCCACTCGTTTCTCAATGTAATACATGGGCTTGCCGTCAGGGCCCAGGAGAGTGATTTTGTACTGCCCGGGCGCCAAACCAATATAAGTGAACTCACCCTTCTTGTTGGTCTTGACCTTTGAACTCCATTTGATTTCGACGCGTTCAATTTGCAGCGTATAGCCCGCCAGCACCGCGCCTCCTTGCCCCGTACACCTTCCCGTCAGGCCTCCGGTTTGTGCGAAGGCCGGAATGCAAGTCAAAAACGTCGCGAAGACGATCGCAACCCCCATCATTCTCCGCGTCCAAAAACTAGCCATAAGTGCCTCCTCCGTTTATCGTAAGTCAACCACATTCTATCCGTTTGCGTCCCGGGACTCAACAGGTTCGCAGCTTTTTTTAGTGGCCTCGGGATTCCTGCTTCCGCGAGTAGCGGGGGCGCTGGAAATAGGGTATAGGATCCTCCACGCCTGCCTCTTCGAACGCCCGCAGGCGCAAGGCGCAACTATCGCACACTCCGCACGCCACATCCTGCCCCTGGTAGCACGACCAAGTGAGCTCGAAGGGCGCGCCTAGTTCGCGGCCGCGACGAACAATCTCACTCTTCCGCATATGAATCACCGGTGTCACGATTTCCAATTGTGTCTCGGGTTTGGTTCCGGCAGCGATGACGCGATTGAACGCCGCATAGTATTCCGGGCGGCAATCGGGATAACCGGAGCTATCTTCTGCGACGGCCCCCATGAAAATGCTGCGCGCACCCAAAACCTCGCCCCAGGAGACCGCGATGGAAATGAAATGCGCGTTGCGAAAGGGAACGTAGCTCGAGGGGATATCCTGCCTCTCCAGATTGGCGAGCTCGACCGCTATCTTGGCGTCAGTCAAGCTCGACCCGCCGATTTGTTTCAGGTGATCCAGCCGGCATACCAGGCGATGCTCTGGCTGGTAAAAATCCGCCAGGGCATTGAAAGCACGGAGTTCGCGCGCCTCTGTTCGCTGGCCGTACTCTACGTGGAGCATGGCGAGACGATAATCAACATTCGCAATCGCCGTCGTCACGCAACTGTCCATGCCCCCACTGGCGAGTATGATAGCTAAAGGCTTGTCCGTCGTCAGTGGTCCTTTGTCCGTTGCTCTTTGATAATTCTCAGTCGTCAACTTGCACTACCCCGCTTACCGATTCGACATTCGCGGATGGTCATTCATAATTCAGAAATTAGAATGGTTCTTTCCCGAATCCCGTGCCCCGTGTCCCGAACCCCGCTTCCTAGACTCCATGCATGTCTGGGTCCCAAATAAACTTGTGAATCTGCAGGCCCAAACGGACGTCCAATCCGTCGCGCAGAATCCACTCGGCAAGTTGGCGCGGGTGCAACTGCCCGAAGACCGGCGAGAGGATAACCTCGTCAACCCGCGTGCGCAAATCATGCTGGAGCATGAAATCGCGGGCGTAGCGATAGTCAGTCTCGTCGACAATCACGAATTTGACCTGGTCTTTCTTTTCCAGAGCGCCCAAGTTATCAGCACAAAAAGTCCCGCCTTCGCCGCTGCCGGGACACTTGACATCGAGCACTTTAATGACCGCCCGCGGCAGACGACCGATGTAGCGCTCCCCGCTTGTTTCCACCAGCACCCGAAACTCTTCCCCGATCAGTTGCTCCGTCAGGGGATAGACATCGTCTTGAAGCAGCGGCTCACCGCCGGTCAGCTCCACCAGTTTGCCCCCCAACTGGTGAACCCGCGCCATGACTTCATCCACCGCCATCTTCTGACCACCATGAAACGCGTAAGCCGTGTCGCACCAATGGCAACGCAGGTTGCAGCCGGTCAGGCGGACGAAAACGCAGGGCAATCCCGCGAAAGTAGACTCACCTTGAATCGACTTGAAGATTTCCGTTATAACCATTCGTTTGTATGACCTGCCTCCGCAAACGCCTCCCCGCATTTTACCTTATTTCTTTGTGGCCTGTAGACAAGCGGTGCGAGGAACCGCGTCGCAAAAGGGGAATTTGAGTTCCGAAATGGGCTAAATCTCCTTCAAAAAGTCGCAATCGCATCCCAATTTTTGATATGCGTCAATTTCTTATTGTGCTGTAATTAATTGAATCTAATGCAGTTTCCTTTTAAGCCGATATTAAATAGGGAAGGGGAACAAATGATGGCCCCCAAGTTGCACCCGACTGGATAGAAGCGAGGGAGTAGGTCATGCTAAGCCACGACGAACTCGAAAAGATTCGGGAAGAGCGTGAGGTCATGGAAACTTGGCGAAGTTACTCCCGGCACGTGGTTGCTGACATGCTGGAAGCCTGCGCCATCTGTGGGTCCATCCGCGAGAAGATCCTGTTGGCCCGCTGCCGCTGGTGCGAAGACACCTACATCTGCAAGGAAGGTGTCTGCGCCCAAAAACACCAGGCGGAATTGCACCCCGCTGTGGCTTTCTGGACCTGGTAATAAAGCCGGAACCGGAAGGCAGAAGGAGTCGTGCAATCAATGAAGCGGGACCCCGATTGCTGGCTCCTGACGCCTGACTGGTAGCTTTTAAATTCTAACTCCTCATGTCGGACGATAGGTGGCTGAAGTAGTATCTGTCTCCCAAATCGTTACGGCTTGAACTTGCAGGCCCCGATTCCGGACTTGCGGTTCCAGTTCATCACAAAAATACTTGGCGATGTTTTCCGCCGATGGATTTAGCTTATCGAAAGGCGCAAGGTCATTCAGGAAGCGGTGATCCAAGCGCTCCACCAGTTCCTTGAGGGTCTTCCGCACCTCCACGAAATCCATCAACAACCCCGTTGAATCAAGCTGCTCGCCGCCCACGACCAATTGGACTTTGTAATTGTGCCCGTGAACGTTTTCACACTTACCTTTGTATCCGCGCAGGGCATGACCTGCTGCGAACGTGTACTCTACGGAAACTTCAAACATGGAGACCTCAAGAAGGAGACAGAAGCTAGAAGTTAGAAGCTAGAAGAAGCGACTCCTGGCTTCTAGCTTCTAACTCCTAACTTCTAGCTCCTCGCTTTCTCATTCTCGCATGAAGGCCTTCACGTCTTCCAGCCGATTCGTCTTGTGGTAAGGGGGGAGGCTTTCCAGGAAGACGCGCCCGTAGGGCATGCGCATCAGGCGGTGGTCCAGCATCACCAGGATGCCGCGGTCGCTTTCGCTGCGGATGAGCCTACCGAACCCTTGTTTCAGAGTGATGACCGCTTGCGGCACCTGGTAATCGGTAAAAGCGTTGCCACCCTCTTCGTTAATTTGCCGGATGCGGGCGGCCGTAACGGGATCGGAGGGCACGGCGAAGGGCAGACGGTCGATCAGCACCGCGCTCAACTGCTCGCCCTGCACATCCACGCCCTGCCAGAACGAACTGGTGCCAAAAAGCACGGCATGGGGGGTAGAGCGGAAGCGGTCCAGCAATTCCGTGCGCGGCATCGAACCTTGAATCAGCAGGGGATATCGCAGGCGGGGCCGTACGCGCTCGTAAACGTCGTGCATTTGCGCGTAGGAAGTGAAAAGCACAAAGGCGCGCCCGCGGGTGGCCTTCAGTAATTGCACGATTTCTTCCGCCGCCAGGCGCGCAAAATCCGGCTGGCGCGGGTCAGGTAAATGAATGGGGGTATATAGCAGCGACTGGTGAGCGTAATCGAAGTGGGAGTCTAGAATTCGTTCTTTGGCGTTTTGGACTCCCAGCCGGCGCTTGAGGAAATCGAACGTTCCGCCCACCGCCAGCGTCGCCGAGGTCAGGATAACGGTCTCCACCTGCTCAAACAACCGCTCGCGCAGCAGCGCGGAGACGTCGATGGGCGTGGCCTGCATGAAGACGCCGCGCCCGCGCCGTTCCCACCAATACACCATGTTGCGCTCGTGACTTTCCAGCACCACTTCAAAGGCGGCACGCAGCTCCTGGGCGCGCCTCATCAGATTATTGATCTCCTCCGGGCGATCCGGCACGCGGCTGAGTTCCGTTTGGAGGAGCATGAGCGCGTTGGCCAAGGCCGAGTAAGCCCCGCGATTGACTTCCAGAAAACTCTCGCGATTGTCAAAATTGGAGCGCCCCTCCGTGCGCGGGAAAAGCTCGAAGAACAAATCGGCGCGGCGCCGCAGTTCACCTACCGCGGCCAGAACTTCATGGCTTTTGATGCCCTTCATCCGCAACGCCGCTTCGGTGTCGCGCGCCAATTCCTCCACGCGGTAGCTGCTTACTTCCACGCCGAAGTACTGCGTGGCCACGTCCTCCATCTCATGCGCTTCATCAAAAACCAGCGCCGCATAGTCCGGCAGCAGTGCGGCGTACTCCCTTTGCCGCAGGGCGAGATCGGCGAAGAATAAGTGGTGGTTCACGATGAGCAAGTCGGACTCCGCCGCGCGCTGATGCATCCGGGTGACGAAGCATCGCTCGAACTCGCGGCACTTTTGCCCCGTGCAGGCCTCGCTGCGGGCATCCACCTTTTTCCATAACTCGCTCGCGTCCGGCAGCCAGCGCAATTCCGCGCGGTCGCCGATTTCGGTGCGTTCCTCCCACTGGCGCAGCTTCGGATACTGCTCCACCTCCTCCATGCCGTCGAGGACAGGTTGTTTCTCCATGTCGTAGAGTTTCTGCCGGCAGAGATAGTTCTGTCGCCCCTTCATCAGCGTGACGCGCATCTGCGGAAACATTTTTTTGAGAAAAGGAAGATCTTTGTAGAAGAGCTGCTCTTGGAGATTCTTGGTTCCCGTGGAGATTACCGTTCGCAAACCGCTGCGCAACAGCGGCACAAGGTACGCCAGCGTTTTGCCGGTGCCGGTGCCCGCTTCCACAATCAGGTGCTGGCGGTTTTCCAGCGCCGCCTCGACATTCTCGGCCATCTCGAGCTGCCCCGGCCGGTATTCGTAATTCGGATGGTGGCGCGCCAGCCACCCCCCGGGAGCAAAGACTTTTTCGAGGGGGAGTTTTTCCGTCGTCTTTTGGTTCGTAGAAGCCATATGATGCAATCAGCGGCCAGCGATCAGTAGCGCCGACCTTTAGGTCGGCACTGCAGTCAGCTATCATAGTTCAGAAGTCGAATGTCAAAAGTTTAAAGTTTAAAGGGTAAAGTGTAAAAGCGGAGGCAGCCATCAGAGGTCAGCAATCGCTCGAAAGCCCGCGTCATCATTTAGCCCATGGCGCCAGCCGTGGGATTATCGAGAGCGGGCTTGATTTCCCAAGCCCCAGTAGGGGCGACATCATCACGGCGGACCGTGCGGAATTCTGATGTCGCCACTACCGTGGCTCACGCACCAATCTGCGCCCCGTACGCCCACGGCTTTCGCCGTGGGCCACACGATGTCGCCCCTTCCGGGGCTCGAATCTGTGTCGTAGCCTCCTTCTTTTAGCGCCGATGCCCCTGGGGAAGAGGGTGCCCGAGGGACGAGGGCACGAGAGGGATCACTCACTCTTGCTGTCAGGCCTCCCCGAGCCTGTCACTCCGTCCCGACGACTTTCGCCAGCCACTTTTTCACGTCCAGCGCTGCGCGCCGGGGCGCGCCTTTCCACAACCAATCCATTACCGGAGCCCCGGAAAGTTGGCGGAAGATTTTGGCGCGCTGCGCTTCATCGGGTACGGTATCCTTGACCTGCTTGCGAGCTTCGCGCAGAAATCGCAGGTAGGTCTGATATTCGCGTCCCAGGGTGAGTTGAAGCTGGCGTCGCAGCCGGCGGGCCAGCGCCGGGCTGGCGCCAGAGGTTGAAATGGCGACCAGCAAGTCACCTTGCGCAAATGAGGCGGGCACAATGAAATCGGATTCCCGCGGATCATCGGCGGCGTTCACCAGTGCCCCGACCTTTTCCGCATGCTTTTGGACTGCCCTCTGCGTCTCAGGGCTGTCGGTCGAGGCGAATACCAGCACGGGTCGAACTCCGCGCGGCGTTTTGACCCGTGTCGGCGCCGGTCCTTCCAGATCGGCGGGGCGGTAAGCGCGCGAGGTGAGGTCGATCTTCTTGCGCGCGGCCAGCAGCGCCAAGCGTGGCGTCACCGCCGGGCTGATCACGTGTACGCTGGCGCCCGCGCGCAGAAGCGCTTTCACCTTGCGCTCCGCCACGCGCCCCCCTCCCACCACGGCGCAGCGCCGCCCTCGCAGGTCCAGAAAGATGGGATAATAGCGCATCAGCTTGACACATCCCTGGCACGAAGCCTAAGTTAGTTCGTCGAACCACACTGTTTACGCGCCGGCGTGAGGAGCACGACCGACAGGATATCATACCGGTGATTGCTGATTGATGATTGCCGATTGGCGATTGGTGATTGCTGATTCGTGATTGGTGATTGCCGGATGCTGACCGCTGACCGCAGTTTTACACTTTAGAGGTTAAACTTTAAACCTTTAACTTTCGACTTCTTTCTCCATGCCCCAACTACCTCGCATCGTGATTCTCGGCCGGCCCAACGTGGGCAAGTCCACGTTATTCAATCGCCTTTGCAAACAGCGCCGGGCGCTGGTGGGCAACGAACCCGGCATGACCCGCGATCGTCTGTACGCTCGCGCCGAGTGGCTGGGCAAACCTTTCGAAGTCATCGACACGGGGGGCATTATCCCCTCGGACAAGGAACTGATCCCCATCGAGATTTACCGCCAGGCGCAGGTGGCGATTGAGGAGGCTGCGCACCTGGTTCTCGTCGTGGACGGCCGCGAAGGCGTCGTGCCGCTGGATGAGGAGTTGGCGCAACTCCTGCGCCGCACCGGAAAACCCCTGACTGTGGCGGTGAACAAGGTTGACGCGGAACAGCACCAGCCGCTGGCGGGAGAATTTCATCGCCTGGGGATCAAAGATATCTTTCCAATTTCCGCCGAGCACGGCCTGGGGCTGGATGATCTGCTCGACCACGTGACGGCGGGATTTCCGAAGGAACCCATGACGGGGGATGACCAACCCCCGCCGGAGAGCACAGATTCATCAATTCCCGAGGGAATGCCGGCGGCTGAGGAAGCAAGCTCATCACTCGTCACTCGTCACTCATCACTTCCCCAGCCTGTTCACTCGATCACCCGATCTTCCGATCACCCGATCATCGGCTCCCCCGATCACCCAATTCATGTCGCTATCATCGGCCGGCCCAACGTGGGAAAGTCCACCTTGCTCAACCGGCTCCTCAACGAAGAGCGCTCCATTGTCTCGGCCGTACCGGGGACGACGCGCGACGCCGTGGACGCGGAATTGGAGCGCGACGGCCTCTACTTTCGCTTTGTGGATACGGCGGGTATCCGTCGCAAAGGCAAAACCAAATTATTGGCGGAAAAGCTCAGCGTCATCCAGGCGCGCAAGCACCTGGAGAGCGCCGATGTGGCGCTGCTGATTCTGGACGCCCAGGAAGGCGTCAATGCGCTTGACACTCATATCGGCGGATACGCCCATGAAAGCCGGCGCTCCGTCATCATCGTGGTGAACAAGTGGGACGCCATTCGCAAGGGCCCCACCACCACCCAGGATTTCACCGAGGAAATTCGGGATCGGATGAAGTACCTCGATTACGCGCCCATCGTTTTTGTTTCCGCGCTGCGCGGGCAGCGGTTGGGGAATTTGTTGCAGGTCATCGCGCAAGTCGCCCAAGCCCGCCAGCTTCGCGTCAGCACTTCAGAGATGAACCGGTTTCTGGCGGAGGTGGATTTCGAGCGTGCTTCATCCCCGGCGGGTAAGCCCACCCGGCTTTATTATTTGACCCAAGCGGGAGTAGCACCACCCGTCTTCATCGCCTTCACCAATCGCTCCGGCAAACTGCATTTTTCCTTCGAGCGCTTTCTCGAAAACCGCATCCGGGAGAAATTCGGCTTCACCGGCACACCCATTGTGATCAAGTCTAAAGCACGGCGATAATTCCTCCCAGGCCGTGGCGGGGGACAGCTTATTTCCGAGGGCAAATGTTTATCGCTCAGTAAGCACCCGTCTTCTTGACTTGCTTTCGCCCCGCCCGAGGGGATGGTATACTCCGTCTGTCATACCGCAAGCGAATAGGGGGCCGGTAGGATCATGTCGGGACTGGTAATCTGGTTCCAGAAGGAGGTCAGGCCCTATGTCATGGGAAATGGGAGCAGTCCGCGTCATATTTGTAATCATCATTACCGTGGCCGCAATACATCTTCATCCTTTTGGCTTGTCGGGGATCAGGTCTGCAATTTTAGGGTTAGCCCTGGGGATTTTCTTCATTTTCTTTGAAGTACGCCTGGAAAAAGCGAGTCTGAAGCGCTTGATGGGTGCGGCTTTCGGTTCCATCCTGGGCATCCTCGGCGCGCTCATGATCAGCCATCTGCTGAGTCTGACGGCGATCGACAGAGCGGCGAACTCATTTTTTCAGGTGACCTTGCTACTGTTGATGGCCTACGTGGGGTTGGTGCTGGGCGCCAATAAAGGTGACTTGCTCAATCTCGGCGCGCTCGGCGGACTTTTTACCACGGAAAAGACGCCTCGCAGGAATTACAAAGTGCTCGACACGAGCGTCATTATCGACGGCCGCATCGCTGACGTTTGCGAAACGAGCTTTATTGACGGAACGCTGATCGTCCCCCAGTTCGTGCTGCGCGAACTCCAGTTGGTGGCTGACTCTTCCGATCCCCTGAAACGCAATCGTGGGCGGAGGGGATTGGACATCCTTCAGCGCATGCAGAAGATGAGCAACATCACGGTGCAGATTGTGGAAGAAGATTTCCCCCAGCTTCGGGAAGTCGATCTGAAACTTATCGAGTTAGCGCGGGCCTACGAAGGGAAAATCGTCACCAACGATTTCAACCTCAACAAAGTTGCCCAACTCCAGGGCGTTCCGGTGCTCAACATCAACGAACTGGCCAACGCGCTGAAGCCCGTCGTCCTGCCCGGTGAAATAATGCGGGTGTTTATTCTAAAGGAAGGCAAGGAATACAACCAAGGCGTCGCATACTTGGATGACGGCACCATGGTGGTGGTAGACAACGCCAAGAAAATGATTTCCAAGACCATCGATATTTCCGTGACGAGCGTTTTGCAGACCACGGCCGGTAAAATGATCTTTGGCAAGTACGATGAACGGAGAGCCCTGGTCGAGGCGGTTCACCAGTAAATGAGGATTCTGAATGCAAGAAAGGCGACGGAGCCCCGGCGTGCTCCGTCGCCTTTCTTTTCCTGCCCGCGCCCCGCGGTCGTGGTCAGTTGCGCGGGGATGGACCGGGGACCCAGCAAGCGTGGCGCATGACCACGGAGACGGCATGAGCGTTTTAGCCATCATTCCGGCGGCGGGTACAGGCATAAGGATGGGCGGAGCTACGCCCAAACAGTTTCTCTCCCTCGAGGGCGTGCCTATTTTCGTTCACACCCTGAGAAAGTTCGCTGCTTCCGAAGCCATCGACGAGATTTTCTTGGGGGTGCGGCCGGAAGATATGGATCGGGCCTCCAAGGAGATTGCCCCTGAGCGTTTTGCCAAAAACGTGCGGCTGGTGGCAGGTGGTGCGTCGCGGCAAGAAACCGTGGCCCGGTGCCTGGATCAGGCCCCGCCGGAAACGGGTATTGTGGTGGTCCATGATGCGGTACGCCCCTTCATTGAACTCGCCATGATTCGCCAAGTTGTCGATGTCGCGCGCAAGGACGGGGCGGCTATTCTGGGCATTCCCAGCGTGGATACAGTGAAAAAAGTGGAGCGGCAAACCATTATGGGGACCATTCCGCGCGAGCGCATTGTCCTGGCCCAGACACCGCAAGCCTTTCGCTTCACTATTCTGCGCCAAGCCTTTGACCGCGCCTTGGCGGAGGGTTACTACGGCACCGACGAGTCCAGCCTGGTGGAACACGAAGGCCGCGACGTGACGGTCCTGATGGGATCGGACCGGAACATCAAAATCACTAAACCCTCGGATCTGCCCCTGGCCCGCCTCTACATCGCTCAAGAGCGCGAACACGTCCGGGATGAGGCCTGATTTAGGGAACATGAATCCTTCACGTAGCACGCGGAAACGTAGTGGCAAGTGCGTTTTGTCCATGCGAACGGCCCAGATGGCAGCGCCGCCACCGATAGCAACAGGTTTACCCTTGGTGTTTCGAGTGGGGATCGGCAACGATCTCCACCGGCTGGCCGATGGGCGCAAGCTGATTCTGGGCGGGGTGCGCATTCCCTTTGACAAAGGCCCGGTGGGCCATTCCGATGGCGACGTGCTGGCCCACGCCATCTGCGACGCATTGCTGGGCGCGGCGCGTCTCGGTGACATCGGACGCCACTTCCCCAACGCCTCTCCCCAGTGGAAAAACGCCTCCAGCTTACTTTTCCTGCGCCACGTCCGCCAATTGCTCGACGCCGCCGGGTATAGCATTGTCAACATCGACGCAACGGTGGGTCTGGAGCGGCCCAAGCTGGCGCCACACATCCCCTCCATGGAAAAGAAAGTGGCGGCGGCGCTGGCCCTCAAGCCTGGCCAAGTGAGCGTGAAAGCCAAATCCGGTGAGGGCTTGGACGCCGTCGGCCGCAGCGAGGCTATTCGCGCTGACGCTGTGGCGCTGATTCAGGCCTGCCCCTAACGCAGATTCCGCAGCGCTTGAACCCAAATGCTTTTAATGGGATACTGTGTCGGTACAGAGGAAGTAAAAATGCATTTACACTTAAACCCAATCGCCGAAAGCGGCATCATACGAATAGGCTTATCCGGCGGTTCCGGTGAACCCGCCCACTGCATTTCGTAACAGAGGAGAACGTATGGCAGACAAAGACCCTAACCCCGGCCACTCGATGTTTGGCCTGAACGATGATACTTCCAAGCGACGCGCGACTGGTCCAGAGGAGACGCCGGCGTCGCCTCAACCACAATCCGCAGCCCCCCAGTATGTTTTAGCCCCTCAATCGGTTCCCACCACGGGAGGCGGGAAACTGCTGCCTTGGCTGGTGGCGGCGCTGGGCGCCCTGGCCATTGCCAACCTGGTGTTGGTGCTCCTGGCGCGCTCCCAATTTAACGACTACGCCACGAAACAGGCTGACGCGATGAATCTGCTGACCCGGCGCATGGACTCCAGCGACGAGCGCTACGCGGCACTCCGCGGGCAATTCCAGGTTACCACGGAGAAGCTCGGCCTGACGGAACAGGAACTGGCCCGCGCGCACGCCCTGGCCGCGGAAGTCCAAAAGCAACAGCAGGCCGCGGTGACCCAGTTGAACCAAGCTATCGCCCAGAAGGCTAGCGCCGATGAAGTGAACAAGCTTCAGGCTGACTCCAACGCCAAGATCGGCGGCCTGAGCACGGATTTGGCGGGAACCAAGCAGGATCTGGCCAACACCAAGTCTGAGTTTACCAACGCCCTGACCGGCACCAAGGGTGAGTTGAAGGGCGACATCGCCCGCACTCACGACGAACTGGTGGCCCTGGCGCACAAGAGCGATCGCGACTATTTTGAGTTTACTTTGCCCCGCAAAAAGGCTCAGCAGAAGCTTGGAACGGTGACCGTGGAATTGGAAAGGACCGACCCGAAGAGAAACGTCTTCAGCGTTTTTCTCTATTTTGACGATAAGAAGACCGAGCGCAGCAACAAGGCCATGAATGAACCCCTGTTCTTCTACGTGCAGGGGGCGTCGAGCGCCCTGGAGATGGTGGTCAATAAACTGGGCAAGGATTCCGTGTCTGGCTATATGAGCACGCCAAAAGGATTCTTCCCCAACACCACGAACGTGCTAGGTCAGCGGCCGGGGGCCTAGACACAAGTGCGGTGACGACACACAGCCGCCTCAAACGAAGACTTAGGGCGCCCGCCTATCGAGGGGTGCCCTTGCTTTTTGTGGGGGCGCCTCTTCTTCCCTTCCGAGTCAGGAGGGGTTACGCGCAAGAGGGTGGAGATTATTTGCTGCCGTTGCTGTTCGCGTAATGGCTGAGCACCTGCGCCAATTCCTGCTCCGACCGCAGCCCGACCAACTTCTCCACCACGTTGCCGTTCTGCAATAAAACCAGAGTGGGAATGGAGCGGACCGCGAACTTGTTGGCGATATCAGGCAGTTCGTCCACGTTGACCTTCGCGAAAGTAACTTGATCGCCGTACTTCTCTGCCAACCGGTCAAACGTCGGGGCGAGCATTTTGCAGGGTCCGCACCAGTCCGCCCAGAAATCCAAAAATACCGGCTTGGCGCTCGTCTCGATCCCCTGCCAATCGGCGGGTTGAACATGTAGAACCTTTTCCATAATCTTCTCCTTTTACCTCCCGCAAGTTTAGATGCAAGCCAAAATAAATCGATACGGGAGATCTTGGCTCTTGGGAGACCTTCCACACGATGAGACGCTGTGCAGAGCCTGGGGATTTCCCGTACAATGACTCCTGTTACTTCGAGCAGATTAGCATGAAACGGAGGGAACAGAGTGGCGGCCAAGTGGTTGTTGAAATCTGACCCCGAGCACTACTCCTTTTCCGACCTCGTGAGCGATGGCAAAACCGTCTGGGACGGAATCTCCAATAACCTGGCGCTGAAGCATCTGCGCAATGTGCGTCGAGGGGACCTCGTCCTGGTTTATCACACCGGCGATGAGCGTGCGGTAGTGGGTCTGGCGGAAGCCCTCAGTGACCCTTATCCTGACCCCCAACAGAAAGACGCGCGCCTAGTTGTGATCGATCTGCGGGCCAAGGAGAAACTCGGTTGGCCGTTGACCCTTGACGAAATCAAGAAATCCAGTGCCCTCAAGAATTTCGAGCTGGTGCGGCTGCCGCGCCTTTCCGTGATGCCCGTAACTGACACCCAGTGGAACACCCTCCTGGCGATGGCGGCGAAAAAATCCTCATGAGGGGGCGGCACAATCCGCCCATGCCTCACGGGAATTGTGAGGGGACGTGCAAACAGCAGGAAAGAACCCTCCCATGCCCAAAGCGGCTCGTGAACTCGCCCAACTCCAGCGGCAGGTGATCGCCTGCACTCGCTGCGCGAACCTCATCGCTTACTGCCGCCAAGTGGCCAAAGAAAAGCGCCGCATGTATCGCGATTGCGAATACTGGGGAAGGCCTGTGCCGAGCTTCGGCGACCCCCGCGCCGAACTCCTGATCCTCGGCTTGGCGCCCGGAGCTCACGGCGCCAATCGCACCGGGCGTATGTTCACGGGTGACCGCTCGGGCGATTTCCTCTATCGCGGCCTCTGTGAAGCGGGATTCGCGAATCAGCCCACCTCGCGGGATCGGAGCGACGGGCTGGAACTCCGCAACTGTTACATCACCGCACCGCTCCGGTGTGCGCCGCCCAAGAATAGGCCAAGCCCGCAAGAATTGCGCAAATGCCAGCCGTACCTGGAGAGGGAATTAGAAATATTGCCGCGCGTGCGCGCCGTCCTGGCGCTGGGGCGCATCGCGTTTGATTGTTACCTGCGCGTACTCGCTGAGCGGGAGGACTTCCCGCGCCGGTCGACCTTGGCCTTTTCCCACGGGGCAAGCCTCACGCTGCCCGCAGGCCTGCCCCGCCTGTTCTGCTCTTACCACCCCAGCCAGCAAAACACTCAGACCGGCCGCCTGACCCAGCAAATGTTTCAGCAGGTGCTGCGCGACATATGCGATTTTCTTGGTTCATGAATCCCCGCAGCAAGCATCCGTCGAGGCCGCTTTTGAGCGTCCGCACCAGCCCGCGCTCGAGCCCCACAGGGGCGACTCACCTCGGCTTGACCCCCTCTTAGGGGCTCAAAAGCGGGCGGGCAGCCGGGCTGGTCGATCTTTATGGCGAGCGCCTTCTTCCCGCAGGCTATGCCTTCGCCATCAAGGGAAGAACCCACAGTCAGAACTGGTCGCCGCGGCGACCCTATATCTACCTGCTATCACCCGGGGATGGTTCGATGCTGAGGGAAGGCATATTGTGGCTGGGGGGGTTCCACTTCACAATTTTCAGGTCGAGGACGAAGATGCTGTACAGCACCGGAACAAGTAACAAAGTGATGAACGTCGCCACCGCCAGCCCGCCGATTTGCGCGTAGCAGAGCGGTTGCCATAGAGGGCCGCCGTGCAGCGCGAGGGGAAACAGCGCCAGGATTGTGGCACCCACGGTGATCATCACCGGGCGCAGCCGTTGGATGCCGGCGTCACGCAGCGCCACCTCCAAGGGTTCACCCTTTTCGTGCATTTCCTCGATGAAGTCAAATAGCACGATCACATGGCTGATGATGACGCCTACCAGGCTGATAATCCCCAGAAAAGCCATGAACCCGAAGGGCACGCGCATGAGGAAGAGTGAAACCAGGGCTCCCACGGCGCCGTAGGGTGCGGCAGCAAAAACCAGGACCGGCTTGATGGCGTTGTCGAACTGAATCAGCAGGGCCATGTAAATGCCAAAGATCATTACCATCATGACCACCATCAGGTTGGCAAAGCCTTGCGTCTGCTTGGCCTTTTCTCCGCCGATTTGCATCTTGTAGCCCGCCGGCAGGGTTTTCTGAAACTCCATCAAGGCGGGATACACGGGGTTCAATGCTTCCGAATTCAGGCGTCCGGGCACAGGAAACGCCGCAACCGACATCGTGCGGAAATGTTCCCGCCGGTTGATGCGCTGGGTCTCTAGAGTGTGCTTAATCGATGAAATCTCGAGCAGCGGTATTGAGACCCCAGGTTGGGCGGAGGAGTAGACGTAAAGGTTCTGGATATCCGAGAGTTGCGACCGCTCCCCCATGCGCAACCTGGCCACTACGGGAATCTGTTTGTCGCCTTCACGAAAGGCCGTCAGCGTAGAGCCGCTCATCGCCGCCGTGGAAGAGTTGGCCACGTCCAGGTTGGTCACGCCCGCCAGGTTGGCGCGGTCCGGGTCGATTTCCAGCTTCACGCCGGAGCTTTCCACATCCCAATCCGTGCGCACACGAGTCGCAAAGGGCGAGGAGCGCAGAATCGTCTCCACCTGATTGGCAAGGCCCCGCAGGGTGCGAATATCGCGAACCTCGTCGGTGGCCGTCACGTCCTCCTGCCCGGAGAGCAGGACCTGCACGGGCATGTCGACCGGATTGGTCTGGAGTTGGCGGGCGTCAATGCGGGCGCCCGGGATTTGCCGGGAGAGGGCCGTCTGCATCGTGCCAACCAGGGGCGGCGTATCGTCTTTGTCAGTCACTTCGATAATCGCCTGGGCGTAATTGCGTTGCTGTTGCTGGGGGCTTACGGACATCCAGAAGCGGGGCCCCCCGCCGCCCACGAAGGAGGTGATCGATTTCAGGATCTGGCGCGGCTTGCCATCCTTGCCGGGATGATCGCGGCCGTACTGCTCGCACACCTGGCGAATCACCTGCTCGGCCGCTTGCGTCGTCTGGTTGGTGGCCGTGAAGGAAGCGTCATTGGGGAGCCAGATATCGAGGTACGACCAGTATTGGACATCGTCAGGGAAGAACGACGACTTCAATTCCAGGCTGATGAAGCCGCCCAACGCCAGGAACAGCAGCGAGGCGGCGAAAACCGGCCAGCGATGCCGGATGGCGGAGCCCGCGAGCCGATAGTAAAACCCCGTGAATCCGCGCTCCCGGCGCTCTTCGATGGTCGCTTCCGGCTTCTTGCTGGGACGCAGGAAGTAGTATCCCAACAGAGGAATAAATGTCATCGAGACCAGCCGCGAGCACACCAGGGCGCTGGCCATCACGATGGGCAGGCTGTAAAGAAAATACCCCGTGTTCCCGGTAAGCAAGAGAAAAGGCAGGTAGGCGATGATGTTGGTGATGGTGGCATAGAGGATGGCCTTGGCCAGCTTGCTTGGTCCCAGCCAGGCGGCAATCAGTGGCGGATGGCCCGCCGCCATCTCGTTCTTAATGGCGTCACCGGCAACAACCGGGTCGTCGACCAGCAGGCCCAGAGCGATGATCAGGGTGGCAACCGATACCTGCTGGAGGTCGATTCCCAGCATGTAAATCACTCCGAAGTTCATCGCCAGGGTAATGGGGATGGCGAGGGCCATCAGCAAGGCCGAGCGCCATTCCCAGAAGCCAATCAATGACACCAGAATTACGAGCACGATCGCCTCGTAGAGGGCATCCATGAACAGGTCCAGGTTCTCGCGCACCTGGCGAGGCTGATCGGAAGTTCGCGCCATAATCAAATCGCGGGGCAGGATCTTGCGCAGTTCATCGAGTTTCTGGTCAATATTCTGCCCAAAGGCCTGAATCTGCTCGCCCGACTTCATGAAGATAGCCAGGGTAATGGCGCGGCTGCGATGCCACTGGCCCGTGGGATCCTGCCACGTGTAATAGTTCAGATAAGTGGCGGGGCTCTGGTAGGCACGGCTGATGTCAACCATGTCGCGCAGATAAACCGGGCTCCCGGCCGCGGACGCTCCCACAATCACATCACCGATCGCCTTCACACTGTCGAATTGGCCGGAGGGATCGATGATCAGGTTCTTCTGGCCGAGATCCAGTTGGCCGCCGGGGAGCGCAATGTTGCGGGCGTATAGGAGATTTTTCAGATCAGTGGGCTGAACGCCATAAGACGCCAGGCGCTCCTGCGAGTAATCGAGGTAAATCGCCTGGTTCAAGACCCCCGCCCGCTGCGACTTGGAAGCCTGCGATATGCCCAATAGGGTGCGGCTGATGAGGTCCGTGAAGTCGTCCAATTCACGGTAGCTGTACTTTTCCCCGGCCGCGGCCGCGAGCTTGGATTGAGCGTCCTCGGGATTGCGAATGATTACCGGTTCCCAGGCGTCTGGGTGGATGTTCGACTGCGTAACATGCTGCCGCAAGTATCCGTAGCCAAACGCCAGCAACTTGTCGTCGTCGTAATTCGTCGCCGCGTCGAGTCCGATAAAGCCCGATCCTTCAAACAAGCGGACGTCGCGGATGATGCGGTCACCTTCGGCGAGGCGAGCGAAGAGATGGAATTCGCGGCGCACGGCATCCACGGACACCGATTGCGGGAAACAGTAGACCATGGCGGCCCGCGGCTCCGCGCCATGGTCGCGGGGACGCGTGGAGCGGATAGCGCGCTCCACGTCATGGGCGCGGAGCGCGATTTCCAACTCGTCGGCGGGCGGACTTGCCACCGTCAACATCAGCGCGGCGGTGTCGCCAAAATCACTTTGAAACAGAATGGGCCCTGCGCCCTGCGGCAGCCGGGCGTTCAGGCCGGAAAGCTTCAGGTTGATGTCGCTGAACTGCGTCTTGGTGTTGGCATCGGAAACATTTTCCGCCAAATTCACCGTTACGATGGAGAGTCCGGGCAGGCTGGTGGACGTGATGCCGATGTCGGAGGCGGTGCCCGGGTGGATGTTCTTGTTCTGGGCGATGGTTTCTTCCATCGGCCGGGTGACGAGTTGCTCCACCTGCTGGGCATTCACCCCGGGCCACGCGCACATCGCCACCGCCACCCGTACGGGAATATCCGGGTCTTTCCGCTTCGCCATGTGGGTGTAACCAAACCATCCCCAAACGAATACAGCCGCCAGGGCCACCACCGAAATCTGCCGGTGCTCCGTAAAGAAGCGCGCTGTGTTGTGGGTAGTGGCGATGATCTCGGTATCGGTTTTATGCGCCATTGCTCAGTTCCATCTGACGTAGGCGTCTCGCCCGCTGTGTTGTAACGCTGACCTTCAGGTCAGCACGGTGGGAAAACAGCAAACCTGCCGACCTGAAGGTCGGCGCTACATCGTACTTCAGGACGTGCCGACCTAAACGTTGGGGCTGCGTTCTGCTTACTGCCTACTGCTTCGTGCCTACTGCGCTACGGCACCACCTGGACCTGTTCCCCATCTCGGGTGATGGTGGCACCGACGCTGATCACATGCTCTCCCACGCTCAGGCCCTGGGTTACGCTGATCTGGTTACCGTAAGCTTCACCCACTTGAATATCGCGCGAGCGCGCCACGGATTTCCCCTCTTCATTTTCCACGACGAAGGCAGCGAATTTGCCGGGGTCACGAATCGAGCGGACCACCGCACTCAAAGGAATCACGGCCACCGGGGTCACCAGCTCCGATCCACCCGTTTTAAGCGTGGCGACCATGCCGGCCCGGAGCACTCCATGGGGATTGGGAATGGTGACTTCCACGGAAAACACCCGGCTCTTGGGATCGGCAGCCGGGGAGATTGCGGTGATGCGGCCTTGAAACTCCCCCGGGAGAGACTCGGTGGATAGGGTCTGGGTAGCGCCCAAATGCACATTCTTGATCGCGACGTCCGGCACCCCGAAAACCGCTTTCACCAAGTGCAGGTCCGCCAAAGTGAATCCGGGGCTGGAGGGGCCGACAAGGCTGCCCACTTCCACATTGCGGCTGAGCACCCATGCGCTGAGGGGAGCGCGGACGGCGCAATCCTCAAGGGCCAGTTGCGTCTGGGCAAGCTGTGCCTGGGCGCTCGCCACCAAGGCCACACTCGAGTCGTATTTCGCTTTCGCGGCGTCAAAATCCGGCTTCGTCAGGCTCTGCGACGCATAAAGGGCGGTTGCCCGGTCATAGTTCAGCTTGGCGTCCTCGAGCCCCGCTTGGGCCTGGGCCAGTTGCCCTTTCGCGGCGCTCGTCTGGTTCTCATAGTCGCGGGTCCGAACTTGCGCCAGCACCACTTCCCGCTCCACCCAATCACCCTCTTGGACGTCCCTCATGCGGCCATCTGCGCCCTTCACTTGCAGAATGCTCTGGACATACCCGCCGGACTTGAATCCCAAGGCCACTTGCGAATACGCCTGGATATTCGCCGAGTAAGTTACGCCCGCGCTACCCTGATAGGTGCCGACCGCAGCGACCTGCACGGGAGTGGGAGGCTGTTGAGAGGTCTCTTTGTGCCCGCACCCGGCGGTGAAGCCGATCATACCCAAGAGTGCTGCCGCAACCGCCATGGTGCTTGCCCGCCCCGTCGTCGATTCCATTTCTTATTCCTCACCCAAAGCCTTCTCCAGGTCAGCCTTGGCCGTCCAGAAGGAAAGCAGCGCCTCCCGGTACTGAGCATTGGCAGTTGCCACGGCAGCTTCCTGTTGCAGAGTGTCCTTCAGCAAGGCGGCATTCTGCCGGTATTGATTCATGACCACCCGCAGCTTCTCTTCCTCGGTTTGCCGCGCCAACTGGTCAACCTCGACGAGAGAGCGTGATTCCGTGAGCTTGCGAAAACGCACACCCACTTCCACCAGAATCTGTTGCTCCACTTCGCGTTGCGAAAGATCCGCCTGCTTGACGGTCAGGGTCTTTTCGGCGAGTTCCTTCTTCTTGCGCCCCCAGTCCCAAATATCCCAATTAAGCATAAACCCAACCGACATGATGTTTTTGGGTACAAAGTTGACATTGAAGGGCGACAGGTAGTTGAACGAAAGGCTGACGTCAGGAATGTATTGAGCCCTCTGGGCGCGTTCGTCAAGTTGGGCCTGCTTCATTTTCAAGCCCGCTTCCCGGACTTCCGGCCGCTGGTCCAGCGCCCGGCGGCGAGCCTCTGCCAGGTTCATTTCGTAGGTCGCCAGCTCGGGAATCGCCTGGACGCCAAACTCCGTGGTCAGATCGCGTCCCAATACTTCATTCAAGTCTTCCTGCTGGCTTTCGAGCCCATCCTGAAGCTTCACGACATCGTACTTGGCCTTGGCGAGCTGCGTTTTCACATTAAGGGCGTCCGCCTTGAGCACCACCTCTTGCGCCAGGTAACGGTCGGTCAACTGGCCAAATTCCGTGTAGAACGCGACGACCTGATTCGCGGCCTCCAGCGCACTCTGCGTTTGCAGAATGGAGTAGTAATCCTGCTTAACCTGATCCGCCACCGTTTGGCGTTGCTGCCGCAAGGCCTCGCGGGCCAGCTCCACGTTCACTTCCCCCACCTGAATTCCCAGGCCGATTCGATGAAGCTGCGAGAGAGGCTGCGTGGCGGTCTGAAAAACGTAAGTCGTAGGGTGGATAGGTGTGCTGATGTCCGTACTGTGCGCGGGAATAGGTCCGATCCCGGGGAAGGTTCCAAACTCGCCCGCGGGAAACTGGAAATTGATGGGCGTGAGCAGTTCCGACTCGAGCAAGTACAAATTGAATTGCGGCAGCCGTTCGGTGCGCGTGGCAGCCACCGCATCCTCCGCTTTTTCAACCTCCAAGACGATTCGTTTCAATTGGCGGTTGTTGGCCATCGCCAGCGAAACCGCTGCATCAAGGCTCAGTTGATTGGCCGGGGAAGTTGAGTCTTGTTGCGCCAAGGCGGGGAGAGTGATGACGACCACAAGAAATAGCGAATACCTCCGGAGGAGGGTATGCATCAACCTCGATCTCCCTTTCCGCCCTGGGTCTCTTGGGTTCGAGCCGTTATTTCCATAATCCCGTTTCCGGCGACCCAAGAAGATACTCCTGACCCCCGCACAATGCAAATCTGAGAGCGGCCACGGTGTCGCCATGGCGACCTCTCGTGATCATGGGCTTTACCGTCGATAATGAACTCACGGTCAATTCTAATCGCAACTTGCCCGTGTTTACTTCTGAGGTTCGAGTAGACCGCGAGGCCGAACGGTCGCCGCGGGGATCCCTACCCGGCGCCGCCCCCGAGCCTGGCCGCTGAAAACAGTGACGAGTAACCAGTGACCTGTGACAAGCAGCAAAGTACCAAAGAGGGCTGCAACCATTTGGTATTTGTTTACCGCAAGACCCCACCCGCCCGCCCCGCGCTTCAAAGCGATCAAGCCGAGTTCCCAAGGCTTGCCCTCATAGGCTTTGGCTTGTTACCCCCCATGTAAAACATCGCAGTCTTGCCTGCCCTGAGCTTTCCACTCGATCGTCCGCTGGCGCTTATGGGGCAACCCAACTGCGAAGGGTGGGTTTTTCGCGCCCTGCAAGGGGACAAGATGGTCGCTGGGCGTTGCCCCCGGCAGGTGGATCTATCGCGATACGTGTCATTGCGAACCCCTTTGCGAATTGTTAGGATATCGCTCTCGCCAACGGCCGGGCCTTGCTCCGGGTTGGGGGCGGCAAACTCCGTCATAAGGACTTCACGATGAGCCTGTTCAAAGTCCTCTCTGGCGCTTTACTCCTTACCCTTTCACTGGGCTTTGCTACGCCCGTAAACGATGAAACCGTCCACGGCATCAACCCGGCGTATATGGATACGAAGGTCTCTGCTTGTGTGAACTTCAATCAATACGCCAACGGCGGGTGGATGGCCTCACACCCGATTCCGCCGGATTATCCGAGCTATGGAACGTTCCGCGAGCTGAGGGATCGAAGCGAGGAAGCCCTCCACCAGATTCTGGAGGCCGCCGCCAGCCGGACGAATGCCACCACGGGAAGCGATGAGCAGAAGATTGGCGACTTCTACGCGAGTTGCATGGACACCACGCAAGTCGAGAGGGAAGGCGCCAAGCCGCTCCAGCCGGAGTTTGACCGCATCGGTCAAATCCACGACTTGGCCAGCCTGCGGGCGGAGGTTTCCCGCTTGCAAGGATTCGGAGTGAGCGCCCTGTTCCGCTTCTCCGAGCAGCAGGACCACAAAGACAGTACGCAGGTGACCGCCAGCGCCTCCCAGGGTGGAATGGGATTGCCGGAGCGCGACTACTACTTTAAAGACGATGAGAAATCCAAACAGATTCGGGACGCCTACGTGAAACACATCGCCAGCATGCTGGCGCTCGCGGGT
>Ga0326728_10004992_pt1 | contig 38264 bp, 38 predicted proteins | sample MB3enrmetagenome_FD_207602 | JGI IMG/M metagenome (GOLD analysis project Ga0326728, IMG submission 207602) | Lab enriched peat soil microbial communities from McLean, Ithaca, NY, United States - MB31MN | ecosystem: Environmental > Terrestrial > Soil > Wetlands > Peat | place: USA: New York... | reverse complement strand
GCGAACTGCTCCAATCCCTGCGCGCGCGCAGCATCAACCACAAATTCCACTACGATTCCTATAAACAGGCGCAAAAATGGCTCGCCCTGCACGAGGCTTATTCGCCCTCGCGCACCGATCCCGGCTGCGTGGCGAGTTACGACAGCGCCTTCGCCGCCGCGGCCGGGCGGGCGCGGGCGGCGGAGGTCCACGTCATCGGATTGGGCTGCGGCGGCGGGCAGAAGGACGCCCGCTTGCTCCGCCTGCTGGCCGGGCAGGGAAAGAAAGTTTCCTACCGGCCGTGCGATGTCAGCCTGGGGCTGGCGCTGACGGCCCGCCAGACGGCCCGCGAGGCTGTCGGAGATCTGCCGTGCAACCCGCTGATTTGCGATTTGGCCTTGGCCGATGATCTGGATGAGGTTTTCGGCCTGCCCGGCGACGCCCGCGCCGCGCGCTTGATCACCTTTTTCGGCATGATCCCCAATTTCGAGCCGGAACTGATTTTGCCGCGCCTGGCCGGCTTGGTGCGCGGCGGTGATTGGCTGCTCTTGAGCGCCAATCTTGCGCCCGGCCCCGATTACGCCGCCGGCGCACAACGCATCCTCCCCGGCTACGACAACCCGCTCACCCGCGACTGGCTGACGGCGTTCTTGTTCGACCTGGGGTTCGCCCCCGAAGATGGCGAAATGCGGTTTGCCATCGAGGAATCCGCGGCCGGCTTCAAAAGGGTGGCCGCTGATTTCTATTTGACACGATGCCGGGCGCTGACCGTTTATGGCGAACCCTTTGCCTTTGGAGCGGGGGATGTGATCCGCCTGTTCTTTTCCTATCGCTACACGCCGGACCGAATCCGCGCCCTGCTCAAGCTTCACCAACTCGAAACGCGCGGGCAATGGGTCGCCCCCTCCGGGGAAGAGGGCGTCTTTCTTTGTCAGCGGGCCTGAACCTTATGGTCCTCTTGAAAAACTTTCAGGGTGTCAAGCACGGCCTTGACGCGCGGGACCTCGTGCGTTCGGAAAAGATCGGTCTTCCCCAGCGCCGCCAGCACGGCAAAAAACGGTTCCGCGCTCCGCACCTCCTCCCCGAAATACTCAAAGGCGTGGGGCAGCGCGTGACACACCGGAAATCCCAGCGCCCGCAAACGGAAGGTGTTCAAAAAAACCGACATCTGGTGCCGCACCCGCGCCGCGCCATCCTGCAGGTTCCGGTAATAAAATCCCAGGCCCGGGTCAAGCACAATTTTCTCCACGCCGTTCCTGACGGCCAATTCCGCGAGGCGCGAAAAATAGCCGGGCATGGCGGCGGCCGGGTCCGCGCTGAAGGCAAAATCCCCCACCGCGCGCACATGGCGTCCCTGTACATAACAAATAATCACGGCGGCGGAATGCCGCGCCGCCATGCGGAAAACTTCCCCCGCTTTTTCCGTGCCGGTGAGATTGAGCACCCGCGCGCCGGCCTCCAGGCAGGCGCGGGCCACGCCGGGATCGTAAGTTTCCGCCGAAACGAGGATTTTCTCCGCCGCCAGCCCCTGGATGACCGGCAGCAACCTCCTTTTCTGCTCCGCGGGCCGGAGCCGCGCCGCGTGGCCCAGCGTGGATTCCGCCCCCACATCAACGATACGCGCCCCTTGCGCCCGGAGCACCCGGCCGCGCCCGACCGCCCTTTCCACCGTCAAGCAAACACTCTCCCGATACCAGGAGTCGGGCGACAGATTGATCACCCCCATGATGGCCGGTTCGGAATTGAACCGGAACGCTTCCCCGTCAATGGAAAACTCCCGCACCTTGGCGGCGAGGGCGTCGCGGTGGGTTTGGGCCAGTTCGGCCAGAAATTCAAGCGTGAGCATGGGTTAAACGGGAGCAATGGACAATTCGCGCGCCTAACCCGGACATTTCATAGTCTGGTAGGGCGAAGCTGCTGCTTCGCCCTGATTCAGGGCGGCGCGGCAGCGCCGCCCTACCATTCAGGGTGTGGCAACTTCCGGCGGAAATATGAAATATCCGGGCTAACGTCGCTTGAGTCCATATTCTGGATGCTGTTTATGGTGGCGGACGACCGTGATGCGAATGCCGCCGGGGATTCATCGGCCTCTTTGCTCTTGGACTCGGCGGGCGAACTCCTCGTGCGAAATCGCGGTCACCTGCCCCGAGTCCATCTCCCGCTCGCGCTGCTCAACCTCCTCATCCGACACGTCCGTTCCCGGCGGCGGCAGTGTGTCAAGAAGTTTTGCGACCAGCGAGGCGCGATCGCGATCGGGAAGTGCCATCGCTTCTTGTTCAATTTCCACAAGTTTCATAACGACATCATACAAACTTCCGTGCGCGCCTGCAACGGTGTTTCAAAGCCTCGTAATGCGTCAGTCATGCATGGTTGGGCGCGCACTCCGTGCGCGCCGCGGCGGGCAGCGGAGTGCCCGCCCTACCTTTTTCCCCGCCGTCACTGACGCATTACAGCCTTGCGTTAGCCGTGAAATTCCCCGAATATCCGGCGCGATTTCCCGTCCAATTGATTACAACTGATTATGAAAATGAAGATCATCGCCTGCTGCATCATGGCCGCGTTACAACAATGCTGCCTTGCACAGGGCGGCGGCGGTGGCGGCGGCTTTGGCGGTTTGCGTGGCGCCGCCGCAGTCGGGCCGCAGGTGACGACAACGGGCACGGTTTTTGACCCTTCCGGCGCGCCCGATCCGAATGCGAGCCTCACTGTATGGCGGACAAGTCGCCCCGTTGCGACAACCAACGCCGACGCCGGCGGAAAATACAGCATCCAGTGGCAAGCCCCGGCCACGCGGGCCAATGCTGCCCAAATTAAGTCCACTCTGATCGTCCGTGATCAAGCGCGCAATTTCGTGGCGACCCGGGAGCTTGATGAAACCAACACCCGCCTTGACCTGCGCCTGCGGGAAGGTCTCAGCCTCTCCGGCTCCGTGCAAGATCCAGGGGGCAAGCCGCTGACCGGCTTCGATGTGAGATTGGCCGTGCCTGTCAACAATTGGCCAAGCGCGTTGGACCGGACTTTGACGGATGCGCAGGGTTCGTTCAACTTCAATGGGCTGCCGCAGGGAGAAGACTGCTCCCTCATCGTGAACCTTCCACTGTCAACCGCCGGCGTGGGCGCCTTCACCATTATTGGCTCCGCAGTTGTCCCCCACACCAATCCAGTGCCAAGCTCCGGCGTGAGCACGGGCGGCTACGGTTTTGCCAGGGCAACTTTGGCGGCCAAGGACACCCGCACCAACCATTACGCCTTCCCCGTCTTTGTGCTGAGGAAGGCCGACCGCAAAGTCGCAGGGCATGTATTGGACGCTGACAACAAGCCCCTGGCCGGGGCCATTTTGAGGCTCAACGGCGAAGGGCAACCGTTGCTGCCCTCGGTCACGACCGACCAACAGGGACGATTTGCCGTGGACGGCGTCTGCGAAGGTCCGCTCAGAATCTCTGTCATTACCATCCCTCCGGGTCCGGGCGGCGGCGTGCCGACGGTCACCCTACATGGAGCGGGCGTGATGTCCATCTGGAGCGGCGCTCCGGGCGTCGGCGTCACGGCGGCCGCCCTGAATGCTGTCAACGGCCAGGACATTCGCGCCGGGGACACCAATCTCGTCCTGAAGCTTGGAGACAAGCCACCGGAAACGAATGCGCCTCAACCCGCATTATGAACTGAGGCCATCAGATTTTTCCTTTTTCCGGTGGTGTTTCTTAATCTTAATCCTAATCCTAATCTTAATCTTCCGGGGTTGTGTTTGTCAAGACGAACTTTCCGTCGTCCCGATGGAGCGGTGATTTCGCGGAGGGGATCCCATCGCAAGGCGATGGGGTTCTTGCTCCCCACAGGCGGATGGTGAAGGCCGCCCCTCCCCCGGCGCGATTTTCCGCCTTGACCTGGCCGCCGTGGGCCTCGACATAACCTTCCACCAGGGACAGTCCCAGCCCCGTGCCTCCGGCCCGGGCGGACGGCGCCCGATAAAACTTCTCGAACAGGTGAGGGATGGATTCGGGCGGGATGCCAGGCCCGCGATCAGCCACGATAAAAAGCACGGCTCCATCCTCAACCTTCACGCTCAGGCGGACCTCCGTGCCGGCGGGAGTGTGAACGGCGGCGTTGGACAGAAGATTGGTCAGGGCATGGAGCATCAATTCAAAGTCTATCCAAAGGCGCGGCAGTTCGGGCGGGAGGTCAATGATCACCTTGTGTTGAGCCAGCTCCTTTCGGGTCTGGGCTTCGGCCATCGTCACCAAGTCGCTCAAGTAATAATGGCCGAAATTCGGCTGAAGGCGGCCCGATTCCAATCGGCTCATGTCGAGCACCTTGCCAACGAAGCGATTCAATCGCTCGCTCGCCTCCTGAATCTCCGCGACCATCGCCTTTTGGAATGGCGACAGATCAGAATGACCGTATGCGGCCAGGTTGCTCGTGGCGCTTTGGATCACGGTCAACGGGGTGCGTATTTCGTGGGAAATCGAACTGAGCAGCGTCTTGCCCAGGCGCTCTGATTCGGACAGAAGTTTGGATTTTTCAGGCACAGTCTGGCTCATGCGTTTGATAACGATCCCACCGTCGCATTTCTATTCGATTTTGTAGCGGCGGTCTGTGACCGTCGCCGACTGCGTTTGATAACGATCCAACCGTTGCGTCTATATTCGCCGCCCGGGGCAGCTTGAACGCGAAGAATCTTTCGTAGATCGCCTGCGCCGTCTGGTTCAGTTTCGTCTGGAACTGGTCAATGTATTCATGAAGGCCGCAACGGATGATGTCGTCCACGGTGGCCAACTCCAGCTCCGAGCAGATCTGGCCCAGCAGTTTCTCGGGCGCGCAACGGAACGCGCCCGCCGGCGTGCCGGAGATGACATGAAGCGAATCGCGCGCCGAGCGCAAACAGAACTGGACGGAGCGGGGAAACTCGCGATCCAGCATGAGAAACTCCACGACCCCGCGCGGCGAGATCCGGCCATGCCGCTTGCAGTACATCTCGAAGGCCGAGGCGGAGCGCAGCACGGCCCCCCACTGGATATGATCGAAGGAGGTTCCCACGTCCTCAGGCGAGCGGAGGAGAATGTAGTATTTGATGTCCAGGATGCGGGAAACCTTGTCGGCGCGCTCCAGCATCCGCCCGATCTGGGCAAAGTGCCAGCCCGCCCCGTGCGTCATCGAGGCGTCGGTGATCCCGGCGAAGAGCTGGCTGGAAAGGATGACTTCGTGGAAAAACTCCGTTGCGAAATCCAGGTCAATCGGCGTGGCCGCGGCCAGCTTGACCATGAGATAGAATTTGTTCAATTGCAGCCACATGGCCGACGATATGACTTCGCGCACCCCGCGGGCATTCTCCCGCGCCGCCTGCAAACAGGAGAGGATTGAATTGGGATTCTGCGAATCGAAGGTGAGGAATTCGATGACGTTGTCCTGCGTGGCCGCGCCGTAGCGCCGGGCAAATTCCTCCTGGTCCCCCGTGGCGTTGACCAGCGGCTGCCACTGTTGTTCCTGGTCCGGCGGCCCGTCCAGCACGAGTTGGAGATTGACATCAATGAACCGCGCAACATTTTCCGCCCGCTCCACATAGCGGCTCATCCAATAAATCGAATCGGCGACCCGGCTCAACATACCGCCTCCTTTTCCTCCAGGACAGCCGGGGCCGTCCCGGTCCGCGGTTCCGGCTGCCCGGCGGCAGGCGCATCGGCCAGCACCCAAGTGTCCTTGCTCCCGCCTCCTTGGGAAGAGTTGACTACCAATGAACCCTTCTTGAGTGCGACGCGGGTCAGTCCGCCGGGCAGTACGAAAATGTCTTTGCCGTAAAGAATATAAGGCCGCAAATCCACATGGCGTCCCTCAAAATGGTCCCCCACGATGGTCGGCACCCGCGAGAGAGCAAGGGTGGGCTGGGCAATGTAGTTCCTCGGCTGGGCCTTGATTTTTTCAGCGAAGGCGGCCCGCTGCTCGCGCGTCGAATGCGGCCCAACCAGCATGCCATAGCCCCCGGACTCGTTGGCCGCTTTGACGACCAGTTCGTCCAGATGCTCCAGGACGTACCCGAGGTCGGCCTTGTCCGCACAGATGCGGGTCGGCACGTTGGGCAGCAGGATTTCCTCGCCCAGGTAGTATTGAACCATCCGCGGCACGTAGGCATAGACCACCTTGTCATCGGCGACACCGTTGCCGGGGGCGTTGGCCAGCGCGACGTTGCCCGCTTTGCAGGCCTCCATCAGGCCGGGCACACCCAGCAGCGAATCCTCGCGGAAACATTTCGGGTCCAGGAAATCATCATCAATGCGCCGGTAGATGACGTCCACACGCTCGAAACCATCCGTGCTCCGCATCAGCACCGCCCCATTCTCCACTGTCAGGTCCTTTCCTTCCACCAGCTCGATCCCCATCTGTTGCGCCAGGAAAGAATGCTCGAAATAAGCCGAGTTGTGGAGTCCCGGAGTCAGGAGCACCACGCGGGGTTCCGCGACCGCATCCCCCGCCAGGTACTCCAGCATGGTCCGCAGGCAACTCGGGTAATTGGAAATGGGCTGGATATGCGAGCGCGAGAAAATCCTCGGAAACAAGCCTTTCATCACCCGCCGATTCTCCAGCACATACGACACCCCCGACGGACAGCGGAGGTTGTCTTCCAGCACGTAAAACCGCCCATCCTCATGCCGCACCAGGTCCGTGCCCGTGATATGGCACCAGATGCCGCGCGGCGGATCCCAGCCCGCGCATTGCCGCCGGTAGGATTTCGCCGAATAAATAATCTCACGCGGAACGACCCCGTCCTTGAGGATTTTCTGTTCGTGGTAAATGTCGTCAATGAACAGGTTCAGCGCCTGGATGCGCTGCTTGAGACCGCGCTCGATCCGCCTCCATTCGCCCGCCCCGACGATCCTGGGCACGATGTCGAACGGGAAGATTTTCTCCACGCCGTCGTGCTCGCCATAGACGTTGAAGGTGATGCCCATCTGGAGCAGCTCCCGTTCCGCGGCCTGCTGCCGGCTCAGAATCTCCCCTTCCGGCAGGGACTCGATGCTGGCCAGCAGCCGGCGGGCCAGGGCGCGCGGCTCGCCCTCCCGGACAAACATCTCGTCGTAAAAGCCGCCGACTTCGTAGCCGTCAAATCGCGAGCCTCTCCGCTTCTCCCGGGGGCTGGCCGCGGGCGGAGTCTCCACTCGTGACGCCGGCTCCAAGAGCAAAGTCTCATGCCCGTTCATGGTGTGCATAATGCTCTCCTTCCCTAACATAACATCTGCGCTGCTTTTCGCCGCTGGCTGTTGCCGTCGTTTCGCGCTTTCCCCCGTTGCAAAGTCGCCGGCCAGGATGCTTCCGGCATCCAGAGAACCGGGAGGACAGAACCCAGGGCCGGCATGGCAAAGATGCCAGGGTGCGGGATAGGGACCTCTATCTTCCACAGGCTGAACCCCGCGCCGGCGCAGGCAACCGCTGCGACACGGTTGCCGCGCCTGTCTATCTCCCATGAGCTAAATTCCGCGCCGGGACACCGGAGTTCCGGCTCCCGAACCTCAAGACAAACTGCCTGATGATCTTGCATAATCTCTTTCAGTCCTTTCTCAATGCGACCCGGCCTGTTGGCCATTCTGCCTTCCGAACTCATTTCTCTGAGTCCTGTTATGGTTGTGAAGATAACCGGGAAGCCTCGATCTCGAACAGTCGGAGAAAACGGCATCTTTGTGTCGGGGAATCCCCCGACACCCAACGCCTCGGCGATGCCGGCGGCGTGGGGCGCGGAGCACGGCTGTCTTGAAGGCTTATGCCGCCGAGCATCCAGAGGTTGCCTATAGAACACAAAAAGGGTTGGAATACCTTCACACGGGACAGTAAGACAGGCCCAAAACACTGGCAAATAACGACCGTGTCCTGACTTGTAGTGTCGAGCCTGTGCCTCGAAATCGGCGCCTAGCGCCGACACTACAACAAACCCGGTCGCAGCCCTCCTTCACTCCGTTCCCGCCACCAACGGTTCCAGGGTCTTTTTTGCGATCATCAGCCCGGCGTCCTCCCACTGCGGCCCCCCTTCATGATTCCGATAAACCGGGTCGTGCCAGCCCTCGATGTTCAGGTCGGAATCGTAACGGGCGCGCAACAGTTCGTGCGCGATCTCCGCCCAGTTCGCCTGGCCCAAGCCGGGGAAACGATGCTCCGCCACGCCCGGATGACATATCCCGTAAGCCTCCAGCAGGGGCCGGTTGATGAAGGCGTCCTTGGCATGAACGTGGAAGATGCGCGCGCCGAACTTTCGCAGGTTCGCCACCGGATCAATGAACTGGCAGAGCAAGTGGCTGGGATCCCATTCCAGTCCCAGGTTTTCGCACTGGGTCTGGTTGAAAAGCCGTTCCCAGAAGGCCGGCTGGCTCATCATGTTGTAGTGCATGACGGGCAGCGGCCACGGCCCTTGCGGGCAGTTCTCAAACGCGATGCGCACGCCGCGCTCGGCCGCGAACCGCGCCAGCGGCTCCCAAAAAGCGAGCAATTGCGGCAGATAATTCTCGAACGGCTTATAGACCGGGTTGCCGCCGCGCGCATTGGTTTCCACTTCCACCACCGCGCCGGCAAACCCCGACACCGTTTTGACTCCGATATGCGCCGCCACTTCAATGGCGCGTTGGAAAACCGCCCGCGCCCAATCCGTTTGCCGCGGATCGAGCGGGTTCTGGTAGAGCGCGCCGATGGCGGAAATGCGGATATCGCGCGCCCTGCCTTGCGCCGCGCATTGTTCGCAAAAGGACTTCCAATCGGCGTGGGGCGGCGCGGCGGGACTTTCCGCGAAGCGCATCCACTGCGTCGAACGGAATCCCAGCCGTTGCATCCAACCCAAGTCCTCGAATCCCCCGGCCAACACACCGATTCTCATGCCGCCTGTGATAAATGAACCAGGCGAAATGCGCCATGCAAAACATGACAAAAATTCCATGGCGAACCCGGAAAAGACGAATCTGCTTCGCCTGAATCTTCGCCTGAATCTTCGCCTGAATCTCCTTTGCCTTTGTTCCATCGCAAGAATCCCTGGCGTAACCATCCGTCTTCCTTGACCAAGGGATGCTCACCGATTCTTAAGCGATCTGAAAAAGAACACACCCACATTGACTCGCAGGAATGTGGGTGTATTCATTTTAACGACCCAATCAGGAATGTCGAGAAAAAAGTTTGGAGAAAGGAAAAGACGGGCGCATGACAAGAACCTCCACCTTCCTGGCAGGGCAGAGCTGCCGCTCTGCCCTGAATTTTTTGGTGGCGCCGCCCTACCGAAGACGTGAAGAGTTTTTTCCCGCTCCCAGCAAAAAAAGCCGGCGTTCAATACTCGGCATTCAGCGCGCGCAGCGCGGCGGCGACAACCGCCTCGGAACTGATGCCCCTCATGCAGCGGAAATCTATGGGGCAGTCGCGCCGGAAACAAGGTGAACATGGAATGCCAGGGGCGCGCAGGATTTGCGCCCCGGCGGACCATATCGGCCCGGTCATTTCGGGCGAGGTGCTGCCGAAGGGAACCACAACCGGAGTGCCGACGGCGGCAGCCAGGTGCATGGGGCCGCTGTCGTTGGTCAGGAGCAGGCGGCAGGATTGGAGCGCGGCAGCCAGTTCGCGCAAGGTGGTCTGGCCGGCCAAATTGATGGCCGCTTGCCCGGCGGGATCCTGGCCGAGGCCGGTCCAGATGAAATGCGCGATTTCGCGATCGGCCGGCCCGCCAAAAATAATCCAGCGGCAGCGTGTGGCCTGCCGGAGGGCGATGCCGGCGGCGATGAAAGATTCGGCCGGCCAGCGCTTGGCCGGGCCGTACTCCGCCCCGGGGTTTAACCCCAGGAAGGGGCGGTCTTTGCGCGCCGCCGGAAGGCCAAGACGGGCCGCGCTCCTTTCTGCTTCTTCTTGACTGATGGTGATGCGGGGCGGCAAAGGCGCCGCGGAGGCGCCCAGCGCGGCCGCCAGGCGCAGGTAATCGTGGATGTGATGGGCGGAGGGCGGAAGCGGGGACGGACTTTCCCCGCGGGCGATCAATTGCCGGATTTCCCCGGCGGACCGCCTGCGCATGGCCAGGGCGCCGGGGCGCCGCGGGACGGGATGCGTCAAGAATAATGTCCGCCAGGGGCGGGCATAACCGGCGCGTTGCGGGATTCCCGCCAGCCAAAGCTCCAGCGCGGAACGGAGGGAATTGGGAAAGGTGACGGCGGCGGAGAATTTTTCCGCGCGCAAGCGGCGGGCGGTTTGCGGGAGGCTGTCCCCGGGGGAAAACAGCATCAGATCATCGAGGAAGGGTTGTCCTTGCCAGAGACCGGCCAGCTTTTCGGGCGCGAGCAGGGAAATGCGGCCGCGGGGTTTGGCTTCGCGCAGGCGTTGCAGCGCCGGCACGCTCATCACGGCGTCGCCCAGCCAGTTGACGCCGCGCACGAGTATCTTTTCGTCGGCGGGCGGGTTCATCCTAAGTCAAGGTTCTTCAAATTCACGGCAAAGGCGCGGGTGCATTCTACTTTCTCGCGTAGCCCTCCCAATCTCCATCTCGCTCTTAATCCTAATCCTAACCTTAATCTTAATCTTAATCTCAATCGCGCCCCAGTCCTCAGAATTACGATTAAGATTAAGATTAAGATTAAGAAACCGCCACCCGAAAAAGCGGAATGCGCACCAAAGGCGCGCCGGCGGGCCGTCAGTGCAGGCAGATTTTGCGCACACAATCAGCGAAGTCCTGCGCGCCGTTGAGGATTTTTATTTCCACGCGCATGAAATAGATCGGCAGGTCGCGGCGGTCAATCTTGGGGAATCGGACCGCGTCTTTTTGGGTGGTGACAATAATTTCGGCCTGGCGTTTTTTGCCGCGGTTAATGACGTTGAGGATTTCCTGCTGGGTGAAACGGTGGTGATCGGCAAAACGTTTGGAATAAACCAGTTCACCGCTCAATTTGATCAGGCTTTGCTCGAAGCTATCCGGCTGGGCGATGCCGCTGAGCGAGGCCACCCGTTTGCCTTTGATGAAATCCAGCCCCTTTTGTTCGCCGGTGAAAACGTCCTCAAAGTAAAGCGGGTGGTGTACGCACTCGATGATGCCAGCCGTGGGATTGTAACCGGCGATGCGCTGGCGCAATTGGGCGGTCTGACCGTCGCTCTTGGTGATGAAGATGGTGCTGGCGCGGGCCAGATGGGAATGGGGCTCGCGCAAAGTGCCGCGCGGCAGCAGGCGTTCGTTGCCGAAAGGCTGCTGGCAATCAATCAGCACAATGTCCTGGCGGCGTCCGGCCAGCTTCCAATACTGAAATCCATCGTCCAGCAAAAGCGTGTCGCAGCCGAAATTCTCGATGGCGTAGCGTCCGCTTTTGACGCGGTCCTTGTCCACCAGCACCACCACATCCTTCAGGTTGGAGGCCAGCATGTAAGGCTCGTCCCCGGCGGTGTCGGAATCCAGCAGGAGCGATTTGCCGTCGGAGACAACGCGCGGCGGCGTGCTGTCGGCGCGGAAGAGGATGTTGTTGAAGAGCCATTGCGCGAAGGGCTGGGGCTTGGAGCGGTAGCCGCGTGACAGAATGGCCACGGTGCGCCCCTGGTTTTGCAGTTCGCGGGCGAATTTTTCCACCACGGGGGTTTTGCCCGTGCCGCCGACGGTGAGATTGCCGATGGCGATGACCTGAATGCCCAGGGTGGTATCGCGCAGGATGCGGGCATGGATGAGAAAGCGGTGGATTTGGACGTAGAGTTGAACCGTCTTGGAGACAAGGTAGAGACAGCAGCGAAACGCCGCCGCGCCCTTGCCGCGGCGCTGTCCAAAAATGACTTCCAGGCCGTAGGTGTAGAAATCGTCCAGCCTTGCGCGCAGAATTTCCATCATGTCAACCTCCAGTGTGCCAAGGGACGCGGCGAAGGGAAATGCAAAATGCGGTTGGAGAAGCATGGGGGCAGGACAAAAATCTCCGCCTCCTCGCTGGGGCAGGGCCGTTCTAAAGTCCGGAAACTTGTGCTGCGCACCGTAGCGGCTTTCGGCAGAAAGCCGCAAAAATTCCGTGCCCCTGGTGGTTTGGCGGCAACTTTAGCGCGGCCCTGAGGGTGGGCGCAGGACAGAAATCCTCACCTTGCCGGTAGGGCGGCGCTGCTGTGCCGCCCAAGAATTCAGGGCAGAGCGGCAGCTCTGCCCTGCCTGGAAGGTGAAGATTTTCGTCCTGCGCACGGGCGGGGTTTTTAGGCTTTAAATTGCTATCCTCAGATGTTAGGCTTTGGGCATGACCCCGCAAGCGGCCCTGGACAGGCAGATCGAAATGTACCGCCGGATGACGCCCGAGCAACGGTTGAAGCTGGCGCTGGACCTGCATGAACTGGCGTGCAACGTCGCGCGCGAAGGCATCCGGCACCAATTTCCACAAGCGGATGAGGCCGAAGTCGAACGCCTCCTCCACCAGCGCCTGGAACTGGCCAGGCAACCATGACATGTAGCGGCGGTCTATGACCGTCGCAAATTAAACCAAAAAAGGAAAAAGGGTCGAAAAAGGGTCGGTTCCTAAAGCGAAAAAGGGTCGGTTCCTCACATTGTCACATTTGATTTTCTCGGAGGGTGAAAGGGTCAAGGAAAGGCTCAAGCCAGGAAATCGGAACTACAATCGCGCTGCTCTCACAAAGCCAGAACCACTTCGGCAGACGTTCCCTCCTGCGCTCTGTCAGCTTCCCCCTTCGTTATCATTTCCTCCTTCGATGAATCTCCGGCGGACAGGACGACGGACAAGACGGCGGGCAGGCAAGCCAGAATTCGCCATTGCAAAACAGCTTGGCCGTGAAATCTTCCGGCCACAGTGGGCTTGCCGAGGCAAAAGCTGAAAGCTGAAATCGGGAAATTGGGCAATCTGACGTCCTACCTGCGCCCTCCATCATGCGGGCCTCCTGTTTCGAGAGGAACGAGAAATGCGGCAAATCGCTCCCCAATCCTCGCCTAAGGAACTCTATGAACCGCGAACATGCGAAACACGCGAAAAAAACCAGACCCTTCCCCCGAGAGCTTTCGGGTTTCGCGTATTTCGTGTATTTCGCGGTTTCCTCTGCTTTCTATATTGGGGAAAAGCGTTTTCAGGTTCATTCCCCTGACAACCATTCCCCTGACTGCTCTCCGGCCTTTTCCATCCGGCATCCTCCATCCTTGATTTGGTTGCGGCTGGCCGCGCTGGGTCTTGGCGTCTTGGCTTTAAAATGCCTTTGCTATCCATGCAATCAGCGAAATCCGAGGTCCAGTTCCTTTGATCCTCTGATTGCCGGTTGATTTAATTCTGCCCATTTGCGACGCGGTGTGGCAGGATGAGGGGCGATGTTGCCAGGCGATTCGGTGCGAATTGACAAGTGGCTCTGGGCCGTGCGGGTCTTCAAGACCCGCAGCCTGGCTTCGGCGTCGTGCCGGCATGGCCACGTCCAAATCTCCGGCCAGCCGGTCAAGCCCTCGCGCCAGGTGCGAATGGCTGACGTGATCGTGGTGAAGAAGGATCAAATGACCCGCACTTTCAAGGTGCTGCAAGTGCTGGAGCGCCGCGTGGGCGCCGCCGCCGCCAAGGAATACACCGAAGACCAAACTCCCGCCTCGGAATGGGAGAAGCCGCGGGAATCCTATTTCCACCCCTTCGCCCGCCCGAAAGGATCGGGCCGGCCGACGAAAAAGGAACGCCGGCAGTTGGACGCGCTCTGAGCAAATTGCGGATTGCGGATTGCGAATTGGGGGAAGAGCAATTCCAGCGTTTTTGCCTTCCAATCCGCAATCCGCAATCCGCAATCCGCAATTGCCCGCCTATTTCCTGCCGAAGTTGATGCTCATGGCCCCGCCCATCAGGTTGCGCACCCGGATGCCGGCGCAATGGAGCGATTCCATTTTTGCGGCGACGCCGCGCTGGGCGGGATAGTTTTGCAGCGAGGCAAAGATGTAGGCGTAGGTGGCGGCGTCTTTGCACAGCAATCTGCCGAACCAGGGAACCAGGAATCTCAAATAACCGAAATACAGCCCGCGCCAGCACGGATTGGCGGGCTTGCCGAAGTCGAGCACGAGCAGGCGCGCGCCGGGCCGGGCCACCCGCCACATTTCCTCCAGGCCGCGCTCCCAATCGGCCAAATTGCGCAAACCGTAGGCCACCGTCACCACGTCGAACGATTCGCCGGGGAACGGCAGCCGCAGGGCGTCGCCGCGCAGAAATTGCACCGGCGGCGGCGTCATCTGCGGCGGTCGCAGACCGCCGCTACAAGGTTGGAGGAAATCATTCGCGCGCTGTTGCGCCACGGCCAGCATGGCCGGGCTGAAATCCAGGGCCGTCACTTCCGCGCCGCGGTGACGGAGGGCAAAGGCCACGTCGCCCGTGCCGCAGCAGACATCCAGGGCGCGATCGCCAGGCTGGACCCCCGCCATTTCGATCAGCGTGCCCTTCCAACGGCGGTGCAGGCCGAGGCTTTGCAGGTCGTTGATTAAATCGTAACGGGGCGCGACGATGGAGAAGAGATCTTCCACCCTGGCGGCGCGGTTTTCTCCCGGTTGATGGAATTTATTGGTCTCCATGCCGCCCCCATTGTAACCGCCCGGGCCAAATTGCCAACTGCCGGGCGGCACCAGCGCCGGCGCTCCGTATGTGAGGGCTTATGGAGTGCGGCGGCTTGCCGCCGCTTTGGGAAAGCGGGACCGAGCTTCCCGCACTCCAAATCGGCTGCCGCGCCACGTCCGGCGCGCTCAAGGGGTGGCGATGGAAGGGATGTGGCTAGGGCCGCTTCCGTCTATTTCGCTCTTGGCCGGTCCCAAGATTCCATTGGACGGAACGCGATTGGTGTTCCCAGGGTCGTTGGTGGAAAAGTTGCTGCTTTGACCCCTTCGGCCCGGTCTGGGGCGTCCATCCTCCGGGAGTCCATTGGCTTGAAGGCGATTGGTGCTCCGCGGCTGGAACCCTCCTCCTTCGCCGCCGCGTCTTCCCCTGGAATCTCCCCGGCCCCCGGTCCTTTGATCCTGTTCTTTCAGCAATTCCGCATACTTTATCTGTTGCTCTGAGGTGAGCAAATTGGTGATGGCTTGGTGAGCGCGGTCCACTTCCGCCTGCAATTGCGGGGCGTACCTTTTGCGAATGGCGTCGTTGGTGGCCTGGCTGTCCTGCATGATTCTGGCAATTTTTTCACACTGATTGGTTGTCAGCGCCAATCTCCCCTTGAGCTGCCTGACAAATTCCTCCACCGGCGCGCGGCCCGGCGGACCCGCATTGGGAAAGCGGCCAGCCCCGGAAGCAGAAGGAGGACGCCAGCCCTGGGTTCTGATAACCAAAGCGCCCGTCACCACACCACAGACAAAAATCACCATGGTGGCCAGAATGACCTTCCAGGGACTCACCAGTTATCCTCTAGGTGCTGATCGGACGAAGCAAACACGGCCCGTTCAAACGCCTGGGCAAAGCTGTCGGAATTCTCTCCTTTGGGCGCCGCGGCCATGGACCAAAGCCCGCACAACAGGGTGATGACCACGCAGGAAATGGCGGCCCGCCAGAGCGGCCGCCCCCACAAGGCCCAATCATTGAGGGGTGACATGCCGGCCAGACGCGCCATGATCCGCTTCTCAAAGGCATAAGGCACCTGGTCCTGGAGCGGTTCCTTCCGGGCCGCTTCGATCAGTTTGGTTTGCAAATCGCTCGCATTCATAACGGCTATGGACACAGACGGCATTCCTGTCCGGACGGTTACATATACTTCTCTTTGGTGATTCTTGCCAGTATTTTCCGCATTTCCGCCCGGGCCCGAAAGGCCCGGACTTTGACCAGCGGCACGGACCAGCCGGTGCTTTCGGCAATCTCCTTGACCGTGCGCTCCTCGATTTCCAGCAAGGTGATGACCAGCCGGGCCGGGGGCGATAGGCGGTCCAGAATGCGCCGGATCAATTGCCGGGCCGCCTCCGCATGTTCCTCGGCGGCGCTGGGGTTGACCACAAATTGGTCCAGCCAGTCGCTTTCCGGCTGGGAGAGTTCGGTGAAGGTGGTCTCGCGGTTGCGCTGATGGGCGCGGAGAAAATCGTAGCAGGTCCGCACGGCCAGGCGCATGAGCCAATGTTCAAACGGCGCCTCGCCGCGGAAGCTGGCCAGCTTCTGGAAGGCCTTGATAAAAACCTCCTGCACGATGTCTTCCACCTCGCTCTCGCGCCGGGCATAGCGGCGGGCGGTGGCAAAGACGCGCGGCTGATACTTCCGGATCAGCGGCTCGAAGCTTGCCGCGTCCCCTTGGATCACGGCCGCGATCAACTCCGCATCGGTCGGCTCCATCGCTCTTAGTCACGGGTGATGCCGAAGGCCTGCTCGAATTCGGCGGAGAACTTCGCCACCTCGGCCATGATCGTCGGTGGTTGCTGGCTGATGGTCGCGAGCATCTTCTCGCGCATCTCGGGGCGGAACCGCATCAACTCCAACGCGGCCACCACCATGGCCAACTGGTTGTTGATCTCGTGGCGCATGTGGGCGAGTTTCTCGTTCAACTCGGTCAATTGCGCCGCGCTCAATGCCGCTGGGCTATTCGGTACTGCCATTTGCGCCAGCATGTTGCCAAACGCCCCGCAAATCAAGCCCCTTCGCACGGGGCATTTCGCCCCGGGTGCATTTCCCTTTTTGGGGTTCCCCTCTTAATCTTAATCCTAATCTTAATCTCAAGTCCCTCCTGCATACGGATTAGAGAGCAAGATCAAGATCAAGATTAGGATTAAGAAACCGCCACAAAAAAAGTGAGATGCGCCCTTTTCACCTTCCGGTTGCCTTCCCATCACTCCGCCGCTCCATCACTCCATTCTCCTGTGTTCACCTTCCGGCTGCGCCCGCCCACACCGAACTTCACCCCATTTGCGGAGAGGCCCGATTGGGCTTATTTTACCGGTATGAAAACATTGCTTTTGCATCGAGTGTTCACGGCGGCTGGATTGTTCGGGCTGCTCGCCGGCGGCGCGGTCGCCGCTCCCCAAGCCGCCAGCAATGACAAGTCCCCAGTTCAAACAACCGCCGCCATCACCCCTGCCGCGGCCGGCGCCCCCCTGCAACCCGTTGCCCCCATCGGCGGCGCCTTTCCCCAGGCGCCGATAGACCCTGCGCAGCGGCTTCGTTATTTCGGCGCACCCAGCCCGACGGTCTTGGGCGGCTGGTTTGGCTCCGCGCCCGCGGGCGGAGCATTCCAAGCCGGCCCGATTGGCGGAACTATGCTTGGGCAAATGCCTCCCGGCGGCAGGCTGACCAATCTCTTCGGCGGCGGCGCCTTTTCTGCCGGCTTTAATCCCGGCGGGATAATGATCGCTGCGCATCCGCCAGGCGGCCAGCTTGGTTCCAACATTCTTGGTGGTCTCCGCAATCCCGCCAACGCCTCCTTATCCGGCCCCGGATCTCTGATCCTCGGCGGCGCGCAACCTGCCGGCGCTTCGCCGGGAGGGCTGCTCGTCCCGGAGGCGTCCCTTGGCGGGGTGATCGTTCCGGGGACCGCGCTCGGCGGCGTCATTGTCGGCGGCGCTCCTCTCATCACCAACGCTCCCGGCGGCAGACTCACCAATGCCCCAGGCGGACAACTCCATTGACGGCGGCCAAGACCATTTATTTCGATTACAACGCGACCACGCCGCTGGACCCGCAGGTGCGCGAGGCCATGCTCCCGTTTTTAGGCGGCGTCTTCGGCAACCCTTCCAGCATTCATCATGTCGGGCGCCAGGCCCGGGCTTTCCTGGACGAGGCCCGCGACCGGGTCGCCCGGATTTGGCGAAGCAAGCCCAGCGAAGTCATCTTCACCAGCGGCGGCACCGAAAGCAACAACCTGGCAATTTTTGGCCCGGCCCGCCTCCTGCGCGACAAAGGACGCCACCTCATCACTTCCCAAATTGAGCATCACGCCGTCCTCCATTGTTTTCAGTATTTGCAGAAAAAGGAGGGTTTTTCCGTCACATATCTTCCCGTTGACCATGCAGGGCTGGTTTCACCGGACGATTTAGCCGGGGCGATTCAACCGGACACAATTCTGGTCTCCATCATGGCGGCCAACAATGAAATCGGGACTATTCAACCCGTTGCTGCTTTGGGGGAGATTTGCCGCTCTCGCGGCATCTTTTTTCACACCGACGCGGTGCAATGGTTTGGCAAAGAACCCTTTGAGACAATTCATCAATTTAACGCCGACTTGGTTTCTGTTTGCTCCCACAAGTTTTACGGACCAAAAGGCGCAGGCGCGCTATTTGTTCGTTCTCCCATTCACCCCGACCCTGTTTTATTTGGCGGCGGCCACGAAAACGAACGCCGTGCCGGAACCGAAAACATGGCCGGTATTGCCGGTTTTACGGAAGCTCTCACCCGGTTCGTTCGACAGCCTGTGTTTTGCCCGGAAAAATTGATTCCTCTTACAACCCGTCTGATTAAAAACGCGCGCTTCCCGGATGGTGTTGAATTCCGCGGTTCGCCACAGCGACGCTTGGCCAACACCGCAGCTTTTACCGTGGCTGGCTGCGACAGTATTACGCTGCTGGCCGGTCTTGATTTGTTGGGAATTTGCGCCTCAAGCGGCTCGGCCTGTTCGGCAGGTTCATTGGAGCCTTCCCATGTCTTACTGGCGCTGGGCGTCGAAAAACCCCTTGCCAACTCGCTCGTTCGATTCTCTCTCGACCGAACCTCAACTTTGCACGAAGTTGAGGCGGTTGCGGACGCCTTTTCCCATGTCATCAAACAGGCGCGTTGCCGTTGAAATGCCTGTGAATTACCTGTACCGTCCGCCAACAACTCCGCTTTTCCCTCAATTGGCAGCTTCGGACGGGCTTTTATCCACACCCTTTTTTCTTCGCAAGTGCCTGCCTGTGCCTTGACAACACCGTTTTTTTCGATTATTCACAACCCTTAATAATAATCTTTCTTTGTATAAAAGAATATCATATTAAGAGGCCGCATGAACCTAACCATCGCCAAAGAAAAGTTGATCCACGGACTGCAGACCGTCCAAAACGTCGTCAGCACCCGCACCACCCTCCCCATTCTTTCCAATGTCCTGATGAAGGCGGAGGATAATAAAGTGGAGTTCACCGCCACGGACCTCGACGTGACCATCAGTTGTACAGTCGAGGCCAGTGTCAAGAAAAAGGGCGCCACCACCGTCCCGGTCAAACGTTTCTTTGGCGTGGTGCGCGAACTGGCCAGCCCGGAAATTGAACTGGAGGTGGATGATAAACATGCTTGCAGCGTGCGAGCCGGCGCCTCCTTTTACAAAATCAATGGCTTGGGCGCCGATGAATTTCCTCCTGTCCAGAAAATGAAGGAGGACAAGAAAATCATTCTTCCCCAGGAAAAAATCAAGAGCATGCTGCGCAAGACTTCTTTCGCCATCTCAAGTGACGAATCCCGCTATGTTTTAAACGGAATTTTTTTCATCCTCAAGGAACACAAGATGACCATGGTGGCCACCGATGGCCGGCGCCTTGCCTTGGTGGACGAAGAAGTTGACATTGCGGAAAATAGCCAGGGTGAATTCATCCTCCCCACCAAAGCCGTCAACGAAATGGCCCGTTTGCTTGGGGACAAAGGCGACGTGGAACTCAAGTTCAGCGACAACCAGGCTGCCATGTCCCTGAGCGATGAAAAAGGCAATTCCGCTGTCGCCATTTCCAAACTGGTCGAAGGCAATTATCCCAACTACAAACAGGTCATCCCAAGCGAGGCCAAAGAGCGGGTCGCCTTGCCTCGCGAGGAATTTCTGGCCGCGTTGCGCCGCGCCCAAATCATGACCAGTGACAAGGCCAACTCTGTAAAACTGGCCATTGGACGCAACAACCTCGCCATCACAGCCAACTCACCGGACGTGGGAGAAGCCCGCGAAACGTTGGCGATCAACTACAACGGCAAAGATTTGCAGATCGCCTTCAACCCCGCTTATCTGATTGACCCCCTCAACGTCCTGACCGAGGACGAAGTTTTTCTGGAACTCATTGACGAACTCAGCCCTGGCGTCCTAAAAATCAACGGCCCTTTCCTCTACGTCGTCATGCCCATGCGGTTGAGTTGAGCCGTCAGCAGAACCGGGAAGGTAGGGCGCTCAGTCCCCTGAGCGCCGCGGACCTCACCCTCCATCCTTTACCGCTTCACGCGCCGCGTAGCGTAGGCGTCCCGCCTGCGGGTTTTGGCAGCGTCCCGCTGCCATTCCCGCTGGCATTGTCAAGACTCGCCCGAAGGCCAACCGCCCGCCCGCTTTCCATGGATCTCCGCGCCCCTGTAGCAGCGGTCTGCGACCATCGCATTCCCACCCCCAAAACTTCCCCGCCAGGCCAACTCCGCCCAGCCATGATCACTCCCCGCCCCGATTCCAAAAATTCCTCCCAAGAGAAATGGTAGGGCTGCGCTGCCGCGCCGCCCCAATACATTGCCTTGATTCCAAAACCGGGGGGGCGGAATCTGGCTGCGGCATGTCACCGAACCCTTGTTGCTTTGCCTTGATTCCAATATCGGAAACCATGATTGCCGCGAAAAGGCTGTCAACCCCGAAAGCTTTCGGGGCAAGAAGCCCAGCGCTGGTCAGCCGCAACCAAAGGCATCTAACCACGGATTTCACGGATTTCACGGATTGGAAATGGTCTTGGACCAGACGGCTCTTATACGTGCCATCCGTGCCATCCGTGGTAAAATCTTCGCGGAACGGAGCGATTCTGACATTTTGCAGTCCAGCGCAGCCGGGCGCAACCAAAGGAATTGAACCGCGTCCGCCTTCGCCAAGGCTACGGTGGACAGGGATTTCACGGATTTCACCGATAAAAATCCTTCATTTTGCATTCTGCATTAGCCCCATCCGTGCCATCCGTGGTGAAACTTGCGTTCTTTCTGCATTCAGCATTTATCATTTATCATTTTCCTTCGATCCGGGCTTGACAAAAATTAGAAACTATGGTTTCATTAGCGGCGTGAGGCATGGAGCCACAGTCCAAAGCCGCCTCCGGGAGGCGGCGGCGTCCAGCGCGGGCGCGGAAGCCCGGCGGAGCCGCACGCAAAGCGAAAACGCGCGCCGGAAGATGAGGATGTCTCGCTCTTATGAGGGAACCTTTGCCGCGAAGGAACACAAAGAACGCAGAGATAAGAACTTCTGTCGTTTTCTTCCTTGCGATCCATGCGTTCTTTTGCGGCCAATTCATTCTTGGTTGCGGCTCCGCCGTGCTGCGCGTTTCTTGTCTGCCAACCTGTCCGCCGCAGGCCCTGCGCAAGCGGCAGCTTTAGCGGCGGTGGAAGGTTGCGGAATGGAGAATGCAAGAGCGTCATTTTTGCCATGCGAACCAATACATTTAAATCTCCATCAAATTGGTGGATTTCACCGTTTATCCGCGCATTTCTTGTCCGCCAAAGCTTCAGCGGCGGCGGATGGGCCTTTTCGCGGCAAACGAACTCAACTGCCTCTCCATGAACATGTTACACACAACAATGCGGTTTTTCGGTCAAGCCCAATCAAGGCTAATCAAGCCTAATCAAGTTATTTTTTAAACCGCAATGCCTGCCAATCCATCACCCCCAATACTATACTGATTTACTATGGATTTCGCATTACTCATGCCTTTCCCCGCCCTCATTATGTCGCGGCTTTCCGAGATGTAATCCAAGAATTTGGGCTGCGCGGCAGCGCCGCCCGGTCAATTATTAAAGAGCTGCAAGATTTTGGGAGTTGCGCCGTAATGGGAATGGGGCAATCGCGTGATTCCCCTTGGATGCGTTATTATTCGATGCGAATACCAACGAGGTGGGGGAAGGGCCGGCGGCGGGTGGGGAAATAGCCCGCCCAGGAACAAATAAAATGCACGGCTCCAGCCCTGACCTGTCGGGGCTGGAGTCCGCTCAATCCGAAATATGGAATCCGGTCTTGAGAGCAGCCGTGGCCGTGAGAGGCTGCGCAAATCCATGGAAGAACCGCGAAGATTGACGCCGCAAGAGTTGTTTCGTGTTGCCGCCGATCCACCGGCGGCATTACTCGCGCTTGCCGGCAGTGCCGGAGCCGGGGCTGCCATGCGCCATTTGGGGGAAAAGAACGGCTCCGCTCCAAAGAAACGCCGGAAGATGAGTGCCGCATGGGAAGTGATGATTGCCATCACCGAAAAAGCACGACGGGGAAAAGGCGAGCGAATTGCGCTGCGGGGCCGGCCCGAGCGCGGGGCCGGGGCGCATCCTGGCTTGACTTCAATCCGGGCGGCGGCGCACCCTGCGCGAATATGACACCACTGCAAAACTTGTCTGTTGAACAACTGCGAAAACTGATCCCGCTAAAGGAACAAATCGAGACGCTTCAAGGCGAGATCGAAGCCATCACGGGCGGCGGCGGGTCCGCCGCGCCTGAGATTCCAAAACGCCGCGGCCGAAAGAAAATGTCCCGTTCGGAAGCCGCCCGGATCGCTGTTACCGCCCGGTGGGCCAAAGTGCGGGCCGCAAAAGCAGGAGCCGCGCCAAAGAAGAAGTCGAAGTTTAGCGCCGCCCACAGAGCCGCACTCGCGGCGGCGCAAAAGGCAAGGTGGGCAAAGGTGCGAGCGGAAGGGTAAGTTAGTGGCCCGGCGGAACGGGCGCCGCCTCCGCCAAAGGCTACGGCGACCGGGGCGTCGCCCGCGCCACCCAGGAATGATCCGGGCGACAATCGAAAGAAGGGGATTTGACTTTTGGCTTCAGGAAAGCTAATTTGCCGGCATGAAATTAATTGCATCGCTTTTCGCCGCCGGGCTGGCCGCGCAGGTTGCGGCCGCCGGGAATGTCCCTTCCATCCAAAGCATTCCGCTACAGGACATCAACGGGAAGCCCACCTCGCTCAAGGATTATGCGGGCAAGGTGATCCTGCTGGTCAATGTGGCCTCGCTCTGCGGCAACACGCCGCAATACAAAGGGCTGGAGGCGATGTATGAAAAGTACAAGGGCCAGGGCTTGGTCATTATCGGCGTGCCTTGCAATGACTTTCTCGGCCAGGAGCCGGGAACGGCGGAGGAGATCAAGGCCTTTTGCACGGAAAAATATAGCGTGACTTTTCCGCTGATGGCCAAGATCCACGTCAAAGGTCCGGAGCAGCATCCGCTTTACGCGGCGCTGACCAGCAAAGACGCCGCCATCCCAGGGCCGGTCGGCGACATTGACTGGAACTTCGCCAAATTCGTGATCGGTCGCGACGGCCAGCCGGTGAGGCGCTTCGCGAACAAGGTCCAGCCCGACGCGCCGGAACTGGTTCAAACCGTGGAGACCGCCCTGGCCGCCAAGCCAAAATGAGCGGGGGCAGCGTGTTCGCCCAAGAATTGGCAAATCAAAGACCCCGCATTGAGTCCGCCATAATTGAGGCCCATACGGCGCTGTGTGGTGAATCAACTGGCGGGATCTCCAATACGGTTTCGACTCTTTCCCCGGTGTCAGCTTTTCCCTCTCGCTCGATCCAGGCATAGGCTATCTTGGCCTTGGGGTGTCCCGACAGGCTGAAGACCTCGACAAAGCCATCCCAGATAACTTGGTCGCGAAAGACATCATGCACAGGCAAGGACTCCACCCACGATGATTCGCAGGCGTAACGGTATAAAATCACGTTCCGCAACTTTTCGATGTATTCTCTATCCGCCACTGTTTTTGACGAGTTCCGCAACTTTCAACATGCACTTTTCCACTCCCGCTGCGATTGCCGGGGTCATGCGGAGTCAGCCCGCTTTCCAGACTTTTTGCCAAATGAGTTCGTGCGCGGTCTAAGGCGCCGGCAGTGCAGGATATGGCACGCGGGTCTTGCCGGTTAAATCACTCACCCAAAGCGATTTCAATGTTGCACGCAATTCAAAAATGTCAAAAGCCCATTTGATTTCCCAGGGCCGTTTCGGGGCGGCGCATGACAAAAATCTTCGCCTTGCTGGTAGGGCAGAGCTGCCGCTCTGCCCTGAATTCTTGGGCGGCGCGGCAGCGCCGCCCTACCTCGGTCACGCTGGGTGATCAATGGCCGGCTACCGGCTGCTGCTGGCTCAGGCAATGGAGCGTGCCAAAGCCCAGCACCAAATCCACCGCATGTATCCCCACTACCGGCCGGTCACGGAATAAATCGCCCAGGATGCCCAGGGCAATGCGGTCGTTGGGATCGTTGAAGGTGGGCACGATGACCGCCGCGTTGCTGATGTAAAAATTGGCGTAGCTGGCCGGCAAACGATAGCCGTCATAAAAAATCGGCGCGGGCATGGGCAGCGGCGCCACCTGGATTTTCGAGCCGTCTTCCAGGCGCAGGTTTCGCAGGCGTTCCCGGTTCTCGGCGAGAGGGGCGTAATTGATGTCCTTGGGGTTGCTCTCTTGCGCGAGCACCACGGTGGTTGGGTTGACAAAGCGGCAGATGTCGTCCACATGGCCGTGGGTGTCGTCGCCCGCCACCCCGCCCCCCAGCCAGAGCACATTCGTGACGCCCAGATAGCGCTGAAGGACCGATTCAATTTCCTTTCGGCCCAGGCCGGGATTGCGCGCCTGGGTTTTCTGATCCAGCAGGCACTCCTCGGTCGTGAGGAGAGTGCCGCGGCCATTGACGTCAATGGCACCGCCTTCGAGGACAAAATCCCGGCCGTGATATTCGGCGTTGAACAGGCGTTTGCCCAGGCGTCGGGCCGCGATTTCAGGCACTTTGCGGTCTTTCTGCCAATCCGGGTATTTGGCCCAGGCATTGAAATGAAAATGAACGAAGGCGGTTTCCGGGTTCTTGCCGCCGCGCCGGACGCAGATCGGCCCAGCGTCGCGCATCCAGCCGCGGTTGGTGGGGTGGATGATGAATTCGACCCGGGCGACCTCGGCGTGGGCCTGGGTGAGGGTTCGGCGGGCCGCGGTTTCGGCGGCGGTGGAATTGACGAGCAGCCGGACGATTTCGCCCGGGCCGATTTTGCGGATCATTTCGCCATAAACCCAGCGAATGGCGTTGAGTTTGCGGGGCCAGTCGGTGGGATGGTGCGGCCAAGCCAGCCAGGTAGCTTCATGCCGCTCCCATTCGGCAGGCATGGCAAATCCGAGGGAGGCGGGGGTGCGGCTCCGCGGGAGCGTCGCCCTGCCTAGAGCCGCAGGTTTTTTCTCAGTCATCATGCCATAGAATAAATCCAACTAAAGGGCTGGCAAGCGGGGAAGGGTGCGTATATGCTCCGCGAAATAGAGGGAACTAAGTACTACGTCAGTCTTGGTTGGTAGGGCGCGCACTCCGTGCGCGCCGCGGCGGGCAGAGGACTGCCCGCCCTACCTTTCACCTCCGTCAGGGATGCATTACGAAACTGATTGATTTGAGAATTATGAGCACGAAGCCGAAGAGAACCAGCCGCCACCGCGAAGATTTGACCGAGGCGCCGGATTGGCTGCTGAAAAAGAAATGCCCGCACCGGGAAAAGTACCTGGCGGGCAAGCGCATCATGCCCAAGGGCATCACCGGCAAGGAAAAATTCGCCGACCTGATGGATGATTGCTTTCTGGCCTACAATTCCGCCCGCTTGCGCGAGATCTGCCGCTTGTACACCACGCGCATGCTCGAGCCGGACGTGACCCTGGGCATGAGCTTGTCGGGCGCGTTGACCCCGGCCGGCCTGGGCTGCTCTTCCATTGTCCCGTTGATCAAGGCCGGATTCGTGGATTGGATCGTGAGCACCGGGGCCATCCTCTACCACGATCTGCACTTCGCCCTGAATTTCCCCGTCCATGTCGGCAGCCACCTTTTTGACGACACCGATTTGCGCACCAACGACATCGTGCGCGTGTATGACGTTCTCCTGGGCTACAGCGACTGCCTGATGGCCACGGACGAAATCCTGCGCAGCATTCTGATCCAGCCTGAATTTCAGAAGGAAATGGGCACGGCGGAATTGCACCACCTGATTGGCCGCTACGCCGCCGAATGGGAGCGCAAGGCCGGCCTCAAGGATGTCTCGGTGCTGGCGGCGGCCTATCGCGCCGGCGTCCCCTGCTACACCTCGTCGCCCGGCGATTCGACCATCGGCATGAACGTGGCCGGGGTGGAACTGCGCGGCAACAAGCTGCGGATGAATCCGTCCATTGATGTCAATGAGACGACCGCCATTGTCCTGGGGGCCAAGCGGGCGGGCGGCAAGAGCGGCGTCATGCTCATGGGCGGGGGCAGTCCGAAGAATTTTATGCTGCAAACCGAGCCTCAGATTCAGGAAGTCCTGCGCATGAGGGAGTATGGCCAGGATTATTTCTTCCAGATCACCGACGCCCGCCCGGACACCGGGGGCCTTTCCGGGGCCACGCCCAGCGAGGCGGTGAGTTGGGGCAAGGTGGACCCGGATCGTTTGCCCGATGCCGTGGTCTGCTACACCGACACGAGCATCGCCCTGCCCATTCTCACCCATTACGCGCTGGCCCGGCACGCCAAGCGCCCCCTCAAGCGCCTCTATGACCAGCGGCCCCATTTGGTCAAGGCCCTGACCAGGGAGTATTTCGCCCACAACAAAGTAAAAATGATTGACGGGTCCGAGCCGGCTGTCTAGGAGAATGACGAAAAAGCAATTACAGGAGATCGCCCGCAGAGAAGGCACGCCGGTTGTGGTAATTGACCACAATGTCGTTCGCGCCAACTACACGGCCTTCCACCAACACCTGCCCCGCGTCCAGGCCTATTATGCCGTCAAGGCCAACCCCGACCCGGCCATCGTGCGCAGCCTCTACAAGATCGGGGCCAGCTTCGACGTGGCCTCGCTGGCGGAATTCAGGCTGGTGTACGAGAACATCAAGGGGCTGCCCGCCAAAGAGCAGCAGGATTTCATCTGGGACAAAATCATTTACGCCAATCCGACCAAGCCGCGCGAAACGCTGGAGGCCCTCGATCAATACAAGCCGCTGGTCACATTCGACAACCCCAACGAGTTGAAGAAGATCAAGCGGTTCGCTCCCCACGCCGGCGTCGTCCTGCGCCTGCGCGTGCCCAACACCGGGTCGGTGGTGGAACTGTCCTCCAAATTCGGAGCCGACCCCAGCGAGGCCGTGACGCTGATTCAGGCGGCCTTTGACCTGGGATTGGTGGTGGAAGGGTTGAGCTTCCATGTCGGCAGCCAGTGCATGAATTTCGAGAACTTCGTCCAGGCGCTCAACATTTCGGCCAGCGTCATGCAGGAGGCCGAGGCGCGCGGCCACAAGATCAAGATTCTCGACATCGGCGGCGGCTTCCCCGCCCCCTATCATCGCGACGTGGAATCCATTCAGGTCCTCGCCCGGAAAATCAACGCCGAGGTGGACCGCCTTTTTTCCAAGGACACCGAGATCATCGCCGAGCCGGGGCGGTTCGTGGTCGCTTCGGCGGCCACATCCATCGCCAAGGTCATCGGCAAGGCCCGCCGCGACGGCAAGACCTGCTATTACATAGACGACGGGGTTTACCACACCTTCTCGGGCATCATCTTCGATCATTGCCAGTACCACCTCAAAGCCTTCAAGCGCGGCCCCACCGAAATTTGCGCCGTCTTCGGCCAGACTTGCGACGCCCTGGACACCATCTCGCTCTCGGAGGATTTGCCGGATCTGCAATTGGACGACTTGGTTTATTGCGAAGCGATCGGGGCCTACAGCAACGCCTCCGCCACCTGGTTCAACGGCTTCGCTCCGGCCAAGGTGGTTCATGTCAACGAGTAGGAGAAACCAGCGCGCCGGGGTCGTTGCTTCGGGCGCATGACGGAGATCTTCAGCTTCCTGGCAGGGCAGAGCTGCCGCTCTGCCCTGAACTCTTGGGCGGCGCAGCAGGTTCGGCCCTGCCGCCCCCCACAGAAGACTGACTCGTTACGCGTTCGATAGACAGGGCATGATGCTGTTTGCGCCCCCTGCCTTTCTATTCGCAAACCCGGACTCATGTTGTATATTGTCCGCCATGAGCGTCGAACAAATCGAAAAAACTTTGTTGCAACTGCCGCGTGTAGAGCGCCGCCAGTTTGCCGATTGGTTTTACCAGCATGAAAATGAAATCATCGAGCCGCAGGACGAGGATGAAATCAGCCCGGAAATAAAAGCCGGGATTCTCCGGCGGCGGGATGAGGTTGATGCCCATCCGGAACTGCTCGAACCGTGGGAAGGAACCACTGATCGCGTGCGCGCCCGACTCCATGAACTTCGTCGTCAGAAAGCCCAGGCCGGTTGACGATGACCAACTGGCCGCAGCCCTTTGGTACGATGAACAGCAACCGGGGCTGGGCGATGCCTTTCTTGACGAATCGGAATCCGTGATCGCTTCGCTCTCCGCCACAGCCCTCCTTCACGCCCCCAGATTTGCCGATGTTCGCTGGGCCCGGCTGCGGCGTTTCCACCAATACGGCGTCTTTTATGTAATCCGCGGCCAGGAAGTCCGGCTGCTGGCCATTCAACATGGCGCCCGCCATCCAGCCTGGCTGCACAAAAGACGGCAGGCGCTTGGCTGAGATCTCTAACTCTATATAACTCCCCAGCCAACCCGTCCCGTTATCGGTCGCATGAACTACGACCATCTCATGGGGCCACAGAAGCCAAATCAGACCGCCCACGAAGAGAACGGCCGCAAGAATGAGCGCGCCCATATCAGTGGAGGAAAATCGTTTCATGCTTCAAGCTCAACGCGCACCTGCCGAACAGTCTCTCCACAACCGCTGTTCGTGTACTTGCCCTTGCTTACTTCAAATCCGGCTCGGGCGTCAGCGGCTTGAGAATCTGGCTCAATAAATCCGGCTTGGCGCCGTCCCGCTCCAGCAGCGGATATTTCTCCCCCTCATGATAATTCACCGGGCAGGTCTTGAAGAATTCATCGTTCTCCACCAGCAGTTCCACGGGCGCGGCATTGGTCCCGGCCTCCTTCACCGCGGCGCGCAAAATCTCCGGCGTCCAACGCCGCCCGTTCACCGCCAGTAGTTTCATCGCCGCGCCCACGCCCGCCTGGTCCGCGGGCGAGCCGGGGATGACATCGGTGATGTAGCCGTCTTCCTTCACGGTCAGCCCCAGGGAATAGCTCATGTCCGTGTATTTCTCCTGGCTTTCCCGCGACTTGAGCATGGGCGACAGCGTGTTGGTGTAAATCAGCCGCCAGCCCGATCCTTCGATCCCGCCCAGCGGCGCGCGCGGCGCCGGCTCATAAATGCGCGCGCGGAAAAACTCCCGCCAATCATTGGGCGCGGCCTCGTTCAGCGCCGCCACCACCTCGTCCTCCGTGTAAGGCACGACCTGGGGCGGGCCGCTTTCGCCGCCGAGGAATTTCTTGCAAAAATCGTCCAGCGATTTCGCGCCGCCGGTTTTCTGCCGGATCAGCACGTCCGCCTCCAGCCAGATCAAATCGCCCTCCTCGTAAAAATCCACGCTGCGCCGCGACGAAGCCTGCTCGTCCCGCGCCCCGTAAAGCAGTTGCGCCGCGATCGCGGTGTCGGCCAGCGGGCGCCATTCCCGTCCCGGCCTGTGGTCCATCCGCGCCGCTTCCTGCGCCACGTAGTCCTGGAAATTCCCGCCCGTCCAAAGCCCGCTCCGAGCTGTCAAGACGATTCCCAAATAATCCGTCAGCCCTTCATAGACCCAGAGCAGCTCATCCTTCATCGGCTGTTGGAAATCGGGCGTGGCCAGCCCGGCCGGTCGCCGGTACTTCCCGTTCCAGGAATGCACCATCTCGTGGCAGAGCAAAAAGGCCCCCGTGTTGCGCAGCTCCTCGTCTATCAAATACCGTTCCCCCAGCCGGTCGTCGCTAGATGCATGATGCTCCAGGCCGAATTGCGCCACATGGTCGCTCAGGGTGAGCAGGAAATGATAACTGCCATAATGCCGCGCCCCAAAGAGCGCCCCGGTCTCCGCCACCAGATGCGCGAAGTGCCGCGTATCCTCCGGCTTGATCTCCAGCGCCGCCGCGCTCTCCGCCACGATGTTGAGCGTGTGCCCTGGATGGCCGCCCGGAGTCAAATCAATCGTGCGCAACCAGGTCCCCATGATCACCGGCGAATCCACCAGCGTCTCCAGCGACACGGTCGCGAAGGAAACGGCTGGGGCCGATCCGCCGGCCACCGGCAGCGCCGTGGCGAACTTCCACCCCGCCGGCATCCGCAACGAGGCGCTGTACTTGACATCGCCTGCCCTGGCCCCGGCCGGATAAAGCAGCACCTGGTTCCAGCTCAAGTCCAGCAATTGCGCCGTGGCCGAGGCGCCCGAGGAGAACCCGCTGGCGCCGGGCGCCAGCAGGAAATCCAGGGCGACCTCCAGCCGGTCCGCCCCCGCCGGCACCTGCAGATGAAACGTGAACATGTCATCGTCATCGCGCCGCCAGGCGACCGGCTGGCCCAGCGCGCTCATTTTCAAACCGCTCAGATCGGTGATCGGGCCGTCCGGCTCGTGTTCGCCTGGAATCCATTTCGGGTAAAGGAGCGTAAACGGGCCGGGATGGACGGGAAATTCCAGATGCGCGTGCAGGATTTTCCGCGTCGCATCCGTAGCATCCACTTCCAGTTTGATGGGTGGTTCCTGGCCCCAAGCCGCCGCCGCCGCCAGTCCGCAAGCCGCCGCGATGAGGCCGCGCCAGACAAATTCAATAATAGTTTTTCGCTTCATAATTTTCCGATCCGCAACCTGCGGAGAATGATGAATTTTGAATAGTGAATAGTGAAAGTTAAAATCCCCTTTCCCAATTCAAAATTCAACATTCACAATTCCATGAAATCCGCAATCCGCAATCCGCAATCCGCAATCCTATCCCCGCCCAAGTTTCCCCGCCTTCTCCGCAGCGGCCCGCACTGCGCTCATCAAGACGCCCCGCACCCCGCCCTTTTCCAATTCGTGCAGCCCTTCGATGGTGGTGCCGCCGGGGCTGGCCACCATGTCTTTGAGCGCGCCCGGATGCAGGCCCGTCTCCAAGACCATGCGGGCGCTGCCCAGCGCCGTTTGCGCCGCCAGTTTCGTCGCCACCTCGCGCGGCAAACCCGCCGCCACGCCACCGTCGCTCAACGCTTCAATGATCGCATAAAAGTAAGCCGGCCCGCTGCCGCTCAATCCTGTCACCGCGTCGAGCAGCGGCTCCTTCAACTCGAAGACAATGCCCACGGCCTCCAAAAGACGTTGCGCCAAGGCCCCGTCCTCCATCGTGGCCGTCCGCCCGCGCGCATAGGCCGAGGCCGAAGCGCCGACCAGCGCGGGGGTATTGGGCATGACGCGGATCACCCGCGCGCCGCTGGCCAAGCTTCCCTCCAATTGGCCGATGGTCACCCCGGCGGCGATGGAAATGACCAGGTGCCCCGGCGTGATCTGCTCCCGAACTTCCGCCAGCAATTCCTGCATAGATCCCGGCTTGACCGCGAGAACAATCAGCCTGGCAAATTTCGCCACCTCCACATTGGTCTTCGTGGCTTTGGCGCCGGTCTCCCGGACAAAGGCCGTGCGCGCCGCTTCCACCGGGTCGCTGGCCAGGATTTGGCCGGGCTCAACCAAGCCGCCCGCAATGAAGCCTTTGGCCAGCGCGGTGGCCATTTTGCCCGCGCCCAAGAATCCAATGGTTAGTTTTGCTGCCATGTCCTTTTTTCTAACAGGTCCGCTGCACCGGCGAAAGCGATTTCTAATACTTTCCGGCGGCCCTGCTTGATTTGGCCGCCTGATTTTGCCTGGCGGATGCGCTCTGAAAGACCACCCGGAAAATCAAGTTATGCCTTGAGAAAAAACCCGCGCTGCTTTTCGCTGATCGGCGCGCCAACTTTCTCCAGCACCTGCATCATGTCCTCCCACACCTTGCGCTTCTCCGTCACCGCCTGATTGTGCAGCAAATAAGACGGATGGAAGGTGGGCATGACCGGGATGCCGCGGAAGGTCTGGAATCGGCCCCGCAGCCGGGTGATGCCCTCGCCTTTGCCCAAGAGTCCCTCCACCGCCGTCGCCCCGAGCGCGACCATGACCGCGGGACGCACCAGATCAATCTGCTCCAGCAGCCACGGCAGGCAGGTTGCCATTTCCTCCGGGGTCGGTTTGCGGTTGCCGCGACTCTGCCCCGGCATATCGGGCCGGCACTTCAAGATATTGGCGATGTAGACCGTCTCCCGGGAGAAGCCCATCGCCTTGATGATGCGCGTCAACAATTGCCCGGCCGCTCCCACAAACGGCTCGCCCTGCGCGTCTTCATCCGCTCCCGGCGCTTCCCCCACAAACATCAGCCGCGCGTGGATGTCGCCCGTCCCAAAAACCACCGTCCGTCTGGACTTGACCAAATGCGGGCACTTCACGCACGCCAACGCCCGCTCCCGCAAGGCCGCCATCGCCACCACCTTTGCCTCGCGCCCCAAGCCCGCCGCCGCCGCCGGGGCCTCCCTTTCAGCCGGAACCGGATTCGGCAGGGCGGGATTCTGTCGAGCCGCGACTTGCGCCAGTTCCGACGCCTTTTCAGCCGCGATCAGATCCGGTAGGGCGAGACTCTGTCGAGCCGTAACACCCTCAATTGCCGCCGCTCCTTCAGTTACGCCCAAAACGGGTTGTTCCGGCACAGCTTGTTGCAGGGCAAAAAGTGTTTCCGCCTGGACGTTCAGGAACCTAACCCCGTTTGCCTGGAGCGCGAGGAGATGCGCCTCGGTCGCCTCCAGCGCGCTTTGGTAATGACTCATGCGGCCGATGATACCGCTTCATGGCGGCGCCGCATGGAAATCTTGTTAATTGTTGTTCACGGGAAGTTCACAAGACGCTCTACCGCGCTAAACACGATGTCACGGCGGATTTATGACCGTCGGCAGCAGGGCGATTCGGAGGTTTTGGGCTGTTAAGATAAGTATTATGATTAGGAAACTGATGATTTGACTTGGCTCGGAGAAGGAGCAGGGGCGGGAGAAAGGCTAAAGGCTGAATACTAATTGCTAAAGGCTAAAGGCTGAATGCTGGGGGCTGAATGCTGAATGAGGAAGAGGGTTTGGTCTCGAACCGGCGGTTTCGCCACAGATGGACTCGGATGAACAGGGATTCATGGGCGCAAGGGAAAGCAGCGCGGCGAAGCCGCAACCAAAGGAATTGAACCGCGTCCGCCTTCGTCGAGGCTACGGTGGACAGGGATTTCACTGATTGCACGTATTGGGAACGGGTTGCGAGGATGGCTGCGCACAAATTGGGAAGTTAACCATCTGTGGGACTCGCCCTCTGGCCGTCACGGGGCATTTCTGAACAGAAGGACGCGAAGGAAACGAAGGGCGGAGGGGAAAGGCTGAAGGCTGAAGGCTGAATGAAGAAGGAACGCAGGTTTGACCACGGATGATTTCTTGGTTCATTTTCTTCTTGTCGCGGAGCGGGGAAGGGGTATGATTTGCGCCGTCACCATGAAACAGGCGAGGGCTTTGAATATGGGCGGAAGAAAAGGCATCGGCCAGAAACGACAAACCCAGCCGGATTTGGGTCCAGCCGGGCTTGCCAAAGAAACGCTTTTGGACACGGCGTGTCCGCATGGCGGACAGCGAAGCCTGTTAACTCAGGAGTCGGTTTGCGTTATCTAACTTTGTCTTGATTCCAATTAAGACGCCGCCATTAAACCGGACCAAACCATGAATGGCAAGCAAATAATTTCGCAAAAATCCTCGCCCGAAAGAATCTGCGAGGCCGATCTGCAACTGGCATTTGATGTCGGCCACAGTTCCATCGGCTGGGCTGTCCTGCAAGACAGAAAAGCCATTGATCTCCTGGGCTGCGGTGCCGTCATTTTCCGCGCTGACGATTGCCTTGCCAGCACACGGCGTGCTTATCGGCGTCAACGGCGGCACATCCGCAGCACGCGCCAGCGGATTGCCCGCATGAAGGTGTTGCTCGCGCATCTCGGTGTTTTGACCAAGGCGCAATTGGACCAACCGGGGTGCGCCTGGCCCTGGCTATTGGCGGGGCGGGTTTTGCAGGGCGGCAAATTGCTTACCTGGCCTGAACTGTGGGATGTGCTGCGCTGGTATGCCCACAATCGCGGCTACGACGGCAACCGCCGCTGGAGCGCTGCGGAAAGTGAGGCCGCCTCTGAAGATACCGAGAAAGAGGAAACCGCCAAAACGCTAATGAATAAGCACGGAGTCCAAACGATGGCTGAAACTTTTTGCGCGATGTGCGGGATTGATCCATTGGGTGAAAAGAAATCGGCAAATCTACCGGGGGATAAACGGCCGAAGGGCCAAAACGCGGCGTTTCCCCGCGCCACGGTGGAAAGTGAAGTGCGGCGAATCTTGCAAGCCCATTTCGGTAAACTGTCGCGGGTGGATGCCAACTTGGAGCGGTCCCTTTTGGGTCGAAACAACCAAGACAAGACGGCTTGGCAGGCGATTCCATGCCCCGATTTGAAATTGCCCAAGCGATACGAAGGCGCGTTGCTGTTCGGACAGCTTGTGCCGCGGTTTGATAATCGCGTCATATCCACCTGCCCGATCAGCGGTGAAAAAGTTCCCTCCAGAAATTGTCCGGAATTTCTCAATTTTCGCTGGGCCATGCAACTTGCCAACATTCGCGTTTCCAGGCTGGGCGAGAAGGAACTCTCCGCGCTCACCGTAACGGAGCGAAAGCAAATGGACTCGCTCATGCGAGCGCAAGGGGGGATGGCCGTTGAAGAATTCAAGAAACAGGTGCGGCAAGTTTCGGGCGCGATTCGGGATAATCTCGAAACGATGTTCATGCCCCCGGATGCGAAAGAAGCCTTGCTTCTTGATCCGGTAACGAGGCTGATACAATCCAACGAGGTGAAATCGTTTTGGGCGTTTCTGCCAGAACGTCTGCAAAAGCGAACGCGCGGACAGTGGCGGCGCGGCAAGAGCATTTCATTGGCAAAAATCCGGCAACAACTTTCCGATCTTGGCGGAGACATCGCGTCCTTCGATGCCGAAGTTACAAGGCAACTGGACACCGTTAATACGAGAGGGCGCAAGAAAGACAAGTCCACCACGGTCGGGCAGTTCTTAAAGCAAACTTTGAGCATTAAGAAACTCGACCAGCGGGCTGCATTCGCGCGGCCCTTGCTTAAAAAGGCATTCGAGCAAGTGATGGCCGGCAAACATCCCAAAGAGGAAGGCGGCTGCCTTTTTGTCACCGACAAGATGCGGGAGGCTCAACTGACGCGAGAAATTGCCGCGCAAACGAACAATCACCTTGTCCGTCATCGGCTCCTCATTCTGGAACGGCTTCTCGCCGATATTGTAAAAGAGTATGCCGCCGGGGCTAAAACGCGCGTTGCCAAAATCACCATCGAAGTGAACCGGGACCTGAGGGAAATGTCGGGGATGACGTCCAAACAAAAGGCGCAGGATTTGGGTCTGCGCATCGCCAACCACCATCATGTCGTCCAAAAAGTGGAGGAAGATGAATCCTTAATGAATATCTTGCGGAAACGGCGGGCGAAAGTCACCGCCGGTTTGATCCGCAAGGCACGAGTGGCGGATGATCTCGACTGGACCTGCCCCTATACCGGCCAGCGATTCCAGCCGGTAGATTTGGTGACCAAGCGGGTGGACAAGGATCACATCGTTCCTCGCGCTGACCGATTTTCCGATTCCCTGGATTCCTTGGTGATAACATATTCACCGATCAACAAATGGAAAGGCAAACGAACTGCCTGGCAATTCGTGGAGCAGGAGCAGGGCAAAGCCGTGCCCGATTTACCCAACCTCTCCATCATGAGCCTCGCCCGCTACAAGCATCTTGTGGAAAGCTTGGATACTTTCAAAGGTCACGACGATGACAAACGCCGCAAAAGGAATCGCAAGGCGCTGCTGCTGCTGCCCGTGTATGAGGAGAAGGAATTTACGCCCGGTGACTTAACCACGACTTCACAACTCGTCCGTCTGGGGGCAATGGCATTGAAAAAAGCTTTTCTTGCTTGTGATCGGCAGCCTGTGGTTGTCTCCCTGCCCGGCTCTGTTACCGGGGCAGTGCGGAAAGCATGGAGAGTAATTGGCTGCCTCAGTCTGGCCAATCCTCAAGTGCTCGATGAAAATGGCGAAGTGAAAAAGAAAGACGAAATTCGTGACATTACCCACCTCCACCATGCGCTTGATGCTTGTGTGCTTGGATTAGCCTCGCATTTCATTCCAAACGACGGGCGGACATGGGAACTCATCGTAAAACGCCGTTGGACGCCAGCCGAAGAAAAAGAGCTCAGGGCGCTCGGCATTTTCGACAAGGACAGTGAAGGACGCTTTCAAATGCGCGACTTGGACAGCGAACTGAAAGAGCAAATCCGCCAACGCCTGGCTGAAAGGCGAGTGGTGCAACACGTTCCGGCTCGAATGGACGGTTTGCGCGTTGAGCAAAATATGTGGCGGGTCGTTGCGGTCAAAGAAGGCGAGGCGACCATCAGCCAGCGCATCCGCCAACCGGACGGTACCCGTACCGTGAAACGAGGCGAGGAGAAAGTTGGAAAATTACTTGGATTGGAGCCAATCGGCGGTAGCGGAAAGCTGAAAGCAAACAAAGGCGCGCTGGTAATCCCAGACAATTTCGGCGTCGCGCTCGATCCACAGCCGGCCATTATACCGTTTCACAGGGTTTGGCCACGATTGAAGGAACTCAAAATGGCTAATGGCGGAAAGATGCCGCGCGTGCTGCGCAATGGACAAATCATTCGAGTACCCAACGGCAAAAGATTCAAGGGCATCTGGAAAGTGTTCTCAGCGAAAAACAATGCCTCCGGGATGGCGCTCGACATCGGATCACCGGACGTCGTGCGGCTCAAGAACAAGACGCAAGGACATAAAATCAATGTTCTTCTGGCAAGCTTGATAAAGGATGGCATGGAAATGCAAAAAACTCGCCTAACGGGTCTACCGGCGTGTCCTACCACATCGTCAGCATAGATTCGCCGCAATGCTCGCTGAGTTGCCGGGACGGGCAGTTGACTTGCAAAACGGCGGACGGAGCCGAGCGCAAGCTCCCGCTGGAGGATGTGGCGTCCATCATTATTACCAGTTTTTCGGCGTCCATTCACAGCAATCTTTTCCTGGAAGCCGCCAAGCACGGGGTGGCGCTCATTATCTGCGAATCGTTCAAGCCGGTCAGCCTAGTCGTGCCAGCCAATCGCTCGACCGATACGATTCTTTCCCGCGCCATGCTGAATCTGCCGCCGCGAACGCGGGCGCATTTGTGGCAGAAAACGATTGACGCCAAATGCCAGAATCAGCTTTCGCTCGCGGAACACGTCGCGCCAACGGATGCGGCGCTGCCAGGTTTGCGGGAAACGGCTTTTGGCAAAAAGCCGCACAAGGAGGCGATTTGCGCCAAATCGTTTTGGCAAATTTTTGGGCGGAGCCTGAACGATGAGGAGTTCACGCGTGACCGCGGCAAAGGCGGTCTGAACAATTTTCTGAACTACGGCTACGCGGTGCTGCTTTCGACCGTGCTGCAAAAGGTATTTGGCGTGGGACTGGACCCGACGTTCGGCATCGGGCATGTGGCGCGGGAGCGAAGCACGCCGCTGGCTTATGATCTGATGGAGCCATTTCGGCCCTGCGTGGAGTGGCGGGTGGTGCAATGGGTGAGGCAACATCCCAACCGCAACGAATGGGAAGTTTCCAAGGAATTTCGCAAGTGGGTGACGGGTTTTCCGTTGGAACGGGTGGAATATCTCGACTTGACACTGGAAATTCAGGGCGTGATTGAAGGGGTGGTGCGGGGCTTTCGCCGCGCGGTGGTGGACAACCAGCCGCGCTATTACAAACCGTGGACACCGAAAAATTCAAAATGGGCTGGCTGATGGTGGCATTTGATCTTCCGGTTGGCACCCGGGCGCAGCGGAAAAAGGCGACTGATTTCCGCAACTACCTGCTGGATGACGGGTATCAGATGGTGCAGTTCAGCGTTTATGTGAGGGCCTGCGTGTCGTTCGCGCGGCAGGAGACGCACCTGGACCGTTTGAAAAAGCACCTGCCTCCGGAAGGGAGTGTGCGGGCGATTTATGTGACGCGGGCGCAATGGGAGCGGTCATTTGTGATACAGGGGTCCCCCGCTTCCGAGGCGGAAGCGGAGGATTTACCTGAGCAGATACAACTTTGGTAACCCGCGCTCTGCAAGCGGGTTACGGCCACCGATTGTGCCCCCCCCGGTTTTGGAATCAAGGCAAAGCCATGGCAACTGCGCCGTGCCCACGCCATCGATTGTGCCCCCCCCGGTTTTGGAATCAAGGCAAAGCACGGGATCGGTGTTGCTCAACCGCCCCTTAATTGTGCCCCCCCCGGTTTTGGAATCAAGGCAAAGCGAGGAACGAACTGAAACGCGGCTGACAGCCATTGTGCCCCCCCCGGTTTTGGAATCAAGGCAAAGCGCCAGTTGGTGAAGGCAAATCAAGAAGGTAATTGTGCCCCCCCCGGTTTTGGAATCAAGGCAAAGCTGACAAAAGATAAGGTAATTGAGAGCTTGATTGTGCCCCCCCCGGTTTTGGAATCAAGGCAAAGCCAACCTGGC
>Ga0326728_10004991_pt1 | contig 38267 bp, 27 predicted proteins | sample MB3enrmetagenome_FD_207602 | JGI IMG/M metagenome (GOLD analysis project Ga0326728, IMG submission 207602) | Lab enriched peat soil microbial communities from McLean, Ithaca, NY, United States - MB31MN | ecosystem: Environmental > Terrestrial > Soil > Wetlands > Peat | place: USA: New York... | reverse complement strand
GGAAAGACGCGCTCCAGCAGGGGCAGGGACACCTGAAACCCGATGAAATCGTGATATTGTTGGGGGGCATAACGCCTCTTCGCCACCTGCACCATGTCGAACCCGAATTCCGTTCGGATATGCGCCGTATTGTTCTCCGCGTAGTTGACGGAGTTGCCGAACTTCGCCCGCAGCTTCGGGTATTCAACTGCCACGGAAAGGTTGACAGCCGGATGGCCGGCAATGTCTGACGCATAGTGCCCTAAGGCACCCATGGCGAACGCATACTCGTTAGCGTCCTGACTCTCGAGCAGCAACTCGCGAACGAAGTCCCCGCTACGAACGTAATGCGCCAGATTGCTGAATTGCTTGTGGCCGAATGGATAGTAGCCGAGGTCCTGGATGACGGCGCCGCCGTAGGCATAGGCATGCGCCTCCCTAATCTGCTCTTTCGTCAGCTCCGGAAATCGCTTGAGCAGCAGAGGCCGGATCTCGTCTTTCCAAAGCAGGTCTACGATTTCCTCATGCGTCAGGACGGAATACGCAAACGCGCCACCGCTGCACATCAGCAAGATACAGAGGACGAGTGCAACAGCCGGCGTTTTTCTCATGCTTCCTTTTCCCTGAACGAGGGTGAACTGGAATTCGCACGCCAGACGCCCGTCGCGTCTGGCGCGGTGGTTATTCTCATTCGATGACTTGCAGTTCTCCTCCTGGATTGCTTATAAACTGGCAAACGTTCGCCCACCCGAGGGAGAGTATTTCGTCAACGTGATGTCCAGGCCCCGGGCCGCACGAGTAGGGCGCACTGTGCCGTCGATCAGAATTTCTTTCGCTGTCACCCTGCGTCCATAGACCTTTTCATTATCCCCTTCATCTTGCTTGTACACGGCCCCGTCGAGCGACGCCCCGCCAAACAAACCGCGTGAACGCGAGTAGCTGAGAATCTCCGCATGGAGTTCAGCATCCGTCGCGCCTTCCGCGGTACGACCTACCGGGCCGGCCGCTACGGATAATTCCCCGCCCAGCTTGACGCTGTCCTGAACCAGCTTTTTCATGCCTCCCGGGTTCATCACCAGGAAAACCACGTCGGTCTCTTTACCGCCGATCTGAAATCCAAAGCTCCCGCCGCCCATGGTGAACATGGAGGGGGCATCCCACGGACCGTTCCCGCCCCTGCGGCACACCAGCACACCGCGTCCATAAGTGGCACCAAACCCAAAGGCGAACTTGATTTCAGCAGGAACGATCCCCACACACACGGCTCTATCCAGCAAATCATGAGGAATGCCCTTGTCGGGAGTACTCATGATCTCGTTCAAAACGTTGGTTGCCTTTTGCAGTTGGCTCTCACCAGCAAATGCCGTCGCACAAAACGTCAACGACAGAAGAATCAAAGTAAGTCTTTTCATTTAAAGCTCCTTTTTTGCAATCACACCTACTGACCGGAGTGTCCGATGTTCCCATTGGACTACTAGCCGCATTGCTATTTTTCGAGGACTTTCTCCACCTGGCCGATTATCCTTTGTACCTTCCCGGCCGCCTTTTCAACTGTGCCCTCGGCTTCCAAACCGGGGTTGTTCCGAAGTTGTCCTGCTTGCTCCTTGACCTTGCCTTCTCCCGGCTCTTCTCAGCCAGAGACTCTCACGAGTCCCCTGCCTACTACCTTTATAGCCCGGGGTGATTCGTGTGTCTGTGCAGCATGGCTCACCTGTTTGGTCTGAATTGCTCACCACAGTTAATGCGGGGGAACTGCTGTTCGGGGCGGATGGGAATGATCGAGGGTTTGACCTAGAGGCTGGTCGTGGAGGACCACGCTGAGGAGGCCGCTATGGACGGTCAACGGGCCGTTGCCATTGTAATTGACAAAGCCGAGTTTCCTGAACTTATTCATGAAATGACTGACCCGCGACCGGGTGGTGCCCACCATTTGTGCCAACTGTTCCTGATTGATTCTGGGAAACTCAGTTTCGGCTCGACTTTCCTTGCCAAAATGCGTAAGCAGCAAGAGAATCCGGGCCAGGCGTTTCTCGCTGCAATTGAAGAGTCGATCCACGAAATCTTCTTCGACTCGACCCACACGAGAAAGCAGGTAGGAGATAAAAAGCTTTGCAACGGTCGGCTCTTGATGGATTAGGCGGACAAGCGTCCCCTTATTCACGCGGGAGATCGTGGATGGTTGAGTCGCCGTCGCGGTCGACATCCGCAGGGATCGATTTACCAGACAGCCCTCTCCAAACACGTCGCCTGGCCCCAAAATGGCGATGACTGCTTGTTTGCCGCGCGGCGACGCAACCACCAGCTTCACGCAGCCATTCCGGATGTGGAACATCGCATCGGCCGCGTCCCCTTGCGCATAGATGACCTGGCGGTCTTGGTATTCCCGAGTCGTCTTTTGAGTGCCGATCCTTCTGAGGAAGTTCCGGGAATTGAAAGTGAGCGTATGTCTGCTCAAGCTAGATGCCTCCAGAGGGCCGACCTCGCAACCGGGCCGCGTCACCCTCGTCAGCGCGTCGCGCACGGGGCGCGTGCCGCCTCACGCGGGCTCTGAGCTTTCCCAGCAAAACACTATTTGCGGAAACGTCGCGCATAACCTTCTCTTCGATAGATACTGGGCAGCTATCCTGGCCACCAAACATTTTATATGTCGAGGGCGGCTCGCGTGTCTGTACAGTAAGGCACAGACGCCTGGTCAATATTGCTCACCTTTGGAGGCAATCGGGTGTATATTCTTGACTGCAGAATGCCCGGGTGGAATTTCGGGCTTATTCTACCGATCTGGCACAACATGGTGTTCGTCTCCGACATCCACGTACTCGCGGCCGCATTCTTCATGGGATTGGCGTCGGCCGCCCCGATGGGCCCGGTCAACATGCTGGCCATCCGCCGCGGTATGATCGGCGGTTGGCGCCGCACCCTCGCCTGCGCAATCGGCTCCGTCGCCGGCGACCTGATCCTCTTCTCCCTGGTCCTCCTCGGCGGTCACTATCTCCTCTCCGACCTGTCCAACCCGACTCTCCAGACTGTCCTGGAGGCCATCGGCGTGATCGTCCTGCTACCGCTGGGGATCTATTTCCTTGTCCGTGCCGTCAAAGAACCCCTGCGGGCCTACACCCGAGCCCGCAAACGCTGGGACAAGAGCACCGTCCCCGCGCATCTGGTCTCCGACGTCGCCGCCGGTGCCGCCCTGACCATCTTCAACCCCGTAACCATGGCTTACTGGGTTGGGGTCACCGCCAACTGGCTCCCGTTCGCCCATTCCATCTTGGGCTCCAAAGCCCCCGAGTGGGGAATCCTGATGGTGGCCGCCGGCCTGATGACCTGGTTCACCACGCTGATCGTCGTCGTTCGCTTCATCCCCCAGCGCATCGGCCCGCAGTTCTTCCGCCTCGTCAACGCCATCCTCGGCCTTATCCTGATCGGCTTCGCGACGTTCTGTGCAATAGTCCTGTCCCGCCATTTCCTGCGCTGAAACGCAGGGTTCTCAACACTTGTGGTTCGCCAGAATCAACCTTTGCTCGCCGTAGGGCTACATTGTTGCCGGATCCTTACAGCCAATATGGCGGCCGGCCGTAGTAGCCGTAGAGCCTATTCTCATAGTCGCGAGTGATGGGCATGGACTCATTGTATTCCGGGCCGTCCTTGATGGTTTCCCGGGAGAGGTGTACGTAGACTTTGGAGTCCGGCCAACTCACATTGTCGATCCACTGAGGCGACACCAGCACCTTTTTGCCGGGCCACCAATTCCGCGTATCCACCTCGAGGTATCGAATGGCCCAGGTTTCATCGTCCACGATGAAGTCCTTCACGTGACCGATCACGCCATCAGCCGCCTCGATGTGATAACCTGTCACCTCGTCGGTGCTGCGCAGATGTGAATCCGCCGCCTCTTTTCCCGCCTTGGCTCGTGCCGCTTCCGCTTCCGTCACCACTTCCCTTTGAACCGCCAAGCCTGCCGGATAGGACGAAAGACCCCATAGATTGGGCCCACCCCAATAATAGGGGTAACCGTAATACCCCAAGTACACGGCCTCGTGCTGCCGTGAGACGGGCTTGTGCGTATCGATGGGGGGGCTGTCCTCGATCTGCTTTTTAGTCAGTGCCACATCGAGCCGCTTTGATTGCCACTCTGCCTGGCGGAGGGCAATGGGCGACACCAGCACAAGCCGGCCCGCCAGCCAAGCCGCGGTATTGACCACGAGGTAGCGGATGGCCCAGGTCTCAACGTCGAAATAGAACTGCTCCACCGTTCCAATCTCCCCATCGGTGGCTCGGATCGCAAAACCCTTTAGATTGTTGACATTTCTTAACATCGTATTATCCTCCCTGGAGTTTTGTAACTTAATGCAGGATCATCTCGCACTGACTGCGGAGCGTGGTGCAACTTCCGCCGGGCGCGTCTGCAAAATATCCTCCACCTTGGCCACCTCGTCCGCCGTGCCGTGGGCCAGGACGAGGAATTTGTCAGAACCGCTGGTCTATGTTTCAACCCGGTCAGTTGGCAAAGTTGTGGTCTCCGGGAACCAGCCGATATCCTTATACCCCAGCGGCTTTTCCCGTTGCTGCCCCGTACTGCTCATCGATCTGGTCAAAAGTGCTCATCCAGTTTGTGACGGGAACCACAGTGTGGACCGGGGGAAATTACCGAGAGTTCAGCAGGGAGGCTAATCATGCCAGATTACGAATGATCCTTAAAAGCTCGAGGCCGGCGCTCAAGGCTACGCGGAACGCTCCATCACGATCTTAGAAACTCAGTACGAAAACTGGTCCTTATAGGTCATTTGCTTAGGATCGAAGTCGATATACATTATCTGGTGGATCTGAGGCTGGTAAGAGAGTTGGAAGCGCATTTTACCAGCTCCGGGCTGGAGGATGGGTTCGCCCTTGAATAGTCGCGGGAAGACGAATTCGGCCCCCAGCCCGCCCTGGTTGGGAAAGTACCTGCGCAACTCCAACTGGCCCGCGATGGGGCTGAAGAGATACGCGTTCTGCTTCAATGTGTCGGTGGTTTGGGTATTGAACCACTTGTTCATGTTCTGCTGAGCTACGGGATCGTTGGTTTGATAAGATAGCGCGATCACAACCTGCTGGCTGAAGTCGGCGTGCAGAAACCTGTCCATCTGTTGGTCGAAGGCTTGTTGGCGGGCGGCCGGCAGTCCGTCGTAGCGGTTCATGATCTGTAGCATCCGCACGTAAGCATCACGGACGGGCTGGGCGGAAAAAAGCCTGGCCGTGAAAATGAATTCCGGCACATCCACGCCTGGGGTGGTGCTACCGGCTCGGGCGCCCCCACCGCCTCTACCTTGTGAAGCAGAGGACGCGCTGGCGCCTGCTCCACCGGTTCCGATGTTGCCCGTCGTGCCACCGCCCGTTCCAGCGTCCACCACAGTGCCGTGCTGGCCAGCGTGAGCGGCCCCTGTGCGGCTGATACTCGCCACTTGGCCCCGGAAGGATTTTGCCTGAGCCCAAGCGGATTTGTTGAACAACTCCGCTACTTGCTTTTCATCCCATTGGGTATAGGGTTTGTCCATCCAGTTCTCATTTTTCTTGTCCGCGTTTTGCATACCTATGCTGAAAATCATTGCCATGCCGCAAATCAGGAAACCACGACTTCGCATGCTTACCTCCCCATTCATCGGGCGCGCTGGCGCACGCCGCAAAATTGCTGGGTGCCGAGCATAGTTCTTTCCGCAAGCGCATTCAATATGAAAGATTTGCATGCGCTCCGAAGGTTCGTCAAGGTAACACGTCAAGGTGTCATAGCCTGGATTTCGATAGTCATGCCATCATGTCTCTATGCGATCATGAGGCGATTGAACACGGGGACTTTGGCAAAGTCCAAGACGAATGCAAACACCGCTGCCGCCACGAGTATTCCTCCGACAGCGAATATAGGCAGAGGAGTCATGGCGATTCCACAAGTCGCCAGCGTTGAGGCAATCGCCACGTCAACTACGGACGACCCGATGAGCCACCGGCTTGGACGAGAGGACCACAGGCGCCGGCGTTCACGATTGGTATAGGTCGTTGCTTGATTGCCAAACACGATGACCACGAAGGCCAGGGTTCTTAGCGTTTCGATTCCAAGGCCCAGGCGGAATTTGGCGATGGCCAGGACGGCGGTGCAAAAGATCAGTTCGGAGACTCCCATGAAGACACCCGCGATCGTCAATTCGCCGATTCGCCAGGCATTGGGCATCGGGGACGGCCGCACGTTGTCCGTGGTCATGGACATGCCGAGGAGGTCGCCGGTGAGCATGATAATAACCATCAACATGGGAGTCAGGATCGCGTGTCCGGTCATGACCAGACCCACCGCCAGGAAGAGCACCTGGACAGTTTTCTTGGTAAGGGAGTTTAGCGCGTAAGTCAGGATGCGCTGGAACGTCACGCGGCCTTCCTTTACCGAAGCGACGATACCGCCAAGTCCTGGTTGGGTCAGCACGATGCCGGCCGCCGACTTTGCGACATCGGTCGCGGTTGACACCGCGATTCCCATCTGTGCCTGGCGCAGCGCGGGCGCGTCGTTGGCGCCGTCTCCGCACATACCCACCGTGTGGCCACCCTTCTGGAACGCCTTGACCAGGTCGTACTTTCCCTCCGGGAGGACGCCGGCGAAGACAGCGAAATCCTCAGGATGTACAGCGCCGGGGATGGGTCCGGGCGGACACACGGCCCCATCGAGACCTACCGCGTGAGCCACGATTGCGGCCGTCGCCGGGGCATCGCCCGTCACCATGACGGTGCGGACGCCCAACCCGCGCAACTCCGTAATGAGCGCCGCCGAATCCGTTCGAGGCGGATCGCTGAGAGCGATGATTCCCGCGAGCTTCACCGCCTGCGGCGGACCCACGGCGACGGCCAGCACCCGGAAGCCTTGTGCCTCCAGTTGGCTCGCTGTCGTGGACGCATCAGGCGATGCTTCGGTGAGGCCGATGACTGCGGCAAAGGCTCCCTTCACGGCACGCACCGTGGCCCCGCTCGAATCCACAGCCGTGGCCTCGGAAATCTTCGTGGCGGAATCGAAAGGCACAAATTTGCTCAGTTTCGGCAGATCGGGGGCGACGGCCTGCGAGGCGGCGGAGCGAATGGCTGCGTCGACGGGATCCTGCCCGCCATCCGAGCTGGCGAGGGCGGCGAATCCCAGAACGTGTGATTCGTCAAAGCCGGGCATTGGGCGTACGGCGGTCACCTTGAGCTCGTTGCGCGTCAGCGTGCCCGTCTTATCCGCGCACAAGACCTCGATGCTTGCCGCTTCATCCACGGCGGAGAGGCGCGTGGGAAGGACGCCCAGATGTGCCAGAGCCTGCGCGCCGATCGCCGCCGCAAGCGTAAAGGTAGCCGGCAGCGCTACTGGGATCGATGCCAGCACCCCCGCGAGCACCAAGGGAATGATCTCGCTGCCCGGCATTTTGAGTGCGTAGGCATACCCCACCAGCAACACGATGATGACCCCATTGAACATTGCGAGATTGCGCACCACGCGCAGAACAGCTTTCTGCTGCGAACTTTCGACGTGCGCGGTGCGGACCAACTCCGCGGTGCGTCCAAACTTTGTGCGCGCTCCGGTCGCCGTGACCTCCGCAACCGCCTCACCGCGCCGCACCAGCGCACCCGCATAGGTTTCGAGGCCGGGCCCAGCTTCGATGGGTATGGATTCGCCGGTGAGCATGGACTGGTCCAGCAGAACCTGGCCTTCGGTCAGACGCACGTCGGCGGCAACCACCGCGCCAACCGATAGCTTCACAATATCGCCAGGCACGAGTCCAGTAGCGGGCACGGTCACCCAAGCATTATCGCGACGCACCGCGGCGTTCAGCGCTAGCCGCGACTTCAGCGCGGCCAGAGTCGCCTGAGCGCGCCCTTCCTGGAAGAACCCGAGAACCGCGTTGAAGGCCAGGAGAGCCGCGATGATCGCAGCCTCGACGTACTTGCCGAGGACAATCTCGAGCACGATTGCAGCCTCGAGCATCCAGGGAACCGGCGCCCAGAACTTGGTCAGCGCCCTGCGTAAGGGATGCATGGCTGTATCGGGCACGGCGTTGGGGCCGAACTTCTCGAGCCGGCGGCGGGCTTCCTCGCTCGTGAGGCCGGTCGAGGGCGAGAGGTCCTTAACGGAAGCTTGCGGAGGGCTAGGGTGATCCATAGGGTTGCCTTTGGAAAATAGGTTTGCCTGTAGCGCCGTCCTTTAGGGCGGCACATGATCATCGGCGGGAACGACGTACCAAGGCGCGTGATCGGTGCTGGTCGCGCTCAAGCAAGCCTCATAAGCCTTCATGTATTGCTTCCTCGTCCCTCCTCAATGCCGCAAAAAGGTGGGTTTTTGACCACTTTTTGGCTTCGATTGGGGTTCGTTTGCACTCAAAAACCAGTTCGTTTTTAGCTCCTGAGAGAGCTAACGCCTTTGGTTTCAACATATTCTTAAGTTCGTTCCCACTATTTAGTATCTTTTTCCTGTTTTCTACGCATTTTCCCCACCCCCCGCGACGATAAAACCCCAGAGACCATTCCGGCCCTGGCGGGGCCGAGCCGTTCATGGGTCAACCCCGTTGGGTTGCGCGGGGCTGCGCGGTCCGGTGGAATGCCGCGCATTCTGGCTCGTAGCCGCGAGCAATTGGGGCGTAAGTCGGGGTGATTTGCGTAGGGACATGTTTCCTCTTGAAACGGCGTGACAGGGCAGCGGGGAAAGAGCTTCCCAGCGGTAAGGCTTCTCACACTGATAGGCTATCACAGCAGGGAGGCGTTGTCAAGAGAAAATATGTTCACAGGAGTAGCCCAGGACTTCTTCAAAATATTTCACGACCAAGACACCAAGCGATGATAAGTGGGTCTGCCCTCTCCCTTGGGGAGAAGGTGTCCGGCGACGGCGCTTTCATCAGACGTCGCCGGACGGGTGAGGGGTTCCTTCCCTTCGCAAACCATGTGCGCACTCTAGGGCCTCTCCGGCCGGGGCACAGGGAGATGCCCCTCTTCGCTCCACGTAGGGTTGGAATAACAGGGGGCAAGGAGTGCCTCGCCTCGCTCTTCTGGGTCCTGCAGAGCACCGCAAAAGGGCGTGGCCCAAATCCGTCTTGTAACACCTATCCGCGACGATTTACTGACCGGCCTGTCCGCCCTTCCTATTTGGATGCAGGACTTCATTCGCGAGGTGATCGGAAGCCAATGGCCGGGACGGGCAGGGATGACGGCGTAAGGCGCGTTTCACGAAGGACGCATTTCGGGACAAAAGGTTCTACCGATGACCTAGCCGCGGGGGGCAGACTCTCCATCACAACGCGCAGAATTCGGTTAATGCGCGTCCGGTAGCCCCTGCCATGACCCTTGAGCCAATCGAGCACGTCCGCATCGAGACGAATCGTCAATTGCCTTTTCGCCGGGGGCCAAGCCGTCGTTGCCTTTTTGAGGAACGTCCTGTCGAGCGCCGGAATGTCCGAATAGTCAATATCGGCATCCCGCATGCGGTCAATATGACGAAGAGGACGGGTTTTCTGCGGAGTGGCTTGAGTTGGTCGCGGTATTCTCGCCAGCGCTCCACGGCCGCGGTCAGGTACGCCCGGTAGCGCACGCTGGCATAGTCCGATTTGGCTTCTGTGACCTTGGCAATGCCCTTCATCGGGCGTTTCACGATGCCGTCAATGATCGCTTGCTTCAGGGGATAATCCGAAATGGTCCAGGGGAAAATGGCTCCCTTCTGGAAGCGTGGGGTGGCCGAGAAATCCAATTGCGCGGTGAGTGGCGTCTTGGCGTGCAGCCCCCGAATGACCTTGTTCCACTCGTTGTCTTCATCGTGGGTGTGATGGGCCTCGTCATTGACCACCAACAAGCGCCCGGCGCGCAGGGCGATCCGGTCGCCGAAGTCCGCTAATTCCAGCTTTTGCGTCGGCGGCTTGGACCCAAGTATTTCGGTCATGATCTCGGGCTCATCCTCCTGCGCCCGATTCGGCCGTTCATAGAATTGCTGGATGTTGGTGAGGAAGAGCGTTCCTTTGGCGTGCGCCTTTTCGCCCTCACCGCGCATCACGCAGTCAAAGTCCCAAAAGATTTCGAGTTTTTTGGGGATGACGGGATCGGTGCGAAAGATGCGCCCTCCCGCGAAATCCCCTTTCAAACGCTCAAAGACGATGACGTTCGGGGCCACCAGCAGAAAGGTTCTTGCATAGTCCTTGGAGATGTCGTCAGCCTCGCGCGCCGCATTGAGGAATTGCCACGCCACCGCCAGCGCCATGACCTTCGTCTTGCCGCTTCCCGTCGCCATCTTGACGCAGTAACGCGCAAAATCGTCGTAGGGTGGCAGCCGGACATCGCGCAAATTCTGCGCGTAGCGTTCCAACAGCGCTTTCCGGGTCCTGACCTTTTCGAACTCCCACACAAAAATCAGCGTCTCAATCGCTTCGCGTTGTGAGGGGTGGTATTTGAAAGGCAGGCCGGTCGCCAGCTTGTGGTCGGTTTCAAACCAATAGTTCAGCAGGATGCGGGTCGTTTCGGTAATGCCCTTGTATCCGCCCGTCTTCCAAGCCTTGACCGCCTCGCGAAGCGCGGGCACGCACGGCCCTGTGCGCAACCTCGCTGTGATATCCAGCAGTTCGGCCTGGCTTGGGTCAGCGGGTTTGGTTTTTCGGCGTGGCATGGGTCCAGAACGTCTCCTCACAGCCGCGCACGTCAGGCTGCATCGGGAGAGCGGAAACCGATCCGAGGCCGGCGCTTTTGCGGCGGCTTCATTAGTTTCCGAATGGCATCAAAAACCACCTTGAACTGCGCGTCATATTTATTTTCCATTTCGTCCAAGCGGCGGGCCAGATCGCGGTGCGAGGCCAGCATTTCCCGCAGCTTGACGAATGCACGCATGATGGCGATGTTCACCTGCACGGCGCGCTCGCTGCGCAGCACGCTGGAAAGCATCGCCACGCCTTGCTCGGTGAAGGCGTAAGGCGTGGCACGGCGCGCGCCGCCCCAACTTGAAGTCACAAATTGTGACTTCAAGTTTGTGTACTCCTCTCTGGTCAATTGGAACATGAAGTCCGCAGGAAACCGCTGGTAATTGCGCTTGACGGCCTGAATCAAAACCCTCGGAGCGACTTCATAGAGCTCCGCCAGGTCCGTGCTGACCATAACCCTCAGGCCGCGAATCAGCAGAATCCGGCGCTCGACCCTTTCCGGCGGGATGGCGAGTTTTGAAGTCACAATTTGTGATTTCGAGTTTTTCACCGCTTAGCTTTCCCGTTAAGCACAGGGACCCTGCGCTCCCCGGCAAAAAGGCGCGATGATCTTGAGATCGCAATTTGCGATCTCAAACTTGAGGTGCCAAATTGGAACCTCAAGTTCTTCGCCGCTCCCTTGATGCAGCGCCGCCCTTGAGGGCGGCACATGCCGGGCTAAAGCCCGGCGCTACAAAACCAAAATGCGTCACTACCGAAACTCTTCACGTCCTGTTAAAAAAAGGGACCGGTCTTGGGGTCGCAATTTGCGACCACCTTCAGCCCCTATGCCTAGATTTTTTGGACACGCCAAAAAGAACCGCGCCCGCGGGCGGTACCACCGCTCTACAGTGCTTTGGGGCAGAGGATTGTATTGCATGTTCCACGTGCGCGATTCGGGCTGCTTGCTATAGAGGAAGATTGCGTCATAGATCTTGCCTAAGTGCTTTGCGCCTTGGCCGATGTCGCTATGAGCGTCCGAGCGTTTCCAAACGATCTGATTCACAAAGCTGTCTTGTCCGAACACCTCGTCCAGAACAGCCTTCGCATAATGGCCCACATGCCAATCCATGTGGACGTAAATCGTGCCGTCCTCGGCAAGCAGTTCCCGCAGCATCACAGCCGCCTCATAAAACCACTGCAAATATGAATCGAGGCCACGACCCCAGGTGTCGCGGTAGGCCTTCTGCTCAAGGATGGATGGCTCTTTGGTAAACGTGGAGGCTTCGCCCTCCTCCTCGTCGGGATGGTCGGGAATGGTGGCGGTGAAGGAGAAATCCGCCCCGGTGTCAAACGGCTGGTCGATATAAATCAGGTTGACCTTGCCAGCGAACTCGGGCAGCAGCGACGGCAGAACGTATTTCTTATCGCCCCAAATCAGCCGGTTGCGCCACTCGGTCTCGCGCCCCTGCGCAAAAAGTTCCAGCGAGCGCTGGCGTTCCTGCACGCTCTCGTTCACCGTCTCGATGGTCTGGAACGGCAGGGCAATGCGCACCGGCCCCTGTTTCTTGCCGTCCTTATATTTCCCGTCCCAGATCAGTTCGGTCATCGGCGGGCCTTCTACAGGGCGCTATAATATCGCACTTTACTGACGTTTTCTGCCATTTAACACTGGTCGTCGTGAATCTGGATGGGGCACGCCGCTACCGTGGCCTTGTCCAAAGCAAAATGGCTCGAGCGACACGAGTTTTCAGTCATCAGTTTTGAGTCCTTCCAGGAGGAATCCATCGTTTTTCTCCGGAAGAACGGCATTGCGTATGACGAGCATTACATTTGGGCGTGATTTCTTTCGCCCCTTACGGGGCTCGGGCGGGGTGGGCATACCTTTTTCCGACGACTGCCGCCATGGGCCACAAGATGCCGCCCGCTTTGCGGGCTTCCCTGCGGCCACCGGACCTTAGGTTAACGCCTATCCGGCTGCCTCCTTGGGTCTGGGGTTGTGCCAGCAGCCGTCTGAAGCGATGATCGCGTCGGCCTCTTTCGGCCCCCACGTGCCGCGCTTGTAGGGGCGAGCCCGGTGGTGGGTCTTAAGGACTGGATCGACCACCGCCCAGGCGGCCTCGATCGCGTTTTCACGGGTGAAGAGCGCTCCATCGCCGGCCATGGCGTCGCCCAAAAGCCGCTCGTAGGGCGATTCCTCTGCCGGCCGTTCTTCGAGCAGGTAGAGCTCTCGCTGGTCCCCGACGAACTCCTTGCCTGCGAGCTTGACGCGAGCGGCAATGGCGACGGCCTCGCTGGGTGAAAGCCGGAAGCGCAGGTAGTTGGCCCGGCCGGTCGTGGGCGCGGAGTCGGCGAAAAGCCGCTGCGGCGGCGGCTTCAGTTCCACCAGGACCTCGGTCGCGGTTGCAGCCAGGTACTTGCCGGAGCGCAGGTACCAGGGCACGCCATCCCAGCGCCACGAATCGATGAAAAGCCGCAGGGCGCAGAAAGTCTCGACGTCGGAGTTCTTCGCCACACCCGGCTCTTGACGGTAGCCAGCGTACTGGCCACGTACCAAGTCGTCGGGCCCCAGAGGTCGCATGGCTTGAAAGATTTTGGCTTTCTCGCTTTGCACGGCTCCAAAATCCCTACCGGCCGGCGGCTCCATGGCAAGTAGCGCGACGACCTGGAAGAGATGGTTCTCAATCACGTCGCGCAGACAGCCGGCGGTTTCGTAAAACGCGCCGCGGTTCCCCACGCCAAAATCCTCGGACAGGGTTACCTGGACGCTAGCCACGTAGTTACGGTTCCAGATCGGCTCCAGGAAGGAATTGGCGAAGCGGAAATAGAGGATATTCATGATCGCTTCCTTCCCCAGGAAGTGATCGATGCGGAAGATCGAGTCTTCCGGGAACTCCGATCGCGCGACGCGGTTGAGCTCCCGCGCGGAGGCCAGGTCGCGTCCGAACGGCTTTTCGACAATGACGCGCGCATTCTCGGCCAAGTTGGCGGCGCCAAGCCCCTGGATCACCGTCGCGAAGAGCGAGGGCGGGATGGCCAGATAGTGCGCTGGGCGCCGAGCGCTGCCCAGCTCCTTTTTTATCGCCGTGAACGTGCCCGGGTCATGATAATCCCCACTCACGTACCTGATCAGGGACAGAAGATGATGGAGGGCACGCTGGTTATCGATCCCGCCTGACCGCTTGATGCTGTCGGCCACGCGCTTGCGCAGCCGCTCCAAACTCCACTTTGGGAAGGCGACGCCGATTACCGGGACCTCGAGCGAACCTCGTTTCACCATCGCGTAGAGTGCCGGGAAGATCATCTTGTGGGCGAGATCGCCCGTCACACCGAAGAGCACCAGCGCGTCCGAACGGGAGACAGTCATCAAGCTCCTCCACTCTTGGTGGCGGCCTTTTCCTTATAGCTGCAGAACGGGTGGCTAAGGGCGGACAACATCTTTCATGAACACAGGCTCAGGTTGATGCGTTGAGGGCGGACAAACGATACGCCCTACGGGGGGTGCGTGGTGACCTGCAAGCTACGAGTGCCGGTACTGGTGTCATTTGCGCGGCGTGGGCGCTCGAAGCCGCAGCCATTCCCGCGAAAGCGGCAATCCACTCGGCAAACCTTCGGAAACGTACTGTCGACGGACTGGATTCCCGCCCTTCGGCAAGCTCAGGGCAAGCTTTTCGCGGGAATGACTGCCTTCACAGGCCCCGCACGAGGAATCAACTTCCCTCAGGTACCGCCAGTACCGAGTGCCGCGACAGAACCCCTTTTACTTGGTCTTCTGCTCGGCAGCAGTCTCCTCCTGCTCTTCTTCAGCCTTTTGCCAACTGGAATTGGGGTTGTATTCCTTCATAGCTTTGGCGAGAACCTCGGTCTTCTTGCCGAGATCCTTCTGATACACTACACCATCCTCGTTAACGATGAATGTCATCACGCCGGACGACCTGTATTCCGCCGGGTAGGCCACGAAAGCGAAGCCTTCCGCCGTTTTGCCGTTGACGCTGTGACTTTTCGCGCCGCTTGGGCCGTTTTTACCCTGACGCGTTAGCATGCGGAAATAGTAACCGCGGTAAGGAGCCGGAGCGACGTCTTGGCTCTTGGCGGTGTCGTTAGCAAAGGCCGATGCCACCAGCGGCCCGACGGGGCTCTGCGGTTCGCCCTCAGCAGCTTTCCAATAAAGGCCATTGTGCTGCCCTTCATCACTGAAGATTCCTTTGGCATACTCGTTGTGCTGCGTGGAGTAGTATTCCTTTTGCGCCGCCACGAGCTCCTGGCAAACGGCAATGGTGGATATTTCATTCCGGCCTATTCGCCTGTACAAAATTTCTCTCTTGCCCGCCTCGGTGTCGAAATACCACGAATTACCTTGGTTCACGAGCGGTATGGGCGTGGGCCAATTCTCCGCGCCGATATACAAGATAGTGTTTCCATCCGGTTCTTTCACCAGACGGTGCATTTGCTGATACTTCTGTACGAAATTAGCGCGGCTTTCGGCGTCCTCGGTATCGTCTCCCGACGAGACGATTTGCTTCCCATCCGGTCCGAAGATATCGAGCAGCGCTTTTTCGTCGTTATTCTGCATTGCCGTGAAGAGTGCGTTGCTCGCATCTTGCGGCGATGAAAATGTTTTCTGGCCCGGTTGTTGCGCCATGGAACGGATGGGAAAGCACGCCGTCAAAAGGACAGCGGCTAATATAGGAAGATTGGCCCATTGATATTTGTCGATGTTCAGCTTCGTTCGCCGCATATGGCTTCTCTCCATTTCTAAATCTCATGAACTACTGGGAACATAATCATAACGAAACTTCGATTACCGCCGCCCGCCGCCGCGTGCTCCTCCGCCACCGCCACCGCGCGCTGCTCCGCCACCCAAGCTGGCGCTTCCGCGGGACGAATAGCTCTTCGCCTGTCCGCCCTTCTCGATGCCGCTGAAGGCGCCCGAGCGGACGCCGCTCTGACCGCGGGGTGCAGCGTATCCTCGCGCCGCCTGCCTGTTTCCGTTGAAAGCTCTGGCCGCTGGGCCGGGACGGCTGGGAAATCCACCGCGCGCGCCCCCACCTCGGTTGAAGTTGCCACGGTTGGCAACCCCGCCGCGCCCACCCCCACCTCGCGCGTAGGCGCTCCGGTTATAAAACGTGCTGCTCCGGGAGTAGTACCTGCCGCCGCCAAAAGTTGCGTAATGGCCACCCCAATTGAATCCCCAGTGACCCCAGCCCCATCCAAAACCTCCGAAGAAGCCGATTCCGAAGCCGGGTCCGAAAGAGAGGTATGGGCCGCCAAACCAGATTCCGGGATACGGGTACCATCCCGGCCACGCCATGATGGGACCTCCGTAAACCAACCACGGATCATACGCGGGGACGTAAACGACCTCAGGGTTAGCAGGCTGAACGACGATCGTCGAGCCTTGCGTCGTTACGGTTTGCTGCGGCGTGGTCTTAAGGTTGCCGGCTTCCTGCGCCCGCTGGCGCATCACTTGTACGGCATCCATCACATCCTGTTGCTGGTTGTAGTAGGCGTCGCCTAGTGATGAGGTCCAGGAGAGGTTCTTGTCCATATTTCCAAGGACGGATGGAAATGCGGTGAGCGCCTTGACGCTCGGGTCCCAGGGCTGTTGGTCCACAGCTTGAGCCAAAGCGTCGCCTTGCAAACCCTGATTCTCCTGCACCCATCGGTCGGCCTGGACGACTTGCTCGGGAAACGTGGAAGCCGCCAGGATCTGCGCCACCAGCGAATCCGGATACAGCGCAATCGGCGCTACCAACTGCTGCAACTGTTCGGGAGTCGATTGCGTGTAAGGCGGCGGGGCTTGCGTGGCCTGCGCCGGCGCTTGCGCGTCTTGTTGGGCCGACACGTTCTGAGGCCAAGCCGCGAATAACAGAGCCAACCACAACAGGGAAAGCAAAACCTGCTTGCCCCATCGAGGCCTTGAGAACCCTGCGGCACGTCCGAAAATGTTCATGTTCTTGAACCCCCTCTGCACCTTCATCGCTTTGGTATGATCACAATAAGCCGCCATAGCGCGCATGTCTGTGCAAAAATGACCACCTCCTAGTGCAATATTGACCACCTTCCATAAGTTGCCCAGAGTGTGCCTCTTGACGATGCGGACATCGAACGGCTGGACAAGTAAGTCCATGAGTAGATGGTACGCCTGGCAGGATTCGAACCTGCGACCTGTTGCTCCGGAGGCAACCGCTCTATCCATCTGAGCTACAGGCGCCCACTGAGGAGAAGTGTACCGCGCGCCCGCACAGGGGTCAAGCGGAGTTGCGCTCGCGTAGTGGAATCATTTGGAGCGGTGCCCATTACGGAGCGCCAGTCATTCCCGCGAAAGCGGGAATCCAGTGCGTGGACCGCGCATTCCTAAGGGTTTACGGACTGGATTCCCGCTTTCGCGGGAATGACTGGCGCTGGGTGGGGGTGCGATTGCAGATGACGCCACTACATGCGCAGGGCGCAGGGTTCACCTGCGTCGCGGCCTTGGGCTCACATCTCGCCGAAGTTATACCCGACCCAGACGGTACCGCCCAGTACGTGATTGGTGCCGAACTGATACACTTGAGTGCTGCCGTACGTACCCGAGAGACCGGGCACCTGGCGGAAATCAAACTGCGGGCGGATGAAAACATGGCCCTTCACATAGATTTGCACACCGGCTGCAACGTGCACTTGGAAATGGCTCGAAGCCCCGGAGGGGATTGATTCCGTCGTGCAAACTGCAGACCCGACGCAAGAAGTTTCCAGGTAGGTAGTGCCGAAATGGGCGCCGCCGACTCCGCCTTCGATGCGCAGTTGATACTTCTTGCGATTAACCGGCACGTAGAGTCCATTGAAATCGTAGAACAGTTCCCGGTATTGAATCGGTCCATAGGCGCCCTTGGTGGGTTGAAAGTTCATTTCAGCACCGAAACCGATGTGCTTATTCAGCATCGCGTCTCCCTCGAAACCCATGAACAAGCGGCCCAGGCCCGGTGTCAACTCGCACGTGGTATCGGTCGAGGTACACGGAGCGAGAGTGTTTTGGTCAATGCCCGTCCCAGTTGCCTTGGCGCGCTCAGTCCCGAAACCCATAGCCACATCGAACGAGCCTTGGGCGAGCGCCAACGGGGCGCAAAAGAGGAGTAATGCAAAGGGAAGGTAGCGGCTAATTCGTTTCACGTTGGTAATCTCCTTGTCAGTCAGCATAGGTTGGTGATTCGGATTCTAGGCCCTTCAACCGGCACGCGGCAGGGCCGCGTTACCACACATCAGCTATTTCGCGATACGCGGCGCTTTAGTTCCCGGAATTTCGTTCGTGCCGCCACGCCGTTCCTGAACCATACACTCGTCACTCGCGCCCCTGCGGCGCAAGAGCATATTCTGTCACGTCAGTGGTTTAGATGCTTGTAGTTTCATCAATGATGCCTTCGCGCGTCTGGCGGGTGGCGCCTCGGCGTAGTGTCCTAATTCGCCTGTAGGGTCGCCTCCCGCGATGGCGGAACGGCCTGGCCGGGGCAAGCCCCAGAAGTGTCCAACCCGTATTAGGACACCGCCCGCCTCAGAGGTCGCGCTTCGGCGTCTGCGGCCCGCGCATGACGCTATGCGGCAATGGTATAATCTAGTGGTTGACAAAATATGATACGCTGCACCCCACTTGATCGAAATCCGGCTTCATGGGACGGGAGTATAGCCCAGGGAGCGCGGCGCCACGTGCGACCACGGTTGGATTGCCCCGGCAAGTGAGTAGGGGATTTCTGAGCGACTTGGCCTTTCAGCAGGCAAATGGGCGCTGGATAGGATTGATCGATGTTCTGGCATCTTGACCTCTCATTCTGAACGAAGCGAAGAATCTCTGCAGTTGAGAAGTTCCAGAACTGCGGAGATTCTTCGCTTCGCTCAGAATGACAGACCGGCATAAAGAGAGGTGACCCTTCATGAAGCACTATTGGCAAGTTTTCCTGCTGGTATTGACACTGGCCCCACTACCTGGACTGAGCTTCGCGAAGAAGCTGCTGGGGGAAGCAGCCAACCCGGACGCGTTGCTCAAGGTGCAGAGTTACTGCATAGATTCGACCAAACTCACGGCCGCGGAGGCAGGTGACGTGAGGAAATTCATAGAAAAGCAGGGCCCACCCAAAGGACTGTTGGGCAAGCTGCCCTGGAAGCTGGTTGAGAACTGTGCTCAGGCGGATGCTGTAGTGAGCCTGAGATTCGAGCAGGCGTTTCGGGTCACTCCAAGCGGCCGCAGCGCCATGACAACTGGCACCGCCGCGCTCGATAGCGTCCCGGAAGCTACCTACTCCGCGCAGATGATGGTTAGGGACCGGGCTTCCCAGAAGCCTCTTTACGAGGTGAAAGGCGAAACCGTCACCGGGGGGCGCGACAGGTCGATCACCAACACCTTTTCGAAGCTGATCCATGACCTGAAGACCCTTTCGAAGTGATGCGCTGCCGATCTAGCACATTCTTCAAAAGACTGTGGTACTATTATGTGCGGCCGCAGTTTGATCGTCTGGCCAAGTGAGTATGGGGTTGCGTTGAAGCCGCTGGGAAGCTATGTTCTGATCTTCTGCGCGTTAGCCGCAGCGCCGCTCGTAGTCCGCCTTAATCTGGCTGGGCAGCGTGTTCCACTGCCCGCCCATGGGGCGCTGGCCAGGGCCGGGGTAATGGCGCATCCGGCGAACTCCGCCACCTCCTCCCGGCCTGACCAGGCGCAACTGGCCCGGATTACAATCGACTATCCGGAAGAAGGCTCGATTTTCCCGCCCGAGATTACCCCACCCACTTTCATTTGGCACGATGCCGCGCCCCATGCCACGGCCTGGGTGATCGATGTGGCATTTTCCGATGGCTCTCCCGCCATGGAGGTGAAAGCGCCCGGCGAGCGCTTGCACATCGGCGAGATTGATCCGCGCTGCGTGGGCAACACGAACAAGCTGCCTGAGTTGACACCCCAGCAGGCGGCTGCCTGGACCTGGAGACCCGATGAGGCCACCTGGGCGGCGATCAAACAGCACTCGCGGGAGCGTCCGGCGACATTGACGATTACGGGCTGGGAAGGTGACCAATCCCACGCCGCCGTTTCCAAGGGCCAGGTGGTCACTCAAACCTCCAAGGACCCGGTGGGTGCGCCGATCTTCTACCGGGACGTGCCCCTGATGCCCTCCGAGTTGCAGAAGGGGGTGATCAAGCCGCTGGCGCCCAACGCCATCCCGCTGATTGCCTGGCGTCTGCGCAACATCGCCGAGCCCGAAAGTCACGTGATGTTTACGGGAATCCACTCCTGCGCCAACTGCCATTCCTTTTCCCGTGACGGCAAGACCCTGGGAATGGACCTGGACGGCCCGGCCAACGACAAAGGGTTGTACGTGCTGGCCTCCATCCAAAAGCAAATGTCCATCCGGAACGAAGATGTGATCTCCTGGGCGAGCTTCCGCGACCAGACCGTGGCGCAGCCGCGGATAGGGTTCATGTCACAAGTCTCTCCGGACGGGCAGTGGGTGGTGACCATGGTCAAAGGTCCGGGAGGCCCGCCGGGCGAATACTACGTAGCCAATTTCAAGGACTACCGTTTCCTCCAGGTGTTCTATCCCACGCGCGGCATCCTGGCTTGGTACAGCCGGGCCACAGGCCAAATGCGCGCCTTGCCGGGAGCGGACGATCCGCGCTATGTGCACACGGACGCGGTTTGGAGCCCCGATGGCCAATACCTTGTCTATGCGCAGGCGGAAGCGCGGGATCCCTATCCCGAAGGCCACAAGCTGGCCGAATACGCCAATGACCCGAACGAGACTCCCATCCAATACGACCTCTACCGGATACCCTTCAACGGGGGCCAAGGCGGCCGGCCGGAGCCGATCGTCGGGGCCTCCCGGAACGGCATGAGCAACACCTTCCCCAAGGTTTCTCCCGACGGTCGCTGGATTGTTTTCGTGAAATGCCATAACGGTCTGTTAATGCGTCCGGACAGCCAGCTTTTCATCGTGCCTGCGGGAGGCGGAGAGGCGCGCCGCATGCGTTGCAATACGCCGCTGATGAACTCCTGGCACAGCTTTTCGCCCAACGGTCACTGGCTGGTGTTCTCGTCGAAGAGCCGCTCACCCTACACGGGCATGTTCCTCACCCATTTGGACGAGCAGGGCAACGACAGCCCGGCGATTTACGTCGACAACTCCACGGCCGCCAACCGCGCCGTGAACATCCCCGAGTTCGTGAACATCCCGCCTGACGGCCTGGCGAAAATCGAGCTGCCCGCTGCGGAATTCTTCCGCCTCTTCGACCACGCCGCGGAGCTGGCGGCTAAAGGGCAGGATGAGGCGGCCATCGCGGAGTGGAAGAAGGCCCTCGCGATCAATCCCGACGATCCCTTTGCCAACAATAATCTGGGCTTGCACCTGCTCGCGAAGGGACAACTCGACGAGGCCATTCCGCATTTTGCCAAGGCCGTCGATCTTAAGCCCGATTATGCCGATGCCCAGAACAACCTGGGGATTGCCCTTTTGCAGAAAGGGAGGGTCGACGAGGCCATCCTGCATCTCCAGAACGCTGAGGAGTTAGACCATAAGAAGACACAGACCTACTACAACCTGGGCGCAGCCTTTTACATGCAAGGCAGAATTTCAGAGGCCCTGGCGCAGTGGCGGGCGGGCCTGCGCGTTGACCCGGACGATCTGCCACTGCTCGGCCAAGCGGCTTGGGTGTTGGCGACGAACCCGAAGGCCTCGGTCCGGAACGGTGACGAAGCGGTCGAGCTCGCAGCGCGGGCGGTGAAGTTGTCCGGCGGCAAAGATCCCGCTACGCTTGATACCCTGGCCGCCGCCTACGCCGAGTCAGGACGCTTTCCCGAAGCGGTGCAAACGGCGCGCCAAGCCCTCGCCCTCGCTACCGAACCCCTGGCAGCGGACCTCAAGGCCAGAATTGCGCTTTACCAGGCCAATCGCCCCTTCCGTGACACGCCGTAGCCCTTGGCGTGCGGCAGCGGAGCCTGCGGAGCTGCCGCCTTGGCTTGCGCCTCCAGTCCAGAGCTGATCAGTTCTCACCCGGCCCGGCGCGGAGTTCGTTCCTTGTCTCGGAATCGTGAGATAATACCGTCCGCCGGCTGAACATGCTTCGGCCGGATTCAACGCGTGAGGAGGAGTGAATGTCCACAATCTCGAGAAGAGAGTTTTTCAAGAAGGCGTCGGCGAATGCCGCGGTGGCAGGGTTTCTATGTGCGGGCGCGCGGGTGCTTCGCGCCAGTCCTTTGGGCTTGCCCATTGGGTGTCAGACGTGGCCCGTCCGGGGGATGATCGCCAAGGACTTTCCCGGCACCATCAAGCAGCTTGCCGATGCCGGATTTCAGGCGGTTGAGCTGTGCTCGCCGGTAGGCTACGCCGACTCCGGGTTCGCCGGCCTCGGTAAATACACGGGCGCTGAGCTCCGCAAAATCTTGAGTGATTCGGGCCTTACCTGTGTGAGTTCTCACTTCGGCATCGAGGAGCTGAGAAAGAATCAGGAGGATCGAATCGCCTGGGCAAAGGACGTCGGCCTGACCCAAATGATGGTGCCAAGCCTCGAGGGGCCGCGCCACCCCACCCTGGATGACGTGAAGCGGGCCGCCTACGAATACAACCACATGGGCGAGAAGGCCGCCGCGGCCGGCATCCAGCAGGGCCTTCACAATGAGGACTTCGAGCTTACCAAGGTCGACGGCCGGCGGACCTATGACTTGTTGTTTGAGCTTCTCGATGCGAAGCTGGTCAAGTTCCAGTTCCAGGTTTCCACCATCAGCGCGGGGTACGACGCTGCCGAGTACTTCACCAAGTACCCGGGCCGCTTCATTTCGATGCACGTGCAGGGATGGTCGGCAGAGACCCGGAAAATCATGCCCGTGGGCCAGGACACTCTCGACTGGAAGAAGATCTTTACCGCGGCGAAAACGGGCGGCATCCAAAATTACTTCGTCGAAATGAACTTGGGGATGATGAAGGCCAGCGTTCCTTACCTTCGCAATCTTCAGGTTTGATTTGACGAATATGCATTATTGATGCATACTGGCGCATATGAGAACGACACTTATTATCGATGAGAGTCTGCTCGAACGCGCTTCGGAACTGACCGGTATCCGGCGAAAGACCGCTTTGGTGCGTGCCGGGCTGGAGGCTTTGATCGCGCGGGAAGCCGCTCGGCGCCTGGCCGCTCTGGCCGGTGCGGAGCCCGGGTTGCGGGTAGTTCCGAGGCGCCGCGCCGGGGCCTCGCGATGATTCTTGTTGACACTTCAGTTTGGATTGCGCACTTTCGTGAGGGCGGATCGAGGCTTGCTGAGTTACTCGGCGAAGCCGTGGTCTTGGCGCATCCGTTCGTCGTGGGCGAACTGGCCTGCGGCAATCTCAGGAACCGCGCTGGCATTCTGACCGATCTGGATGTGCTCCCCTCCGCCGTTTCCGCGACCCACGAGGAGGTTATGCGGTTGATTGAAGATCGGAAGCTTTGGGGGCTGGGCATCGGCTGGATCGATGCGCACCTGCTTGCTTCCGCGCTGCTCTCGGACTGCCAGCTTTGGACGATGGATAAGAGACTTCTTCGAGCAGCGGCCGCCGCAGGGGTCAAGCTCTATCGTAGCCCATGATGTTGGCTTCAGCAGTGCCGGACAGCGCCACCCACGATTTTGCATCCTCAGTAATACAGGTAGCTCACGAAGGCCGCTTGGCGGCTGTCCGGGGACCATGAGGGAACATTGATGGTCCCCTGGCCGCCGAGCAGTCTGGCCAGCAGGCTGATTTTCCCGTCGCTCAGTGTCATGATCCGCAGCATCACATCTTTGTCCGGCGGATGGCCCGTGACGCCCTTTTCGTAGGAGAGGAAAACCATCCACTTTCCGTCCGGCGAAAGGTGCGGGAACCAATTGTTGAATTCGTCGGAGGTCACCTGCTCCTGCCCGCTTCCCTCCGCACGCATCCGCCAGATTTGCATCGTGCCGGTACGATCGGAATTGAAGTAGATGTACTTCCCGTCGGGCGAATACTCGGGGCCGTCGTTGTGCCCCGTGGCGCGCGTGAGTTGCACTTCTTCGCCTCCTGCCGCGGGAATCGTGTAGACGTCGAATTGGCCCTGCCGCTCGCCGCAAAAGCAGAGGGTCTTCCCGTCCGGCGACCAGCCGTGCCAATAAGAGGGTGAGCGCTCGGTGACGCGGCGGGGCGTGCCGCCGGTGAGCGGCAAAACGTAGATTTCGGAACCGGCCTTCGGCTGCGAGTTGTCGCTAATCGCCAGCCAGCGGCCGTCCGGCGAGATGCCGTGATCGTTGTTACAGCGTTGGGCAAACCCCGTGTCAATGGTCTCCGGTTGACCTCCGGAGACCGGCACCCGCTCCAGGCGCCCCATACGATTGAAAACCAGCGTTTGGCCGTCAGGCGTCCAGTTGGGCGCCTCGATGCGCCCGGGCGTGACGTACACCACGCGCCGGTCCGCGGATGCGATGGGGACGGTTTCGAGCGTGCTGTAAAGAGAAGGCCGAGTTTCTGCGGCAGGGCCGGATATTTCCAGAGCGACATTCGAGAATACGGCCTTCTCCACCACATCCTTATCGTGAGAACAGACGCCGATACCGACGTAGAAAGGTTCTGCCAGCCGAACCTGCGGCGAGCCGGCGGCCAGGTGAAGTTCCGTCCCTTCACCCAGCAGCATGTGGAAATAGTCGCCGCGCTTTTCGATCTGAAGCCGCCGGGGCGCGGACACGGAGGCTTGGATCTCTTGCGTGGCCGCCCCCTTTGCGTCGCGGTATTGAAGCGAGGTCATCCCGTTGCCGTGCCGGGCCACGTCGAGATAAACGGAATCCGCATCCAGGCTCTGACGGATCATCAACACCGCTTTGCGATGCATATTTCCCCCCGAGCCGATGAAGTTGATAGTGGCGGCAAGGCTCATACGGTCGCCGGAGACTTTCTTCCAAGCGAATTGGAACGCGTCCGCCGCAAACCACATGTTCTCCCCGCTGCCGGTGACAGTGTAGCTGCCTGTCGATGCGTCGTATTCAACCGCGCCGGGGTGAAGAACCGCCCCGACATCGGCGTGACTATCGAATAGTCCCAGCGGGCCTCCAGAACCGACCGGACCGGCAGCGCCTTGCACGCTGGCCGGGTCATTTCGCCCTCTCGGACTCGCGGCCCTGGGCGCCGCGTGATGAATCTGTGGCGCGCCAACGACTAAGGAAGCTAGAGTCAACAACGCGAGACGTGCGCGGGTCTTCCCCTTGCCTTGGCTCTTCACTTTGTTAAACCTGCATCCCATGATGTTCACCCATTCCGGCCTTTCACGCGCAAAGTGTAATCCCTTTTCGGCCGGAGGCAAAATCAGACACTCCCCTTCCAAGCGAAAGGAGATCGCTAGTAAAGCAGCAAGGGCTCGCTGGTGAGGCGGAAACGCTCATGATGCTGCCCGACTTTCGTCAGTAGAAGCTGGAACTGTCTCTGCAAATGGGTCCACATTCATTCGCGGCTCGTAGTTCTTATCGTAAATATCGCTGAGAACCTTGGAACGGATGTAAACTCTTCCTCTCGTCTGTCCATCTGCTGCCAGAAGATGAGCCTTAACCAACGTTTTCAAATCACGGCTGGCAACCTGTTCAGATACATCTGCGTTCGCCCTGTAGTCAGAGTTTCTAACCCGGTAGCCCAGGGTTGCGTTCACCAAGGAAGGAAGTGCCCGAGCTGGTATTCCGCGTTGTGCGGCAACTTGTTCTACGGCTCCCCACACACGCTCCATGACGCGGGTGCGCTGTAAGAGCCACGAGGCTTGACGAAAGTGGGCAACTAAGTTGAACCTAATCCAGGCCCGGCAATCGTTTTCGGGATGCCACGACCCACGCCCCACCTCAGCCAAAACATCATAATACTCATCCGTAAATCTACCGAGATATTCTTCGATGCTGCAAAAGGGAGGTTCAATGATTTGCTCACGACCCAAGATCAGGGTTTGAAGGCATCTTGCCATCCTACCGTTGCCGTCTGAGAACGGATGAATCACCACCAGGTTCAGGTGTCCCATCGCAGCACGTATCATAGCTGGAGGCGTGTCTATCTGTTCATTCAGTGACGCCGTTAACTCGTTCATAAGCGTGGGAACCAAGTCGGCATCCGGTCCTTCGTACACATTTTCCTGTTTCTTTTCGTCTCGAACGAGAATCACGCCCGGCCTGTAACGGCCAGGGTTCTTGGACAATTCATGCTGAAGCATCATAAAATGCAGGCTGCGGATCAGACCTTCACTGTAAGAAAAATGCGGGTCCGATGCGAGCTGAAGAACGTAGGTCATGGCGTTTCTGTAGCCTACTATTGACGACCAGCTCGATGCTTCGGCGGATAATGGCTCGCCGTTTCCTGCGGCAGCCATCGCATCGTCTCTCGTAACTCTGATTCCCTCAATGCTATTCGACTGTCGGATGTTTCTGGCGAAGGTTGTTTGGCGGAGCACTCCATACCACCTTGCAGGAGTGCTAATCGCATAGCTGAGCGCTTTGCGCATGGAGTCAATTTTTGCAACAATTTCGAGCTCCAAGGGCTGCAAAGTCGGTGCCTTGAACAACATTCTTTTACCCTCCCTCCCTGACAAAACATAGGGTAATAAAGAATCATTCTGTTGTCGAGGCATAAATATTAAATATTTATGTTGACTTCCTTTAGCGCTCATGCATATTGGGCAGGAACAAGGTGGTTGGGTTTCGCCATGAATCACGGCATAATGGACGGGACTCTTTTGGAGGACCCATAAACCATGCTCTCACGAAACCTTTTCTTACTCGTGTTGATGGCAGCATTTCTATCGACCTGTCGTACGGCGCTCGGTGATGAGATCTCGGTCGAAGGCGCCCCTGCCGATAGCGGTTTCAATGTTGGCTCCGTAGCCACCATCCGCGCCACCGTGAAAGGCATGGCGCATGACGCGCGCCACTACGCCGTGTTTGCGGAGATCCAGTATGCGGGCACTACTTCCGTAACCAGCGTGCAAATGGATCGAGTGGCGGAGCCCCGGCAGGGTGAAACTCAATACGAAATCGGATGGCCTATTCCTGCCGAAGCCCCCACGGGACTCTACACGGTTGCCATCCGGGTGCAAGACCGCACCACCCATCACACCGTGGCCCTCAAGCCTTTGCGCGGCTTCGCGGCCTACAAGAAGCTGCTGCAAATCTCGCACTTGACCTTGGACAAGACCTTTTACAATCTCGGCGAACCTATTCAATGCCAATTGACCCTGGAAAACCTCACCGACGCTGACCTCGCCAACCTGCGCGTCGAGTTCTCCAATGCCAACTATCCCTGGATCTCTCTCTATTCGCGAGAAGCCGGCGCCAATCCTGACCTCGCCCTGAAAGTCCTGCGCGACCACTTGAACTTGGGACCGCGAGGGTCGGCAACCATTCCCATGATGAGCGCGGGGATTGCCTCTTCTCTCCAAGGCAAGCAGAGAGAGGTCATGGGGTCCGGCGGTCCCGAGCGCCACGAGAAGACGCCGCTCCCGGAAGTGGATACCTACACGGTGGCGGTGTGGAATGCTGACCGCACCATCCTTTACGATATGCAATTCACTCCCCCCGCCGTCGTGCGGCCCTCGGATCGCGCCCTGCCCATTCCTTACAGCAGAAATTTCACCCACCCCTACAACTCCGATATTGACTTCTCAAAGTATCGGGACTTCTACGCGCCTGGGCAGGTTTCTCCTCTCATCGCCGTGGACCACTCGCGGACCCTCTACCGTCCGGGCGAGCGGGTCAAAATCGCGGCCACGCTGAAGAATTCAGGGGATGAAGCTTGGAGCGGCGCGGAACTTCGGGCAACCATCCTGAATCCCGCCGGGAAGGACGTGTGGAAGGCAACGCTCCTCTCCGGGATCAAACTCGGCGCCGCCCAAACCCAGGCGGTGGCCTCGGAGGCTTGGGCCATCCCTGACCAGCAGGCGCCCGGAACCTATCGGATAAGGCTGGAATTAGTCGACGCGAGTGGAAGACGGCTGGCCGAGACGGAGACGGAAATCGGCGTCAACACCTTGCCGGCTTCGGTGCTGGTTTTTTGCCCGCACGAAGACGACGAGTACTCCTACGCCGGGCTGATCCGCGCCGCGCTCGAGGCTGGCATTCCGGTGCGAGTGGTGATCCTCACGGGTGGCGACGTGGGCGAGTGCGAGCGCTACTACGACAAGCCTTGCGGGCCGAACGAGGCGCGCGAGTTCAGCATGGTGCGCCAGGAGGAAAGCCGCGAAGCTCTGGAGCACATCGGCCTCACCCGAGACCTAGCAGATATTCTGGGCCTGCCCGACGGCGGCTCAGGAGCTATCTGGTCAGAGCACATCAAACCTTCGGACCCGTTCTTGTCGGTGTATCTGGCGTGCGACCACGCGCCTTACGAGCAAGTCCTGAAACCCAATTTGCCCTATGCGCGTGATTCTGTAATCGCCACGATCGAACAGATCGTTACCGACTTTCATCCTGCTCTGATCGCTCTGCCCCATCCGGACGAGCGCCACGTGGATCACCGCACCACGAATTGGTTCGTCATCAAGGCCTGCCAGGAATTGCTGCGCGAGCACAGGATCGATCCGCAGACCGTCATTTGGGGAGATCGCGCTTACGGCGCCGGCGGCTTCAAGCCTGCCCCCTACAAGTACGAAACAGCGGTTGTTTACCTGAGCGGCGAGGTTGCGGCGCTCAAGCAGGAGATGAGCTGGATTTACCAGTCGCAGGACGGGAACCTGGGGGAAGGAATGAAGAAAACCTTCTCTGAACTCCCGCGCCAGGAAGAGCACGTGCGCATCCTGGATTGGCAGGAACACGAAGGGTGGAACGAATAGGGGCTGGGGACTGGGGGCTGGAATTGCCGATTGTCGATTGCCGATTGTCGATTGACGATTGCCGATTGCTTGCTGGCTTGCCGTCCGCGCGCTGCCTACAGGGGGTTGGGTGGTCTTTGGCGGAAGAGAAATTCAGAATTCAAATGGCAAAGGGCAAATGGAAAACCATTTGAAATTTGCCCTTTGCCCTTTGCCATTTGAATTGCTTGTCCGCCTTTAAGGGCCTGCCTGGAAACTGGTGCATTTCACGGGGAATGTACAGCTCAGAATCTCCCCAGGCCCCGGCCCTTGGTCCCTAGCCCCTAGTCCCTAGCCCCTAGTCCCTAGCCCCTAGCCGCACGGAGCGCTTCCTCGCGCGCGCGCCGGAGGCTTTCGACAGGGTCGCCGGTAGGGATAAACTCCATGGCCACGTATCGGTCGTACTTGAGCATCGCGAGCGTCTTATAAATATTGAGGTAGTTGATTTCGCCCGTCCCGGGCTCGTGCCGCCCGGGAACGTCAGCCACGTGCACCAATCCTAACTTATCGATATTCTTCTCCAGCTTCTCGATCAGGTTGCCTTCGGAAATCTGCTCGTGGAAAAAGTCGTCGAGGAATTTCACCCTTGGGTGGCCCACCCGGGTAATGATCTCGAAGCCTTCGGCCGCGGACCAGAGGTAATAGCGCGGATTCTCCTCGAGGTCGATATTCTCCAGCAAAATCGTGATGCCATTCTTCTCCGCAATTTCCGCCGCCCGCTTTAGTCCCTCGATGCAGCTCTGGTGCTGGTCCGCACGCGACACTCCCGGCACCACGTTGCCTGACATGACGATGATGGCGCGGCATTCGATCTTATCCATGGCCGGAAGCGCCTGGCGGAGGTCGGAGAGGAAAGCTTCCCGCGCGCCCGGGTCTGCTACGCCGTGCGCCAGGCCCGCCGTTACGTCAAAAGTGATCCCGAGTTCACGCCGCTTGCGGTTGGCTCTGCGGAAGTCCTCTTCCGACCAGTTCTTATACTCGCTGCCTACCAATTCCACGGCGTGGTAGCCGGCCTCCGCCACCTTTTCAAGCCGCTCTTCAAACGGCAGCTTTTGAAATACGGTCCATAGCATCACGGAGATTTTGAACGGCACTCCGGGGACCTCTCCCTCCGGCGGAGCAGATTCTGCGCGGACCGGCAAGGCCGCCAGGGCAGGCGCAGCCAATGCCGTGCCGGCAAGAGTACGACCGAATTGGCGTCGATTCATGGTTGTGACCTCGGCTTGAGAATACAAGACAACAACCAGCGATGACAAACAGATTCCGCGGTCAGGATCCCGCCCGTCCTATATTGAGTTAGAAACGACGGGTAGTGCCCTAATTCAGCTGAACACGTGTTGCAATCGCGCGGATAGGCAGTCTATCATCTGGTGCTCGATGCGCCCCTCGAGGTAGACACTGTGGCCTTCACCGCGCCGCCACACGAAACGGAGGGGCTGTTCAGGAGAAAAAACCATGGTGAAATGGCTCATTCCCGTCATCTTTCTCGCAGTGCTTGCCTCCCCCTCGTTCGCCGATCAAAAGAATGAGAAGCAGAAGCCTGCCCAGTCTATCGCCGAACTGCAACAACAACTCGAGAAGGTTCTCAAGGATACGCACACTCCGGGTGTGTCCGTTGCCATCGTGCATCGCGAAGGACCTGAGTGGGTTGCCGGTCTGGGGCTAGCGGACGTGGCGCATGGCCGCGCGGCCACGCCCGAGACGCTGTTCCGCATTGGGTCCACATCAAAAGCGTTTGCATCGCTGTCGATCCTCATGCTGGCGGATCAGGGCAAGCTCTCGCTCGATGATCCTGTGCGCAAGCTGGCGCCCGAGGTGTGGTTTGAGAACCGTTGGGAAGCGAGCGATCCGGTCCGGGTGGTCAATCTTCTGGAGCATACAACCGGTTGGGACGACATGCACTTGCGTGAATATGCCATGGACGCGCCGCCCAGCATGGGGCTGCGCGAGGCGCTGGATTACGACCACCACTCGCGGAGTTCCCGCTGGCCTCCCGGCACGCGTATGGCCTACTGCAATTCCGGCCCGGCGGTCGCGGCCTACATTGTCGAAAAGCTCACGCAGCGGCGTTTCGAAGATTTCGTGGAGGAGAATCTATTCCGCCCCATCGGAATGAAGACGGCGACCTATTTTCCCCCGCCCGCGGCCACCGCGACCACTCTTTATCATAACGATGGCAAAACTCCTTATCCCTACTGGAACATCCTCTTTCGCCCGGCGGGCTCCATCAACGCTTCCGCGCGGGACATGGCGGCTTATGTCCAGTTCTATCTCAATCGCGGCATGGCCAACGGCATCCAGATCGTCCCTGCCGCCAACATCGATCGCATGGAAATCCCCGCCAGCACCTGGGCCGCGAAAGAAGGGATGAGGAGTGGATACGGCTTGAGCAATTACTGGAGTCTACACGAGGGATTCGTGTACCACGGGCATAACGGGGGCGTCAACGGCGGACTCACCGAGATGGCGTACCTGCCCGAATGCGGTGTGGGCTATTTTTACAGCATCAACAGCGGAAATGGAGATGCGTTCGCCCGAATTGGCAAGGCGATTCGCGCCTACGTCACCTCCCGCTTGCAGAAACCGCCTGTTCCCCCCGCCGCACCTCTCCCCCCAGGTACTGGCGATTACGCGGGTTGGTATCAGCCGGACTCACCCCGCATGGAGTTGACCCATTTCATAGAACGTTTGGCCGGCCTCAGCACGGTTCGTTTCAAGGACGGCAAGCTCCTCATCACGAGTCTGGGTGGATGGAATGAGACGTTCATTCCTGTGGCCGGCGTGCAGTTCCGGTATGTTCCCAAGAAGGATCCCGCTGAACCCGTGGCCACTCTCGAGTTGCTCGCTCCGAACGGGGAAGGCCGCTTTATAGAAGCAGGAATGATGACCACCATGAAACGCGTCCCAGCATGGCTGGCCATCCTGGAGATTGTCCTCACTGCGTTCGTTTTGCTTTCCCTCGTGTCGATTGTCATATACGCGCCATTCTGGGTTTTGGGGGGGCTCAGCAAGAAGCGCCGCCGTCCGGCGGAACGCGGCATGAGGTTCTGGCCGCTCGTGGCTGTGCTGAGCCTGGTTGGAATTGTGGTCGTCATCATTCTATCCGGCGCCGACGCGATCTCGCGCTTGGGGAATCTGACCGCGTGGTCGGCGGCTCTCTTTTTGTTCACCCTGGCCTTTGCTATCGCAACCGTGGCGAGCGCCATCGCGTGGCTGCGGGCGCCGGTCGAGGGGGTGCGGAGAAGCGTTCGCACCTATTCGCTCCTTGTCGTTTCGGCCTTGCTCATAGCCACCGTGTATCTTGCTTACTGGGGCTTCATCGGGTTGCGGACGTGGGCTTAGCCCTCAGGGCCCGAACAAGCCGGGCGCTGACTCTTGGTTTCTTGGCCCAGGCGGCCCCGGACGACGAACGCAGCAGGTGAGGAGGATATGGACTACCGAACTCTAGCCACGACAGGTTTGGAGGTCTCGCGGCTGTGCTTTGGCACCTTGACCTTTGGGTCGCAAACCGACGAGGCTGCGGCAGCGAGAATCGTCGATCGCTGCCTCGATGCCGGAATCAACTTCTTCGACACCGCGAACGTTTACAACAAGGGCGTGGCGGAAACCATCCTTGGCAAGGCGCTGTCCGGCAGGCGCGGGAAGGTGATCCTGGCCACCAAAGTAGGTCTCAAGATGGGTGAGGGCCTCGAAGCGAGCCGACTTTCGCGCGCCGCCCTTCACAAAGCTCTGGAGGCAAGCCTGGCGCGGCTGCAAACCGATTATGTGGATCTATACTACCTCCACCAGCCGGACTACACCGTGCCGATTGAAGAAACGCTCGCCGCCATGGATGAGGCGGTGCGCGCGGGAAAAGTGCGCTATCCGGCGGTGTCGAACTACGCCGCGTGGCAGGTGTGCGAAATCCACTGGATCGCGGAGAAGAACGGGTTCAAGCCGCCGTACGTTTCGCAGCCGATGTACAACGTCCTGGCCCGCGGCATCGAGGAGGAGTACCTGGCATTCTGCAAGCGGTTCAACGTCGCCGTGGTGTCGTACAATCCGCTGGCCGGCGGGTTGCTGACCGGCAAGCAGTCCAGGCAGCGTGGGCCGATTCCGGGAACACGCTTCGACGGGAACAAGTTGTATCTGGACCGCTACTGGCACGACGACTACTTTGCCGCCGTGGATGAACTGGCGGGCATCGCGCGCGCCGCGGGCAAAAACCTGGTCGAACTCGCGTTTCAATGGCTGCTCAGCCAGGCGCAGGTGGACTCGATCATCCTGGGCGCCTCGCGCCTCGAACAGCTCGAAGAGGACCTGAAAGCCTGCCAGGGCGGTCCACTCGATGAATCTCTCCTGGCCCAATGCGAGGGAGTGTGGAAACGGCTAAGAGGCATCACGCCCAAGTACAATCGATGATCGGGAGATCGGGCGAACAGTCGAAAGACGAAACTCGGAAACCGAAAATCGAAGATCGCGACGATTTTCGGATTTCGATTTTTGAATTTCGAGCTTCCTGGTTACCCGATCTCCCCATCGCGCTGTCATTCTGAGCGAAGCGAAGAATCTATGCAGTTGCTTCGTTTGGAACTACGGAGATTCTTCGCTCCGCTCAGAATGACAGCGCCGGCGTTACTCGTCACTCGTCACTGCTCTTTTGGCTTGACACGGACGAAACTTGCGCTATGCTCGGGTTTCTTCAGAAACGAGCGGCGATAACTGATGTTTCACTACCTGGTTATGAGAGTCAAGAACTTGAGGGGGGAAGGTCGAGTGGTGGGCCGTGCCTCCTGCCATCGGTTTGTGCTCCTCGGTCTCATTCTGGCCGACGTTGTGGTCGTGGGTGCAGGGGGCCAGGCGAGGGCTAAGACTGGAGTCGGCACCCAAGGGCAGACAAGTCAGGCGCTCTCCACACGCGTGGTTGCTTATCAGATTGAGGCGCGACTCGATACCGTCCACAAGACCGTTGACGCCACGGAAACCCTGACCTACCACAACCTCACTGGCCGCCCCCTGGACGTTTTTCCTTTCCACCTTTATTTGAACGCCTTTCAACCCACCTCCACTTTCATGCGCGAGGTGCGCATGTACGGCACGCGGGGGACAGGCCCCGAGTCCGGCTGGGAGGCAAAGCATTACGGCGCCATCGAAGTGAAGTCGTTCGAGGTATTAGGGCAGGGCGACTTCACCAAACACCTGGAGTTCGTCCAGCCGGACGACCACAATCCGGACGACCGCACAGTTTTCCAGGTGAAGCTGGCGAAGCCTGTTGCTCCGGGCGCGGACATAGTCTTCAAGATCGCTTTTCACGATCAACTTCCTGAAGTACTGATCCGCACCGGTTACAAGCGCAATTTCTTTATGGTGGCGCAGTGGTTCCCCAAGGTGGGCTTGTGGTGGCACGATGCCTGGAATTGCCATCAGTTTCATGCCACCACGGAGTTCTTTGCCGACTTCGGCACCTTCGAGGTGAAAGCCACGGTGCCGGACAACTACATTGTGGGAGCGACGGGCGACCTGGTTTCGGCCGTCCCCAATGGCGATCACACCAAGACGGTCACCTGGCGCGCCGAGGATATCCACGACTTCGCGTGGACGGCCTCACCGGACTACAAGCCGATTGAAGACACCTGGACGGGCTCGGCGGGAACCGTGCACATCCACCTGCTGCTTTCGCCCGGTCACGACAGCTCCATCCGCCGCTACCTCGCAGTGATCAAGGGCACCTTGGATCGCTTCGACAAGTGGTACGGACCTTATCCTTACGATCGCATCACCCTGGTGGATCCGCCCCAAGGCGCAAGCGATGCCGGAGGGATGGAGTATCCCACCCTCATCACCTGCGGAACAACCTGGTGGATGCCGGAGGGCTTGCGCGGGGTGGAAGCGGTCACCGAGCATGAATTCGGCCACCAGTATTGGTACGGCATGGTGGCTACGAACGAATTTGAAGAAGCGTGGATGGACGAAGGCATCAACAGCTACACCGAAGCCAAGGTGCTGGAATCGCTCTACGGCAAGGGCACATCAGTTCTTAGCCTGTGGGGCATGACGGCCGACGATGCCGATGAGTTGCGCCTGGAGTACCTCGCCCTGCCGGATACTGACCCGATGAGCCGCTTTGGGTGGCAGTTCATGAACAGCCTGGCCTATAGCGCGATCAGCTACGGCAAAACGGCTACCGTGCTACTCACGCTCGAAGGCATCATCGGCGAAGAGACCATGCGGAGAGCGATGCACACCTACTTCCTGCGCTACCGCTTTACCCACCCCACCGGCACGGACTTCGTCAAGACCATCGAGGAAGTCTCCGGCCAGAAGCTTGAATGGTATTTCCAACAGGCGCTCTACGGAACCAACGTTCTCGACTACGAGGTGCTCGACATCCGCTCCGATCGCGTTAACTGGTTCGAAAAGCAGGCGCCGGAGCCAAAGAAGGGTGTGACGCTGTATCGCGACACCGTAGTCGTACATCGCAAGGGCGACTTCATCATGCCGGTCCAGGTCCGGGTTACATTCGACAACGGCGAACAGGCGCTCGAGCGGTGGGATGGTCAGGATCGTTGGGTGCGCTTCACCTACGATAAGAAGGCCAGAGTGGTTTCGGCCGAGGTCGATCCGCAGCAGACGGTCCGGCTGGACAAGAACTTTTTCAACAATAGCATGACGGAAAAAGCTGATCGCCGGGCGACGTCCAAGCTGTCCACCTATTGGCTGTTCGCTGCCCAGTTCATGGCACAGTTGCTGGCATGGCTGGCTTAGGCCCATCGGGAGAACGGGTGAACAGGAAGCTCGAAATTCGAAAATCGAAATTCGAAAATCGTTGCGAGTTTCGATTTTCGGTTTTCGAGTTTCGTCTTTCGACTGTTCACCCGATCACCCGATCACCCGATCTCGCGATCCCTTAATCCAAAAGGGCGAGCGGTGAGCGGGCGTAAGAATTTTGTGATGGTGACCTAAAGTGCGTAATCACGACAGGAGTCCATTCATTGCGGGCGGTGGCTTGGTGTGGCGCCGCCAGAGTGTCCTTTGGTGGATCTTCGTGGTCAATTTCGTGCTGGCGTGCATGGGCGCGGGCACGTTTATGGTGCACGTCGGCCCGGTGCTCGATCACAGCTTACAGAGTCAAGCCTTGGTGCATGGTTTCAATCCCATGGTTTTCACTGCCCTGTTGATGGAGGCGCACGGGACTGCTGCTGTGGGCACGGCCTCGGCCTGTCTCGCCGTGGTCTTCTTTATTTTCATGCTGTTTGTCGAAGGAGGTCTTCTCGAGGTTTACCGGCTGGACCGCAAGCTGACCAAAGGCGAGTTTTTCGAAGCCAGCGGCCGGTTCTTCTGGCGATTCGTGCGCCTGCTCATCATGTTGCTTATCGTCCTGATTCCGGTGGGCATCGTTTACACCCTGAGGACGCGCGCTTCGAACCTCGTGGATGAAAGATCGCCCAGCCCCGTACCGGGCATCTGGGTCGGGTTGATCGGGCTGCTCGTCGTGCTGTTCTTGATGCAGGCGGTTCGCCTCTGGTTCGACATGGCACAGGTTCGGGCCGTGGCCGAGGACGAACGGGCCATGCGCCGCGCGCTGGGTCGCGCCTTCAAGATCACCTTCGGGAATTTCGGGTCGCTTTACTGGATGTATTTGCGCATCAGCATCGTGGCTTGGCTGGTGACGGCAGTGCTCTTGTGGATTTGGCTGAGGCTGGTGCGGCCGGAACGGATCGGCGTTTCGTTCCTTCTCACTCAATTGATCCTGCTGAGTTGGCTGGGAACCCGGCTGTGGCAACGCGCCAGCGAGACCATCTGGTACCAGCGGCGACATCCGGGAGGCGTCAAGGAACCCGAAGCAGCGCTCCCACCACCTCCAGCGCCAGCCTTGGAACCCGAGGCTGCTGACTTCAGCCCTCCTGCCGCCGGCACGTCGGATCTTGGGGAAGCCGCTTAGCGTGCTCGAGGTCTCCCTATGAACCGCATTCGTATTCTTTGGACGGCAGTTCTCCTTCTTACTTTCGCCGGCGTTGTTTTTGCGCAGGATACCAAGTTTCCCCCTCAGGGCGAACAGATTCCCGGCCCGGACAATGCTGCGATCTCCGCCGAGCAATGCTGTTACCGCAGTGACGAGATCAACGATTCCGCCCAAGCCTTCAAGACGTGGATCGAGGACGTCCGTCACTGGCGCCGCGAGCGCTTGATTCGAATGGGTTACAACGGCTCGGAGTACGAGCGGCCTGAGTTGAAGTGGACGCAGTCCAGCTTCATCCAGCCGCAGATGATGATCGAGGAGCGGTACTTCTACGATCCCGTCGCCGGCAAATACACTGTGGACCGCTACCTGGACGACCTCGAGAAGCGCTACGGCGGCATTGACTCGGTCTTGATCTGGCACACTTACCCCAACATCGGCATCGATAATCGCAACCAATACGATCTGCTCCATGACATGCCCGGCGGCGTGGAAGGGTTGAAGCAAATGATCAGCGACTTCCACCGCCGCGGCGTCCGCGTGCTGTTCCCCGTGATGCTTTGGGACCAGGGCACGCGCGATGTGGGCATCCCCAATTGGGAAGCCACCGCCCAAGCCATGGCCGAGATCGGCGCCGACGGAATCAACGGCGACACGCTGGATGGAGTGCCGCGGGCTTTTCGCCTTGCCTCCGACAAGACGGGCCACCCCATCGCGCTCGAGCCCGAAGGCGGTCCTGCCGACGAGGCCCTCCAGTGGAACAACCTCACCTGGGGCTACTGGAAGTATCCCTTTGTCCCTATGATTAGCCGCTACAAGTGGCTCGAACCCCGCCACATGGTGAACGTCTGCGACCGCTGGAACCGCGACAAGACCGATAATCTCCAGTACGCTTTCTTCAACGGCGTGGGCTATGAGAGCTGGGAGAACATCTGGGGCATCTGGAACCAGATCACCCCGCGCGACGCCGAGGCGCTGCGCCGCGTGGCGAAGATCGAGCGCGCGTTTGCGAGCCTCCTCATCAGCCCCGGCTGGGAGCCGCACACCCCAACCCTCCGCCCGGGTGTATTTGCCAGCAAGTTCCCGGGCCAGGGGCAAACGCTGTGGACGATGGTCAACCGCAATGAGTATGACGTGGGCGGCCGCCAGATGGTAGTCCTTTACAACCGTGGGATGCGCTTTTACGACGTCTGGCACGGCGAGGAATTGAAGCCTGAGGTGAGCGGCTCGACCGCCACGCTCAGCTTCGAGCTCGAGGCGCACGGCTTTGGCGCGGTGTTGGCCACGCACGCAGCGCCGGCCTCCAGCGACACGCAGAAGCTGCTCTCCGAAATGCACGAGCTCGCCCGCACGCGACTGGCGACACTTTCCCGTGAATGGAAGGTCCTCCCACAGCAGATCGTCGAGATTCCGCCGACCCAGCGTGTCCAAGCTGCGCCCGCCGGCATGGTGAGGATTCCTGAAGCCGATTTCGAGTTCCACGCTGCCGGCATTATGATCGAGGGTGGCAATGACGTTGCCGTAGACGTGCAATATCCCTGGGAGGATGTGCCCCGCCGCTTTCACTTGCATAAGATGCATATCAAGTCGTTTTATATCGATAAATATCCAGTGACCAACGCCGAGTTCAAGCGATTCCTGGAGGCAACTCAATATCATCCCAAGGACGATCACAACTTCCTGCGAGACTGGAAGAACGGAAACTACCCGGACGGTTGGAGCAACAAGCCGGTGACGTGGATTTCGCTCGAGGACGCGCGCGCTTACGCCGCTGGGGCCGGCAAACGCCTGCCGCACGAATGGGAATGGCAGCATGCGGCGCAGGGGAACGATGGCCGCACATATCCCTGGGGCAACGAGTGGGACCCCCCCCCCCCCCCCCCCCCCCCCCCCCCCCCCCCAAA
>Ga0326728_10004990_pt1 | contig 38268 bp, 35 predicted proteins | sample MB3enrmetagenome_FD_207602 | JGI IMG/M metagenome (GOLD analysis project Ga0326728, IMG submission 207602) | Lab enriched peat soil microbial communities from McLean, Ithaca, NY, United States - MB31MN | ecosystem: Environmental > Terrestrial > Soil > Wetlands > Peat | place: USA: New York... | reverse complement strand
TTCGATGAGGGCGCGATCCCTGCGGACCACGCCCTCGCTCATCGAAACGATGAGTTTCCGGCTGGCTATTCCTGGGCAGGTTGCGCTCCCGCAGAGCCTGCCGCCGCTTCACCAGCCGGCGCCCATCTTGCACCAAAGGGCTTTTGAGGTACAATGCAATTCCAGCGAACGGTTAGGGGTGCCTTAACTGTTTGTCTCACCCCAGGGGACAACCCCAGACGTTGGGGGCCAATAGGACCATCCGGGAGAAAATGCTGTGCTCGGAGGGCCAGACCGGAGGCAAGCGGTGTATACTCCCGACCGCTAGGAGGACAAAAACTAATTCCGGTTAAGATGCGACAGAAGACATCAGCGATCCCTCCTACAAGGAAACCGGACGGGTATGGGTTATGCTCAGCGACTTTGCATCATCCCCTCCACTAGGCAGTGTGCGTGGCGCTTTGACGACGCGTTTACAGTCCGCGCCCATCCGGCTGCTGGTGATCAACCACAGCACTCAGTACGGTGGGGCAGAGAAGATTCTCAGGGATTTGTTGTCCCGTCTGCCACCGGAGGAGGTGCAGGTCTTGGCAATTGTAGCGCCGGGGTGGGGGCCTGCCAGAGCTGTTTGGGAGGGCATCGGGGCGCGTTGCATCGACCTGCCGGTTCCGTATTTTACCCGTGTGCCGGTTCCCCACTTTGGCGGCATGCGTTTGTCGTTGCAATTGGTCAGAGAATTGTTGAAATGGATTTACTTTCGCCGGACATTTCGGGAGCTCCTCCATCAAGAGGCGCCCGACTTGGTGTACGCCTCTTCTCCGCACGCGGCTATCGCTGTCGAGCCTGTTCTAGCTTGTGCACACATACCCTGGGTTTGGCAGATACCGGACCTCGTTAAAAACCGGTGGCTCAACCGGCAGGCGCTACGGCCAGCGCTCAGAAACTGCAAGGCTATCATGGCGCTTTCGCGGGCGACGGCGGATTCGATTGTCCGATTGGGAGCCGACCCGTCCAAGGTTCATCAGGTTTATGGTGGCGTCGACGTTAAGAGTTTTGATTTAGCGACTCAATCTGCCGCGCGCTTTCGCGCAGAGGAAGGAATTGGCGCAGATGTGCCTCTCGTCGGGATGTTCGGTCAAGTGACCCGCTGGAAGGGCTGGCATATCTTAGTGGAGGCAATCCCGCAGGTGAAAGCTCGCTTTCCCGCGGCGCGCTTGGTCTTTGTGGGCCGTCCGACGAGGGAGGCCGACCGTCGCTACCAAGCAGCCCTCGAGGCGCGATTGGTTGACCTTGGCCTGGACCGGTCCGTGCGCTGGACGGGTTTTAGAGAGGATGTCCCAGGGATTATGAGGGCCTGTGACGTCATCGTTCACGCGTCGATCCAGCCCGAGCCCTTGGGCCTCGTCATCATGGAAGGGATGGCGGCACGCAAGCCGGTTATATGTACCTCCGGGGGCGGGACGGAGGAGATGGTTACCCATAATGAAACTGGGTTGGTCGTGCCCCCTGGCAAGCCGGGCGCATTAGCTGATGCCATCAATAAATTACTGAGCGATCCACCCTTGCGCGTGCAGATGGGGAACAAGGGGCGGGAAATCGTGGAAGCGCAGTTTACGCACGATCAGCGCGTGCAAGCCTTCCTGAAGGTTTTCCGTCAGATAGTGGACGCTAGCCGCGGGTCATCATGCCCCTCGGCTTGAGTCCGCTTTGCTTACTCCCCGGTCGCTGGAATCATCAACATACATGAGGGGTTGAACGCAACCGGGTCCTTTTTGTGCCGCTATCCGCAAGTGGGAGCGCAAAGGCGGCCTCCGTGTCTTTGCGAACAAATTCGTAAGTATGGTCCGCATCGACGACTACCAGGTTCATGCGGTGTAAGAACGGCTCGTAATTGTAAGTGAACGAGTTGCCGAAGAGCTGGCTTATCTTGTACTTGACAGGGCTCGCCTGGTAATGAGACCCAACTTCGAAGGGTGGAAATCCACCGACTCCGAGGCCGTGCTTGTGGGTGTCCCTTGCCGAGGGATCGAGGTCAAGCGTGAAGACCTCCGTGCTCTCCGGCGTGTTCAGCGCCATTGTTAAGGCCGAGGAACCTTTGTATGTGCCGATCTCGAAGACGCGCTGGGGATGGCAATACATGCAAATCGCCCCCAGCACCGCCAATTCACGGGGTGGCAGGATCCACTCGTCTTCTCCGCTGACCGCGCTGAGCGGAACGTTGACGGCCAGGGAATCGATGCCGGGAAACAGTTCCTCAATCCGGACTTTCGGAAGCCTCGGATAAGCATCCCGCCAGTGAAGCCAATGGCGAGGCGGCTGGCTCCGCGATAGGCGGTAGGCCTCTAACAGTCCCGAAGGAGCCCAGAATTTCAGGAACCGCTTGCAGCCGTCAAGAAACACTCACTCCCCCCGTAATAGAAGAAACGAATGAATTATAGCTGGGGGGGCGCATACCTCGAAATCATTATGAGCGCTACGCATGGCAAGAAAGAGGATTGCGGACAATTAGTCCCCGACAGCGCGCAGGGAAAAAATGTCATGCTGGAGAGTAACGCAGATTTGCGTTATTTTGTGGTTTATCCAGAGGCGTCACTGCCCAATTATGCTACTACTGGAGGGAAGAATGCGGGGCTGATGTTGGACCAAACGAAGGGGTTTGAAGTTTCGGGGGAAGGGAAGCTCAATCAGAATTTCTCAAGGCGGTACGTAACCAGAGTTTTTTGGGATAAACTGTATACTGTAAAGAAACGATGTTGTCGCTCTGTTTCCCGGTTGCCAGGAATGGGAACGACCAGCGCTCGTGCTGGGCAAGGATCGAAAACGCCATATCCTTTTGGACAAACCATTCAGCCTTGACCCGCAACGAATCCTGCGCTCCTCCATTGGGGATGAACTCCTTCCTTACTCTCTGCTCGCGCCACCCGACTTGCACCCGTTTTCGGGGGGAACGCCAATACGTGCTGCTGAAGTCAAAGGCTTTTCCCCACCTGCCAACCGTATTGCCAATTAGGAAGCCCTTATTTGTGTATGCATCATGATAGTGTATATAATCCCAATATGCTTGCTCCCCTTGCGGGCCTGTGGTTGCATACTCAAAGCGAAAATCAAACTTCGGGAGGCGCGGAATTTGTGAAAGGTAAAGGCCCGGATTGTACATGGCCCGCGCAGGGTTTGCCAGCGGACTAAGATCATCTTTGCTGTAGTTGTCGGTATAGACGGTCAGCCATTTTCGCAGATAAGGAACCCGATACGAAAAATCCAGGCCACTCTGGCGAGAACCGGGATCTTTTCGATAGGGCAACTCGCCACTGTCCGTAATGCTGAAATAACTGGCGAACAAGTTGCTGAGGGTGAATGGAACGCCCTGGCCGAATGCCACCGCTGATTTGGAGAATCCGATTTCCAAATTCGGGGTGGGCTTGAGCAGGGCTTTCTCTCCATGGAAATAGGGTCCAGGGGGTCCCGACGGAGAATATTGGCCGTAGAGCTTGCCAAAAAACCCCTGGATTCGCACGGGCCCCAGATACTTCAAGAACCCCGGCAGGACAATGGGTTCAACCTGATCAACTCTGAGCATCGGGATCGGGTCGATGTTGTCACTTGCCAGCATGGGACCCATGGTTCCAGGTCCCCACCAAAGGCTCTGCTTCCCAAACGAAACGTTAAAAACCCACAGGCGCACGCCCACGTAAGCATCCAGCAGGTCAAGCTGGTTGACCGTGCGCGATGCCTGTGAATAAGGGGCCGAGGTTGTCAGGTCCAACAGTTCGATGAATGACTGCTGTGCCACCGTCAAGCCGGCGTAGGCAGGTGAGTGTTGATACTCCCCTCGGATGTAGGCATAGACCCGGCCCTTAGAAGCTTGGGCTGAGAAACCGGTCACATTGTTGAAACCCGTATTAAAAGGCCGGCCAAAATCGTTGGCTATAGTTTGGCCAAAATGATAGCCGTCCCTCAACGGCGTACCGGAAATCCCCATAGTTCGCGTGTAGAGGGATTCCACTCCGGCTTGCCGCGCCGAGACCCCGTCGAGAAGTTTGATCTCTACGCTGAACTCTTGGTTGAGAGCCTCCTCGAGTGCCATGGCTTCCCCGGTTTTGACGTCCGCATTCGACAGGTTCTCATCGGCTTCCAATACCAATTGAGCGCACTGTATTCTCGTCCATGGCCGCAGGCCCACAAACTGCTTGTTGATTGTTCCCAAGCCCGCCAAGCGATCAAGAGCCGGATAAACCCAGCTATCCAATGGGACGTAAACGGACCCCAGCGGGGCTTCTCCCCAAGCCACCACGCCCTGGAACAGAACCAGTCCCAATGTGCAGCCGAGCAGTTGCAGAATCACTGTCCAATAAGTCTTCTTGCGCCAGCGCAGGATTGCAAGAGTGGAGTGTGCCTCCGAGCGGGATTGATATTCGTGTGAGCGACCTGCCTGGACATTCGTTGCCAATATGATCCTTTCAGTGGGGCGTGAATCAACCGAGGGGAGCCGTAGGGGGAGGCGTCAGGTCAGACAGACACACTCCGGGCGCCGGCAGCCGAGTCTTGAAAGAGTCCGATGATGTCCGACAATTCTAAATGCCTGAAATTAGGAACCACAAGATCTGCCCCCGCCTTGACCAGCCCTGTGTCCCTATTTCCCGCGGCAATTCCAACGCATTTCATGCCAATTTGCTTCACAACCTTGACTGCGGTAATGGCGTCCTCGAACACAAGCACTTCAGACGCCCGCGCCCGGAGCTGCTCAGCCGCCCGCAGGAAAATAGCTGGGTCTGTTTTTCCGCCCGGTACATCATCGCCAGTGAGAACGGCCGCAAAGCGATCGGCCAGCGCATGGTTCTCCAGCATTCTTGTTACTCGCAATCTCGATGCGCTGGTGGCAACCGCCATGGGAATTGAAGCGGACTCTACAAGGTCCAAAAACTCTTCGAGCCCTTCGATGGCTTGAACTCGAGCTTCCTCCTGTCGAAAGATAGCTTCTTTCTTCCTCGCGTATAGGGTAGCTTGCTGCGGGGTTAAGGGCCCGAGAAAATGGCTCAAGATCTCCTCCCGAGTCGCGCCTTCCAAAACGAACTCGAGTTCCGCCTCCGAAACATCCTTTCCCGCCTCACGCAAAAGCTCCCGCCATGCGCTTCGATGAAGCGGATGGCTATCGAATAAAACCCCGTCCATGTCAAAAACTAGAGCGATTCTCATGTCCCCCTACACGCCTGGCCAATTCAATTGGGCTTGCTGGTAATTCTCAATCGTCCCAATATCCAGAAGAAATTCCGGAATGGGGTAAGCAAACATCTGTCCGGCAAGACGTGGAAGTACATCGAAGCCCATAACCGATAAATGCCAAGATGGGAAATTTCTTCGGCCCAGAGATCGGGAGGCAGAAGGTCCAACACCTCCCCCCTTAAGGCTCTACTGCTAGCACGACTCCTGCACGCTTCATGTCGGCATAGGCATCAGGAATTTCTGCCGGAATGCCCCCGATCTTTTCCACCCAGGCTCGGAAGTCGTCGAGGATCCGAGGCAGATTGTGACGCGGCTTCCAGCCGAGCCGTTGGAGTTTCGCGACGCTCGAGACGCTGTGGCGGTTGTCGCCCCGGCGATATTCGTTCGGGAATTCTATGGGCACGGCGCACTCGAGCTTGGCACGCACAGCTTCGGCAAACTCACGCACGCTGGTAGCGACTCCGCTGCCTACGTTGAAGGCTTGGTAATCGGCCTCATCCTTTTCCAATACGAGCATGTTAGCGTCAATGACGTCCCGGACGTGAACAAAGTCGCGCGTCTGCCGGCCATCCTCATAAACCACGAGGGGGCGGCCGCTCATCGCGCGACTAAAAAAAATGCGGCAGACCCCTGAATAGTGATTGAACAAAGATTGACGCGGCCCTTGCACAATCGAGTAACGCAAGGCCACGGTGGGGATTCCATGCAGCCATCCCAGGCCCAGGGCCGCGCGCTCTTCGGCCAGCTTGGAGACGGCGTATTGGTTAAAGGGGTTCGCATGGTGTTCCTCGAGTCGGCATGGCTGCGATGGCTGTTGGCAAAGTTGGCACTCGACTTCCCATTGACTTTTCTCAAGCTGTTGCCGGGAGCGCGGCGCGCACTGAAAGAAGCCGTGTTCTCGGCAGGTAAACTGTCCTTCTCCGTACACCGCCTGTGAGGACGCAACGATGATCTTCTTCACGGGAAGCTTCTTCTGTACGATCAACTCGTAGATCAATGCCGTGCCCACCGTGTTCACTTGAAAAAAGCGAGAAAAATCCAGCATGTAATCCTGGTAAGCAGCTTGGTGAGAGATAACATCAATGCCTTCCAGCGCTTCCGAGAGCACCGCGCGGTCCGTAATGTCTCCCTGGATGAAGTCCGCTTCCGAAGGCAAGTAAGAGGGGCGGCCATGGGGGTGAACCCTGGGATTCAGATTGTCGAGAATCCGAACCTGGAAACCCTCTTGCAAGAATCGATCCACGAGATGCGAGCCAATAAATCCTGCCCCACCCGTGACTAGTACTCGCATTTGGCCAACTCCTCAGCGCGAACCAAGAGTATCCTCGTTCATCTGCATATATAGGATGCGTGCAACTACCTGCCCGTACCGGCTAAAACCGCAGAAAAAGTCTTCAGCAGGATTTTGATATCCAGCCAAAGGGACCAACTGCGAATGTATTCAAGATCGAGTTTCACCCACTCGTCAAAGTCCTTAACGTTGTTTCTTCCGTTCACTTGCCACAAGCAAGTGATGCCGGGTTTTACTGTCAGCTTGAGTTTCTGAAAGTCTGTAAATTGCTCGTACTCGGTAACGAGTGGCGGGCGTGGCCCCACCAAACTCATGTCACCCTTGACCACGCTCCATAACTGGGGCAGTTCATCGAGGCTGTGTTTCCGCAGGAAACGCCCCAGCGGTGTGGCCCGCGGGTCGTTCGAGATCTTGAACACTGGGCCACGCATTTCATTTTTTGCCAAAAGCTGTGCTTTCCGTTGGTCGGCGTCTTCGTACATGGATCGGAACTTGTAACTCAAGAAGGGAACACCGCCTAATCCTACGACTCGCCATGGATAAAATACAGAGCCCGGCGACGTCAGTCTTATCGCCACGCCGATAGAAACCAAAAGCGGGAAAGCCACTACCAGGGCTGCCCCCGCCACGAAAACGTCCAAAACGCGTTTTATAGTCAGCATGAAACCCATTCGCATCTTTGCAGGTATGTCAGATTGGGCTGTGCTCGCGGGCACAGTCTGCGCCGTAAGCTTTAGTGTGAGTCGATATGACTGCCTGTCTGGCTTCCTTGTGGACATACGTTTGGGTTATGAGAAGGTCGGTCCCCCTTAAGAACTCGTTGATAGAGAGCCAGGTGATCGCTGACGACATCTTCCCATCTGTATACTGCCCGGGATCTTTGCTGCGCCTTTGCGCGATAGTCTGATACGGTCCCGGGGTTTTCCAGCAGAAACTGCAACTGCTGGCATAAATCACGATCTCCTTCCGAACCGCGGTAGCTGAACCCTGTATCGCCAATAACTTCCAGATTCGACGGAGTGTCATTCACGAGGGCACAATTCCCAAAACCCATCGCCTCGACCAGCGCCGGGTGAGTGCCCCCGACTTCGTCGGGTAGGACGAACAAATACGCATTCCTCTGCAATTGCTCATATCCCTCTCCATAAACGCCGCCTGTAAATACCACCCGACCGTCGGTCGTAGACTTCAGGGAGCGAGCATACTCTTTCTCCCATGGATCGCCCCCGACAATGACCAGCCTCTTGTTCGTCTTCGTACGCTCGAAGGCTTTAATCAAGTGGTGAATATTGTTTTCGGGCACCAGCCGCCCGACAAAGAGCACATACTGGCGGCTCTCCAAACCGAAGCGATCCAGCCACTCACGCCCTTGAGATTTCGATTCACGCATCCCGTAAGTGATAAGGGATGAAGAAACCTTGAATTTCCGGGAGTAATAGCGCATTACGTCGTGCGAGTCAGCCACTAGCCCGTGACAACACAAAACCGCGAGGCGCTCTGAAAATTTCAGGTACCATCGTGCGAAGCTTCCCCATTTCCCTCGCTGCCAATCTGTCCCATCCACAGAGCAGACCACCTTGATGCCGAGAAGCCTTGGCATTAGTGCAAACAGTGTGACACCTGTCGTGAAGTAATGCACCACGTCGACAGGGTGAAAAAGGACATGCAGGGTGGCAAGGAAAGCATGAACAATCGTGCTCAAGTTCTTGGCGCGCAGGGTGGGCAGAGTGACCAGCGCGACTCCTTCATAGTCCCTTCCCGGCCAAGTGGACATGCTTGAGCGGTTATACACGCGCACGTGGTGTCCACGTTTCACCAAACCTCGCGACAGCTCGTCCACGGCGGTTTCGAATCCGCCAAATCGCGCCGGAATCGCTTTGATTCCAATCATTGCAATCTTCAATTTTTCTTCCATGATTCGTTGCCGGGAATTCCTAACAAGCGGTTTCTTTGGCTTCTGCCACACGAAACGTTGACTCGTTGCTGGTGGCGCCTTGCTTAGTCTTGAGAAGCAACGAATTGAGTGCCTCAACTGACGCCTCGAAAACGGAATCTACACTGATTGTGCGCAGGCAGTACGGCTGGTCGAAGAGACAGTAGTCGAAGCATGGACGGCACCAGAATCCCGGCTGGCTCACGACGCGATTCTCTTGTCCGAGTGGTCCTATCCAAGCCTGCTCACCCGGTCCAAAGATGGCGACTACGGGCACTCCCAGCGCCGTCGCAATATGCATGGGGCCGCTATCATTGCATATAAACAGCCCGCACCGGCTCAGCACGGCCATAAACTGGCGTAGGGGCAGCAACAGAGGTTCGCGCTGATTCCGATCAGCCCTCGGGAGGATGCGGCTGGGATCCTGGAACCAGACGATCTTGATGGGGAATTGAGCTTGCAATCGCTGAGCCAGAGTCCGGAAATTCTCTTCGCCCCATTCCCGTACCGCGCTGCGGGCACCGGGATGAATGCCAATCAGAAATTCTGCGTCGTGCAGGTCCTGCTCTGCCAGGATCTGTTGCGCAAATTTCTCTTCCTCGGAAGTAACCTGTAAGCTCGGCTCCCGCACCAGCGCAATCTTCCCCACGTGCTCCAAAAGTCGCAGCCAGCGGTTTGAGAAGTGAGGGTAGTGCAGATCGGGTATGGCGGTGTCGGTGAGAAGAAAACCGCCGCCACCGAACCCATACCCTACCCGCCGAGCGACCCGAACGAGCCAAATAATAAAATTCTCGCGGAAATCGGCTCGGGCGGTGAAGGCGAGATCGAAGCGTTGGGCGCGCAGCAATTTCACCACTCGCAGAAGTTCCAACCACCGCAGTGAAAAAGGATTGTATTTCCTCCAGCGCGAAAAGGGCTCTACCCAGGGAACTCGCACCGTAAAGACCTTATCCACCAGCCCCTGCCCTTCCAGGAGTGGCGCAGCCTTGGGGTTGGTCAACAACGTGATGGTTGCCTCCGGATACTGAATCCGCAGGCTTCTTAGAAACGGCGTAAGCATCACGAGATCGCCCAAGTTCCAATATTCCATCACCAGGATTTTGTCAACTTTGCCACCGGTATTCCTGGGAAGGGGCCGCACCCACTCCAGCCCAGCCACCAGGGGGCGAAGGATCGCTTCCATCACCTGGATCAACCGGCGTTTACGCCCACTTATCTTCACCAGAACTCCGAGCGCTGCTTCGTCGGCATCCTTCGGAGCGAGTTCAGTAGCGATAGCATATTGTGTAGTGCGAATCAAACGGATCTCCGCTTGGCTTCACAGCAGCCATTCAGATCCTGAAGATAGAATACGTCTATCTTCACGCGCTCTTCATAGTATACGTCCTGGATTCCGCTCACTTGGCAATAGTTCCGAAGCCATCCTTTGGGCCTTGTTCAGCATTTCAGTCGTGGCGAGGCCCTCGATGCGCGGAAACAGGACGAGTCTCCCTCCGTTGCGCCGGACGGTATCAGCCTCGATGCAGTTTTCGCCGTACTCAGCGCCGTTAACGTGGACGTCGGGTTTCAGTTGCTCGAGGAACGCACGGGGGTCAAGTTCGTCAAAGGAGAAGACGTAATCCGTGCAAATGAGTGCCGCCACCAACCTCATCCGCTGAGAGCATGGTACGATCGGGCGATCGGGGCCCTTGTAAGCCCGACAACTAGCGTCACTATTGATGCCAACAATCAGAATGTTACCCTGGCGCTTTGCAAACTCCAGCATCTCTAAATGTCCGACGTGGAACAGATCAAAGCTCCCATTAGTTGTCACAAGGGATCGCCCCGCCGCGCGCAGAGAGCGCGTTTCAATCAACAATTGGCTGAGGTCAACTACTTGGCCCATAATTACACCACCTTCGCCGCGTAATTGCTCCCCACATAACCTGCCGCTCGAGGCATTAAGGTGTTCCTAAGTATATTAAGCTCTTTCGCCCTCCAATACATTCTAGGCGGTCTTGAAAAGGGTTTTGATAGCGAGCCACAGAGACCCGTTCCGGATACAGGGTTCATCGGGAACTTCGTAGCCAACCGCGGATTATTCCGGAGGATGATATCGGCATCCTTCGAAGCGAGATTGGCGCGGATAGCTGGTCAAACAATTCGGATCAAGTGCATCTTCCCTTAGCTTCGCAGTAGCCCTTTGAATTGCGTTGGCGCTACTGCTAATCGCCTTTTCGCAATCGTGGCTAGGTCGAACTGCCGAAGCCTCCAGCCCAGGTCGCGTATGATCTTCTGCGGACTGGCGAGGGCGGCTAAGGGGACGTCAACGCTTCGTGGCCCGACGCTAGCGCAAGCTTTATTGTCGCCTTCTTGACGTTGCTGATCTTCTAGATCTAGATGAGGAGCGTTCGGGTTCGCTTTAAGAATTTTGGAGGGAGCAACCGGTCTGGCTATTCGCTATCAATTCGAGTTTTTCCCTTCGACGTGAATCGACCGCGTAGATTGAAATCCCCCTCACGCTGGCGGCGGGGCTCCTATCATGGGGTCACGCATGGGGCTAGGATGGGGCTCCTGTTGACGCCGCTAAGCCGGGCCAATCTTTTTGCGCAGCCGCATAGCTTTCCGGGGTGCCAATGTCCAGATGGTAGTCGGTAATCAAATGAGCGAACATCCGGTTGACGAGCCGCGGCAGAACATCACGGCCCAAGTCGGCTGGCACTTGGTCGGGAATGCTCTCCAGCAATTCCGGCCGGGCCAGGATGATGCCGCCGAAGGCCAAATCGCCGGGCGGATTTTGCGGCTTTTCGATGAATTGCCGGACAACGCCCCCTTCGTCCACTCCCACGATGCCCGATCGGTGTGGGTCCGGAACCCGGCAGACACCCAGAGTTGCCACCCCTTGGTGCCGCCGATGAAAATCCGCCATCCCTGAAAGGTTTGCCGTGGTCAGAACATCTGCGTAGAAAACCCAAAAGGAAGATTCGGATGCAACCCAGGCCCGATTGGCCCTCAGTGTCCCCGCACTACCCAGCAGGACCGGTTCTTCAAAGAGGCGCACTTGGATGTCTACCTGAGTTCTTGCCAGAAAGTCCCGGACCGCTTGAGACTGAGAAGGGAGATTCAACAGGACCTCATCGACCCCGTACCGGCGGCATATCTCGAACCAGATCGAGAGGAGCGGAACTCCCCGAATCGGGACAAGACACTTGGGGATCCGGTCCGTAAGCGGACGCAATCTCGTCCCATGCCCGGCCGCCAGTAGAAAGGCTTTCACCCTCTTATTCTCTTCCGCAGTTCCAGGTGGACGATTCACCCTGCTGCAATCCGGCCAAGGCGTTAGGCGGGTATAGCCATGTGTAAGGACGATTCATGAATTCATGACCCGACAGGGGCAGAGGGTGCCTTCGGGGCGACAAAAAACCGGTCATCTGGGCGGGCGAGTGAAGAATGCGCAGAACCTATCGTGTCGACTCCCACTTCATTTGCGAAGCCTTCAAGCGCGGGTGAGAGACCAGGAGGTGCCACACCAACGCTTGGAAGGATTCGGTGTGCGGGGTCACGGTTTCGGGGTTTACCACAGGGATCAGGACACATGCGTCCGCGACCTGCGCGGCATAGCCCCCGTCGCGTCCGACAACGGCACAAATCGTCGCGCCCACCTCCTTGGCATATTGGAGGGCGCGAACGATGTTGGCACTGATATTGCGCTGCAAATCTCCGCCGCCCACGGAGAAGACGAATACCATGTCCTGTGCTTTTAGCCGGCTGCCGCGCAACCAGTTTGCGAACGACGTCTCCCAGCCGTCGTCGTTGACTCGAGCCGTCAGTTCCGAGACATTGTCAGTCGGCGTATAGGCTTCAATCCCCGTGATTTTGCGGAAGTCGTTCACGGCGTGTGAGGCGTGCCCCGCGCCACCACCCACGCCAAGGATGAATAACCTCCCGAGCCGTTCACGCAATTCCACCAGCCGCTCTACCATCTTTTCAATGGCTTGCTTGTCGAGCTGTTTGAGAATAAGCGTAGCTTCTTCGATGTATCGCCCGGTGTAATCCACCATGCCCGTCCTCCGCACGCGACCTTAATCCTGCTCTGGTTGGGCCAGCACGAGCGTAGAGTAGCTCACCAACACACGTTGCAAAGTCAGATAGTAGACAAGCTGGGAGACCCAGCGAACCAGGAACTTCGCCGCATTGCGGTGGAAATCGGGATTGAGCACCAGCGGGGCGTTGCGAAGAGCCACGACTCGATACCCGCAGCGCCGAAACAGGGAAGCAATCGTGCCGGGTTGAAAGGAGCACAAATGGTCCGGCAGCTTGAACCCTGAGAGGAAACTCTTGGGTTGTTCAAGCCAGTAGGCACCCGTGAATCCGGCATACCGGCGCAGCCGGCCCAGCAGGTCGTGGAAACGGGCATCCGGCACGACGAGGGCAAGCACGCCATTGGATGCCAGGATTTGCCGAAGCTGTAACAGGGTCTGCGCGGGGTGAGTGAGATGTTCGAGCACGTTCAAAAGGGTGATGACATCGAACTTTCGGGTGCCATGGGCCTCGAGGTAATCGTCGATCATGCCGTGGTGGATCTCGATCGAGTGTTCCTCAGGAGCGAATTGCGAGCCACGCTCTGAAGGTTCGATTCCCAATGCCGAAAATCCCGCCTCTTTCATACAACGCAGAAAGTTGCCGGAACCGCATCCGATGTCAAGAACCGCCCCTGACGGCTTTATCCGCTTGATTGCCTTGCGGATCCCTCGGTTGAAATGCTCCTCTCCCTTACGCCATTGCTCCCCGTCATCATAGCGGGCATAGAACTGGCGCAGTTCTTCGACTGTCGGTTGTGGGTTCACGAACCACAGGCCGTAGCCCCGGCATTGTGCAATGCGGTATCCTCGCGCTTCCAGATACGTCACCTCATCCGTGCCCGAGCAAAGGTGGCACGCCACGGTCTGGCGGGTGATGGGCGCAGGATTCATCCCCAGAGCTGACATCGCACGATGCCCTCCCAAGTCGGGTGCGCAAATTGCTGTGCCTCACGCATCCATACGGCGACTAACAAACCTCGATACACTTCTTTTGCGCGGGAAAAATCTTCCGAGAATGGTCTGCCGTCTCTGACCGGATCACCTGGCACGCGTCCCACAGATCCTTGGCCACAATGGCGGGGCGCACATCAGAGGGGTGGGCATACTGGCAGATCTCACATTTCCAGCGGCCGATGAAGATAGTTCTACAGCCCGCGCGCTTTCCCGCCTGCATGTCGGGGAGACCGTCCCCGACCATATAGCATTCTGAGAGCGAAACCTGAAGTTCTGCGGCGGCTTTTTCGAGCAGGCCGGTTTCTGGCTTGCGGCAGTGGCAGCGGCGACGCAAGGAAGAAACTTTTGCCTCAGGATGATGCAGACAGTAGAAGATCCGGTCAATATGCGCTCCCGCCGACCGAATCCGGGAGAGCATGGTGCGGTCAAACCACTCCAGCAATTCAGGCTTCAAGAGCCCTTTGGCAATTCCCGGCTGGTTGGAGACGATGGCCACCCGCAAACCCAGGTCATTCAGCAGGCGGATGGCTTGCGGGACACGCGGCAGAAGGCGGAACTGTGCGCGGGTAAACGGCGCGTCGATCACGCCGGCGTCTTGATGGTACACCAAAGCGTTGATGACGCCATCGCGGTCGAGTAGAACTGCCCGGTAGCGCATCGCCGGACCGCTTGCAAGTTTTGCCACGGATTTTATCGCCTGAGGAGTTTGGGAAATCCCGCCCGGCCTAGAGTTGGTAGCCTGCCTTGCACGCGTCCTGATAAAACATCTTTACCGTGTCCCGCGAAAACTCGCGCAGATCCTTTCCGATCAGGTCGAGCTTCTTCAAAATGTCGGAAGTGGCCGTGATGATATGGCAGCCGATCGCATCGGCCTGAAAGATGTTCAGCAATTCGCGTGGGCTGGCCCAAATCAGCTCGAGGTTTGAATAGGGACGCAGCAGTTCCACCGCTGCGGCCATCACGGGCACGGGGTCGCGCCCGGTGTCAGCAATGCGCCCGGCAAACACGGAGATCTTCGCCGGCGGCCCACTCGCCAGGCATTCGCTGGCTTTCCGGACCTGTTCCAAAGTCAGGAGCGCGGTCACATTGACGCGGATTCCTGCCTCCGCCAGGCGTCTCAGGAGGGGGCCGGAAAATTCCCCCTGGGTATTGGTGATGGGGATCTTGACCAGGACGTTGTTTCCCCACGACGCTATTTCCGCCGCTTGCCGCTCCATTTCCACAAAATCGTCGGCGAACACCTCGAAGGAAACTGGGCGATCATGGATCCGTTGGAGAATTTCCTGGGCAAAAGCTTCGTAGTCCGTCACGCCGGATTTACGCATCAGGGTGGGGTTCGTTGTGAACCCGGTGATCAGCGGATTCGCGTGCATTTCCAGCATGGTGGGCAGGTCCGCGCCATCGGCATAGATCTTGACCTTCAGGTGCAGCGGGCCGCTACGCTCCACCTTTTCAGAGGCATCGTGCCGTATCCCTTGTTCAACCTGCGTTCCTGAAATGATCGCCATGGTGAATCCCCTCCGGAACGTGCTGCCGTTTATGACTCAACAACTGCTTCTGTGATAGATCGGAAGTGCTCCAAGTCTTCTCCCTCCGCTTTCAGGAGGGGAGCTATTTTCGCAGCAGTGGGTGCAGGTGATGAGCGGTCAATTTAATCAGAGCGCTCACATCGTCAGCCCGGCAAGCGCGGCCTTCGCTTGCTCCCGGTGGTTCTGCCGCTGGATATGGGCCAGCCTGCCGTCGCGCGAAACCACGTCGAAGATCACTTTGCTGCCTTCGAAATCGAACCGGAAGTTCAGTTGGCGCAATCCCGCCGCGCGCATGGCATCGCGCACCTGCGCCGCGTTCTCTTCGCAATATAGCATCAGGAATCCGCCGCCCCCGGCGCCTGCAATTTTGCCGCCAATGGCGCCGTTCTGTTTGGCCAAGTCGTACCAGGCGTCAAGGTGAGGATTGGTGATGCCCTCGGCCAGTCGCTTTTTGGTTTGCCAGTGAATATCCATCAATTCACCGAAACGGCGCAAGTTGCCGTCGACAATCGCAGCACAAGCTTCGATCCCGATGTCCTTGATCTCGCGCAGGCTTGAGACCACGATATTGTCATTTCGTTTGGTCGCCGAATCCTGCTTGCGCAAGATGGCCGTGGCGTCGCGCTCATCATGAGTGTAAAACATCAGCAGGTTGTGTTCGAGCGCTTCCAGCACCTCGATGTCCAACCCCAGCCGCGTCACGCTGACGTTGCCGTCGCGCGCGATCTCCAGCATGGTCAGCCCGCCAAAGGCGGCCATGTACTGGTCCTGCTTGCCGATGGGTTTCTTGAGGATTTCAAGCTCGATGTGGCAGGCCTCTTCGGCAAGCTGCTGGGGACCGACGGGGCTCTGCGTTAGCGCGTGCATCGCGTTCAGCAGCCCCACCAAGTAGGCGCTGGAAGAGCCCAAGCCCGTACCGGCGGGAATATCGGCAATCGAAACAATCTCAATTCCCCTGCTGATGTCGAAGTGGCGCAAGGCTTCGCGCGCCAAAGTGTGTTCGACCTGGTCGACGTGATCCACCAGTTCCGTTTTCGCATACTTCACACGAATCTTGTCGTCGAGGATCGGCGCGTTCACATTCAGATACATGTATTTATCGACGGCCACGGACAGGATGAATCCGCCATGCTCGCGGTAAAAGGAGGGAAGGTCTGTTCCCCCTCCCCCCAGCGTCAGGCGAAACGGTGTCCTGGTAATAATCATTGCTGCTCCCAATGAAAACAGGGATTCTCGCACTGGGATCGTTGACTGATGCTGAGGGGCCCAGCTTGAAGAATCCATTCCAACGCAACTAACCCGGTCCGCCGGGGATTTCTGCCGAGTCATTACCCGCCGGAGAGGGGGGTGGATCGGTCGCCGTCACTAATCGCTAGCGCGTGGCGCGCGCCGGCGAATGCTCTTTCCCGCAGGCAGCTTGCTTGAAATAGTCAACCGTGCAATGCGCGCCCTCTGCAAGTGAAACTTGGGGCTTCCATCCCAAAAGGCGCTCGGCCTTCGAAACGTCCAAGCAGATGCGATCGATCTCTCCCGGCCGCCGTGGCACGTACTTTGGGAGCACCGATTTTCCCATGAGACGATTTACAAGGTCAAGGACTTCCTGATCGGTGGTCTGGACACCACTGGAGATGTTGAAAATCTCGTTGCTGCCCCGGTCGAGTGCGGCGACGTTGGCCGCCACGACATCGGAGATATAAATGTAATCGCGGATCTTCGTTCCATCACCGTAAATGACGGGTTGAATTCCGGCGAGGAGTTGTTCGGCAAAGATGGCAAAAACCCCTGCCTCGCCCTGGGAGCTTTGCCGCGGGCCATAGACGTTCCCATAGCGGACCACGACGTAGCTCAGGCCATAGAGGAATCGGAAGGTGAAAAGATAGTGCTCCACGGTGTGCTTGCTGATACCGTAGGGAGTAATGGGATTGATGGGATAATCTTCCGGAACCGGCATCTGGTGCGGCTCGCCGTAGCCGGCGCCGGCGGTCCCCGCATAAATAAACCGTCTGACACCGTTGGCGATGGCGGCCTCGATCAAGTTGATCCCCCCCAGGACGTTCACCTGCGCGTCAAACAACGGTTCGCGGACTCCCCGGCGAACGTCCATCTGTGCCGCATGGTGGTTGACGACGTCAGGCTTTTCCTTGAGGAGAATCTGATTGACGGCATCGCGATCCCGGATGTCGTTTTGATAGAAACGGCATTGAGGGTTGACGTTCTCGCGCTCGCCACGCGAGAGGTCATCGAGAACCACTACCTCGTGTCCCAGCTCGACGTAAGCATCGGCGATGTGGGAGGCAATGAACCCCGCGCCTCCGGTTACAAGGATCTTCACTGTGGATCGCTCCTTTTCAATATGCGCCCTCGGCCTTCAGGACTTTCCAGACGGTTTTAGCGGCGATGACCAGATCAAGCCATATGGACCAGCGGTCGATGTAGAACATGTCCATGCGCACGCGCTCCTGATAGGTCGTTGTCTGCCGCCCCATCACTTGCCAGAAGCCCGTCAGGCCGGGCTTATACGAAAGCAACCTCCCCAAGAGCGGGCCATAGTGGTCCGCCTCTTCCTGACGGATCGTCCGAGGTCCGACGAGGCTCAAGTCGCCCTTCAAGATGCTGAAGAATTGCGGTAATTCATCGAAGCTGTATTTCCGCAGATATCGACCCACTCGCGTGACGCGCGGGTCATCGATCAATTTCTGCTTCTCCCGGAAGCGGGCGCGCAGCGCCGCGTCCCTCGCCAGGATCTGGTCGGCATCCACATGCATGGTTCGAAACTTCAGGTAGTATCGCGTGCTCCCGTCCTGTGCCACAAAGGCGCTGCGATAGAAGAGCGGCCCCCTCCCCTCGAGATTCACGAGCACATAGACGATAGGGGTAAGCAGCAAAGTGACCACGCTGCCGATGAGGCCCATGACCAGGTCCATTCCCTGCTTTACCCCCCGCTGCACGGTGAGCGACCATGTGGGTTTAGAAAAGAAACGGAAGCAGCCTGAGAATTCATCGTGTTCGTAATTCAGATTAGTGGTGGCCAGGACGCACGAGTAGAGTTCCACGTCCACTCGCCGTTCCTTCGAGCGCTGAAGCAGCTCTCCGAGCCACTCGTCGCCATTGGGAACAGACGGAGAAGCCACCACCAGGACTTGGGCGCCGGTGGCAGTAACCGCTTTTTCCCAATCCTCCACAGATCCAAGCACGGGAAGCCCCGGCGCCGAGGGCGAAGGAGCGGCCGGTTCGACAGAATCCGGCAAGGTGCCGATGAATTCGTAACCATTGTGCCGCTGGATGGAAAGGAGCTGCCGAAATTCCGCGATCCCTGCGGCAGAGCCGATCAGCAGGGCTCGGCGGCGGCCCAATCCGGCCTTCCACAGGGCGCCATAAAGAGCGCGCAAGGTGAATCGCGAGGCGAGCAGCAGGAGCAGGGCCAGGCAACACCAGGCAACCAGCATGTACCGCGAAAAAGGCTGCGACCGGAAGGCCACGAAGTTAAAGAGCACGAGGCCCAGGAAACTTACGCCTACCGCCTTGCAACTCCGTTCCAGCTCTTGCTCGGGCCGCCGCAGTTCGGGGTGCTTGTAACCTTCAAAGAGGTACAGAACCACGGCAAAAAACGGGATATAGAATCGGTGGTACTCGAAGGGATTCTGCGCGCTGATCGGAATCCTCAGAAAATGTTGCACCAGCCGCAGCGCCAGCATGTGGGCCAGAGTCAGGGCAAACAAATCGCTTCCGAGATAGATCGCCTTCGGAGCCACCGGCCAGGAGAGAAGCCGAGTCAATGCGCTCCGCAAGGCAGAGGTTCGCTTTGCGGGACTTACCTCGGAGTCTTGCTTGGCGGCAATCGATTCCTGCGTTGGCATCGTTAGTTGAATTCAGAGATGTAGCGCCGACCTTTAGGTCGGCATGTGCTGATCTCAGGCTCAGCGCTACGGCCGCAGAACCGGGAAACGGCCTGTGGCCGTCAAAGTTTAGATAGAAGCTGATAGACAGTAAAGCAGTTGTATAGCGCAGCACCTCCTCTGTGAGCGTCGTCTCGATTCGTTGCCTGGCGTTTTCCGCCTACCTGGTCCGAATTTGCCACTCTTTCAACAAGGCCTCGAGCCCTTGACCAAACCTTGCTTCGTTCTTTTCGGGGCACTAGGATACCACTCTGCTGGTCAACAGTGTACTCGGTTTTTTTGGCTGATATATCATCAAACCGAAACCTCAACTAAAATCTTCGGGTCGATCGAGTATTCGCGAACCGTTTAATTCCCAGGGGACAACTGTAAGATTTTCCTGACCGCCGACGCCAGATTGGGTGTACTGATGTCCGCCCGAGGGTCTCCCCGCTCTTCTGAACCCGCGGCGAGGATTCGGGCTGTTTTGCAGCCTGCTTTCCTCCCCGCCTCAATATCGCTGGGGGCATCCCCAATCATCCAGCTTGAAGCCAGATCGATACCATGCTCCTCCGCGGCTCGGATCAGCAGGCCGGGTTGCGGCTTGCGGCAAGGGCAGTGGTCGGCGAGGTCGTGCGGGCAGACGTAAATCCCCGTCAGGGAAACACCCCAACGGGAAAATTCCTCGCGCATGCGCCGGTGGATTTCTTCCAGGTCGGCGGAACGCACCTTGCCCAGCGCGATGCCCCTCTGGTTGGTCACAATAACGATCTTGAATCCCGCCTTGCCAAGCGCGGCAATCGAGGAGAAAACGTCCGGCAGGAAGCGTATTTCCTCCCACCGAGCGATGTACCCTCCCTCCGGAGCCTTCTCGTTGATAACTCCATCGCGGTCAAGAAAGGCAGCCTTCATAGGCTAAATCTGCCTGGATAATCTTGCCGGCCGCATGGCCGAATGACTGCCCGGGCCTCTTGCACTCTCGGCGTGCTGTTAGATACCCCCACGGTGGTAATTGACGCGAGATTTGCATGCGGCGGGCCTATCGCCCCACGCGATTCTCGTGCATCCTCCAGGTTTGCAAGCCCATGGATTCGAATGCGAATTTCGTAGGAGTCGCGCCCATTTTTCGCAAGGCCGCCTCCACCTTGTGCCGTTTCTCGAAGAGGCAATAAAAAAGCATGTATCCGCCGCCGCCCGCTCCCGTCATCTTCCCGCCCAGGGCGCCTTCCTTTCGAGCTTCCTCATACAATTCGTCAATGGCCGGATTGCTGATCCGCGATGAGAATTTTTTCTTTGATTCCCATGCACTGTGCAGAAGATCGCCGAAATCGTCAAGCCGCCGCTGGAGGAGGGCATTTTTCATTTCCACCGCGACCTGCTTCTGATGGCGAAGGGCGTTTACGGCATCTTCTTCGTTCTCTTCGTACCGGCGCGTTTGGTCCTCGATGATGTGGTCGGAGCGGCGCGTGGTGCCGGTAAAGCACAAGAGCAGGTTATGCTCGAGTTCGTTGATGACCTCCTGGGGAATCCGTAACGGATTAACGATAACCTTATCTTTTCCAAATTCGATGAAATTGAATCCTCCAAAACTTGCCGTGTACTGATCCTGAATCCCTCCCCCCATGCCCAAATCCTTACGCTCGATGACATAGGCGAGGTGAGCCACTTCGTAATCGGTGAGACTCAGATTCTTGAATTCCTTCACCAGCCCAACCAGCACCACCACCAGAGCGGAAGAAGCGCCAAGGCCGGACCCGGGGGGCGCGTCGCTTTGAAGGGAAATGTCGAAGCCATGCGAATTGTGGACACCGAGCCGCCGGATGGCGGCCTTGGCTAAATCCAGTTGGCCGTCGAAGACCACTTCGCTACCCACCGTGTAGCTGAGAGAAATTCCGAGGTCGACCGACTCGATCTGGATGTGATCGTCGTCTCGCGGGCGGAGGCTCCCCCAGGCAAATTGCCCGATCGTCGCGTTGAGCACATTTCCGCCCTCACGCTCGGGAAAGGGTGGCACATCCGTTCCGCCGCCCGCGAAGCTGATCCGCAGCGGCGCCTTGGCGTGAATGGTCATAGAGAAAACCTCTCGGTAAGCTCGGTCTGCGCTCGAGCGTAATCCGCCGGGACGCCGATGTCGATGAAAAAGCCGCTGGTGACGAACCCGTACAGCTTCCCGCCCATCAATCTTGGAAAGATCTGCTTCTCCAGGGAGACGGGTTTCCTCGCTGGGATCGAATCCAGAAGTCGCCGCTGGAGGACGTAAACGCCTCCATTAATCAACTGAAACCGGCGATGAGTGGGAACCGGCTTGGTTAAGGCTTCGCCCTTTTCAGAAAACGCGGCGATTCTTCCATCCCGGTCGAGTCGCACGCCGCCATACCGGGCCGCGTCCCGCACGCGCGCCAGGGCAATGGTGGCAAGTGCCTTCTTCGATTGATGAAACTGGCACATTTCCTGAAGGTCTAGTTCCAGAAACGAATCTCCATTCAATACGACGCAGGTTGGTGCTTTCACCATCCGTGCGGCAAGCCGGACCGCTCCGGCCGTCCCACGCAGTTCTCGTTCGACAGAATATCGGACGCGGAATCCCCACTTGCTCCCGTCGCCCAGCCACCGCCGGACTTGATGGCCTTTGTATCCGACGCAAAGGATCAGCTCTCTGATACCGGAGGAGTGAAGCCAGGTGAGGAGGTATTCGAGGAAATGGCGTCCACCAACCGGCGCCATACATTTCGGCCCGTCACTGAATACTGCATTAAGTCTGGTTCCGAGTCCTCCGGCCAGGACCAACGCCGGGAACGAATCCAGTGGAGGCACAGTTTGCGAAGATTCAGCCGCCCTCCTAGGGAAAGCATCGCGGCGACCGTAAATCATGGTTGTGTGCAAAGTTCTGGCTTGACTCAATCCGCCAGGCTTCCGCCTCCGACATGAGCGATGATCGACAGGATCGTGTGGACACACGTAGTATCACCTTAGGAGAACACCCCCGGGTGGGCAAATTCCTTCCGCACGTGGTAATCGATGTCCTTTGGCATTCAACTTGCGTGACGACCTGCTACCGTTCGATAAAGCTCCAGCGTTTGGACCGCAGCGCTCCTCCAGGAAAACCGTTCCACCCGTTCGAATCCCTTCCTTGCCAGGTCCTCACGCAGCGATGAATCGGCTTCGACCGCCCGAATCGCGGCCACCAGCGAGTTCTGGCAGGTCGGGTCAATGAGGAGCGCGGCGTCGCCGACCACCTCTGGCAAGGAGCCTCGGTTGGAGACGATGACAGGGCACCCACAAGCCATTGCTTCGAGCGGTGGAAGTCCAAACCCTTCGTAAAGCGAAGGCAAAACAAAAACCTCGGCCAAATTGTAAAGCGCCACTAAATCCGCCTGCGGCACAAATCCCGTCAGGACGACATCCTCGGCCTCCCTGCCTAACTCACCCTGTAGGGCTGCCGATCTCCAGCCAGTTCGGCCCACGAGGACTAATCCCAGTTTGGTCTGGTTCGCATGGCGCATCTGGCGAAAGGCTCGGATAAGAAAGGGCAAGTTCTTTCGAGGTTCGAGCGTACCCACGCCCAGCATGAACTTTTCCGGCAAACCGTAACGCAAGCGAACCGAGTCCAGGAAAGACTGGTTGTCCAGCTTCTTAAACCCGTCATCGATGCCCAGGTAGATGACGTTCACCTTCATTTCCGGGAGCCGTAGAGCGGCGATAATCTTTCGCTTCGCGTCGTTCGAATCAGTGATAATCGCTTTACTGAAGCGCGCTGCCCACCCGCCCACGCATTGAAAATACAAGCGCCCTTTTAGGTCCATCGTCTCAGGATAGAGCCATGGCGTCGCATCATGAAGGGTCCAGATAAAGGGACGGAAGCAGGCCACCGGCGGCGGAAAGCCGGGAAAGTGGATCACGTCAAACCTATGGGTATTACAAAGCGAAGGTAAAAGCAACTGTTTGCATATTACTTCGTCGCGAAGCGGGACCACGAGCGGCCGGAACGTTCCCTCCAGCTCTCGAAATTCCGGGTGTATTTCGCCGGCGAAAAACAACGTGTACTTATTCTGTTTGTCGACAAGGAGCAGTTCCCGTGCAAGTCTTGCGGCATAAACTAACATCCCGGTGTTGGGCCGCCAGATCGAGGTGAGGTCGATCCCGATTCTCAGCATGCGGCCGGAGTTCATGTCCGTGCCCTATGCGACTTTGGATAGGTGAATGAGAATGACATCTGCGCGTGCGAACCAGTCCGATTCGCGCCAAGCGTCGCGACACCCACTTTCCACTGCGGTTCCCACAACGCCACACCTCTCCTCTCCGCAACGCCCGAGCTTGTGAGAAAGCCGCAGCTTATCTCCCGGCGTTCTGAAGTGCTCCCGTCACTTCGACGTATACTTGGGATAATCTTGCCACCGCAACGTTCCAGTCATGGTGTTGTTCAACATACTTCCTTCCTGCCTGCACCAAATTGGCCCTGAGGGTGGGGTTGTCCAGAAGTAATTGCACAGCACTGGCAAACTCTTCCGGAGTGTCTGCAACCAAAAGATGCTTTCCGGGCTCCACGGCAAGCCCGGGACAGCAAACCCGGGTGGCGACCACGGGCACGCCCAGCGCCATGGCTTCCAGCACCTTATTTTGGGTGCCCGCCTGGACACGAATCGGGCACACGGCCACCCACGCGCGACCCAAGTGAGGCCTCACATCGGGTACCGACCCCACAACGCGGATGTTGTGTTTCCCGTCCATCCCCTTCAGACTTGCCGGAGGCCTGTTCCCGACAATCTCGAAACGCAATTCCGGCCTTCGCGCCAGCAGGAGCGGCCAGATCGAATTAGAAAAGTATAGGGCGGCATCCAGGTTCGGGAAATAACGCAGGTTCCCGCAGAAGACTAACAAGTTCTTTTGCGGCTCAAACTGCCGAAAGCGAAAATGCTCCAGATCGACCGCATTAGGGATCACGTCAAGCCTTTCTCGCAATCCCGGGGGAGCGGGATATTGCTCTTCGTCAACCGGCGAGCACAGTAGTATGCGGTCAAACATTTGGCATGACTTGGTCTCCCAAAAGGAAATTTTTTTCGATTCCGTCCAGGAAAAAAGCTTCAACAAAGGATTTCGAAAGACTTTCCTCCGCCTGGCCTCGAGCAGCGAGTAGCAGTCGGTAGGGTCAAAAACTATCGGTATCTTCCCTACAACGTCCTGAACCATGGGGATGGTCTTCAAATGCTCCGCGTGGATAAGATCCACTTCCTTCCGATTAACCTTCTCTAATACCCGCCGCCGAAGGTGCGGCGAATAAAAATAGGCACATCGCAAAGGCCTCGAGGAGAACATCGCCACCAGGCAATTCCAGAAGCTCCTCCAGCGAGGAAGTCTAATCACTTCCAGGTTCTGACAATGCGGCCGCAACTCTGAAGCCCGGCGTTCCTCCGCCTCGGTGGTCGCCAGGCAGAGCACCGAGACCTGGTGACTTCTGCAAAGCCTCCGAGTGAAATTGAACATACGTGGCCGCATCACGGACGGAACAGTTGGAACAACGAAGAGTATCCTCAACCCAAGACCTACCAGACCGCTCAATAACCCCTTGCCTTCCGGAGGTTTATCGACGCATGGTGAACGAATTCGATGAAGCCACAGCCGGCGCCTTATGCTAAACCTTCTAAACCTGAGGGTAGCCTTCCAACGAACGAGGCCCGTCTTTTCAGGCCTGCGCTCCAGACATTCCCACCCTGCCTGCGACCGGCCTGCGCTGGAGCCGGCCGCTGGCCACCAGTAAAGCCAGGACCACCCAAAAGAGGGTCGCAATTTGGCTTTCGAGAAGATAATCCAGAAAACCGTGCACCAATACCGAAAGGAGCGCGCCTAGAACTCCAAAGGCCAACGCCCGGTCGAAGAAGTCAACTGAGGAACGCAATTGACTCCAGGCCTGCCGCCAAGATTGCACGACGAGTGAGAAAAATGCCACGAACCCCAACAGGCCCGTTTCCGCCAGTAATTGTAAGTAGGTATTATGGGCTGCGTACATTCCTGGCTGCAAGATGGGGATGTCAAAGCCATAGAGATCGGTGAAATTGCCCCATCCCACACCTATCAGTGGCGAGTGTACGAAATAATTCCACGCCGTGATCCAAAGCAGCAGACGACCGGCCGCGTCAGATCCAATGGCTTCCTCCGTATGTGCCGGATTCAAAATAGGTCTTAGCACGTAGAACAGATATCCTAAGACGCAGAGGGCAGCAAGAAGCGCCAGCTTTTTCGTGCGACTCCGGGCGAAACAGAAAATCGCCAGAACCAGTATCGAGAAAAAAGCCACGGTTCCCCCGATGCTTTGCGTAGTGACCAAAGCCACACACCCTAGCCCAAATGTCCACCCGCCCAACCTTTTCCACTTGCCCTTGCCGAGCACATAGCAGGCGAGAGCGAAAGGGAGAACGAGGTTGAGATAGGCTGCGAGGGAATTATCGGAACCCAGGAACGATGTGGCTCTCCCTCGCCACTCCTGAAAGGACTCGCCTAGCGGATATAGGTAAAGCCAGAGGGAGGTATACCCACCCACGACTTCTTGCAAAAATGCGAAAACGACCGTAATGATCGCAGAATAGAGAAGCACGGAAAGAATTTTTCGTATTCGCTCCGGCGAATCCGCCCACTCCGAAACCAGAAAGAAGAACCCGATACAAGACCCCGTCCACAGAAAATGCGTCGAGTAATGCATCCAACCGAAAATGATTGGGACCGTGATCACGCCGAAGAAGAAAAGTGACGCCCGTGCAGGGAAGGAACTCAGCAGCCGCCTGACGCCCAATCGCCCACGGCAGAGGCGGCTGAGGAAGAAACCAACGATCACCAGAGAGCGGACAATGCTTGGCGTGTCACGCAGCAATCCCTCCGTCTTTAACGACCAGCCTAAAGGAATCATGAAAATCATGAACAGCAGGAACGGCTCACTCTCCATGGCTGATAGGACCAGGACCACCACCGCCCCCACAAGCAGGATGCTCCAGTGAGCAAAGAAGAATAGGCCCGTGAGGCCGGCTCCCAGCAGGCCCAAGGCCAAAGCAGTCCTGTGCCCTCCAAAGTCTTCCAACGGCCTACCCGAGACCGGAAGGCGCGGACTAGGAAAGAGCCAATCTTGGGTGTTTTCGGCCATACCTTGCGGCTGTCTCCGCAAAAATGCGCAACGTTTCCCGCGCGCAGCGTTCCCAGCTAAATTCCGCGGCCCGGGCCATGCCCTTATTACGTAGGCGCCCCCTCAACTCGGAGTCTTCCAGAGCTCGGCGAATGACTGCGGCCATCTCCTCGACAGAATGAGGGTCGAAATACTCCAGGACCCCGCCGGAAACTTCGGGAATACAGGAACTATTGGACGCCACCGTCGGCACCCCGCACGCCATCGCTTCCACCATCGGAACGCAGAAACCCTCATAGAGAGAGGGGATAACGCACAGAAATGCATTCTTGACGAGAGTCGCTAGTTCGGCATTGGAGAGTGCGCTGGTGAAAATGATCTGGTCGCGGTGCGGTGAGGCTTCCCGGACCTCCAAGATTTGTTCGTGCCCGAGGCCCATCCGTCCAGCCAATACTAGATGTGCGTCGAGGCTCTTGTTCCGCTCCATCACCAAGTCCCAGGCCTGGATCAGGCGGTGGACATTTTTTCGCAATTCCACCATTCCGTGGTGCAGCGCAAACGGCCGGCGGATTCCGAAACGGGCCAGGAGCGCGGCGCTTGCCTCAGGATCGGGTGCGATTTCGTTATACAACCCCTTGTCGTAGCCGTGATAAATAACTTCCACCTTTTCGGGATCCAGACCATAAATCTCCACCAAGTCTTGCTTCGACCAAAGGGAGTTGGTAGTGATCTTGCTAGCTAGTTTCGCGTTAAGCCACGTCATCGCATGCGCATGCCTGGCATGCGCGACGAGACCGAGAGGAAGCCGTTTGGGTATAGCATCGTGAATCGTGGTGACAACAGGAGCGCATCGGCCCGGCAGCGAAAGAAAGGCTGTGGGGAGAAACACGACGTCCGGCCGGGCCCGTGCTGTGTGGATGGCCATGCCACCCCGGAGCCAGAAGAGCCTCCGTCCCTTTGTCAATAACCGTGTCTCGTGAACGTGGAGATGGGATGATGTGAAACCATTCACCGTCCAGTTGTCATCGGGAGCTACGAATACGTGGAACTCGAAATCGGGGGGTGCTGCCCCGGCCATTTTCAACCACTCTCTCAGTAGGTGTATCGAATACGAGTATATTCCCGAGTTCTCGAACTGCCTCAGCAGAGCTATCGTATCAATGGCGACGATCAGCGGGCTAGCTAAGGGGCAATCTTGAGTGTTTTCGGCCATACCTCGCGGCTGTCTCCGCAAAAATGCGCAACGTTTCCTGCGCGCAGCGTTCCCAGCTAAATTCCGCAGCCCGGGCCATGCCCTTATTACGCAGGCGGCCCCTCAACTCGGAGTCTTCCAGAGCTCGCCAAATGACCTCGGCCATCTCCTCGACCGAATATGGGTCGAAATACTCCAGGACCCCGCCGGAAACCTCGGGAATACAGGAACTGCTTGACGCCACAGTCGGCACCCCGCACGCCATCGCTTCCACCATGGGGAGACAAAAGCCCTCGTAGAGAGAGGGGATGACGCACAGGGATGCATTCTTGACGAGAGTCGCCAGTTCGGCATTGGAGAGTGCGCCGGTGAAAATGATCTGATCGCGGTGCGGTGAGGCTTCCCGAACCTTCAAGATTTGCTCGTGCCCGAGGCCCATCCGTCCAGCCAATACTAGATGTGCGTCGAGGCTCTTGTTCCGCTCCATCACACGGTCCCAGGCCTGAATTAAGCGATGGACGTTTTTCCGCAGTTCCACCATCCCGTGGTGCAGCGCAAACGGCCGGCGGATTCCGAAACGCGCCAGGAGCGCGGCGCTTGCCTCGGGATCGGGAGCAATCTCGTTATAGAACTGCTTGTCGTATCCCAGATAAGTAACTTCCACCTTTTCGGGATCCAGACCATAAATCTCCACCAAGTCTCGCTTCGACCAGGAAGAGATGGTAACGATCTTACTTGCCAGTTTCGCATTAAGCCATGTCCACGCATGGAGACGCCTGGGATGCTCGAATACACGCGGTGGAAGCCGTTTGGACATAGCATCGAGAATCGTGGTGACAACGGGGGCGTATCGGCCTGGCACCGAACTCAGCGCCGTGGGCATAAAAACAAGATCGGGCCGAACCCGTGAAGTAGAAGCCGCCATGCCCCCCAGGCGCCAAAAGCGTCTCCCCCAAAAGCGCCTCCACTTCAATAACCGTGTCTCGTGCACATGGAGATGGGGTGAAGCGCAACCGTTCCCCGCCCAGTTGTCACCGGGAGCTACGAATACGTGGAACTCAAGGTCGGATGGCGCTGCCTCGGCAATTCTCAAGCATTCCTTCAGCAGATGCATCGAGTAGGTGTACGTTCCCGAGTTCGCGTACTCCTCTACCAGAGGTAGCGTATCAATTGCGACGATCAAGGATTAGCAGCCCCCAATGCACTGTTACGCCCCGCACCCCAGGCGGTCGCGAATTCCCTAACCATCCCTGTGCGGTAAAGGTAAATTAGGAAGAAAAGAAGACAAGCGCTCCCTGCCAGAACGGGCGAAACCACTTCCGCTCCACCGAGTGCCGCGCCCAGGAAGGCAGCGAAGACCAGCGAAGTCCGCACCCATCTAAACGGTCTGGGAATTGTTCCGATGGTCCGGCGGAGCCAATACATGTTTTGAGCTAACAGCGCAGCTTCCGTGACGATCGTGAGAGCCGCGGCAGCTCGCCAGGAAAAAATCGGAATCAGCAGCAGGTTTCCGATCACGTTCACACCCAGACAAACCAGCGAGGTGGCGACAAACACCCGCTCGTGGCCTCCGGCCAGGAGCCGAATGCCCAGCCCGAAGTTAACGTAGCGGAGGATGACCGCCCAGATCAGAATCTTTACGGCAACCGCAGTTTCCGCGTAGCGTTGCCCAAGCACCAGACGCACTGCCGGGCCGGCAAACACCATCGTGGCAAGGACCAGGGCGAAAGCTGCGCTCAACAGGAAGCCCATGGCCCTTTCCAAGCGGCGCCGTTCCTCCACGCCCCCCGCATTCCGGGAAAGAGCCGGCATGAGGCTGTAAAGAATCCCGTACGGCACGAGCTGGAGCGTCGCGAGCGGGCGATACGCCACGCTGTAAACCCCTGTGGCATAATCCCCCGCCAACTTGGAAAGCAGCACCACATCGAGCCGGTCGTAAAGATTTCCGACGAACACATATATATTGAAAATGGCGCTCTTCTGCAATAATTGTCGCCACTCCAGCCGGATACGTTCCTTTGTCCGGAACATGAGAAGGTAAACGATGCCTGCCGCAGCCCCGGCAGCCGCCGCGATGATCTCTGCTGCGATGACCACACCTAAGGCGCCGCCTCGTGCCAAAAGGAATACCACACCTCCCACCAGCGCCAAGTTGTAGACCAACTCGACAACAAAATATGCTAAATAGCGACCGACCCCTCGCAGGACCCCCTGAACGGCCTCAATCACCGCCCGGGGCGCTAAGGTGGCCGACAGCCATGCCGCAGCCGCCAACACCGATCGGGGATAGCCGAGGACCCAAAGAATTCCAATACCTGCTCCCACCAGGGGGATTACGCACGCCAAACGTAGCCACGTTAATTGCGATCCTAACCCCCATCCCACCCGCGCATCCTTGGCCGCTTCCCGCGTCAGATAATCTGCATAGCCCGTTCCCGAGGCCACGGTTACCATGCTCACCATGGCGAGCAACAACGCATACACACCGAACTGCCGCGGGCCGAGCACACGTGCCACGACAAGTACGAACAACATCCGCCCCAACCCGCTCGCGACCGGTGCGCCGGTTAGGAGAACGGCATGTGAGATCTTAGGCTCGATGGCCGCCGGGCCGCCCGTCTCTTTCACAAGGGCTGATGTCTCTACGTTCCCCATCAAATCCCTTCACCGCTTAGCCGGTTGCCCCGATTGTCAACTTCGGCCATGATTAGCCGCCTGACTAGTACTTTTCCTCGCCACCACCAAAATTGTGTCATAGAGGTTCACCCTCAAAATGGCCTTTAGCGCACGGCAGCATCCGTAAAATACGTCCTGTCTCCATTTTTCTGACCCACTTGCGGCATAGTATGGGTCCAGCGTGTTCCACGCCACCGAAAACCCACATCGCTCTACCACCCTCCGCAAGGATACAGGAGTAAAGTGGGAGAGGTGAATCTCTGCGATACTCCCATCCAAAACAAGCCTCGGCAGACACAGCTTGCCCCTCTTCCGGAACTTCCGAACTCCCATAGCTCCCAGAAACCTCATGGCTCTGGGTCTGAGGGACTGCACGTCGTTGGGAACTGCGATCACCAGCACGCCGCCGGGTGTTAGAAGTCGCGCGCATGTCTCGATCACTAATCTCGGATTGGGGACATGCTCGAGAACGTGAAACACCGTTATGTTGTCGAACTGCGTTGCTCCGAAATCGACGGCATGGATCTCACCACGCAACAACTCCAGGCCATACTTTTTCCGGGCGATTTCGATGGCGCTTTCCGAAACCTCGGTCCCCCGCACCGATGAAAAATGAGGGCGAGCAAAATGAAGGAATTGTCCTATTCCCGCACCCACATCCAAGAGGGATCCTGGCTTCAGGACGCGGAGCAACAGCTTGAGCCTTCTTTGCCAAAGCTGGTCCCTGGCCTTCTCTTCTGCGAGCCAGGAATCATACTTGGTGGGCTGAGAATAGAAAGCGACCAATTCCTCTACCGTGGGCCGCGGATTGTCAAAGAAGTATCCGCAGGGCTCGCATTCACAGATATTGGAGGCCGCGTCTACCGTCCTTATGCTCTCCCCTCCACATAGAGGACAAGCACTTAAAGTTTCAAGGTTCATTTCGAGTCGCCCCCACAAAGCTTATCTACCGTTCTCAACGAGCCTTGCGTGTCTCCTCCAAACTATGCCGCTGCTACCACTTTGCTATTCATCACGATACTGCTGTGCCCTGAGGCTGCGAGCGTGTAGCCCTCTCTGCTCCCTGTACGGCTTTCAGATCCGTTTCCACCATCATCTTGATCAGCTCCTCGAAGGTGACTTCAGGTTCCCAGCCGAGCTTTTCCCGCGCTTTCGCGGCGTCCCCGCGAAGGAAGTCGACTTCGGCGGGGCGGATCAGCTTGGGATCGATCTCGACGTAATCCTGCCATTTCAGCCCCACCGCGCCAAACGCTACCTCCAGCAAGTCGCGAACGCTGTGCATCTTTCCCGTTGCCAACACGTAATCGTCCGGCTCGGGCTGCTGAAGAATCATCCACATGGCCCGCACGTAGTCTCCGGCGAAGCCCCAGTCGCGTTTGGCGTCCAGGTTGCCCATCAGGAGTTTCTTGACCAAGCCGCACTTGATTCGGGCCACCTGATGGGTCACTTTGCGTGTTACAAACTGCAAACCGCGCCGGGGAGACTCGTGATTGAACCCAATCGCCGAGCACGCGAACATCCCGTAGCTTTCCCGATAGTTCACCGTAATGTGATAACCGAAAACTTTGGCCACGCCATAAGGACTGCGGGGATGGAACGGCGTCTGCTCCATCTGCGGGGTTTCGGGCGCTTTGCCAAACATCTCCGAACTGGACGCTTGGAGGAATTTCGCCTGCGGGTGGTGCTTCCGAATGGCTTCCAGAATGCGAATCACGCCCAGGCCGGTCACGTCTCCGGTGAGCACGGGTTGACTGTACGACACGGGCACGAAACTCTGCGCGGCCATGTTGTATACCTCGTCCGGCTGCACCGCGCTGATTACTCCGTCCAAAGACGACTGGTCGGTGAGGTCCCCTTCCACAAGCTCGATGTCGTCCATGAATGGCGCAATCCGCTCAAACTTCTCCACACTGCTGCGGCGAATTAGGCCGTATATCTTGTATCCCTTGCCCAGTAGGAATTCCGCCAAGTACGAACCGTCTTGCCCCGTAACACCGGTGACTAAAGCGCGCATTTTTCTCCTCATGGGTTGAACTGACGGGGCTCGGGGCATCCCTACAGCTCCGCCCTGTCACTTACAGTGGCGTTTGTGACCTAACCCGTTCTTTTACAACTAGATAGCGTCCGTTTCATAGCTCTCGGTCAAAATCTTCAAGGCCTTACCGGAAAAGCCGCTGAACTTGTCTTGAGTGCGCAAAGGTGCGACATCTCGGGTGGTGTCCTACCCACTGCCCTTTTCTGATGACAGCTTCCCATCTGCTTCAGCGTCGCCATTAGCATTAGGCCGGGGGGGGGCCCGAAATCCATTTCGCGAACTCCAGGGGATTGCTGCTTTTACAGTGTCGAAGACTTCCTGAGCGAGGACCCTTCCCGGATCGGTTGGGTCTGTTTGTTCCCACTTCGTGCGGCCAAACACCCAGGTTACTCCGCACACCAGCGCCAGCATTCCTCCCAGTAGAGTCATTACGGTGCGGGGGGGAAAGGACTTCTTCTCGGGAAGGTTTGGAGGGTCGAGCACTTTCACTGTGGGGATTTCCTTCGCCTCCTCTACCTTGGCGAGCTCGTATTCCTGAGTCAGCGTCTCGAACACCGCTTCCTGTACCCTAGTCTTGCGGTACAGGTCGGCGTATGTGACGCCGAGCATGGGCAATTTCCTGATCGACGGATAGAGTGAATCGCCCTCCGCCGCTTTCCCCAGGGAATTACTCTCGTCTTTTCCGCCCACTTTCTTGAGTTGATCTTCCAGCTCGGCAACTCGTGCTTGCAGGGAGCGGACCCGGACGTTGCTGTCAGTATAAATCTGCCGAAGCCCTTCGAGTTCTGATCGTGCGGCAATGTATTGTCCCTGAAGAGTCGCTGCCGCGTCGACCATGGCCTTGCCCTGTTCCTTGATATCAATCGCCGTGTTCTTGCTCGCAAACTGGCTAAACTCTTTCTCCGCAGCCTCCAGATCCTGACTAACGGATTGCAAACGTCCTTCCAGGAAGATCCTCTCGCGGCGCGCGGAAGAGGTGCTCACCTCGGCTACCAGGCGGTTCAGTTCATCAATATATGCTTGGGCCATAGCTTGCGCCCGGTGGGGGCTTTCGCATGCCCAAGGCAAGCCACAACTATCGGTCACCGTAATCGTGATGATCTGGCTCTTGCGATCGATCGAAATGTCAGTCCGCGCCTCCAAGACCTTTCGTGCATCCTCCATCCGGCTGACTCCGTAAACCTTTTTTAGATCAAATTCGTGGATTAGTTTCTCTTCGGCAGTGCGGCTGGTGAGAATGCCTGCCAGCAGGTCGCTCGTGCTTTTCAAGCCCAGAAGCTGGCTGGCGATTCCTCCGAGGCCGGCCGCGCCTCCAGTCAATGCCGACGCGGCCATGGCGAGGCCGGAACTTGACTGATTGTCCGGCGGCATCAAACGCGCCACCGATTGAAACCGGCGGGGGATGAGAAGCGCGATGACCGCGGAAACCAGCAAGCCAATGCCCGCGACACGCCCCAGGAATCGGCGGCTCTCCCAAAGCAAGCGTAGGCTAGCAATGGTCTGTCCTGAAGTCTCGCGCTCTCCTGAATCCTGCGGAGCTTCCTTCCCAGCTGCCAGGATTTCGCCGTTTTCCGGGCCTACCGAGATCGGAGCTTCGAGGTCCGAAAGTCCCGTCGAGGTTTTTGGATCTGGTCCCTTCATTTCCCTACCGATCGCGGTCATTCGTCCCTAAGTGCGAAGGGCTCTTTTGGGAGGCCGCTCTGTTCCATTAAACACGCTGTGCAAAAAGATGTTGCGTTTCTGTTGCCATTGCAGCTCATCAGGGCCGCTCCAGGATATCGTTCCTGGTTCCGTTTCCCAGCCCCACCCAGGCCCGGAAGTCAGTCGCATGGATGCCGTCAGGCGATTTTTAGCCCTCGCAGCCGATCCGGGAAACACTAGTGTATCACAGCGGGAATCTCGGGACCTCCTGCTGATACGGCTTCCCACTCATGGGACAACCGCAGCAGTAATCGCCGCTGCCTCCGCTATTTGTGCAATCGCTATGATATTCTTCCAGCGGGTGTCCCCGATAACCGGCCGCTCCGGTACCACAATCGTATCGCCAGGGCGGATCGCCGCGGAGAGCACGTTGGTGGACCACCACCCTCCTTGGTGGCGACTGGTTATCTCTCCGTCCGCACGCACAATGAAGATGGCGCCCTTGTCCGCCAGTCGCGTGGCCCCGCCGCCTTGAGAGAGATACCACCCGGCGTTCTTACCAGGCACGTAAGTTATGGCATTGGTATTGTACACCTGACCGATCACCAGGACCATTCCAGGTTGCTTGGGGATCTCGAGTGTATCGCCATCGCGCACTTCGATGTCCTGCGATGAATTCTCAAATCCCTTCAGGCCAGGACGCAACCGAACCACCAGTCGCCCGCTAGCGGGCGCACGCCGCAACGCCTCCAAGACGCGCTGCTGCTGTTGCGCAGCTTCCTGCGTGAGCTGGGCTTGTTCCGAGCCGGAGGTCGTCAAAGATGTCTTCACCGTCGCACCTTCCTGCTCGACGCGCTGGATGAGTTCTTGCCGGCTCTTTTCCTGGAGTTCACGGACCGAAGTACGCAAAAAGATGGCGCCCTGGGGGTAGGCGGTCGGGAGCAGGCCTCCGGCACGCTTCAAGACGGAGCTCAAACGCTCGCCCGGACGGATACCGTACACACCGGGATTTCTGATTTCTCCCTTAACGGTGATGGATGCGCCCAGATCTTTCCAGCCTGGCAATTGCGGCACGGTGAGAACGTCGCCGTCTTTGAGGGGAAAGTTTAGGCTTGGATTATTGAATACAGCCGTGAGATCCACACTCTGGTGCTCGCCCCCCGGCGGGGCGCCTGTCACTGGGAAATACCGTGTTAAATCGCCATTCGTGAGGTCGGCGCTGCGTTTCGGACCGCCCGCTGCACGCAGCAGGTCCCCGACCCGCATATCTTCGCCGAGGGGATAGCGGCCCGGATTGGCCACTTCGCCCCGGATGTACGCACTCGGCGGGTCCACGCGATACAGACTGCGGTGCACGATGATCCGGTCGCGCGGCTGCACGAGGACGTTCTCCATCGGGTCGGCATCGAGGGCGGCGGCAAGATTCACGTTTAAGATTCTAAGCGAGCCATCCGGCTGAGCGCGGAACAGTTGTGCGGAATCAAGGGCCGCATCCGGCAGTAACCCTCCGGCCTGATAAATCGCATCACGCAAATGCATCTGGCCCGAGGTCCGATACTGTCCCGGAGTGCGCACCTCCCCGGACAGCCAGACTATGGGAGCGGCCTCTAGATCGTACCGGCCGAAGATGCGAACCGTATCAAGCGGCGCAAGCTTCGGGGATGCTTGGGGGTTTGCCAGCGCTGCCGCCAAATCCACGCTTTCCACTACTGGCCGCCAGTCCGGCTGGCGCAGGCTGACAATCTCCGCATAGTGCAGAGCGGGCTCGGGAAGAAGATCCTGGTAGGAGGCCAAGAGATCGCTTAGACGCATGCCGGGAGCGTAGGCGTATCGCCCCGGCCGCAAGACGTGTCCCTGAAGATAGACGGCGGCGGTATTGTAAGGAGCGATCGGGAAAATGTGCACTTCGTCACCATCCCGCACTCCGAACGTGGCCAACTGGCGGCGAATCGCTTCAGGATCGCTGGCCTCGTTTAGGTCGATGCTCAGCATCGTGCGCTTCTCGTGCGCCTCCAACCGCTGGACTTCGATGTGTCGCAGCGCTGCCGCGGGAAGTACCCCGCCGGCCAGATCCAGAGCCTCCTCGAGATTCGTTTCGCCCCGCAGCTCGTAAACCGCCGGGCGGCGCACCATCCCGTCCACACTCACCTGCGGGCCGACTGGAGGCACCAGCAGTGTGTCACCGTTCTCAAGGTTTTTAAGGTCGCCGCGGATGCCGTGCAGCAACAGGTCGTAGGCGTCTACCTCCTCGACGAGCTGTCGGCCACGAGAGTGGCGCAGATGGCGCAGCGACCCGCGCGGGGTAATCCCTCCGGCGGCAAATAAGGCGTTGAGCGGCGTCGAAAGTGAGCTGATGTCATAGGCGCCAGGTGATACCACCTCGCCCACCACGTAGACGCGTACCGTGCGCAGTCGTCCCAGGGAAAGATCTGCGGAGACGTCCCGGTATTGTGTCCGCAGAATGCGCTGTACGACTTCCTGCACCTCGCCGAGCGTCTTGCCGCTCACCAGCAGTGGCCCCGCCTCCGGCAAGGACAGCCGGCCCTCGCGGTCTACTGTTCGGAACAGCCGCTGCGATACGCCTCCCCAAAGATCAATGGTCAATCCGTCACCCGGACCAAGGACGTACTCCGGGCCAGCAGGAAGATCCATGGGAATCCCAATGCTCCCGGGGTCACGGCGAAACGCCTCCAGGCCAAAGCGCTCAAGACGCCCGGTGCGCGGCGCGGCCTGCATGTAAAGATCGTAGAGTGAGGGTAGATAGGCGTAGGGATTGGGTGAACTTACCATTTCCACCGGCTCGGGGCTCACATTTGCCTTCGGCTGGCGGGACGATACAAGGGGGCGTGACGACTGCCTCAGTTGACTTTCGGGAAGAATCGCAGGCATCCCACCCGTAACATCAGCGAGCTCTTCGGACCGAGGCGCACCGGGCTGCGTGTTGGACCTCGGCTGGCCGGTACCTGACACGGCACTGGCCGTCATCAATGTGGAACCAGTCAGGTCAGGGCGCTGGATTTCCGGGGAGGGTGTCTCCGTCCCTGGCTGCTGTTGCTGGGAGGGATTGGGGACCTGTGCAGGCCTGTTCGCCGGAGCTGGGCAGCCCACGTCGCCTTGGCCTGGTTGGCATGGGGCTTCTGAAGTTTCCGATTCAGCCCCCAAGCTCGTCGTGGACCTTCTCGTCCGCAGCAGGCAGTCTGGGTTGTTATTTCCTGGTCCGCACACCGCCTCGGAAACTCCCGATTCAGGTCCAGCCTCCGTCGCCGCGCGGGCAATCCGCGCCGCACGATCTTTCCGGACCAAGTCTTGCTCTTGCCCCTCGGGCGATTGTGGATTGAGCTGTGGCGTCAGGTAGCCGTACCGCTGTAACAGGCGCGTGGCCAAGGCACGGAAGCGTGTGTCAGTTGCCAGGCGATCCAGGATGGCGGCATCCGTCAAATCCTGCTCCGCGACGATTTGCCCCTTGTCGATAGCCTGTTTGGCCATTAGGCGTTTTAGCTCGACCATCAGGCCGGAATCTTTGGTCAGCACATCCCGGATTTGCTCAGGCGAGGCGGAAACCATATCGAGATTATCCGTCGCCCAATCCGCGGCCCGTTCCTGCCGTTCCTGCTGTACCGGCCTTTCCTGCCGTTCCGGTCTTTCGGGCCTTTCCTGCTCTTGGGCGGGCGCGGCGGACAGGCCGGCGAACCCAAGCAAGATCGTAAAGAGCGCTCCCGTGAGGATACGCCCTGTGCGCACACGCGCGCTGTGCGGACGATGAGCCACGCCAATCGCGGAGCTCGCTAGGAAGAAACTTTGGATGCGGAACATCTTCTTGCTCCTTGCCGGGCCGGGAAGACTCACGTCAACCCGCAAATCGAGCCGCCCTTGGTTCGAAGAATACCCAGGATGGCCTCTTCCGAGGCCTCGACGTCGTGCGAGTGAATGTTAAGAGAGGCCCAATAGTGAACCGAGTAATTATGGTGTGGCGCGACAGCAATGACCCGCACGTCTGGACGTTGACGAAGCACCGTGTCGCAGATGCTAGGCCGCTCTCCCAACTTGTCTTGGGCAATGACGACGACATCCGGGTTCGTCTTTTCTATACTCACGGGGATATCAGCCTCATCCGTCACTTCCCCCACAATTTCGATGTCAGGTTGATCTGAAAACGTCGTGAGGATCAGTTCGCGCATGAGGCGGGGACGATTCGCTACCAGTACCCGAATAGGTTTTTCCATGACAATCTCCAGAGAGCGTTATTATCAGCCTAGGAACGGCGTGCGTAAAAGGCTCAAAGATGCACTATGAGGAAGTACTAGAAACGGTCTAACGGCTGGCACCCCTTTAAGTCAACCAAGTACCAATTTTGGACTAACACGCGTAGCATCAGGAAAAATTTCCGTAGGGGGCGTTTTTGGCGTATCGATTGTGGATACCCCACAAACGGGGGCCAATAAGGCCCAATCCTCGGCCCGAGGTTGGGGACAATTTGTCCCTCAAACCCTGGAGTCTCATGGCTTATAGCAGCAGGCAAGCAGCGAGTAGTTGAGCGACCCATTCGCCCCTACGCGGCAAGCTTGTGGAATATAGGCCAGGCAGGTTGCCGCGTTGATACGTAATTGTCAGTACTCAGTTTTCGGTTCTCGGTTAGCCCTTTGCTGAGGGTGTCAACTCCGATTGAAATTTCCCCAAAGTTCCGGTCGAAAATTCCCCCACCCGCAAGTTCACGAGTATGGCTCCTTGGCCTCGGACGGAGTGGAGCCCAGCGCCGTCTTTTGGCGCGTTTTGG
>Ga0326728_10004987_pt1 | contig 38279 bp, 40 predicted proteins | sample MB3enrmetagenome_FD_207602 | JGI IMG/M metagenome (GOLD analysis project Ga0326728, IMG submission 207602) | Lab enriched peat soil microbial communities from McLean, Ithaca, NY, United States - MB31MN | ecosystem: Environmental > Terrestrial > Soil > Wetlands > Peat | place: USA: New York... | reverse complement strand
TAGATCGTCAGTCGAGCATGATGGTGATAGTCCATTCGGTCTCCTGAGACAAGCTTTTGCTTCGCAACATTAGCTTTTCAGTTCTCGACCGAATGGACAACAACGTCCTGAAACTTCACATTTAGCCACGCCGCAATGACCAGCGCATTGTTTTGTATCAGGGCGCGGCTTTTGTCGCGCCGTAATGACCGGCGTATTGCTTTGTATCAGGGCTTGGCTTTAGCCACGCCGCAACCCGCCCGCCCATTTTTCGAGAAATAAAGTACGCGGCGAAGCCGCGCTCAAACCCCGCCCCGCCCCCCGCGCAAAGGATCGCCGGGAGTCAGGGGTCAGGTGTCAGCTTGCGCCCGTCTGTGCTTCGGGGCAGGAGGCTATGTTCGCGCTCGGGCTTCGCTGGTGTTGTATCAGGGCTTGGCTTTAGCCACGCCGCAACCCGCCCACCCATTTTTCGAGAAATAAGGTACGCGGCGAAGCCGCGATCAAACCTTGCGCGCCCCATCCCGGCCCCGCTAGGGCGGAAGTGCCTTAAATATGGCCTCCAAGACATAGAGCCGCGTATGATTGATTGTCTGATCCTAAACCCCAACGCGAAGCAGGTACGATATGCCCAGAGGGAAAGACGCGATAGAGCGCATAGCGAGCGAAGAGGACGATAACGAAGTATCACTCAAGGGGTACGACATTTTGACTTATCCAGCGGACTTCACATTGGAGGGGCTGGTAGCCAAATGGAAAAAGGGTGAGGTCAAAATTCCTTCGCTTCAACGGAGATACGTCTGGAACCAGACCCGTGCCAGCAAGTTAATTGAGTCGTTCCTAATGGGGCTCCCGGTTCCGCCTGTATTCTTTTACCTTGAACGTGGAACAAACCAACTCCTGGTCGTGGACGGTCATCAGCGTCTCCGCTCCATCGCTTACTTTTTCTCCGGAAAGTTCGGGGAAAGCAGAAAGACAAACGAGCCACCGGAATTCTCCCTCGTAGGGCTGAACGAGAAGAGCCCATACGCAGGCGAGACCTACGCAAGCCTAAAATCTGAAAACCCAGCTGCGCTCAACAAACTAAACAATTCAGTAATGCGATCATTTGTGGTTAAGCAGCTTGAGCCGAGCGACGACACCAGCATATTTCAGATTTTTGAACGTCTGAACACCGGCGGGGTCATATTACAAGGCCAAGAGATCAGAAATTGCATCTACGAAGGGCCGTTCAATAAATCGCTAAACAAGCTGAATAGGTACAAGGCATGGCGAACCATATTCGGGTCAGAGTCAGAGGACAAACGTAAGCGCGACGTTGAACTGATTCTCCGCTTTCTGGCGCTGCATTACACGCTCAAGACTTACCAGAAGCCAATGAAGCAATTCCTGAACAGTTTTATGAGGTCTAACAGGAAAGCCTCCACGGAAACACTGACCGAGTTTGAAACGCTATTCAAGCGAACCGCAGATGCCGTGCTGAGCCATCTCGGCCCGAAGCCATTTCATATTCGCGCCGGGCTCAACGCCGCCGTCTTCGACGCCACGTTCACGGCCTTCGCAAAACACCTGAATCGTATCGACCAAGGGGGAAGCCTCGGCTTAAGGGCAAAGTTCAACGCGCTTACCAGGAATAAGAAATTCGACAAATATGTCAGCGCGGCGACGACAGACGCCGAAGTCATCCCACAGCGTATTGCGTTAGCTAAACGCACTCTGTTTGGGTAGACGCCATGAGATTTAGAAGCCTCGAATTCCTCATCCAGCGTTGCGAAGGACACCTGGACGCTACGGGCACGCGCAACACAGATATCGAGAATTATTTCGTGCAATTCCTGCTGATCCGCATCTGCGCTGAATATGAAGCGCGAGTGACAGCCCTAGTGCGGCGCAGATGTTCGCGCCCCAAAGATGCACATCTAAAGGCATTCGCTCAACAGACGGCCGAGTATGTTTGCAAGCGGTTCGACATCTCCGATATCGGGAAAGTTCTAGCCAGGTTCGGCGAGGACTACCGTGATGCATTCCACGGACAAGCAATGACCGGCACTGCTCATGTGTCTTGGAACAACATCTACTCCAACAGGCAGTCGGTCGCCCACGAGGCAGGGACACAGATGAGCCTAGGAGACCTCAAAGGTAACTACGCCGATAGCCTAGCTGTCTTAGACGCGCTTGCAGATGCTCTGGAGCTACGCCCTGGAGAGATACGTAGACTCAGGTGATGCGAGGCCCTCGCGAAGGACTCGGCGTGTGGCGCGGATCCTGAGAAAGCAAACCCACCGCGACCAGGGGGTGCCCCGGGTCCGGATTCTCGGACCCGGGGTCGCACGAACCGCTCGTGCCAAAACCATGTCCGGCATTCCCCCAAAAAAAGCACGCAGCGAAGCCGCGCTCCGAGACGCCAGCGCGCCCGCAATAGCTCATCCCCGGGAAGCCTTCGCACAGACAACGATCACCACCAGCTGACATCGTGTTACCGACCAGACCTCGGTGGGCGCGTTGGCGACCTTGCGTAAATTGAGATCGAAGCCTCAGCGAGGCCGCAGGGCTGAGATTCGCTCTATCCCTCCCCTCCCGCGAAGAGGCCCAGGGAAGGATGAGGCACCACATTTGCTACCGGCTTGGGGGTTGTGCACCCGACGTACGCGAGGCCCCGTTTCCTGAGGTGTCAAGACCAGGCCGAATTGTCGCCAAACGTACGAATAGAAATGCCTCAGCGAGAATGGTCCTCGCTGGGGCATTTCCCTATTGGACTGGGCTAGCCGAGGTCCATCCCGACTATCCAGCCCAACCGATAAGCATCTGCAACCGTGTACTCGTCCTCGTCCCCCACAACTGGAGGCACGAATACGCAGAGGTGATGGTTTGGAACCGGACCGCCCGCATAGGCTTGGTGTCCGGCGCTCGCCACAATGCCGCGAACGTAGGCCCAGGCCACTGGGCCTACCAGCATATGGGTTCCTACGAGAATCGCAAGCACATTAATCATGTTTCTCACCTTACTTGTGAGCATACTCCAATGTTTCGTACAATGCAACACAACACTCACTGTACCAATGCAACACAACACTCACTGTACAATGTCATATTTTTGTCTGACTCACTATGAATATGTATAATCACATATATGACATTTGAGGAAGCCTTATAGCGAATAATGAGCTGCGCATGTGATTTGACGTAGAAATCATGTTACTGTTGTTGCCATGAAAAAGAAAACCTCACTTTCGGCTCGCAGGGTGCCCCTACCTACTCCGCAACAAACAGCAGCCCCTACCGCGTCCAGGTCGCCGCGAAGACTCTTGTCCGATGAGGAGAAGAAGAATATCGCACTCGACAGGTTCGCTCCTCTGCGGGACGGAAAGGGTCTGGAGCCGGTAGAAACCCTGGCATCGCGCTATCGGCGAGATCCAGCCGTGATTACACGGGCGATAGCAAGTGCGTTCAAGGAAGGTCTCGTAAATCTAGTGGCTACGGGTAGGACGGAGGCTGTCCGGCTCGCCTCATTCGAAAACATGGTCCTGAACAGATATCCGGATCTGTGGAGGGCGATCGTTGTTGAGACGAGCGACCTTACCAAATATGACGGCCCCGCCGGGACAGACAAGGAGATTATCGAGCAGAACGCCAAGGAACGCAGGAGAGATGACAATATCCACAAACGCCTCGGGTATGCCATGGCTAAATCAATTGCCGAATGGACTGTTCGAGGAGGCGACACCATCGGTTTTGGCTCAGGCCGCGGAGTCTTCTGCACGGTTGAGGCCGCGATGCAGCTGCCTAGACCCCTCCGGCTTGAGAAACTCGACCTTATGTCCCTCACTGGAGCCGTGCTCGCCCACGACCATTCAAATCTGGTGAATACCAGCATGGACGCTGACCTGCATACCGCCTTGTTCGGCCTCTGTGTCCAGCATATCGCTACATTACATCTGGTCACATACCCCATTGGCGAATCGGGGGGCGCCCGTGAACGGAGCTGCCTTGGCGCGAAGCAGTGGGCGGAATGTCATCCGACGCATGCACTGACGGGCGTGGGAGTGCTTGCGGATGGCCACCGCTTTTTTGAGCAGGGAAAGGGCGGGGAATATGACCCCATATTGGAGCCCGTCATCAAGGACCTTCAGGCGCTGGTTAAGAAATCCATTGAAGTCTACAAGAAATGCGGATGTTATAGTGTCGCCGACATCTGCAACCTCCTCATACCCATCGAGGATCCCAGGATTCCCCGCGGCGATCGCGATGAGCTCGGCGTGTTAATCAAGAACGTGAACGTCAAATTGCTGAATGTGAGCTGGGAGCAATTATCCGAAATCCCAGCGCTGCTGATCGTTGCAGGAGGCAAAAAGAAGGCGAGCGCCCTTCGGCAGATACTCGATTCCAAGGACCTCAAGACCCGTATCATCTGCGTCGATCAAGAACTGGCGGAGGAGATCCTTCGAGATCAGGGCCAGAGCCACGAAGCAGAGACGGCCCGAGAACCTTAAATACAGAGTGATTTTAGATTCATCCGCGTTGTCGAGGATTGTCGGCCAAGCGCCAGACCCTCACACCGCGAATTGTTGCCGTGGGCATTCCTCATTTGAGCGCCTTTGCGCAGATATCCGGCTCAGCTGAAGACCGCAACAGACCGGCGATTTGTGCATCGGTCGTTGCCAACAGCCCAAGGCTCTCATCGAGAGCGACCGACACGCCGGCAACCGGACGAGTCCCGCCCCTGACCCCTGATCTCTGATCTCTGGCGGCTACGCCGCAACCCCTCCCGCCCCATTTTCCCCACAAACCATTCAAAACACTCCGCAAAATCAGTCCGCCGAATTGCAGAGAATTAAGCGCATCCGGCGCATACTGTTCTTGAATGGCCACCCACTCCAACCCGACCATGGTTCACGGCGAACGGTCCACGGTTCACGGCCCGCGGCGCAATCTGTCAGGCATCTGCCCGGTCTGGACCACCCCCTCCCCCCTCCCCCCTCCCCCCTACTCCCTGCCTCACCCCACCCCCTCCCCCCTACTACCCAACGTCTACCCCCTCCCCCGTCCCCCCTGACACCTGAAACCTGCCACCACCCCCTCCCCCCCTCCCCCCGGGGTGCAGGTCGGGAGCCGGCCTTCTTGGTCCCTCGATCCCTTGTTCCCTTGGTCCCTGCCTTCAAAAAACGGGCTGTGAAACTGTGTGGCTTGGAACCTATTTATAATCAGTTATTTAGAGCCAACTCCGCGCATCGACACAGAAACTGTGAATCTGTGGAGCAACTACGCGCCGCTCCTTTTCGAAAGCGTTGAAGGTTTATAAGGCAAGTTTTCAAATGGTGTAGAGTGAGAATTCTTCCCTCAGGGGCTAAAGCCCCAGCGATTTTTCGGTACTTGCGGCACGGCTGAAGCCGTGCCCTTTCAAGTCCCGCTCTGCACCGACAGGAGATTTTCTCTAGCTGATAGCTGATAGCTGACAGCTGCTTTCAGCCCCGCACGGAGACGCCGGAGAACGACAGCACCGCCAAGCCGCGCACCGGCTGGCCGAAGAAGCGAGCTGGGGCGAAGCGGCTGAACAGGAGCAGGTTCTCCACCTGGGAGCGGGTGAGGGCGTCGGTGGGTCCGGAGACGATGCGGTAGTCGTAGACCTCGCCGGAAGGGTTGATGAAGGCCTCGACCACGACCGGGCCGTTGATGTTGATGGCATCGCCCTGATTGCCTCCCTGAGCATTGGAGAAATAGAGCAGATGCGGCGCCGTGGCATCTCCCAGCGGCTCGTCGGGCGTGGCCTGCGCGATTTCAGGCTGGGCGAACATGGTGATGAGCACAACGATGGTTCCCAACAGCAGCACCGCGCTGGCAAAGCCCGCGCCGGCCTGGAGCAGGAACGGTCCTAGCGAGTTCTTCCACGCCAGATCCCAAACCGTGAAGATGCTGCGGCGGCTGCGCGCCCTTTCCTGGCTGATGGCGACGCGGATGCGCAGCGGCAGGTCGGCGGGTTCTTCCACCGGGCCCAGCCCGGCCAGCGCCGTCTGCATCTCGCGCAGCGAATCCCGTTCGCGCGCGCATTCCCGGCAATCCGCAAGGTGCGCATCGATCTCCTGCATTTCGCGTCCTGTCAACCGGCCGTCCATGTAATCGGTAAGACCCGCTTCCACTTGCTTACAAAGGTTCATTGCGCCTCCTCCCCCAGAGACAGCGCCATTCCCGCCGGCGCTTTGGCCGGTGAGCCCGGCGCGGGCGTCAAGAGCAGCGCCTTCAAACAGGCGCGCCCGCGCACCAGCCGCGACTTCACCGTTCCCAGATTGACCCCTTCGATGGCGGCCACTTCTTCGTACACAAATCCCTCGATGTCGCGCAGGATAAGCGTGGTGCGAAATGGCTCCGGCACCTGGCCGAGCGCCTGCTCCACGCGCGACCGGTTCTCCTCGCGCAGGGTGTGATCGTAAGGCGACTCCGCGGGATCGACCAGCATGTCTTTCAACAGCACCGGCCGGCCGCTCTCCCCCTCCGCCATCTCCTGCTCGATGGGGATCTCCTGCTGCTGGTGCCGCATCCACCAGCGCCTTTGATTCGACGCCTCGCGCAACGCGATGCGGTAGATCCAGGTGCGCAGGCTGGACTCGCCGTGAAAACCGTGGATGCCGCGAAAGACCTTGATGAAAACTTCCTGGGTCAGGTCGGCGGCGTCGGCCTGGTTGCGCACCGTGCGCGCGAGCAGCGAGTAAATCGGCTGATGGTAGTGCGCGATGAGCCAGGCAAACGCCTCCTCCGAACCCGACCGCAACTCGGCTACGAGAGCCGCTTCGTCGGATTGGAGTGCGAGTGCGCCGGCAAGATTGCCCATGGTGAGGTCCGCCTGCAAGTCAGTTCCTCCCACGTTACCGCACTTCAACCATCGTTTGCACCCCTCCCCCGCGTCACAATGCTCACGCGGACGGGTGAGCCGATGGAATTTCCACCCTCTTCCAGCCGCTGTTTGGCGTTGGAAGAATGGGTGGTCCCGGTGCGAGGGCGTTGGCGTTTCACCATACGGCACGCGCACCTGTTTTGTTAGACACCGGCCGGCACGGAAGTGTTCCCGGTGGCGCGGAGCGGCAGTTTTGGTCTCACGAACACATTTTTGATGACTTGAAGCTGAAAAATGAATGGCCTAAGTCCCCAACCGCTTCAAAAAGAACCCTCCGTGCCCCATCCTTTTCGCGCTTTTTGCGAAAAGGGTGGGATGGCAAAAAGCGGGATACACCAATCCAGGAGACGGCTTACGATGAAATGCGGAGGCGTTGCCATGTTCACCGCCCAGCCCATTGGATTCATTCACAGCCCCTACCAGGAAACATCGGCGATTCCCAAAGGCCTTGGCGCCAAACACGACGCCGAGGGCGCGATCGAGTTGCTGCGCGAGTACGAGCCGGGCCTGGCCGACATCCAAGGCTTTTCGCACCTCTACGTGCTCTGGGAGTTCGACCACGCCGATGGGTTCGACCTCGTCGCGCGTCCGCCCTCGGACGAGGACCGGCCGCACGGCGTCTTTTCGACGCGCTCGCCGCGGCGGCCGAACCCGATCGGGCTCACGGTTGTGGAGCTCCTCGGCCGCGAGGGCGCATCGCTGCGCGTGCGCGGCGTGGATATGCTGGACGGCACGCCGGTCCTCGACATCAAGCCGTATCTCTCGAGTGTTCCGGCAGAGAAGCTGCGAAGGGGTTGGCTCGCGGAAGCGGAGAAGCGTCGTGAACCGTGAACCGTGGTTCGTGAGCCGTGGTCAATGATCAGTTTTCAGCAAGCCGCAGAACGTGAACCGATGGCGCACGAGAGCGGAGCCGCGAATTGTTGGCCGCGCCGCGGTTCACGGTCCACGGTCCACGGTTCACGGTTCACGGAATTCCCAGCAGCTTATGCGTCTGCAAACTAAGCCGCCAGCGCGGATGATCGAGGCAATAGCGCAGCGCAGCTTGCGTGTTGGCGTCGCGGTGAGGGCCGTCCATGGGCTGCAGGAAGAAATGCCGGAATCTGAGTGACTCGAAAGCCGCCGGATCCACAGCGGATTGGGGGCCGGGTTGCGGAAAAACCAGCTTCAGCTCGTGTCCGGTGCGTTGGATCAGCTCCACGCCGGCCTTGGGGCTGACGCAAATCCAGTCCAGGCCCGGCGGCGCCGCGATGCTTCCGTTGGTTTCAACGGCAATCTCAAAACCGCGCGCGTGCAGCGCATCGATCAGCGGTTTGTCTAATTGCAGCAGCGGCTCGCCGCCGGTGCAAACGACGAATCGCCTGCCGCCGCAGTCCTTCAGCCCTGCTTCAGTCTTGTCGTCCTGAGCGATCAATCGTCGGGTGTCATCCTGAGCAATCAAACGTAGGGTGTCATCCTGAGCGAAGCCGCTCGCGCTTTTTGCGAGCGGCGCAGTCGAAGGATCTGCGGTTGCTTTTCTCTCGGGGTTCCGCAGCCACTTCCCTTCAATCGCCGCGGCCAACTCCTCCGCCGACGCGAACTTTCCCCCGCCGGGACCTTTCGTATCGGCAAAATCCGTGTCGCAGAACTGGCAGATTGCCGAGGCGCGATCCGCTTCGCGGCCCGACCAGAGATTGCAGCCCGCAAAGCGGCAGAAGACCGCCGCGCGGCCCGTCTGCGCGCCCTCGCCCTGCAGGGTGTAGTAGATTTCCTTGACCGAGTACATAAAGGCAGCTTTCAGCTATCAGCTTTCAGCTGTCAGCTTCTCCGTGCTGGATCGATCTTCTCACTTTTCTCCGATCAGTCGGGGGACTATGAAGGAAAAACGCGGCGGCCAGAAATCGCATTTGGTTCTCAGCTCACAGCTGTCCGCTTTCAGCCCGTTCATGGCGAGTTGCCGGCTGGCACAATTGCGCAAGGGGCTGAGAGCTGAGAGCTGACGGCTGAAGGCTATCTTTTCAACACCGGATCTTCAATCCCGTTTTCGCGAAATCCCTTTTGCCGCAGCAAACACGAGTCGCACTGGCCGCAGGGCGCGCCCGTGGGGCTCGGATCGTAGCAACTGCTGGTCAGGCCGTAGTCCACGCCCAGTTCCCTTCCCCTGGCAATGATCTGCGCCTTGGTCAGAGCGATGAGCGGCGTGTGAATGCGGAGATCCTGCCGGCCCTCGACGCCGGCTTTCGTGGCCAGGTTCGCCATCTTCTCAAAGGCTGCGATGAATTCCGGACGGCAATCGGGATAGCCAGAGTAATCGAGCGCATTGACGCCAAGAAAAATATCGCTTGCGCCCAGCACCTCGGCCCAGGCCAGCGCAAACGAAAGAAAAATGGTGTTGCGCGCGGGAACATAAGTGATGGGAATGCCGTGGGACATCTCTTCCGGCGCGCGGCCCTTGGGCACGGCGATGTTATCGGTGAGAGCCGACCCGCCGAAGGCGCGGAGATCGATCTCGGCGATGCGGTGCTGGACGACGCCGATGGACGCGGCCACGCGTTTCGCAGCCTCAAGCTCCCAGGCGTGGCGCTGGCCGTAGGAAAACGAAAGCGCGAAGAGCTCGTAACCTTCGGTCTTCGCGATGGCCAGCACAGTGGCCGAGTCGAGGCCGCCGCTCAGGAGAATGACGGCTTTCTTCTTCGTGTCCATCGAGAATCCTGTTCAACCGAGGCCGATCGACCCAGCCGGATGCGTAAAAGCAACTGCAGATCCTTCGACTCCCTTCGTCCGCTACGGCGGACTCCGATCGCTCAGGATGACAATTTCATCTTGCCGCGAACTTCTGACTCACCACGCCAGCTCCGCTAACACCGCCAACTCCGCTAGCCCCGCTAACTCCGCTGTCACTTCATATCCCCGCCGCGGCCAATGTCCATGGACGGCGGAATCGGGTTGCGCTCGTCGATGTAGGCTTCGATGCAATGGTCGAGCGTGCCCTTGGCCTCGAGGATAAACTCCACCGCGTCGCGCGCCGCGCCGTAGCCGCCGGGGTTGGGCGTGACGTAGTGCGCCTCGGCCTTCACGCGTTCGCGTGCATTGGCCACGGCCACGGCAAACCCCACCTCGCGCATCGCCGGCAGGTCGATCACGTCGTCGCCCACGTAGCATATCTCTTCGAGCGTCACGCCTTCTTTCTCCATGATCTCGCGGATGGCCTGCATCTTGAAGGCGCAGCCCTGGTAGACGAATTCGAGTTTCAAATCGCGGGCGCGCGTGGCCACGGTTTCGCTGATGCGCTTGGTGATGACGCCGCACTTCAATCCGCCGATGCGTGCCAGAGAGATGGCCGTGCCGTCGTGGGCGCTGTAGCCTTTGGCTTCGGTCATGGTGGTCGAGTTCACGCCGAAGCCGATCGTCTCCTTCCCACTGATCTCATCCAAAAGGCTGCTCCGCGCAGCGGTGGGGACGAGCCAGATGGTGCCATCAGTAAAGACGCCGTCAACGTCGAAGAGAACGATCTTGATGCGGCGGGCGCGATCGACTACAGGTGGGGGCGCGGTGAGTGCCATACTTCGATTTTACCGGCGGCAGGCGGATCGACCGCAACGGGCGCGTTCCGCGAGAATAGATGCATGGAACCAGAGCCATCCGCCGCCCAGCCCCGGAAGCTCGACCCCGAAGACTTCTACTTCGAAGGGCCGCTGATGGTTTTTACCGCGGCGTATCACTTGAAGCGCGGATACTGCTGCGGCTCGGGTTGCCGGCACTGCCCGTATGGCAACGGTCCCGGCCGGGAAGAGATGCCGGCACAACCTGAATAGCAACCCGCGATGCCGGATCGCGCCTTTCTGCATGCAACTGAAAAAGTTGACCTTCGGACCCATTGCCGGCCAGTAACCCACGTGCCTCCTAAGGCTTGTGCAACGTGAACCGTGTCACATCCTGTTCATACAGCCAGGACATAGAATGGCGTCGGTGCGAGAAGGCGAAGTGTGCCTCAGAATGCGGAAAGCGCGAGTGTGCGCAGTTTTCCTCAGGGGAAGAGATGGCGACTCAGGAAGATTCGCAAGAAAAGAAGACACTGGACGACAAGATCGCGGAGCTGGTAGCGAAGCGCGTGGAGTTGGAGATGGGCGGTGGGCAGGATCGCATCGACCGGCAGCACGCATCGGGCAAGCTTACGGCGCGCGAGCGCGTGGACCGGCTGGCGGACAAGGGCAGCTTTGAAGAGATTGGGCTGTTTTGCCGGCACCGGGCCACGTACTTCGGCATGGCCGACAAGGAGCTTCCCGCCGACGGCGTGGTGACGGGATGCGCCACCATCGACGGACGGCTGGTGCATCTGGCCAGCCAGGACTTCACGGTGGCGGGCGGCGCGGCCGGCGAAACGCATTCGAAAAAAGTGGCCGAGATGATGGCCATGAGCCTGAAGACGGGCAGCCCCTTTGTCTTGATCAACGACTCGGGCGGAGCGCGTGTGCAGGAAGGGATCGACAGCCTGGCCGGATACGCAAGCGTCTTTTACAACAACGTGATGCTCTCGGGAACGGTGCCGCAGATTTCGCTGATCTGCGGGCCGTGCGCGGGCGGAGCGGCCTACAGCCCGGCGCTGACGGATTTCGTGATCCAGACCAAGCAGGCGCGCATGTTCATTACAGGGCCGCAAGTCATCAAGCAAGTGACGGGCGAAGAGGTGAGCGCCGAGGAGCTGGGCGGGGCGCAGTCGCAGATGCACTACTCGGGCGTGGTTCACCTGATTGCGCAGAACGACGAAGAGGCGATCGAGCTTGCGAAGCGCCTGTTGAGTTTTCTGCCCTCGAACAATATGGAAGACCCGCCGCGGCTGGCCAATAGCGGGCGGCTCAAGGCCGACGCGGAGATGAACAACACGGTGCCCGTGGATCCGAAGGTGGCCTACGACGTGCGCGACGTGATTGTGCGCGTGGTGGACAACGAGGATTTTCTGGAGATTCAGCCGGAGTTCGCGGCCAATATTGTTATTGGTTTTGGACGAGTGCAAGGGCGACCCGTAGGGATTGTGGCCAACCAGCCGTGCGTGCTGGCCGGAGCGCTGGACATCGACGCCTCGGACAAGTCGGCGCGGTTTGTGCGCTTCTGCAACGCGTTCAATATTCCGCTGCTGACGTTTGTGGATGTGCCGGGATTTCTGCCCGGCGTGGAGCAGGAGCGCGGCGGCATCATCCGCCACGGAGCCAAGCTGCTGTTTGCCTACTCGGCGGCCACGGTGCCCAAGATCACGGTGGTGCTGCGCAAGGCCTACGGCGGCGCTTACATTGCCATGTGCTCGCGCGGGCTGGGCGCGGATCGCGTGCTGGCGTGGCCCACCGCGGAGATCGCGGTGATGGGCGCCGAGGGCGCGGCGGAGATCGTTTTTCGGAAAGAGATCGACACGGCCGAAGATAAGGCGGCGCGGCGCAAGGAACTGGTGGACGAGTACCGCGACACCTTCTCGAACCCGTTTGTGGCCGCGGGACGGCGGCTGGTGGACGACGTCATCGAGCCCGCGGAGACGCGCAGAGCGGTGGCGCGGGCGCTCGAATATCTGCATAGCAAGCGCGAATTGCGGCCGCAGAAGAAGCATGGATTGATTCCGCTGTAACAAAGGCAGCACGGGCTTTGTAACAAGGGCACGGCTTTAGCCGGGCCAAAATAGGAACTATTAAGAGAAGGGGGCTTTAGCCCCTGCATGAAGGTGGGCATGAAACTGCATGGGACGGATTGGGCGCTGATCGTCGTGATTGCCGGCGTGGGCTGCGCGGTGATTTATGCCGTATTGGCGCGCGCTCTGCGCCGCGCCGTCAGGGAACAGCAGCGCGAGATGGAGCGCCAGTTGCATGCCATGGCCACGACCGTGAAGGCCCTGCAGGCGCGCGTGGCCGAACTGGGCAGGCTCGAGGAGGCGCGCGAGACCGAAGTGGCCACAATCTCCGCGTCGGCGGAAACGGCGGCCGAACCAAAGCCGGCGCGGACCAAGCCGGAGATTGTAGCCGCGCTGACCGCTGCGGCGACCGTGTTTCTTGGCAAATCGGCGAGGGTGCGCTCGGCGCAATTGCTCCCCGGAGCGCAGGACGGCGCCGGCGCGTGGGCGCGGCAGGGACGCGTGAATGTGCAGACCTCGCACAATCCGCGGTAAGAGACTGACCGATTTTGCCAGAAGGGAAGCGGCACGTTGAAACTTCAGATCACGATCGATGGCAGAGCCTACGCAGTCGAGGTAGAACTTCTGGAGGACGAGGAGAGCCAGGAGCCGTCGAGCCAGGTGTCGCCGAGCCGCTCGCCTTACCACGCGGCGCGCAGTGCGGCGGGCGGGCACCTGCACAATCCCGGCGGCGCGTGGAGCGCGGATGGAAAGGTCTGCCAGAGCCCCGTGATGGGACTGGCTATCAAAGTGAACGTCGCGCCGGGGCAGGCCGTAGAAGCAGGCACGCTGATGCTGGTGCTCGAAGCCATGAAGATGGAGACGAATGTGACGGCGCCGCACTCGGGAACTGTGAAGACCGTGCACGTGAAGGCCGGTGATTCCGTCAAGATCAACCAGGTGCTGGTGGAGTTTGAGTAAGCGGTTTGCAGATGCGGCCCAAAGCAGCTTGCGGTGAAGACCCGTTTCGTGAAAGGGCACGACTTTAGTCGTGCCGTAAGCGCCGCAAAGTGAGGACGGGGCTTTAGCCCCTAAGGGATGCTCTTGGTGGCGACTTCGATTTTTCGCCACAGGCCAAGAATTTGAAAGGAACAGCGTGCAGGAAGAGCTGAAGAATGTTCCGGGGATCCAGTTCGTGGATCACGTGGCGATTGCGGTGAAGCAAGGCGAACTGGAGGGCCAGGTGAAGGCCTACGAGGCTCTGGGCTTTAAGCAGATTCATCGCGAAGAGGTATACGGAAAAGATCAGGTGCGCGAAGCGCTGCTCAGGATCGGCGAGGGGCCGAACCTGATCCAGTTGCTGGAGCCGCTGACGGCGGATTCGCCGGTCCAGAAGCTGATCGACAAGAACGGCGGGCGCGGCGGCCTGGCGCACGTGGCGTTTCGCGTGGCCAACGCGCGGCAGGCCTTCGACGCGATGCGCGCCGAGGGCTTCCAGCTCATCGACGAGGCTCCGCGCAAGGGTTCGCGGGGAACCACGGTATTCTTTGTACATCCCAAGTCGAAGGCCGAAAGCGCCTTCGGAATTCTGATCGAGATGGTGGAAGACCCCGCCGGCCAATGAAGAACATGGCAAATGAAAAACTGCTCGCGGAGTTTCCGCCGGTCGGCGCCGCCGAGTGGCAGGCGGCGATGGCGCGCGACCTGAAGGGCGTCGATCCCGAGAAACGGCTGACCTGGCGCAGCGATGAAGGCATGGCGGTCAAGCCCTTCTATCGCGCCGAGGATTTGAAGAATCTGGCCTGGGTGGATGTCGCGCCGGGCGAGTTTCCTTACCGGCGCAGCGCGCGCGCCACGGGCGACTGGCGGATTCGCGAGGAAATCGAGGCCGCGGATGCGGAAGCAGCCAATCGCATGGCGCAATCCGCGGTGGCTGCTGGCGCCGAGAGCATTGCATTTCTTGGCATTCCGGTCGAAAGCGAGGAGCAACTGAAGAAACTGCTCGCGAATCTCGACGCGATTCCAGTCCATTTTGCGCGCGCCGATGAGCGCTCGATCCGGTTGCTGATGGAGCGGCAAAGCTTGAAGCCGCGCGCCGCGGAGATTTCCACGGGATGCGATGCGCTGGCGAGCGTGGACTTTGCCGCCGCGGTCATCGCAACCGCGCCCTCCGGTTTCGTGCCGTTCACGATTCACGGCGAGAAGTTTGCGGATGCGGGAGCGACGGCCGTTGAGGAGATCGGATTCGCGCTGGCTGCGGGGGTGGGTTTTCTCGCCTGCCTGGCCGAGCGCGGAGCCGAGATCGACCGCGCGGCGGCCGGACTCGAGTTCAGCTTTGCCATCGGCTCGAACTACTTCTTCGAGATCGCCAAATTGCGGGCCTTCCGCATGGAGTGGGCGCGCGTGGTGCAGAGCTTTGGCGGCTCGCGCCAGGCCGCGAAGGCGCGCATCGCGGCGCGCACCTCGCAATGGAATAGGACTATCTACGATCCGCACGTAAATATTCTGAGGGCCACAACCGAGGCCATGGCCGCGGCGCTGGGCGGAGCGGACGCGGTCTCGGTGACGCCCTTCGACGCGTGCGCGAAAGCGCCCGATGAGGCGAGCCGGCGGCTGGCGCGGAATACGCAACTGCTGCTGAAGCACGAGGCCTGGCTGGGACGCGTGGCCGATGCCGGCGGAGGGTCGTACGCTCTGGAAACCATCACCGATTTTCTGGCCCATGAAGGCTGGAAGGCGATGCAGGAGATCGAGGGGCGCGGCGGATTCCTGAAGGCGCAGACCGAGGGAACGATTGCGCAGGCGCTGGAGCGGAGTCTCAAGGCCCGTGAGCAGGCGGTGGCCACGCGCAGGCGCGTCCTGGTGGGCACCAATCAGTTTGCCAATCCGTCCGAACGCGCGCTCGATCGCATCGACGAACAGCGCATGAAGGCCGACCTGCGCGGAGCGCGGATGTTCGAAGAGTTGCGGCTGCGCACCGAGCGCCATGCGGCCGCGGGCGGCAAAACGCCGCAGATCCTGCTGGCCGAGATTGGCGACGCGAAGATGCGCGCCGCGCGATCGAACTTCGCGAGCAACTTCTTTGCCTGCGCGGGATTTGAAATCGCGACGCGGCGCTTCAAGAAGGCCGAGGAGATTGCGGACGCGGACGCGGACGCGATCGTGCTGTGCAGCGCGGATGCGGAGTACACGGCGCTCGCCGGCGAGCTGCTGCCGAAGCTGAAAACGCTGGGCCGCGAAACGCCGGTGATTGTGGCCGGCAATCCCGAGAACGCCGAGGAGTTGCGGGCGGCGGGAATTGCGGACTTCGTGCACGTGCGCAGCCAGCCGGTGGAGTTTTTGACGAAGTGGCAGGAACGGTTTGGGATCGAAAAGTTGCGTCAAGCTCGTGATACTGAGACTGCGTGATTTCGTAACGGCCGAAGCGTAGCGCCGGTCTCCAGACCGGCTGTAGTGCGGGTCTCCAGACCCGCACCGATTCGAGATCGATTACGAAATCACGAGGTCAGAGCACTAGTAGGAGCTGAATTTGCGTCCGGATTTTACAAAGATCGACTGGATGCCGCGAACGGCGATCGCCGCCCCGCACCATGCGGAAGAATGGCTTTCGCCCGAGCACATCGCGCTCAAGAGTTTTTACACGCGCGAGGACCTCGAGGAGCTCGAACATTTGCAATACGCGGCGGGAATTCCGCCCTATCTGCGCGGGCCCTACACCACGATGTACGCCACGCGGCCGTGGACCATCCGCCAATATGCGGGATTTTCGACGGCCGAGGAGTCGAATGCGTTCTATCGCCGCAACCTGGCGGCGGGCCAGCGCGGGCTCTCGGTGGCCTTCGATCTTGCGACTCACCGCGGCTACGACTCCGACCACGAGCGCGTGATGGGCGACGTGGGCAAGGCGGGCGTGGCTATCGATTCGATCCTCGACATGAAGATTCTCTTCCATCGCATTCCCCTGGAGCAGATGTCGGTGTCGATGACCATGAACGGCGCGGTGCTGCCCATCATGGCGTTCTATATCGTGGCCGCCGAGGAGCAGGGCGTCGCGGCCGAGCGGTTGAGCGGGACCATCCAGAACGACATTCTTAAAGAGTTCATGGTCCGCAACACCTACATCTATCCGCCCGAGGGATCGATGCGGATCATCGGCGATATCTTCCGCTATTGCGCGGCGAAGATGCCGAAGTTCAACTGCATCAGCGTGAGCGGGTACCACATGCAGGAGGCGGGCGCGACGGCGGATCTCGAACTGGCCTACACGCTGGCCGATGGTCTCGAATATCTGCGCACGGGCGTCAAGGCGGGCCTCGACGTGGACGATTTTGCGCCGCGGATTTCGTTCTTCTGGGGCGTGGGCATGAACCATTTCATGGAGATTGCCAAGATGCGCGCGGCGCGCCTGTTATGGGCCAGGATCGTGAAGAGCTTCGGCGCCAAGAATCCCAAATCGCTGGCGCTGCGCGCGCACTCGCAGACTTCGGGATGGAGCCTGACGGCGCAGGACCCGTACAACAACGTGGTGCGCACCGCGGTGGAGGCGCTGGCCGCTGCCTTCGGCGGCACGCAGTCGCTGCACACCAACGCGCTCGACGAAGCCCTGGCCCTGCCCACCGATTTCTCGGCGCGCATCGCGCGCAACACGCAGATTTATCTCCAGGAAGAAACGGGCATTACACGTCTGGTCGATCCCTGGGCGGGCTCGTTCTACGTGGAGCGGCTGACGCACGAATTGATGCACGCGGCGTGGAAACTGATCGAGGAGATTGAAAGGCTGGGTGGCATGGCGAAGGCCATTGAGACCGGCCTGCCCAAGATGCGTATTGAAGAGGCCGCGGCGCGCAGGCAGGCGGGCATCGATTCGGGCCGCGACGTGATTGTGGGCGTGAATGCGTATCCCGCGCCCGAGGAGCCGGAGATTCCCGTGCTCGATATCGACAACGATGCGGTGCGCGAGGCACAGGTTGGCCGGCTCGCGAAGCTGAAACGCGAGCGCGACGCCGCAGCGGTACGCGAGACGCTCGCCAATCTGGAGCAGTGCGCGAAGTCGGGCGAAGGCAATCTGCTGGAGTGCGCGGTCGATGCGGCGCGGAAGCGCGCTTCGCTCGGCGAAATCTCGCATGCGCTCGAAAACGCGTGGGGGCGGTACGAGGCGACGACGCGGACCATCGCCGGAGTGTACTCAGCGGCGAGTGCGGGCGATGGAGAGTTCGTGAAGGCGCGGCGTATGGTGGAGGAGTTCGAGCGCGAAGAGGGACGGCGGCCGCGGATTCTGGTGGCGAAGATGGGCCAGGACGGGCACGACCGCGGCGCCAAGGTGATTGCGACGGCGTTTGCCGATATCGGATTCGACGTGGACATCGGTCCGCTCTTCCAGACGCCGCGCGAGGTGGCGCGATTTGCGCTCGACAGCGACGTGCACGTGGTGGGCGTGTCGAGCCTGGCCGCGGGACACAAGACGCTGGTGCCGCAACTGATCGCCGAGTTGCGGGCGTTGGGCAGAGACGACATTCTGGTCGTGGTGGGCGGCGTGATTCCGCCGCAGGATTACAATTTTCTCTTTAACGCCGGCGTGGCGGGAATCTACGGGCCGGGGACGGTGATTCCAATTTCGGCGCAAAAGATTCTGGAGATGCTGAGCGCGAGCGTGACGACGTAGAGAATTCGGATGGACCCTTGCCATGAAGAGCGCAATGCGTGAAGTTGCCGGGTGCGAGACGCCGCAAGCCCCGCGCGTCGCGCAAAAGCGCAAGCCGCTCTCGCGCGAGGAGTACGTTGCAGGCATCTTGCGCGGCGACCGGTTGGTGCTGGCGCGCGCGGTCACATTGATTGAGAGCGCGCGCGAGGCGGATCGCGCGCTGGCCGAGCAGATCGTAGAGGATTGCCTTCCCCATAGCGGCAACTCGATCCGCGTAGGCATTACCGGCGTGCCGGGCGCGGGCAAAAGCAGTTTGATTGAAGCGCTGGGCGGCTATCTGATCGCCGGGCAGAAGCAGAGGGTCGCGGTGCTGGCGATCGACCCCAGCAGCCAGATCTCCGGCGGCAGCATCCTGGGCGACAAGACGCGCATGACCACGCTCGCCGCAAGCGAGATGGCTTTCGTGCGGCCGTCGCCCTCGCGCGGCATGGCTGGCGGCGTGGCACAGCGCACGCGCGAAGCGATGCTGCTTTGCGAGGCCGCGGGATACCGCAACATTCTGGTCGAAACCATCGGCGTGGGGCAGTCGGAAACTGCCGTGCACGAGATGGTGGACTTTTTTCTCCTGATCACGCTTGCCGGTGCGGGCGATGAGTTGCAGGGGATCAAGCGCGGCGTGATGGAGCTGGCGGACCTGGTGGCGGTGAACAAGGCCGATGGCTCGAACGTGGCGGCGGCGGAGCGGGCGCGCGCCGAAGCCGAAAACGCATTGCACTTCTTCCCTGCGGCGGAGTCGGGATGGACGCCGCGCGCGGTCACGTGCTCGGCGCTGACGGGCGCGGGCATTCGCGAACTGTGGGAGTGCGTGCTCGAATATGTGGCGCTGACGCGGGCCAACGGATGGTTTCGGAAGGCGCGGCGCGAGCAGCAGCGGCGATGGATCGACGAGATGATCGATCAGGCGCTGCGGCAGCGCTTCGACGCGCATCCCGGAGTGCGCGGCCGCGTGGCGGCGCTCGAGCGCGACGTGGCGGAGGGGCGGACAACGTCGTTTCGCGCGGCACGCACGCTTCTCGACGCGTACACGCGCGAATCGTAAAGACACAACTCAACGGGAGATCAGGGAAGGACGCCTGACCCGCGGCTCATTGCGCGTTGCGGAGGACCTGGAGGGTCTCGTCGAGGGCCGATTCCCACGGCGTCAGCTCGACGCCGAAGCGATCGTGCAGTTTGGCGTTCGAGAGCACGGAGTTGCGCGGGCGCGCGGCCGGAGTGGGATAGTCCTTGGTGGCGATGGGCGTGAGAGCGGGCGGCTTGATGGCCAGAAGTTCGGCGGCGCGGGCGAAGATGGCCTGGGCGAAGCCGAACCAGGAGACGGAGCCACTGCAGGTCATGTGGTAGAGGCCGGCCCAATCCTCGGGAGCGCCAAAACGGCCGGCAAGGATTCCGGCGACGATCGCGTGCGTGGCGCGGGCGAGTTCAATCGATGTGGTCGGCGCGCCGATCTGGTCGTCGACGATGGAGAGGCGGTCGCGTTCGCGCGCCAGGCGGAGCATGGTGAGCAGAAAATTGTTGCCGTGGGGGCCGTGGACCCAACTCGTGCGGAAGATGAGGAATTTGCCGCCGATGTTTTCGACCGCTAGCTCGCCGGCGAGCTTGCTTGCGCCGTAGACGCTGAGCGGATTCGGCGCGTCGGTCTCGACCCAGGGCGAAGATTTGCCGCCGTCGAAGATGTAGTCGGTAGAGTAATGGACAAAAAGTGCGTCGCGCCGTAGCGCTTCTTCGGCCAGCACGCGCGGCGCGCCTTCGTTGATGGCATACGCCAGGTCGCGCTCGCTCTCGGCGCGGTCGACGGCCGTGTAGGCGGCGGCGTTCAAAATCACGTCGGGCGCGGCGCGGCGGACGAGCTCGCGGGTTTGCGCGGGATCGGCGAGGTCGACGGATTCGCGGTCAACACCGATGACAGGGCCGACGATGGGACCAAAGCCGGCAAAGATTTTTTCGAGCTCGCGGCCGAGCTGTCCGGCGTTGCCGACGATGAGGATGCGGGGATTTTCTTTTTGACTCACAGCCGTTGCGGGAGTTCGGTTCATGCGGACGAGCTCCGGAGTTCGTGGATCTGCGCTGCTCGCATTCTAAATGGCTGCCAGAGTGAGTGCTATTCGCTTCGCATCGCGATTCCCCGTACAATGATCACAAAGAGGAGTTAGCGTTGTTAGCGGTGCTAGCGGAGCTAGTTCTCGAATTTACCTGAGCGCCCTAACGCCGCTAACTCCGCTAGCTCCGCAAGCGCCGCTTCAATCTGGAGTCTTCCCCGATGCGCCGCGTCTATTGCGATGCCAATGCCACTACGCCTCTCGCGCCAGAGGTGCTGGAGGCGATGCGTCCGCATCTGATGGAGGATTTTGGGAACGCGTCTTCGATCCATTTTGAGGGGCAGCGGGCGCGGAAGGCGGTGGACCGCGCGCGCGAAACGCTCGCCGGCTTCTTCCATTGCCGCGAGGCGGAGGTGGTCTTCAACTCCGGTGGGACGGAGGGGGACAACACCGCGATCTTCGGCCTGGTGCGCGCGGGCGATCACCTGATTACGACCGCGATTGAGCACTCGGCGGTGTTGCGCGCCGCAGAGCGCGTGGCGGAACGCGGCGCGGAGGTGACGTTGGTTGCGCCGCGCGCCAATGGACTCATCAATCCCGAGGAGATTCGCCGGGCATTGCGGCCCGCGACTCGCCAGACAAACTCGACGCGGCTCATCAGCGTGATGCTGGCGAATAATGAAACCGGCGTGCTGCAGCCTGTCGAAGAGATCGGAAAGATCGCCGTGGAGGCGGGTGCGTTCCTTCATATTGACGCGGTGCAGGGCGCGGGGAAGGTCGAGTTCGACGTGCGGCGGTTCGGATGCCATCTGTGCTCGATCAGCGCGCACAAGATACACGGACCGAAGGGCGTGGGCGCGATGTACGTGCGGCGCGGCACGCCGCTGGAGCCGCTGATTGTGGGCGGAAGCCACGAGCGCCGCCAGCGCGCGGGCACGGAGAATGTGCCCGGCATCGTGGGACTGGGCAAGGCCGTGGAACTGGCGATGGAGTGCGTGGCGGATGGGACGGTGGAGCGCATTGCGGCGCTGCGCGACCGGCTTGAGGCGGGAGTTTTGCGGATTGCGGGCTCGGGCGTGAACGGCGCCGGCGCGCCGCGCGTGGCGAACACCACCAACATTCGCTTTGAGCAGGTGGAGGGCGAGGCGCTGGTGATCGCGCTCGACCTGAAGGGCGTAGCGGTGAGCGGCGGTTCGGCGTGCCACTCGGGCTCGACCGAGCCCAGCCACGTGCTGATGGCGATGGGGCTCGACAAGAATGCGGCGCGCGCGAGTTTGCGCTTCAGTTTGCTGAGGACGGCGACGGAAGAAGATGTGGAGCATGTGTTGCGCGTGGTGCCCGAGGCCGTTGAACATTTGCGGGCGCTGGCGCCGGCTTAGCGGAGTTAGCGGGGCTAGCGGCGTTAGCGGAGTTAGGAGGCGGCGTAGCGGAGCTGGTGGAAACTAGCACCGCTAGCTCCGCCAACAACGCCAACTCCGCTTTGGGGAATCCAATGACAGAGCACACCACAATAGCGGTGGCCATGTCCGGAGGGGTTGACTCCTCGACGGCGGCGGCGATCCTCGCGCACTCAGGGGAGAGCGTCGTCGGGCTGACACTGCATCTTTGGGATCAGACGCGATTGGCCGGCAAGCATGGCATTCCCGACACGCCGAAAGCTGGCCGCTGCTGTTCCTTAGATGATGTGTACGACGCGCGGCACGTGGCCGAGCACCTGGGGATTCCGTATTATGTCGTCAACCAGGAGGAGCGGTTCGAGCACGACGTGGTGCGGCCGTTTGTCGATGAGTATCTTGCCGGGCGCACGCCGATTCCCTGTTCGCTCTGCAACAACCATCTTAAGTTCGATCAACTGCTGAAGACGGCGCGCAGCATTGGCGCGGAGCGCATTGCCACCGGCCACTACGCGGTGAACGAGTACGACGAGCGGCGCGGGCGCTGGATTTTGAAGCGGCCGACAGATCTCGCCAAGGACCAGACCTATTTTCTCTTCGGCCTGACGCAGGAGCAGTTGTCGCGGACGTTGTTTCCGCTGGGGCGCATGACCAAGCCGGAGGTGCGCGAGGCGGCGCGGCAGCATGGATTGCGGCTGGCCGAAAAGCCCGACTCGCAGGAGATCTGCTTTATTCCCGGCGGCGACTACAAGCAGTTTCTGGCGGCGTATCTCGAGGAGCAGGGCGAGCCAATGCCGGAGACGGCGGGCGAGCTGGTGGCTTCGACCGGCGAGGTGATCGGGCGGCACGAGGGAATCTCGAACTTCACGGTGGGCCAGCGCAAGGGACTGGGCGTGGCATCGCCCTCTCCGCTTTATGTGCTGAACATCGACCCCGAGAGCCATCGCGTGACAGTGGGCGCGGATGCCGAGTTGGCCACGCGCACCCTCCGCGCGCGGCGGCTGAATTGGATCAGCGTTGCAGAACTCAAGGAACCGATGCGCGTGCGGGCCAAGATCCGGCACCGGCACGAGCCGGCGTGGGCTCGGCTAGAGCCAGCGGGCGCCGATGAGTGCGTGGCCACCTTCGACGAGCCGCAACGCGCGGTGACGCCGGGCCAGTCGGCCGTGTTCTACGACGGCGACGAGGTGGTAGGCGGCGGCTGGATTGTGTGATCTGCCGGCCAGAGGTGCGCAGGCCCGCTCATAGCAAGGGAACGGCAAAGACGGGTCAAGCGGCTTGATCCCACCAGCGAAGCTCAGTAGGCCACGGTGCTCTCAAGAAAGTGATATTCGCCTTCGATTACGCCAGAGGCTTGAGCGGCGTCGGCGGCGGCGGGGTTCGCGATAAAGGCGTGCGCCTGGCCCGCATCCGTGACCTCAAAGAGGAAGAAGACGTTGTTCGGGTCTTCCACCGCTCTCCAGAGGCTGCGAAGTTGAAGACCCGCGTCCCGGTGAGCCTGCGCGTGGGAGGCAAAGACCGCCTTCCATTGGGAAAAATCCGTCACACGGTTGCGGCATAGCAAGCTCGTCATGGTCTGCCGGCTCCTCGGCGGCACGCATTCCAGTTTAGAGGATTGGCCAGAAGTATTCGGCACGACTGAAGTCGTGCCCTGACACTTCGTGCTCTAGACAGAGAGTTTTTCCGCAGCCCCAAGAGTCCGGTGCTCCCTGTTCGGCCCCGGGGATTGCCACCCGGATCGTCAACTCACCGGGGCCGTTGCATCTCGAAGCGGTCGCGAGTGCGGGTGTAGATTGGGCCGCCCATGCGGCCGATGGCGTTGAGCTTGCCGGGGTCGATCTTGTAGCCGTCCAGCAACGCCTCCTCGATGTGGAAGCATAGCACGTCACCAAGCACGAGCGAGCCGCCGCCGGGTTGCTCGCTGACCACCAGGATCTGGCGCAGCCGGCACTCCATCTGCACTTTGCTCTCGGCCACGCGCGGCGGCTTGACCAAGTCGCTTTCGAGCGGCGTCAGCCCGGAGAGCAAGAACTCATCCACCTCGGGAGGAACCTCGGCGGAGCACAGGTTCATCTGCTCTGCAATCTCCTCGGAGACGATGTTGACGACGAACTCGCCAGTGGCCCGGATGTTCTCGAGCGTGTCCTTATGAGGCCGCGGGCCGGGGCGGACGGAAGCGCAGAAGCAAACCACGGGAGGATTGGAGCTGCATGCGGTGAAATAGCTGAAGGGCGCGAGATTCCGGATGCCGGCCGCGTCCACGGTGGAGACGAAGGCGATGGGACGCGGCACGATCATGCCGATCATGAGCTTGTAGATGTCGCTGGGCGCGATTTGGGCGGGATCGAGTGTGCGCATGAGGAGTCTTCTTGCCGCGAGCCGGTTTGACTCAACCGCCGAACTAGTCGAAGGGATCGATGCCGCCGGGCCCGCGATTGGCGCCCGAGCGGGGCACGGCGTCCGGGCTGCGCAGCGACTCGACGACGGCCCTGGCGGAAGCCAGGAACGCGGTAAGCTGGCGCATCGGCTTGGCTACGGTGTCGGTCAAGAAAGTACTGGCGCGGTCCACGGCGTCCAGGACACCGGAGAACATGGAGTCAATGCGGCCGGCCTGGCTGCGCGCGCGCGCGATGATCTCATCGGCCGCCATTTGGATGTCGGCGGTCTGATCGCGCAAGGATCGCGCCAGCAGAGCGAGGTCCAGTGTAGTCTCCTCGATTCTGGGCTTGACGCGCGCGATCAGTTCACGGGTGTCATCGATCACGGGCATCACGGAGTCGTGCACATCCGCGATCTGTTCGCGGATGGACTTGGCCAGTTTGCGCAGGACGATAAGGGCGGCAAGAAGCACAATGGCCTGGATCACCATGGCCGCCGCAACTGCAACCACAAGGGCAAACTGAATTGTCTGATTATCGAGCTTTGGCATGGCGTTGCTCTCTCGCAGGGGATCTGAAGATCTTGAGGCCAAAACCGGTCAGGACCGGCCGGGCACGCTACCGGGCGAAGAAGCCCGCTGTGCCCCGAGCCGGCGTGTGAACCATTCTTGAGCCCTCGCGCGCGGCCCGGAAGAAACGATGCCGCCGGATGAATCCGGGAAGCATCCCAACCGGAAAAAGCCGGCGCTCAGTCCTCGTGAGTCTCCGGTGGGGGGGTGGCTGCCTGCTGGTAGGCAACGCGGCCCGCCTCGACAGCCGCGGACACGCGGGCCGATTGATCGGTGACAACGTTCTTGCCGCGCTCCACAAACTCTTCCCATTGGGCCCGCCCGCGATCGATGGCGCCACGGCCGCGATCGACGTATTCGCCCACCTGCGCTTTGCCCTTGTCGACCAATGCGCCGACATTGTCCGCGGCCTGGCGGGTTTTGGCGCGCAGATACTCCGTACCCTCGCGAGCGCCTTGCGCGAGGTCTTCGCGGGTCTCGCGGCCGCTCTTGGGAGCATAAAGAATGCCCACGATAGCGCCGACGCCTAACCCGGCCAGGAACCACGCCAATCCATAGGATTTGTTTTCCTCTGCCATAACGAAACTTCTCCTTTCGCTGCCCTACAAAGGATGCTTGAGCGTACCAAACAGTCTAAGTCTACCGCAAGTTACCGGCGCGATGCCTGCCCCTGGTCCGATTCAGACGGTTCCGGCCGGGTCTTTGCGGCGGCTGATCGGCCGATAAAGTGAACTCTGCCGGCTTTGGAGTGCTTACTGGCGGGCAAATGAGGCGACGGCGGCCACCCTCCCGGAGCTCGCAAAATGGCGCCGAATCGGAGTTGGAAACGCGCCCCGGCCTGTAGTCAACAAATTGAGAATCGTGCGGACATTTCGAGGATGGTTTCGATTTACCCGTGACCTGGGAATCATCGCCGAGGACTGCGGGGGGTGGTCCCACTTAGCGAGGACTCCGAGAGCTGGTTTGGAGGCAAGATATAATTGGGCTCAACATGCCGCTAGCCGCAGGCACGAAACTGGATGGATATGACGTAATTGGCCTCCTGGGCGCAGGAGGGATGGGCGAGGTCTATCGCGCCCGCGATTCGGCGTTGCGGCGCGAAGTCGCCATCAAGGTCCTGCCCTCGTTTGTTTCGCGCGATCCGGACCGGCTGCGGCGCTTTGAGCAGGAAGCGCAGGCCACTGCGGCTCTGAACCATCCGAATATTCTTGCCGTCCATCATTTTGGCGTCTTCAACGGGGCGCCGTATCTTGTATCGGAGCTGCTGGAGGGCAGCACGCTGAGGGAAGTACTGCGGCAAGGCGCCATACCGATTCGCAAAGCGACTGATTATGGAGTTCAGATCGCGCATGGATTGGCGGCGGCGCACGACAAGGGCATCGTGCATCGCGATCTCAAGCCCGAAAACCTGTTCGTCACCAAAGACGGACGCGTCAAGATTCTGGATTTCGGCCTCGCGAAGCTGACCCAGCGCCAACCGGTTGCCGACGATGCGGCTACTCTGACGGTAGGAACCGATCCCGGCATGGTGGTCGGTACGGCCGGTTACATGTCTCCCGAGCAGGTGCGGGGCAAGCCGGTCGACCATCGCACGGATATCTTCGCCTTGGGGGCAATTCTCTACGAGATGCTGGCCGGCAAGCGCGCGTTTCACCGGAACACCTCGGCGGAGACCATGACCGCCATCCTCAACGAAGATCTGCCCGGCATTGCGCAGATTGTGCAGGCCGCTTCTCCGGGACTGCAGCGGGTGATTCATCGCTGCCTGGAGAAGAATCCCGAGCAGCGTTTTCAGTCGGCGTCCGATCTGGCATTTGCCCTGGAAGCCTTGTCGGATTCCGGAAGCGCTCCGCTCGCCGCGCTTCCCCAGAGTTCGCATGCACGATGGTTGTGGGTGGCGGCAACGGCGTTGGCCGCGATTCTGATCGCTGCGCTGATCGTGTGGTGGCGCATTCCGCCCGCCGAGCCTCAAGTCGAGTCCATTACGCAACTGACTGACGATGGCCAGCTGAAGTCCGGGATGGCGACGGATGGATCGCGGATCTACTTCAACGAAGGCCCGACCGGAAGCCTAAAGCTCGCGCAAGTCTCCGTCGCGGGTGGTCCCGCAGCGCCTGTGGAGACGAGGTTTGCCAATTGCTGGCTGATCGGAGCCCTGGAGGACGGCTCCGCTCTGCTGGTTGCCGTCGGCAACGGGAGCGAGAGCTTCAATGTTCTGGATCCGCTATGGCAGGTACCGCTTCCAGCGGGAGAGCCGCGCCGCGTCGGCGATGTCGAGGTTGCCAACGCGAGTATGTTCCCGGATGGCCGCATCGTCTTCGCTCAGTTCGCTCCGCATGCAGATGCAAAGGGAACAGCCATCGGCGCGGACTGGTTCGTTGCCGACAAGGATGGCTCGACCCCATACAAGCTGGTTTCACTTCCCAACGTCGGGTGGGCGGCGGCATCGGCATTCGGCCAGCACATCTTGTTCATGCAGCCGAGCCCCGGTGGTCGCAGGCTGCTCGATATTAAAGCGGATGGCACAGGTCTCCGTGAGATTCAGGATCCCACGGATGTGAATACCCCCCGATGGACCTCCGGTGAGAAGTACATTGTGTACCAATCCGGCAATGGTTCACACTCCGATATCTGGCTGCTTCCCATGCAGACGGGGCTTTTTCGCCGCCCTGGGAAGCCGATTCGACTCACAAATGGGCCGCTGCCTTACTCGCTTCCAATTCCCAGCCGTGACGGGAAGCAGATCTTCGTCCTGGGCACGAAGCAGCGCGGCGAGCTGGTTCGCTACGACATGAAATCGCACGAGTTCGTGCCGTTCCTTCAAGGAATTTCCGTCACAGACCCGACATTTTCCAGGGATGGGAAATGGGTCGCCTACCTCTCCTACCCGGAGCACACTGTCTGGCGCAGCCGCAGCGATGGAACGGAACGCATGCAGCTTACCTTCGCTCCGACGGATGCGAGGTTTCCGGCGATTTCTCCTGACGGAACCAAGGTCGCATTTCACACCGGCAAGAACGAACTATTCGTGGTCGATATGCAAGGCGGCCAGCCGCAGAAGGTATCGGACCACGCTTACTTTGCCAGTTGGTCTCCTGACGGAACTTATCTCTTCTCTAAAGTTTCATTAGTCCCTTTTCGATCGCAAATCACAGACCTCCGTACCGGTGCGACTTCCGTGGTTCCTTCCTCGGATGGCACGAGCGGCGGTTACTGGCTCAGCCAGAGCACGGTGATGGCCCGTGAAGCGATAGGAACCAAATTCGCGATCTTTAATCTGAAGTCTCAGCAATGGACTGACATGCCCGGCATCTCCGGGGATATAGAGAACTTTTATCCGTCGCCGGATGGCAACTATCTCTACTACACGACAGGAGGCGCGGAACCAAAAGTCCTGCGCTACCGGTTCGCCGATCGTCAGATAGAGACCGTCACCAGCCTGAATGACCTTCACCGCGTAGTGAATTATGGGAATACTCAGATCAGTGTCGCGCCGGATGGCTCCCCGGTGTTCACGCGCGACACCGGCTATCAGGAAATCTACGCGTTGAATATCCGCTGGCCCTGATAACGATTTGAGACCCCTCGGGAACTACTTCATCGTCGAAATCAGTAGCGATAACATTGCGCGGTCAAGCTAATCCGCATTTCTCAAAGGTGTCTCGACGGCAGGGAAGACAGTCCATTTTCAACCGCCGGCTGACCTGCGGGGGTCAGGAGACCGCCGCTACAGGTTCCGCCGGTGGCAGGATTCGTTTTTTGACGCTGAGCGCGCGAACGCAAAAACCCGCCCCGGCACGAAAAAAGCTGAAAGCTAAAAGCTGAGAGCTGAAAGCTGCTTCTCTACTCGCTCATCGCGCGCAGCCGCGCCGGGGTGTGATCCTTCTCGAGTTCGTGGCCGCAACGCGTGCAATAGTGATCCGTGGCGCGAACGGTGCGGAAGCAGTTGCCGCAGTTGGCCGCAAGCTGATAGTTGCACTGCGGGCAGTAATGGAAATCCGCCTGCGCATGCGTGCCGCACGCCGGGCAGCGGATGACCTGCGGCGGCCGCAGCAGGAAGTAGAGCACCGCGCCGATGCCCGCCGGCATCACGAAGCAGATGAACATCCAGAAGCGCGTGCTCATGGCGCGCCGCGGGGCATCCTTGCTGATGTAACCCACCATCAGGAAGTAGAGCGAGGCCACCACGCCCCACGAAAGATTGAAGTAGATGCGCAGTCCCAGGGGCGGCGGCGCATGATGGCGCTGGCCGGGCGCAACAATCCAGAAGTAGTACTCGACCAGGACAAACGCCGCGCTGGCCGCAACAATCGACCAGACCGGAATCATCCGTTCCTCTTCGTTGACGTGGATCGCTTCGGGATCGGCCATAAGCCTTGCCTCGCCTCGGAGGGCCTTTCACAAGATTTCCGGAAACCGATGAACCCCTTCTTCGAATGGACGGAAGAAGGCAGAAAGAAGTTGCTTGTCTTGGAGTTTTAGCCTGAGTTTAGAAGTTTTCCCGGGTCCTGGAGAGGCTGTTTGCGGCCTCGTGCGCCACCGGCAATCCATCCCACCCGGCATGACGCCCGCTCGGCCGGGAGCCGGCCTAGCTCCGCTAACTCCGCTAGCTCCGCGTGCTTTTACGGCCTGCTCCGCGCCCATCCGGCCACAATGACCGCAGCCAGAACGGCGGGGCACAGGATGCAGATCCAGAGGCTGGTCTGTGTAGCAATGTCGGCCAGGTGTTCGCCGCCAATCAGGTCGTCCGTCACGCGCCACACAAACGGTCCCAGCGCAAGCAAAACCAAGACCAGCGCCGCCAGGGCCACGGCGCGGCTGCGCTTGCGTCCGACTCTTTGTTCCTCGATCACGCCCAGCGAGGTCAGCACCACGCGGCGGGTGGTCTGGGCCACGGCGCGGTCGCGAGCAGCCTGCTTGCCGGCAAGCGCCGCCAACAGGTCGCGGTTGGCGCCCTCCGCGCTGGCCGCCTCGCCGCCAGCCGAATTCGCCGCCGCGTTTTGGGCTAACTCCGCCGTTCTCACACCGCCTCCGCAAAGCGCTCGGCCGCAACCCCGAGCCGCGGCTTGATCATCGCCAATCCGCGATAGAGCCTCGATTTCACCGTGGAAAGCGGCGCCTTCGTCACCTTGGCAATCTCTTCGAGCGACATCTCCTCGTGGAAGCGCAGCACCATCACCTCGCGGTGCAGCGTATCCAGCTCCAGCAGCGCCGCCGCAATCTTTTCGCGGTCCTCGAGGCTCGACACGTGGTCAAAAGGCGTCGGCCCCGCGGCCGCCACTTCAAAGGTCATCGCCCTGTCGTCGTCGCCCGCGCCGTCGATCAGCTCATCCAGGCTGTTCACGGTGCGCTTGCGCCGCTGGTCGATCGCCAGGTTGCGCGCAATGGTAAACAGCCAGGTCTCAAACCGCGACTTGCCGTTGAACTGGGCGCCCCGCACCAGCACCCGCATCCAGACCTCCTGAAACAGGTCTTCGGCGGTGTCGCGGTTCCCGGTCAAATAGAGCAGGTAGCGCAGCAGCCGGTGCTGGTAGCGCACAATCAGCTCGTCCAGCAGCCCCGCCTTGCGCTGTTTCAGCCCTTCGGCGACGGCAAGGGTTTCCCGCCGAGCCTGCTCGTCGGCGGCAATCGGCGCTTTCAAAAAGAATGGCCGTATTCCAGCGATACTCATTTCTCTCAGTTAGACGATAAAACCCGCCGCCAGGACCACAAATCCCTCGGGGCAGAGGCTGTCGATCGTCATCCCCCTGCCAGTCTCCAACCCATTCCCGCTCCAAAAGTTGTCCGCAGAATCGGAAACAGGTTTCAGGTTTTCCTACTCCCTATTCCCTGTCTTCTCGACCGCTTCTTCAATCGCCTTCGCCGCCCGCCGTTCCCGCCCCTCGACCGTCTCGTAATAGAAGATGCCCAGCAAATGATTCCGCCGCTGCGTTGGGGTCAGCGCAAACCACGCCTCCCGCGCCCGCGGCTGCCGCTGAAAGATCGCCTTTAGCACCGGCGGAGGCTCCTCCAGCCCCTCCATGGCCTGCATCAACCGCTCCGCCATCCGCGTCGCGCGCTTCTGCCGACTCTCCGCGCTCTTCGGCTCGACCACCCACATGCCGGCTTCGCGCCGCATGGAGTCGCTCAGGCCATCGAACCACTTCCGCAGCCCTCGGTCGCTATCGAGTTCGCTCTTCAGCTCTGCCGGCAACGGAATCGCGCGCTCCTCCAGATCCGGCTCCAGCCAGATGCGCGCCTTCTCGCCCTTGCGCACGCCCGCGCCCGCCTGCATCTTTTTGTTCACAAGCAGCACATGCCCGCCGCCCTTGGGATGCGGAAATAACGTGGTCCGGAATGCGAACCCTTCAATCTCGCCGCGCACCCGCCTGCCCTTGCGCACCGGCCACGTCTTCACCACGTCGAAGGGCACGCGCGCCACCAACCACCGCAACGCCGTCCCGTCCAGCTCCAGCGCCGCCGTGAACGACTTCCGCACCGTGCCAGTCTTCTTGTCTGCCATCCCCCGTTGCCTCCCGTGTGGCTGCTCGCAGTCCCTCAGTCCCGCAGTCCCGTAGTCCCGCGGTCCCGCCGCGGATTCCCATGCCTTCCATCTTGCCTGCGATTTGCGATGCGAGGTACACTCAAGAACCACGCGTCGCCCATGAGCAACCTAAAGACCATCCTCTTTATTGTCGTCCTGATCGCCGCCGGCGTGCTCGTCTATCGCCATCTGCACCGCGCGCCGCTATCGCCCGAGCAGTTTCACTCTATTTTGACTCTGACGCCGCAAGATCTTGAGGCCCGCTGCGGCCATCCCGAGCAGGATACCAGCGGAGTGGTGGTCCAAGACGACGGCATCCGCGATCTGCGCTACCACGATGCGGGCGGCGCGGAGATGGTCTTCCGCTTCATCTCCGATGACGGCAAGAACTGGCAGAGCCTGGGCGCGTGGGATCAGGTGAACGCGCCCGACGACCTGGGCGCTCCGCTGCCGGCCTCGGAGACGGCGCGGCGCTTGCCCTGCGCAGCCAAAATGGAGGCCAGCACTTCGAGCCTGAGCCCGCATGGGCGCCGGCAGCGCGGCGGAACCGAGGTCTATCTCGCGGTGATCCTCCTGGGCCGTCCCATTCAAGACATTCCGATCCCGGAACAAAAAATGCCCACTCCGCCCACCCCGACGATGCCATCCATCCCGACCCAGACGCCGACGCCAATCCCCATGACAACGACCGGTCCGATCCCGTATCCAGGCGGACCGCCTCCCAGCGAGGAACCCGAACCCGAGCCCGGACCAGGACCCGGACCGGGTCCCGAGAGTCCCGCGGTTCGTACCCCTATGACTCTGCCCTGCCGATCCGAGAGTGGGCCTTGCGAACTGCTCCAGTACGCGCAGTTTGTCGCCGAATTCAATCAGGCCATCCGGGCCGAGCGCGAAAACGACTTTGTGAACGCGATGAACCGGCTCACGCAACACGGTGTGATGATGGTGCAGCTTCCCGCGCTCGAAGTCAGCCGCGCCCAGGCGGTCAAGGCCGTGGTGCAACTTGAGGTGAAGGCCATCAACCTCGTCGAGGCGCGGCTGCGCGATGACGTGGCCAGCCTCGTGCCTTTCTCATCGGAGCCGTCAGAGGTAAAGGCGCAGAAGATGGCCGTCGTGGAGCAGGACGACCAGCAGCGCCGCAAAATGTGGAAGCATGCCGTGGAGTCAAACCTTCCCGCCGTCAGCACCTCCCATTCCTCCTCCGGCAACACCATGCGCTTCAACAGCGACGCCTACCAGCAACTGGTGCAGATTCATCTCACGGGGAATTGGCCGTAGTGCGGGCTGCATCCACGCGGCTTTCGAGGGGCGCGACTTTAGTATTTGTGGTTTGTATCAGGGAGATCGGCGATCCGGGATCACGAATGCTGCATGGCCGCCGCGGCGACGGCGACGCCGGGGAAGGCGGCGGAGGCGGACGCGCATTCTTTGTGGTGCGCTTCCAAATCGTTCCGCGCGCGCTCCATCTCCACAAAGCTATACGCCACATGCTTGGAGCTGAAGCGGCGAATCGTCTCCGAGCAAGCCGTCATGTATTCGCTGTGCCTGTTCTCAAGAGCGCATGCGAGATAGGTGCAAATAGAGCAGTCCACAGCTTCCCCTTCCAGCCTTCCGGCCGGACTTATCACGATGAATGTTCGGTTGCCTCAGCGCGCCAGTATCTGACTCTCGGCGCGGAACCAGTCCTGTAAGTCGTGGCCGTGCTGGCTGCCACGCTTTTCAAAGATCGCAAAGGCGCGCTCTTTGATCCGTTCCTGCGCGGCGCAGACTTTCGACAGAGTGGCAGTCTTGGCGGCGGAGGCTTGCGGGGCGACAACTTGCGGGGGAACAACAGCAACTTTATTGATCTTCGGTGGTTTTTGAACCTTTGAAACGATCATTGAGAGCCCTCATGGCAATTCGTGGGCTAAGTGGGGGAGTTACTCCAGATGAACTGCCTTAGTTCAGCGGACCTGAAGGAGGAGAACGATGCTCATCCATCTCTAACACTACGCTCATTCCGCACCCGCCGCACATTTGTTTCGTAAATGCCGTCTTTTGGGCCTTAATTGCCGATCTCGCGCGCTTCCGGGTGCAGAAGACGAGCTTCCAGATGTTAGCTGTTAGCTTCTGGCTTCTAGCTTTTAGCTTCTAGCTCCTAGCTCCTAGCCGCTAGCTTCTAGCTGCTAGCCTCTGGCCGCGCCCCGGGGTCCCAGAATCGAGACCCGGAACCACTAAACGGAAAGAGCTAATTCATTCGGTCAGGGACCTAGGGAATCCTGGTCTGAATGTCGGCCGCAACCACTTTCAGGTAGTCTTCCGCTGCCCGCACAGCTTCTTCGGCCTCAACCTCGCTGATCACGGCGATGTCGTAGAAGGCGATATTTCGCTTGCGGCGCATGCGGTCAAACAGGTCGAAGGCCGGCGCCAAAGCGGGATCGAGATGTTTCTGCGCGAAGAGCATGATCGCGACATGATGTCCGAGTTGCACGCGGGGACGCTGCCCGTGGCTCAACATCAGAGCCAAAGAGGCCTTCAGAATGGCTTCGTACGCCGTCTGGTGGGCGGTTTCCTCGTCGATGTTGAGGTTCTTCCTCGCCGCCACGGCCTTCTTCCGCGCGTCAACCAGGAACTGCTTCACCTGCTGCGGATTGACGTGTTGCGGTTTGGTCGTCGCCATGGCCAATCAGCTCAATGCGCTTTCCGTTCCACACATCGGCGAGGAATGCATCGCGCCTGGCAAGCCGCCGCTTGAGCTCCCGGGAAGTGAGAACAGTGTAGTTGATTTCGCGGCAAAGCGCCTTTTCGGATTTGCGCATCTCCGCGGCAAGCTTGACCTGGTCAGGCTGGCCCACGATGAGCACATCGATATCGCTGGCCGCGTCGGCCTCGTTTTTAGCAAACGATCCGTAGAGCCAGGCCGACTCGATGCCGGGGACGGAGGCGAGCGCGTGTTTCAGAGCGGGCACGATGCCCACCGTGCCCCGCAGCAGGGCAAAGACCGGCTTCAGGTACGGATAGGCAGGATTGACGCTCGAATAAAGCTGGCGTCCCTCGGCCTCGGAGCGAAGAAAGCCCTCGCGCCGCAGGCTGGCGAGCTCGCGCGAAACATTGGTTGAATCCGCGTCGAGCGCGGCGGCTAGCTCTCTCACATACACGCGCGCCGAGGGGTTGACGTAGAAGAACGTCAGCAGCTTGCGCCGAAGCTCCGATCGCAGAGAGATCATTGCAGTAGAATTATACTGCATTTGCAGTGGAAATCTACTGCAATCTTTGCGTCCGCCTCGATCCGCAGGTGCTCGATTGGCTCAAGTCGAAGGGCGAAGGTCACCTCACCCGCATCAACGAAATCCTGACCGAGCTGATGGAGATCGAGAAAGCAGAGGCCAGGGAGCGGGAATTATCTCCCCGCGGGGTTGACGGCCGGCTGCGCTTGTCATACGATGTGTATATACAAATGCGGTACGAGTGGGACCAACGCAAGAACCGCGAGAACCAACGCAAGCACGGCGTCAGCTTCGAACTGGCGACGCTAGCTTTTGAAGACGAGAATTGCCTCCTTAGCCTGGACCGCGTGGACGAGATGGGCGAGCAACGGTGGCACGCGCTCGGCGCGGTTTCGCTTGAACCCGGCAGCGCATTGATTTTGCTGGTCGCTCACGTCTTGAGAGAGGAGGATCGCGATGGCGAAGAGATTATCCGCATCATCTCAGCCCGAAGGGCTGGTAAGGATGACGTCAGAAGATATCAGGAACAGGAAGTGGACTGAGGCCGAAAAGGCAGTGTTGCGGCGCGGAGCCGCCAAGCAGGCCGCGGGCGACGATTCCGATATCGACTACTCCGACATTCCCCGCCTGACCCCGGAGCAGCTTGCGCACATGGTCCGGCTGCGCGGCCCGCGCCGCAAAAAGGCCGTCAGCGTCCGCCTCGATCCCCAGGTCCTCGCCTGGCTCAAGTCCAAAGGCGAAGGCCACCTCACCCGCATCAACGACATCCTGACCAATTTGATGGAAGCGGAACGGCGCAGCAAGGCGGCCTCTGGCCGCTAGCCCTTAGCTGCAAGCCCTGACCAGCGTTCTAATTGAAGCCGGGAGTGGACAGCGGCCATTAGCTTCCAGACAAATTCGGCGCGAATCCGGCGGTCCTCGAGCTCGGCCATGAGTTTGCGTTCTCTCGGGCGACAGCATTCGCCGTAGGCCTTGCCACTCCAACACCAGCACTCGCCGTCGGGTTCAATCGTCGCGAGATGACCTGCCGATCCTGAAGGCGCACATGGCCCCGGCCAGTAGCCATCCCAGAAAAGATCCAGTGAGCGCGACACTTCGGCCATCGTGATCTCGCCGTTCGGCGCCCTGCGCCGGACGAGCCGTGGTCCTTCGTCGGTCCGCCTATACAACTGTCGTGTCCGGAGCCAAATCAGATACTTCGCCAGATACGTCGCTGTCTGATCGAGTTGTTGCTCAAGGCGGCTGCGGTTGCTTTCGAACCTTTGTACGGCGCCAGAGTACACACAGAGTGCGGCGAGGGGCTTGCCATCAATCTCGATCGACTTGTCGTGGCGCAGATGATAGCACTGGTTGAATCGCGGGACCATGTGAGGGTCGAGCATATAAGTCCGAGGACGCTCTGTTCCCTCGAATTCGAGGAGCAGAATCGTAAATGGCTCGGCCATGTCGGTCAAGTACGGGTCCTGCGAGTGATCGCTCGGTTCCGATAGCTCGACATCGAGACGCCCACCGAAAACCTGTAGCGGAATTCCTTCTTCAATAGCGCGCAAGACGCGGCGCGCGGTTGCGTCGTCAGAAAACGGACGGATGAAGCCTTCGTGCGCGCGGCTGGCACCGCTTCCTTCGGGGACGCTGCGCGCGACGAACTGGGTGTAGTCCGACAGCTCCGGCGCCGCCGTCGGCGGCGCCGAAAAGGGGAACAGGTTGGCGGCTGCAGCCATTTAGCACCGCCAAGGAGACCCATGCGAAGCGGCGGGAATGACTGTCCGCAGCGGCGGCACGATCACGTTGTGCGGCTTGGCGGGGCAGTCGGGCAGCCAGTCCAAATTGTTCGGCCGTTCGCCGTCGGGCTTAGTCTTTAAGTACTTCTCGCCTTCGCGAGTTTCGACGACGATCTCCGCGACGTGGCCGTCGGGCCGCTCCGAAAAGAAACTGTCCGTGCCGCTTTCGAGGCGGGTGATCACTTCCGCTTCGTTAAAGTTGTGGAAGGTGTTGCCCGGGCCGTAGCAGCCGAGGCTGAGGATGTGCTCGTGCTTCTCGAGCTTTTGGGTGCAGGTGACGCGGTATCTGGGCATAGGTGGACCTCCTTGAGTCCGGTTCGTCCGCCTATTCGAGATGCCTCTTGCCGATGCCGACTACGTGCTACATAATCGGGCTAGGACACTATCCGGCAAAAAACGGGTAGCGGGCGGATTTTCGCCACCAGCCGGTTGTCGGTCGCCACCTTCAACCGGCTTCATCTTTTTTCGCGGTGCCGCAGCACCTCTCGATTTGAAAATACCAATAAACGCCGTCAATGTCAACTGTGCAAAAGTTGTGTTTCCATCAATATCATGTTGGCGATGGAAAAAATTTGACAGCATGGGTTACAATTGAGCCGTGCCTTCAGCCCGCGATCCTGAAGCGATTTATCGGGTGTTCGGACAGAAGCTCCGCGAATTGCGTGTGCGCAAGCAAATTCCCCAACAAGAGCTTGCGACGCTTTCGGGGTTAACCCGCGCCTCTATCGCCAATATCGAGAGCGGTCGCCAACGCGTTCTGCTCCACCAGGTGGTCGAATTCGCAGCGGCCTTGAAGGTTGACTTGGCTGAGATTGTCCCGCAGAATTCGGAAATCAACGTCGGTCGCGAGTCGGCCAGTTCTGAGAACGAGTATCTCCGCGTTTTACGTGAGAACTTGGTTGCGGAACTCCCCAAGGCCAGAAGGTCGAGGGCCCGAGCGAGATGAGTAAACCAAAGAAGACCCCGGAGCAGGTATTAAAGGAGTCCGGCGTAACATCTAGGCCCGTACAGCTCGAGAAGATCCTTGAGCACTACGGAATTCGTCAGTATTCGCTTCCTGCAAACGCCGATATATTCGGTGCAATAGTTAGCGAGCGCGAACATGTGATAATCGCGATCAACCCCAACCAGCATCCCCATCGCCAACGTTTCACCGTAGCCCATGAGCTTGGGCACTTTTTCTGTCACTCGAACGAGGACACCCCGGCCCAATTTGTGGATGGCGACTTCAGGCTGCACTGGCGAAATGCCGAATCATCGCGTGGCGTGAATTGGCGGGAGATCGAGGCAAACAGATTTGCCGCTGCGCTTCTCATGCCTGAAAAATTGCTTCAGGGGGACGTCGACAAGCTTGGGAAAATCGACCGCGAAGCGGTCCAGCACTTGGCATCCCTGTATAAAGTTTCGAAAGTGTCGATGCAATTTCGATTGATCAATTTGGGGCTGCTGCCCCCCGACGTCGACCCATCCGATTCCTGAAATCCCAGGCGTCTACCCCGGATCTCAGAAAGCAAGCCCGCCACAAGAAGGGGTGCCCTGCGGTCCCGATTCTGGGACCTGGGAACCACGGACGCCACATCGACCGGTTCTGAACCGCAAACTCCTCAGGACACGGCCCTGGGAGATGGGCTAGTTGCTGGCTGCAGAAGCAAGAGGGCCGCAAACTACGAGGTGTTTACACTGGGGCCGGTTAAAAAATGCCCATCAGGGGTTAAAACCCCTCTGTTTTTTGCGCCTTATCGGCACGGCTAAAGCCGTGCCCTTTCAAAACCGGGTCTATGCAACCGGTTCCGGAAGCGAGGAGTTCATCCGCATTTCTCGCGAGGGCACGCGACTGCCGGGGATTCGGGGTTTGGCGAAGCCTCTGAGGGCCAGGAGGCCCTCAGTACAGCCGGTCAGGAGACCGGCGCTACAGGTTGTCGCTGCCTTTTCGGTCCCTGCCTCTCTCGTGTTTCAATAGAACAGATGGGCATTCCCCGGAGATCGACGCCGCGAGGGCTATGGAAGCGGGTCACGCGCAAGGCGCGCGAGTACGCGATGGTGTTGCGTGCGCTGGCGGATACCTCGCATCCCGTGCTGGTGCAGATCATCCCGACGCGCTTCTGCAACCTGAGCTGCGCTTATTGCAATGAATACGACAAGGTGAGCGAGCCGGTGCCGCTCGAAGAGATGTACCGGCGCATCGACGCGCTGGGACGGCTGCGGACGGCGATGATCGGCATCTCGGGCGGCGAGCCGCTGACGCATCCGCAACTCGACG